>WNFL01357009.1_pt1 | contig 10709 bp, 7 predicted proteins | sample 5400361 | NCBI WGS metagenome assembly WNFL01 (sample SAMN13153351, study PRJNA577476) | soil metagenome | isolation source: 40 cm soil on Douglas fir-dominated hillslope | place: USA:California | collected 2013-09-17 | reverse complement strand
CCGCGGAAAAAGAGAGGTGAACCAGCCAAATGAGAGTTGCTACCGGGCAACGAAGTAGGAGGGTGTGAGTGAGGCACATTTGCAGGTGATTGTGGAATTAAAAAAATAAACCAGCCGCATTCCAGGAATATGTACGTTCAAGGTTAGGAGTTCATTCTGGCTATAGTAAGTTTTGTTCTGTTTCGAGGGGTGTTTATCCACGTCTTTGCCCCACCAAGAAGCTATTACTCAGAGTTTGTTAAGGCAAAAAAGGAGCTGGCAAATCTATGAGTTTTAGATTCTTATCAACTTTCTTCATGGGCGTCTTCAATAGTTCTTTGAATTCATCTAATGGAGGCCATGTTAATCCTAAAGCACTCCTTTCTAATCTAGGTTCAAACAAAAACTTGGCATGATAAAAAGTCTTGTAATACCAAGAGCCTAAGTTAATAACTTGAAAAGAATCAAGAGCCACACGTTGTAAATATGTTGGAATACAAAAACGTAATCTTCTTAAATTTTGCGGTTGATTTCTAATATTTTCGGCTAAATAGTAATTTTGAACTTCCGAAATTTCGATTTTGAAATTCGCCACCTCATAAAGAGCATCTTTTATGTACTTGTCATATGTTTTATCTATGTTACCTTGATCTCTAAGATTAAATGTCAATATTAGTATGAAAGGCCTTCTATGCCTTGATTGCCATTGTACAAGAAATTGAAACAACTTCATATTTTCACTAGGCTTATCTGCTTTAGGATAAAAAAACCCCCCATACATATCAATATTAAATACGCTGTGAAAAACATGGCGAGTATCTCTATATTTCTTTTGTTCCACAGGGGGTAAATGACCTAGCGATTCATTATCTTGCAACGATAATAATCGCAACGCTTCTACAAGATCGCTCTCAATGATGACAGTACGCTCACCTAGCCCAAGTTGCCAGGCAGTTTCATACATTGTCTCAGCAACGTAGTTGTCTCTTTCCACAGCTGTAATTCGCCTCAGCATGGTCTTCCACATCTTAACGTCTAACATTTCAGCAGATGGCAAACCAAAGTAGACTAGGTCCTCACCAAATTGCATCTTAAGTTTTGCAAAATCGGTCAAATGAAGGCGTCTAAGATATTGCTTTTCGGCACTATCGGGAAAAGGATTTTTATTTGTCATTTTGGAATACCTCAAACGACCGTTTACGCAAAAGAGTCAAAACCTTTTTTGTTTTTTCGTTACTATCAGGAAATATCTCTTCAAGTATCTCTTCAAGAAGTCCTGACAAAGTATCCAAAAAGATACTGTAATAACTAGAAAGATTTTGAGTCGCTTCACCAGATGATGGTAGTTGAACTGGATTCGGGACTTCATCATATTCACCAGCCTCATCTCCGTTATCCGATTCATCGATATCTATCTCTGTTGTTAAATCCCCAGACCGTGCTCCTCTTCTGGAGGATATCCCTTTATTGCTAGGATTTGTTTTCGATTCTTCCGCTAACATCTGAGCCAATTTTTTCTTTCCAACAAGTTGAGTCAAGATGCCATCGATGCTTTTCACAAGAATATTTCTCTTAGATGTTTGATCTTTAAGGGCCTGTATTTCTTTCGGAGGATTTCTATTTCCACGGTATTCTAAGATCTTATTTCCATCATTATGCAATTCTTTGAGAAAACCTAAAAGATCAGCCTCATAATTTCCAATATTAGCCCTAGTTAATATACGCTCCATATTTGCATACTTGTCAATAACAATTCGTTTAGCAGATGTAAACCGTGTTTTATCATCAAGCTCCTCATACCATTTTCTAATTCTGTGGATATATTGTCTAGAAAATTCTGATGTTTCAAACTCTCGTCTTTGCAGATTTGGACGCAAATCTTTATCTAAAACCGCAAACTCTCCAACATACCAATCTAATCGCGAGGAAATTGACTTACCGATTTCTGCAAAGCCAGCATAATCCCCTCTACTATATAAATTCGTTTCGCCAATCGTAAAACCTTCCACACTGGTTCGAAAACCAACCAACTCTCCATTAGTAGACGGGAGAATTCTATTTTTCTTATTTATTGCATACCAATAATGAGCTACTGGTCTATCATTTATTGTAAGTACATCAGAAGTAAAGTTATCAACTACGCTTGGAAATGATTTGTAAACGGGTTCACCATTTAGATATATCTTATGCAAATCCAATCCGTGAGTATTATGCCATTCTAAAAGCTCATTATAAAACACGAACGAAGGATCAATTTCACAAGGGCAAATCTTTTTAAGTGCATTTGCAATAGGTTCTTCATTTACGAAATCGTCTTCGGCTCTAACAGGATCGCTAAGCGTAACAACTGCGCCATGCTCATTTGGATCAGATTCATAAATCTGTATTTGATAATTTGGATTTAACACATCACCAATGCTCTTGTCTTCATCAATTGCCGAAACAATTGAATCAAAATTTATTATTAGTTCATAGGCTTTCTTGCTCCCCTGTTTTGTTGAATATAAACGGAGTTTCTTGAAGTAAGATAATCCGGCCCAAATACCTACTCCTTTATGGCCAGCTAAGCGTACATCAGAGGCTTTTTTTCTTGAAACAGCAATTGATTTAACATTCCTGATCTCTTCATCATCCATTCCTATTCCGCCATCAAAGAAGGTTATTGATTTCCCTCTGATTTGAACCCGGATAGGAACTGTTGGTTTTTGACCCGTTTCTGCAAACCACAATCGGTGAGCATCAACAGCATTTTGAATATATTCTCTAATTACTTCAGGTGGGGTGTAAAGACCTTGAGCTAATTCCTGTAGCAAGCTAGACCCCACATCATCAATTGTGAATTTGTCAGTTAATGTTCCTAAATGTTTTTTGTCTGTCCGAATCGACATGGTAAAATCCTTCCTAATTGGGTCGTTGGTCAATTATAAACTATTGGAAAAGAATAAAATCAGTGTATAATAGAAAATACGTTCTATTTTAGAGGCAAATCATGGCTTATTCAAAGGTTATGGAATCGGATAGATTCATCAACCAGGTAATGGGGCAGCAAAATAAAGCCAAAGTACTGATGGTGAATCCATTTGTTAGCGATTTTCGCTTGCCTTGGGCACATTGGCATCAACCCACTGGCTTATTACAATTAAGTTCCTTCCTGAAACAGCAAACTATTGATATTCGACTGGTTGATTTCCTGCATGCAGAAAACAAACAGATCGTGAAGAGAAAATACAAGACAGTTGAACGTGGTGATTACTCAATTCCACTATGGCGATTTGGACTTACAGGCGATTCGGATCTTAGAACCAGAATCAAACGACAACTCAAGAACAACTGGAAACCCGATATGGTTTTCTTTACATCCCTCAATTCAATTTGGTGGGAAGATGTAAAAGAAGCGATTGGGGTTTCTCGCGAATTATTGCCAGATACACCCATATATCTAGGCGGTCTTTACCCGACATACGAACCACAGCACGCCAAGAAATTTAGTGGGGCTGATTTCGTCGTTACTGGTCATATCTCAGAAGTAACTCGACACCCCTTGGACTTATCACTATATGAATCCCCGCCAAAGTCCACAGGTATATATTTTTATTGCAAAGATCAAAACGGCAATCAAATACCGAGATCATTAGGTGAAATTTTATATGAGATCAAAACAAATATAGAACTTGGGGTACTTGAGTTTGCATTTTTCGACGATGAAATAATGTCAGAACACAAGTCGGTTTTTGTAGATTTCTTGGATTTAGTTATTCGAAATGAAATAAAAACAAAATTTGTATTGCTCGGCAACATTTCAGCAAACAATATAGATAAAAAGCTCGCAATAAAAATGAAAAATGCGGGCGTTCGCAAAATTTATCTAAAATGCAACCTCAATTTCAACGAAAAAGATTACTTTACTGATTCGCTAGACTATTATAAAAAATGCATGCGGCACCTAATCGATGATGCAGATTACAAGCTGGGAATTGATGATATTGCGGCAATGATTGTCATAGGCACGCCATTCGAAGATTTGAGAACGGTTACAAAACGGGTTATCAACCTGGCACATATAGTCAGGTCAGTGATTCCAGTCCCGTTTCAATATGTACCATTCATTCACAATAATTTCACGTTTGGTCGAGATGTGTCACTGAATAAAAACAATACCGTTGAAAAACATATTACAAATCATATGAACTCCCCAGAGAAGCTTAACGGGAAGGTTTATCCTTTTGCAGAATTGTCCGGCTATAATTTTGAAGAATATATGGAATTAACCAGACTAACCGCACTGTTGAATAGTAAATACCGCGGATCTACATTTGATTTTCTTGGCAATGGCTTTACAGCAAAAAAGTTTAGAGAAAGCATTCGGACAAAAGGTTGGAATCCCTTCAAAGATAAGAGCGAGATTGAGATGATCGTCCTTGACGATCATCTCATAAAAAGCGAGAGACAATGATAATCAAGAATAAACCAGAGGAAATTCTTAGAGGCGAAAAAAAAGCTCTTCTTATCCACCCACCCATCTATGACACTCAATATTGGGCGTATTGGGCTCAGCCTCATGGCTTATTGAAGGTTGCAACTTGGTTAAGAAAAAACAATTACTCCGATCTAAGATTACTGGACTGCTTAGCGACAGACAAAGAACGAGAAGTGAACTCAACGATAAAAGGCAAAGTTGATGTTGGTAACATTAAACGTATAGTGAAACATTTTGGGTGGTCGCTGGAAAAACTGGAATTCGAACTTCAAAAACATGCAGACCCAAATAACAAAGAGTTTTTCTATCCAGAAGAAATTTGGATTACGTCAATTATGACGTATTGGTGGGAAAGCACACGAGATGTTATTAGATTAATTGAAAAGGTGTTTTCAGTTAACGGAAATCGTGTCCCCCGAATTCTTGTCGGTGGAATTTATCCTACTCTCTATCCAGAACATGCCGATCTTTATTTACGAGAAGAGACTAACCTTGCAGACGAGGATTTAATCATTGTAGACGGTGAAATTTGTGATGAAGCAGCGAGTTCTTGGACAGACTTGAGTTTGTATAAAGATGAAGTTTATGATAATTCCCCAAAGTATTCCTTAATCACAGGTAGTCGAGGATGTCCGTTTGACTGTGCATATTGCGCTCAACTACGACTCAATCAAGGGAACCGCAAAGTTCGTGACCGAGGACCAGAAGAAATTGCCGATGAAATGTGGGATAAATTCGAGAGATTTGGCGTATATGAATTTGCTTTCTACGAAGATAATCTTCTTTTCAATCATCAGGATTTTCTGGATCGGCTTGAAGCAATTAGAAAAAAGTTTGGGAAGAAAAAAATTACTATATATGCACCTGAAGGAATTGAACCGAGATTAGTTGAGTACGAAATGATGTCTTTAATGAGGAAAACTGGCTTCAAGAAAATACATCTTGCTCTCGAAACTATTGACAATGAAATAGCCAAGAATTGGAATAGAAGGCAAGCTACTATCGAGAAATTTGATAAGGCAATCGATGTTCTTCAACAATCTGGTTTTAAGGTTGGAGGTCAGGACATAAATGCCTTTGTATTATTTGGTATGCCGGAAGAAGATATACAAGCCGCGATGAACACGGCTTTGTATGCATCCACCCGCGTTGGCTCAGTAGTGCCTATGTTATTTACACCTGTTCCGGGCTCAAGAATGTTCGAGAAGTATTTGCCATATTTACAAGAAAGTTTTGGCGGAAATCAAGATAACACCAAGCCGCTCCACGACCTTCATCGCTTGAATGGCAAACTTCTTCCCTTCCTAAAATTTAATCAGGAAAAATATCCGAAATTAAAGGCTTCTGACTATTTGGAAATCGAGTCTCTTATGATGCATTTGAACTCCTCCAAAGTATATTCCAAACGCTTCGACTTCAATAGCAATAGTATCGCTGGACAAGTCTTTACTGAAATGGTAATGGCTACTCCATAATGAGCAGGAAGGAGGAAGAATGGCTGAACATTCGGGAATCGAATGGACCGAAGCAACTTGGAATCCACTAACTGGCTGTAACAAAATTAGCCCTGGTTGTAAGCATTGCTATGCGGAACGTATGGCGAAACGTCTACAGGCCATGGGTCAATCTAATTATGCCAATGGCTTTAAACTTACCTTGCATGAAAACGCAATGGAAAAACCGCTTGCATGGAAAAAGCCACAAGTCATTTTTGTCAATTCCATGAGCGACCTTTTCCATAAGGATGTACCTGTAGAATTCATCCTAGAAATCTTCGATGTTATGCATCGCGCTTACTGGCATACCTTTCAAGTGCTAACAAAACGCGCTGAAAGGCTGGAAGTACTTAGTTCTCAAATTGAATGGCCCGAAAACGTCTGGATGGGTGTTAGCGTCGAGAATGAAGATTACACCTATCGTATAGATCATCTCCGGAGAGCAGGTGCAAAAACCAAATTCTTGTCCCTTGAGCCTTTGTTAGGCCCATTACATCAATTGAATCTTAGTGGAATCCACTGGGCCATTGTTGGCGGTGAATCTGGACCTAAAGCACGTCCAATGCAAGAGGAATGGGTCATCGATATTCGAAATCAATGTATTACTGCCAAGGTTCCATTCTTTTTCAAGCAATGGGGTGGAATAAACAAGAAAAGGGCAGGTCGTACTTTGGAAGGAAAACTTTGGAATCAAACGCCTGGGAAAAGTAATTCCTTTAATGTAGGAGAGCGAAATGGCTAAAAATAAGACGACCAACGCGAAACAAACAAATTTTTTTGCTTCACTTGATAGACTACCTATTGGAAAAATTATACGGGTTCCAATCTCAGAAACAGAGATCGGTGGAGAATTATTAAATATACTTTCAAAAGGATTATATACAAATCCTCTAGATGCTATTAGAGAATATGTTCAGAATTCCATTGATGCAGGAGCAGAAGAAGTAACAATAAATGTGACAGGTAATTCAGTAAACATCCTTGATAGGGGCTCAGGTATGAATAGGAATGCCCTTCTGTTGGCTAGAGAATTTGGAGTCTCAAAAAAATCCATAGAGACCAATGTAGGCTTCCGGGGAATAGGAATCTACTCGGGCTTCGATCTATGCGAGCGTTTAATAATCCGAACAAAAATTAAAGGAGAGAACGTAGAACATTTTCTTGAATTTGCCTTTAAAGATATGCGCGAGATATTGGAAAAGGCTCGCAAGGATCCCAAGCGTCCAAGTATTTCTTTATCCGGGCTTCTAGGCACATACACTTTTTATCATTCAGAGCCAAGTAATAATAAGAAAAGCGATTCTTTCACCATAGTTCAACTCCAGGAACTTAGTGAGGAACATATTTATCGTCTTTCCAATACCAAAGAGATGCAAGAATACGTATTACGCAACCTGCCTATTAGATTTGGAAAGGATTTTAAATATGGAGATGAAATAGAGCGAGATCTAATTGCGCATGTGCCAGGTTATAAATCGGCACGCGTTATACTTTCCATTGATAGTTCCCCGCCCATAACTGTAGAAAAATCAGGTTCGGCAGAAGTTTCGCCTCCAAGAAAAGGATTTATTAATTCTTTTTCAAATATACCAATCGCATATTATTGGGCCTGCTTAAGTAATACTGGAGAAAAACTAAAAGAAGATTCCGGTATTGTTTATAAAGTTAAAGGCTTCGCCATTGGAAATCGAGAATATCTAAGAAGTTATCATCCGAGAATTTATGACTGGTGGATGGGCGAAATATATGTAATCGACACTAATGTGATTCCAACGAGCGCTCGAGATGATTTTGAGGCAAATCGCGCTAAACAAGAATTGAGTGAATCAGTTCGGGCATTACTGAGCGGCGCTAATAACCCTCAGAGCTTGCAGAAAATTGCTATCAAAGCTCAAGAGAGTTTAAGGGCCAATGAAGTAGTCGACAAATGTTTGAAAAATATAACCAGCATCCAGGAAGAAATCGACTCCGGTAATTTTGACCAATTTATTCTATACAGTAAACTCGATGAAGTTCTTAAGAACCTCAAGGCTCAGAAAAATAAATCCACTAAGAAGGCACTATGGGATAAACTTGATAAACAGGCTAAGGCACTTCAAAAATTTCTAAAAAAAGAAATTAGCAAACCTACCTCAATTGCAGAGCGTAAACAAGATGCCGTAAAGTCTGCTCTCGAGGACGCAAGTCAAGAACAAAGCCAAACCCAAGACGGACAGGATGATCCTAAAGAAAGTAGCGATCCCTCTAACGGTATCCGAAAAAATTTACTTTCAGTGATCGAGAGCCAAGGCTGGACTTTAGATTCTGAATGGTCAGATTTACTTGTACTCATCGATAATTCAATGGCAGATATTTTAGATGCTGATAGCGATGAATACAGTCAAATCATGGCAACTTTGGAAAATAAGTTGAGCGAACTACCCTAGGAGAACTACCCTAGGAGGGATACAGTGCTAGAACTTGCGTTCACCCGAAATAAATCTACGATCAGAAAACTGTGGGATGCGTCAATTATTGCAAAATTTATTGAGGAAGTAAACAAGCCATTAGACTATTTTGGTTTGCCAGGACCAGATATTCGCGACCTTCTCGACTGGAAAAAATATATTGGTTTTATTACCGGTGTGGAGTTTCTGGAAAAAAACGGTAAGAAGAGGGCCGAGCAGCAAAGCAAGATTAGTAAACTTATGTCAAATCTTAGTTTAGATTTCAATGGCAATTGGCAGGTGATGAAAGGTAAATTGGAGAATATTATTTTAGATGGTACAGATATCGATGGGAATAAGCCAGCAAGATTACGCCTGGAAAAGAACCGATATGTGGCTATGAATTATGATATTCATAACTGGGATTTTCAAGGTGGATTAGGGTATAGCAATAACACGGGAAAAGACGATAAAGTTGAAGCCATCAAACGCTGTTTTCAGCTCCAAAGAGGTCATGCCTTTTTATATCTCTTAACATTAAATGTTAGACATAATCTCAAAGAGGAGCCAAAAGAATATCTCCTGGCAAAAGCTAAAGAACTCAAACAAAATGATAAGATTCTAGAATGGTATGCACTTAATAGTACAAAAGGCATGGACCATTACCGGACGAAAGCTGTTGTTCCCTTGTTTGTTAGAGAAACTGCGCAGCAATCAGGTCATGATTGTCTAGTCTATCCACCTCTGTATTATCGAGGACCAAAAGAGCATTTGCTTCATTTTGTGTTCAGACTCAAGCCAACAAAAAAAATACTGACAGCGAACAGTTCCCAAGAAATCTCTGAAGTAATTAATTTGCCGCTGATAAAAGTTGACGGTGGAAAATTTATCTTCCCTACCCAACATCCTGATTTTGACAAGCGTGAGGCAATAAATTTGTTGAAAAGCTATAATCTGCCATGTCCTGCAATTAGATCTTGAATGCTTTGACACAAAATCGGCCTTTATAAACGAACTTGAAACGTTTATGAGTGGGTGCAAACTATAGTGGATAAGGGAATTTAGCGCGAGACGAAGAAAAACCTAATGAATAAGTAAAAATATGGCTAAAACAATAAATAAACCTTCACCTAGGCATAGACGTATCCTCGTTTTGGGTTCAACTAACCATACTAAACTTGTAACTGCTTATGCATGGAACAACTTACCCGCAAACTTAAATGTGTCTGACTTCGACACTATAATTCTTAATTTCACGCCTTTTCAAGATAAGGATTTTGCAAAAGGCATAAATATTGACTTGATACCAAATTGGCAACAATTTTCTCGTCATCTCATTAGTGATGAAAGCGAAATTATTGTAATTGGATCGGCTAATTTTGCGATGGGAAGAAACCCGTTTATGCCTTCGACATGGTGGCTACCTGTCGAACTAAATTTTGTTTATGAACCCGGAGTAGATATCAGAAATATAGATTCAAGCTTTGCATTCTACTTCGACTTTGTTCACAGCTGGTCATTTCATCTGGCAAACCTCAGGGAAAAATTTGCTGACTTCACTCGTCAATACCTACAAGTGATTGCTCCAACCGCAGACATGATTAGCCCAGTAATAACAAATCTTGCTGAAACTCGTTTTAGCAGTCCTATAGGCTTTAGACTTCAATTTCAGTTTTTCGAGAAAGTTCATGACTATTCTGATAATCATAAACTCATTAAAGATTCAGGGTTCGTGTACTGGCTGCCCGCGCCAACAGAAATTGACACAGCCGAAGCCATTGATTATATATTACGGCAAAGATATGCTATTCAATTTGAAAAGATTCCTCCCGAATGGATAGGTAAATTTCAATTGCCTTCTCAATTGCCTATACTTGCCGAAATACAGGAAAAGGAAAGTCGAATTAGTGAATTAGAAATGCAGCTTGTAATGGAACGGCAGAAGCTCATAAAAGCTTCGCAGTTTCTCAAGCTGTTATATGAACAAGGTGAAGATGTTCTTGAACCAGTAGTTCGCGATGCCCTTCGAGAACTTGGTGCGTCTGTAGAGGATCCAAAAGTGAAAGGTCGTGAGGACGGCAGACTTGTAGACTCCTTTGCTCACAATTTTACATTAGAGGTAAAAGGTCGTTCAGGCGAGCTAAAATTATCCGATGTTCGAGAACTTGACCAATGGGTTCGAGATGCTATAGCTAACGAAAATTGGCATAGTAAAGGGCTATTAATAGCTAACCTACAACTGGAACAAGAGCCGAGAACGCGAAAAAATATTTTGCCTCCAAATTGCATTACTACCGCAAAAAACTTTGATATTTCACTATTGTCCACGAC
>WNFL01069627.1_pt1 | contig 10709 bp, 11 predicted proteins | sample 5400361 | NCBI WGS metagenome assembly WNFL01 (sample SAMN13153351, study PRJNA577476) | soil metagenome | isolation source: 40 cm soil on Douglas fir-dominated hillslope | place: USA:California | collected 2013-09-17 | reverse complement strand
TCGGGAGGTCCACCGGCGCCAGCTCCTGGAAGTCGCTGGTCCAGCCGCGCGTCGCGAGGTCCGCCAGCGTCGCGTGGATCACCTTGCAGCCGGGTTTGGTCGCCGGGGTGGACAGATGCGTCGCCGGGTCCGAGCGCGACAGCGCGCCGTAGAGGTCCATCACGTCGAGGCCGAGGATCACGTCGGCGCCCACGATGAGCTCGCGGTTTTTACCCGTCAGGTTGAGCGGATGGGTGTTGGGAAAGTTGAGCCGCGCGCCGAGGTCGACGACCGGCGCGGCGAGAAGCTCCGCGAGCTCGACGAGGGCGAGCACCGCCTGATTGTTTCTCCCGACATAGTCGGCCAGGATCACCGGGTGCTCGGCCGCCGCGAGGAGCCGCGCCGCCTCTTTGATCGTCTCGCTCTCGGCCTGGAGCGGCGCGGGCGGCCGGAAGCGCGCGGGATCGGGGAGCGCGATCTCTTTTTCCAGCTTCGCTTCCTGGTCGGTCACGTCGAAGCAGAGATAGACCGGCCCCTTGGGATCGCTCGTCGCGATCCGGTGGCCGCGCAGGATGGAAGACGGGATCGCCTCGACGCCGACCGGCTGGTCGTCCCACTTGACGAAGTCGCGGACGAGATTGCCCTGGACAAGAGCCGTGTGGATCCAGTCGATCCACGGGCGCCGCCTGGCGCTGTTCATCGGCCCGGTGCCGCCCAGGACGAGGATCGGCGCGCGGTCGCACCAGGCGTTGTAGATCGCCATCGAGGCGTGCTGCAGGCCGACCACGTTGTGGACGATCGCCGCCATCGGCTTCCCCGCCGCCTTGGCGTAGCCGTGCGCCAGCGAGACGGCGATCTCCTCGTGGCAGCACAGCACGATCTCCGGCTTGCCGCCGCTGTAATTGACCAGCGAGTCGTGGATGCCGCGGAAGCTCGAGCCGGGGTTGAGCGCGACGTAGTCGATGCCCAGGAGCTTTAACAGGTCGACGATCAGATCGGAGCCGTAGCCGGCGGCCATAGAACCTCCGATAAACAGTTTCGAGTTGCAGGTTTCAGGTTTCGAGTTTGAATCGAAACGAGCCGGTCGAAGCCGGAGCTTATTCGAAAAACGCGTTCTCGATCAGCTCCGGCTCGCCGTAGCCTTCGGAGGCGCGGCCGCCGATCTGCTCGCCGTCCGGGTTGATCCGGTGGTCGTACTTCTCGGCGTGCGCGCCGAAGCGGATCATCACCAGGGGCTCGGCGCCGTAGTTGGCGAACTGGTAAAAGCAGCCCTTGGGGAGCACGATCGCGTGGTTCTTGCCGAGCGTGAAGGGCTTCTCGTCGATGCCGGTGAAGGTCGCCGCGCCCTGGAGGACGACGAAGGTGTGGTCTTCGTTCAGGTGCGCGTGCAGCGCGTTCTCGCCCGTGCCGGTCGCGTAGCAGTGGATGCGGAACGTGCTGTTGCCGGTCTCGGACAAGAGGATCCGGCTCCGCCCTTTTTTGACCAGCTGGGTCTTCAGCCGGATGACCTGGGGTTGGATGCTTTTATCGACCGCCATGTTTCACCTCCCGGTTAGAATAGACCTTCCTTCTCTAGCTTACGGACGACGCGGTCGTCAACGATGTCCTCGGCCTTCAAGCGGCGCACCTGCTCGCTCGTCCGGCCGAGCAGCCGGATCACGTTCCGGAGCCCCTCGAGGTCGGGATAGACGCGCCGGTCGTAGAGCGTCCGCATCATTTCATAGCCGGCGTCGGCGTCCTCGATCCTGTCGAGCCGGAGGCTCCGCGCCAGGCTCCGGACCACCGCCGGCTTGTTCTCGGGATTGTTGATGAAGCGGATCGCCTCGACCGAGGCCCGCACGGTCCTTTCCGCCGTGTCGAAGGAGCGCTCGACCAGCGCGCGCCGCGCCATGATGCCGAGCCCCTGGAACGGGATGCCCATTTTGGCGAGATCGGCGAGCACGCGGTAGCCCTGCTTTTCCATCTGCGCGCCGAACGTGTAGCCCAGATAGGCGCCGTCGATCGCGCCGGTGGCGAGCGCCTGAGCGAGCACCGCCTGGTCGCCGATCACCCGGAGCTGGATGTTGTCGCGCTCGGGATGGAGGCCCCACTTTTCGAACGCCAGCATCGTGAACATCCAGACGCCGCCGCCGATGCTCTGGACGCCGACCCGCTTGCCTTTGAGGTCCGCCGGGGCGCGGATCGAGGGGGCGACGACGAACGTGCCGTCGAGCTTGTTGATGAGCCCGGCGATGAAGACGAGGTCGAGCCCGCCGGCCATGGCGCCGATCGACGCGCCGGTCGCCGAGCCGACGTGGAACTGCGTCTCGCCGGAGGCGAGCGCCGACATCCCGACCGGCCCGCTCCGGACGTGCACCACCTGGGCGTCGAGGCCGTGTCGGGCGAAGATGCCGGCGTCCTTGGCGACGAAGAGCACGCCGGTCCGCTCGTTCAGGCCGCCGAAGGTGAAGACCGCCTTCGGCGCCGCGGCGGCGGCGACGGGCGCGGCGGAAAAGAGGCAGGCCAAAACCGCGAGCGCGATTCCGAGACCCATGGCTCCTCCTGTTTATTTGTAGAGGCCGTCGATATAGCCGCTCTCGTCGAGCTCTTTGACGAACGAGTTGTCCACGAACTGCTCCGGCCGGGCGCTTTTCGCCGCCGGGTTTTTCTCGCCGATCTCTTCCAGCGCGAGCTGCACGCCGCCCATCGCCGGGTAGGGCTTTTTCTGGTAGACCTTGGCGCTGTAGTCGTAGCCGTTCTCGATCTTCTCCAGGTCCTTGCTGCGGGTGTATTTCGCGATCACGTCCATGCTGAATTTTTTATTCCGGGCGTAAAAGCTCGCGCCCTTGACCATGCTCTTGACGAACCGCTGCGCGGTGTCCCGGGATTCCCGGACGAACCTCCGGCGAAGCCCAGTTTTTTCGCCACCAGCATCTCTTCGAACGTCAGCGCGGTGCCGTCGATCGCCCCATTGACGAGCGCCGCCACGCGCACGGGCGAGCTGCCGACCTGGACGACCGTGACGTCGCGGTCGGGCGCGAGGCCCATTTTCTTGAGCAGGTAGCGCAGGAGAAAATCCGACGACGCGCCGAGGCGGCTCACGGCGAGCTTCTTGCCCTTGAGCTGCGCCGCGCTTTTGATCTCCTTCGACACTACGAGGAACGACTGCGCCGGCTCTTTTTTCGTGCTCGCGAGCAGCACCAGGTCGGAGCCGGAGAGGGCGGAGTTGATGGCGCTGGAGCCGGCCATGAGGACGATCGGCACGTCGCCGGCGAGCACCGCCTGCGTGACCGTGGTCGAGCTGCCGATGAAAAGCAGCTGCACGTCGAGGCCGTTCTCTTTGAAGATTCCCGCCTCTTTGGTGATCCAGATGAGCGACTGTCCGATCGCGATCGAAGAATAGGCCGATTGCAGCTTGACCTGGCCCTGGGCGGGAGAGGCGAAAAGCAGGAGAAAGAGCAACGCGGCGACGACCGGCATGGCCTCACTCCAGGGACGATTTTTTGTATTCCGTCCGCATCTCGGACTGGAGCCGGCCGAGGCGATAGGTCTTCCAGTCGATGAATCTGGCCGCGCGCGCGAGCGCCGGGTGGACCGCGGCGATCTTCCGCCACATCTCCTGGACGATGAAGCGGTAGTCGGGATGGCCCTGCGGCATCGTGCGCAGCTCGCCGATGTGCACCGCCTCGCGCAGGTTCAGCGTCATGTACCACCGGATCTTAAAAGCAAAGGGCACGACGTATTGCGCCTCGAGCGGAAACTCCGCCTGAATTTTGTCGTAGAGGGCGGCGGCTTTCTCCATCGCCCGGTCGAAGTCGGCCTTGAAGCCGGCCGCTTCGATCTCCAGGGGCGTGTCGTAGCCGTGAGCCGTCGTAAAATCCTGGCGCTCCTGGGTCAGGATGCGGTGGCGGTGGAGGTCGCGATAGAGGCCCAGGTTACCCACGACATCGAAGCAATAGTAAGCGTTCTCCAGCGCCCGGCCCGGCTTGTCTCTTCTATGCCGCCGGCGGCCTAAATACTCTTCTAAAACGTTTTGGCGATCTTCCGGCGATAATGTGGACACGACGCCTCTAAGCTGCTCCAGCGGTTGTCGCAGGTGGGGATAGAGAATGACGGCGAGGACTTTATCTTCCGCTTGCGGGTCGTAATCCACGAGCGTCACCGGCTTTTGCGAGTTGTCGGGTTGCGTCCGCGCCAGCTTGTGAGCCAGAGATCGGGTCGCGCGGTATGTGTCGGAGAGATACTCGCTCGCCTGCGCCCGCTTGACGAACGAAGGGATGAGCTGGTCGAGCTCGCCGCGCATCGATTGGGCCAGACTCTTGGCTTCGCCGAGCTCGTTCGAATAGAGCTTGGTGATGAGATACTCGAAGGCCTGGCCGACGCCGAAAAAGCCGACGTTGGTGAGCGTCGCCGCGGGCAGATAGCCGCGGAGGATGTCGCACGCCTGCGTCCTTATAGTCGACCGGTAGGCGCTCTCGGCCCATTTCTTGAGCTTGTCGTCTTTTTCGGCCTCGGCGTAGGCGAGCGGCGCGCCGCTCCCGGGATGGCGCAGCTCGATCTGCCCGATCGGCAGCGAGTCTCCGACGAATTTGATCATCGGCTCGATCTGGCGCGAGTAGGTCTCGAACAGGAGGTTCATGACCTCCAGGTAGGCCTCGCGGTGCGGCGAGGCCATGATCCGGGGCTCGCGGTAGAAGAGAAAATTTCCGCCCGCATCCTTCTGGTCGAAGCGCACGTAGCGGGTCGATTTTTCCAGCGGCGCGATGCCGATGCGCGCGTCTTCCAGGAGGTTCGCCGCGACGTTGGAGATGTTCTCGCAGGCGAGGTGCGCCGCGCCGAGCTGCGCCACCGAGTCGTCGCCGTAGCCGACCAGCACGCGGTCGTAGAAGGCGCGCGCCTTTTTGAGCGCCGCGCTCTGATCGCCGGACGGGACCGCGCCGGCGAGCAGGTCTTGCAGCGCCAGCTCGGGATCGCCCAAAAACTCGTCGAGAAAAGTCCGGCGCAGGCTTTTCGCCGACCGGCTGTAGCGCGAGAAGAGCGCCCCCGCGACCTCCTGCGGCAGCTTGAGGCCGAAGACGTGCCCGGAGAGGTTGGTAAAAAACGGGCCGAGAGCTTTCGCCTCGGCGGCTGTGAACTCTTTTTTCATCGATGGCGGCAATTCTATTCGGTTCCTCGACGATAGGTCAAGGATCGATCCGGCAGACGAGACGGACCAGCGTGTTGATGGGAAAATTGTTTTTCGGCGCCAGACGGATCAGCGGCGTCAGCAGATAAGAGCGCAGGACCATGGCGCGGATCAGCCGGTTGACGCCCTGGCGCCGGGCGAGCGCGGCGCGCGAGGCCGCGGCGTAGCCGGAGAGCCCGCGCGCCGAGAGGTCGCCGCGCTGGAACGCCGCGTCCGCCGCTTCGGCGGCCAACTGGCCGCTCTTCAAGGCGAAGTAGACCCCTTCGCCGGTCACCGGCTCGGTCACGCGCGCGGCGTCCCCGGCGAGCAAAAAGCCGTCGCCGAACGAGCGCCGGGGCGAAAAATAGACCGGATAGGCCGAGCGGACCTCGCCGTCGATCCGGGGGATTTTTGGCCAGGCGGCGCTCGAGGACGGCTTCGAAGCTCGGGCTTTGCCGGACGATTTTTCGCTCGACGGCGAAACAGAGGTTCGCCGATCGGCCGCCCACGCCGGCGAGGCCCGCGTAGCCGCCGGGAAAGAGATGGATCTGAATGTCCCCGCCGAGGCCGGCGCATTCGCTCAGGTTCAGTTGAAACGCGACGTATTTCCCCGACTCGTCGCCCGGCGCGGCGAGGCCCAGACGGTTGGCGACCCAGGAGTTCCGCCCGTCGGCCCCGATCAACAGGCGCGCGCGGAGGCTTTCCCGGGAAGAATCTTTCTTGAGCCGCCAGGCCGCGCCGGCGCGCTCGAGACCGGACAGCCGGGAGCCCTGCTCGACCGCGACGCCCTCTTTGATCGCCAGACGGAGGAGCAGATCGTCCAGCAGGCTGCGCTTGAGGCCGAAGCCAAATACGCGCCGGCCGTTGTGCCGGGGAAAAGGCACGACCGCTTCGGCCGTGGGGGTGGACAGGAGGAAAGAGCCGATCTCCTGGTGCTCCAGGGAAGCGACCGTGTCGCGGATGCCGAGCCGGTCGAAGAGGCTCCAGCAGGCGGGATTCAAAAAATCGCCGCACAGCTTGGCGCGCGGGAACACGGCCTTGTCCAGCAGCGCGACCGAGTAGCCCCGGCGCGCGAGGAACACCGCGGCGGACGAGCCCGCCGGGCCGGCGCCGACGATCGCGACGTCAAACGGCTTCATGGCGCAAACGGATGTGGGCGATCATGCGAAACGGGAAGAGCGCCAGGACGCGCGCCGGCCCGACGCCGGCCGAGCGAAAGAGCCTTTGCCACTCTTCGACGGTAAAGGCGCGGCGCACCGAGAGCGGCGCGTCCCGCCGCGTCATGACGTTGCGGGTAAAAAGGCCGGTCAAAAGCCAGATACCGCAGTAGGCCAGCGGATGGCGCACGAGATCGCTCACCAGGAGCGCGCGGCGCGCCAGCCCCGCCCAGGCGCGCAGCAGGGCGGTGATGTCCGCTTCGGAAAAGTGGTGCAGCACCTGCGAGGCCAGGACGAAGTCGAAGGCGCCGGGCTTAAACGGCGGCTTGAAGCCGTCGCCGCGCAGGATGGAAATCTCCGGAAAGTCTCTGGTCTCGCGGCGCGCCAGCGCCGCGGCGACGGGGTCGGGCTCCAGCGCCACGATGCGCGCCGCGATGCCTCGCCGCCGCGCCCAGAGGACGATCGCGATGGGGATGTCGGCGCCGCCGGTGCCGACGTCGAGCAGGGAAAAACGGTTTTGCTCCGCGAGAGCCGCCAGGCAGCGCAGGATGCCCCGCCGCCCGCCCAGAGCGCGGTTGAGGATTTTTAGATTGTATAGCTCCCCCTCCAGCAAACGCGGCGCGTTCCCGGGCAGGTCCATCATCTCTTTTTCCAGGCTCCGCTTCATAGCACTACCGGAATGAACCTTTCCCCCCACGTGTTCCGGGAGCGAAGGCCGCCGCCCGCTCTCCGAGCCCGCGCAATGGGCCTGTGCTTATTCCCCGACGCCGGTTATCGGCTGCGCGGGCTCTTCAATCGGACGGCGGCCTTCGCCCGGGCGGCCAGAGCGAGAGAAAATCATGAAGCTCTCCCCCGCGCGACGACCAGGGCCGAATTCTTCGAGCCGAAGGCGATGCAGTTGCACAGCGCGATCTCCGCGGCGCGCGCGATGCCGCGGTTGGGGATGTAGTCGAGGTCGCACTCGGGATCGGGCTCGCGGTAATTGATGGTGGGCGGGAGAAAGCCCTCGTTCATGGCGCAGATGGCGGCGACGACGCCGGCCGCGCCCGAGGCGCCCTGGGGATGGCCGATCATCGATTTGATCGAGCTCATCGGGATATCGTAAGCCCTGGGGCCGAAGCAGAGCTTCACCGCGAGGCTCTCGGTCTTGTCGTTGAGCACCGTCGAAGTGCCGTGCAGCGCGACATAGCCCACCTCGTCCTTGGCCACGCCGCCGTCCTCCAGCGCCAGCGCCATCGCCCGCGCCGGCTCTTCCCCGCTCGGGTCCAGGCGCACCACGTGGTAGGCGTCGCAGGTCGAGGCGTAGCCCAAAATCTCGGCGTAGATCGGCGCCCCGCGCGCCAGCGCGCCCTCCTCTTCTTCGAGGACCAGCATCCAGGCGCCCTCGCCGAGGACGAAGCCGTCGCGCCCGCGGTCGAACGGCCGCGACGCGCTCGCGGGCTCTTCGTTGTGCGACGGCGAGATCACCCGCATGATGGAAAAGCCGTGCATGATCGCCGGGGTGATGGTCGAATCGACGCCGCCGGTAAGGAGATGGTCGGCGCGGCCGAAGCGGATCAGGTTGAAGGCGTAGCCGATCGCGTCGGTCGAGCTGGTGCAGCCGGTGGAGATGACGTGGCTCGGGCCGCGGAGATCGAAGCGGAGCGAGATCTCGCTCGACAGCGTGCCGATCGTCGAGCTCGAGACGTTGTAGGCGCTGGCTTTGCGCAATTGATCGCTGAAGTAGAGCCGGTACTGCTCCTCGGTGAAGTCCGGCGTGCCGCCGCCGCTCCCCAGGATCACGCCCCACGAGCGCCGCTCCGCCAGCGTCATCGACGGCGCGTCCACGCCCGCCGACTTGAGCGCCTCTGCGGACGCCGCCAGCGCCAGCGCGACCGAGCGGCCGGTGCGCTTCAAGTCCTTGGGCGAAAGATGGTTCTCCGGCCGGAAGTTTTTGACTTCGCCGGCGATGCGGCACGCGAGGGGGGAAGGATCGAAGAGGGAAATGGTAGCGACGCCGCTGGCGCCGCGCCGCGTGGCCTGCCAGAACGCCTCCGCCCCGATGCCGTTGGGGCTCACGGCGCCGATCCCGGTGACGACGACTCTCCGTAGCGGCGGCTTTCCGTTGTTTTGGCTCATCTTGACAGCCCGGGAAGGAAATAGTTTGATCTCAGTCGATCATAACATGATTAGACGCCCGAGTAAGCGCCCGCGTTTACCCGGCAACCGGGGCGGCCCGAAGGCCGCGCCGTCCAGCGATCGCTTTCGTGGGACCAGAGATGAAGCTCGTCGTCGCCGGGGGAACCGGCTTTATCGGCACGGCCCTGTTGAACAGTCTCGCCCAGCAAGGCCACGCGCTCGTCGTATTGACGCGCCGGGCGTCGCCCGCCGGCCTGCCCGCCGGCACAACGCCGATTGTCTGGCAGCCCGGCTCTCCGGGGACTTGGGAGAACGTTCTCCCGGAAGCGCTCTCCGGCGCCGACGGCGTCATCAATCTAGCCGGCGAGCCGATCGCCGGCAAGCGCTGGACCGGGGCGCAAAAGCAAAAGCTCCGCGCGAGCCGGGTGGACCCGACGCGCGCCCTGGTCGACGCCATCGGCCGGAGCCGGAGCAAGCCCGGCTTTTTGCTCAACGCCTCGGCGGTGGGCTACTACGGCCCGCGCGGCGACGAGACCGTCACGGAAGCGGACGGTCCGGGCGGCGACTTTCTCGCCCGCCTATGCCGCGAGTGGGAAGACGAAGCGAAGAAGGCCGAAGCCCACGGCCTGAGAGTGGTCCGGCTGAGAACCGGCGTCGTGCTGGGCCGGGACGGCGGCGCGCTGGCCAAGATGATTCCGCCGTTTAAACTTTTTTTCGGCGGGCCGCTCGGCTCGGGCGCGCAGTGGCTGCCGTGGATCCACCTGGAAGACGAGGTCGGCCTGATCCGGTTTTTGCTCGAAAATCCCGCCGCGCGCGGCCCGGTGAACGCGACCGCGCCCAATCCGGTCACGATGAAGGAGTTCGCCAAAGCTCTCGGCGGCGCGCTCCACCGGCCGTCGTGGGCGCCGGTGCCCGCTTTCGCGCTCCGGCTCATGCTGGGCGAGATGGCGGAGATGCTGCTCACCGGCCAGCGCGCGCTCCCGGCCGAGGCGGAAAGACTCGGCTATCGCTTTCGCCACCCGGCGCTGCCGGAAGCGCTGAGAGATATTCTGGCGTAAAGCGCGCTGTCCGGGCGCCGGCGCGGCGGAGAGGCGCGAGGGAGACGACGCGGACGTCCGATAAGGGAAGTTCGGCTCGTGGCACTGTCCCATCGGCCGCGGCCGAAAACTCGGATCGCCGGCAAAATTTAGAGCGAGGCATAGATTTTTTATGGATTTTAAAGATCGCGTCGCGCTCGTCACCGGCGCTTCGAGCGGCATCGGCCGGCGCCTCGCCGTCGATCTCGCGGCCCGGGGCGCGACGGTCGTCGGCTGCGCCCGCTCGCGGGAGCGTCTGGCGGCAACGGCCGAAGAGCTGAAGCGCTGCGGCGGCTCGTCCGAAGTGCTCGTCTGCGACGTGGGCGACCCCGACCAGGTCAAGGGCATGATCGGGGACATCATCGCCCGCTTCGGCAGGATCGACATCCTGGTCAACAACGCCGGCTTCGGCGACTACCGGAGCTTCGCCGAGTCCTCGCTCGAATCGATCGAGGCGATGACGCGGACCAACTACCTGGGTACCGTCTACTGCACGAAGGCGGCGCTGCCCTCCATGATCGCCCGGAGCACAGGCCATATCGTCAATATCTCTTCGGTCTCGGGAAAGATCGGCACGCCCAACATGGCCGCCTACTCGGCCACCAAATTCGCCCAGATCGGCCTCTCCGAAAGCCTCTATCACGAGCTCAAGCCCCACGGCATCCACGTCGCGGTCGTCTGTCCGGGCCCGGTGCGGACCAATTTTCGCCGGCTCTACGACGCTCGGGCCCCCGAGCCGCCGGCCTTCATGGTCCTGGACGCGGCCGCGGTCTCGCAGGCGGTCATCCGGGCCATGGAGCGCCGGAAATTCGAAATCATCCTGCCCAAATCCCTCGCTTTCGTTTGTTTTCTCAAGGGTTGGATGCCGGGCCTGGTTCGTTTTCTCATCTCTCAGGCCTTTCGTTCGGCCGCCGCGCGCCGTTAGCCCCCCGGGCGCCATTTTTTTACCCCTTGACAATCGAGGGGGTTTTTACTAAAAATCGCTCAAATAAAAATGCTCCTTCTTGGCCAGCTACCCCCAGTTGGCGGTATTACGAGAGTCGGGGCAAATCTGACAACGGCAGGGGTGAGGGAAAGGAGGGATGTTATGAAAAGCCGTGTATTGTTTTTGGCCTTGGCGGTCCTGATCGGGTCCGCGCTGTCCTTCTCGGTTGCTTCTTCGGCGCTAGCTCAGGGTAAATCGGAGGAGAAGAAGGCGGAGGAAGTGAAGAAGGGCGAAGAGAAGAAGAAGGGCGA
>WNFL01372702.1_pt1 | contig 10711 bp, 13 predicted proteins | sample 5400361 | NCBI WGS metagenome assembly WNFL01 (sample SAMN13153351, study PRJNA577476) | soil metagenome | isolation source: 40 cm soil on Douglas fir-dominated hillslope | place: USA:California | collected 2013-09-17 | reverse complement strand
AACCATTCTTCATCGTCGAGTTCATTCAGCTTCGCCCGAATCTCCCGCCGCTCTTCCGGGCTGAGCTTGGGCAGTGCTTCTAGGATCTCGGCCTTGATCACGGCGAAAAATCTACCGCGATCGTCAAGGGGCGGCAAGCCCGCGTTGGGCAAGACACGGGACGCCCTCATTGCTCCACCCTACCCCCTCAGATTGTGACGCTTCTGGTCCATAAACGCTCGGAACGCAGGTTATGTATCATAATATTCTGGGAGGGGGCCGATTCTGAAACATACTTCGGAATTATTTGGCCGAATTCTTTCGGCGCTATTTGGCACAATTCGCAGCGAAATCTGTTTTGGTCTCCTCTGAATTGCGCCCCAATTCGATGGCGAGGATTCCGGAAATTCCGAAAAGAAGGATCCCAAACAAATAAGAAAGTCACAATCGGAGATCCCATGTTCGCCGTAGTCTATCTGCGCCGAAATGCAGGCCGTAATTGCCCAGATGGTGCGGCAACCCAGCATTGCGCGCCCGAACGCTAGAGGACTTGGCCCGCCAACTCATCGACTAACATCGACATGCGTTCGTTCGTGAGTATCTAGTGGCGACTATGCTGAAGGAGCATCCCTCTTTTTCTTTGTATTGCGAAAGACTGGCTCAGACCCAATTAGCTCCTTGGAGTGGTACGATCTTCCGGTCTGCCACGATCGATCACGGAAGCGCTGAGGATTTAATCAGCGGCCATGGCTCAGCAATAGCCGGCGGTAGGTGGAATCCGCCCGGTCTCCGGGCAGTCTATGGATCTCTGGAGGCTGGATTGAGCGTTGACGAATCATTTAACGCCATCTTGCACGGTTTTGGTTTTTCTATCGAGGATATCCATCCTCGCGTAATCGTCGGGATCGAGCTGAACTTAGAAGCTGTTTTCATTCTGAAGACTTCCAGTCAAATCCCGGAGTGGATCGATTATGACCATTTACTCACTATCGACTGGCGAGCGGAGAACGCTGAAGGCCGAGAGACTATCTCTCAAGCGTTCGGGCGGGCTGTGGCACAATTTGGCGAGGCCCTGATCATCGGCTCTTCGGTCCGGACCGGGCTGAATATCGCGATTTTTCCAGACAGTATCCGCTCGGGAAGTATCTTTCGTGTGATTCATGGCGATGAGCTCCCAGGCTAGCAGAATTGCTTGCAATATTGCTTGTGTAGGGCAAATTGGGTTATATGAAGGAGGTTGGACATGACCAAGTCAGTGAGCAACTCCCTGAGCTTGTTCGAAGAGCAGGTATGTCTTACGAAATGTTTGCTAGGGCTCTGAGCGTATCACGGCGCTCCGTTGGCATGTGGCTAGCGGGTGAAGAGCCTGGGCGTCTCAATCGTGTGCGCATTTATGAATTCCGGCGCCTGCTTGAGGCTCTCTGTAAAGTGATTAAGCCGGAAAAACTGGGAGCATGGTGGGAACGCCCGGCGCCGAACTTCGGTGGCTCGACCCCACTCCAGGTGCTTGAGCGAGGAGAGGTTGACCGACTTTGGCGCATGCTCTGGGAAATCCGCGCCGGCAACAGCGGAGATTAGAGAGAAGCCCGTCATTCGCGGACTCCTTTGTGATCTATAGAAGGCCGCTGAGGCAGTCGAGCGACTGTGGACCGGATAATCAATGAGCGGTCTGGAGTGCAACCGGGTACACTTGGTCATGCGTTCAAGAAGAATCGAACGACTAAAGAGTAAGACAGAGCAATCCGAGACGCTGGCAAAACAGAACAAGACAGGTGTCTTTTCACAAGTCTGAACTATTCTACTGCGCCGCTCGCCGCAAACCTTCGGGCGAGTTTCTGGTGGATATATCGAGGCCGAGCTGACCCCGATGCAGGACCCTTCCGCGCCGTCGCGGTAGTACAAGCTAAACTAGCCAAAGATCGGTTCGCGATCGAATTAGAAGCGACAACACAATCTTAAGATTCTTTCGAATTCTTAACACTCATAACATTCTATTCACGTGTTATGGCATTTTCTTTCTCTCGTGCTCCAGGCTGCGCGCGCTCTGGTCCTTTTTATCTTCGAGCCAAGCGACGTCTTCCCTGGAATCGGCGAAGCGCTTCAAGCCTGCTTCGAGGATGGCGGAATCGGGGACCTTATGTAGAGGCGTGTACCTCGGATGGTGCGACTCCTTATAGGGGTTGTTGCGAGCCGCATTGTAACAGCAGATCATGGACCAGCGGGGCTTATCGGAGGTGTTTTCAGCCGAGGCATGGAGAAGATTGCTGTGGAAGAAGAGCACATCGCCGGGATCCATCTCGACGTAGATAAGCGGGAAACGCTCGAGGATAGCGGCGACGCGTTCCTTGTCGGCGCCGGCCTGACCTCCCGTTAGTACGTGATCGACTCTTCCGAGCAGATGAGAACCCTCGATGACCTGAAGGCAGCCGTTTTCGCGAGTGGCTGGATCGACAGCAATGGATGCGCTGCAGAGATCGGGTGAAAGGACGCCGTTCTGATACCAGTAACCGTAGTCCTGATGCCAGGCCCAGGCGCCGCCGGTCTTCGCATCTTTCATGATCATCTTCGAATGGTAGTGATAAACCTCGCCGTCGATAATCCGCTCGGCGGAGTTGACGATGGATTCGCAGCGCGCGAACATGCCGTAGACGGTGTCACCGGGGTGGTTCCAAAGGGAAAGGCGGACAATCTTGCCACGGCCGTCGTCCCGTCCGAAGGCGTGGTCGTCAAGGGCCTTATCTTGCTTCGCGGAACTCCGAAGCAAGTCGATTTCCTGCGAATTGAACATGCGGCGGACGAGTGCGTAGCCTTTTTGCCGGTATTCAGTGAGTCGATCTGGAGTGATGGGGCCGCTGGCCATAAGAGAAGTTCCTATTTCGGAGTTTCTCACCGTGTGCAGGCGCGCACAAGGGCGGCATGCAATAGAGTTTGGCGTGAAGCCAACACGATCTCAAAGTGGGGACTTCGTGATCTAATTTAAGGGTGAAACTAGTCCACGAAAGTAGCGCAGTAGTCCACGATTTAAGCGCAGTCCGACAAATGGACTCCGGTCGTGGTCCCCGGTGATAAAGAATGATTTTGCCCGATGCACTCCCTTTCAATGTAGTCTTGGATCGATGGCCGGATATCGTGAGTGATGAGCCTTAACACTGAGAAACTGTGTTGGTATGGAAGACATGGCTCCTTTTCCAAAATTTGCGCTTGCCCCGAAAATGTGAGACAGTCAGTTAAGACACTGGTTACCGTTCGTAGACAATCGCTCCCTCGGGTCGGGCGATCAAATTATTCTGCCGCATTCAGCCACTCCTGCGTGCTTCTGCGCCAGCAAGGCCTGCTCGAACTCTACGGGCGGCCGGAGAAAACAGTGGTCAGTGCCCGAAATGCGACGAGCCTGAATCGCCGAAACGGCGCTGTTTTCAGCCTGCTGAAGAAGTCGCGCATCGCATCGAACCCAACGTCAACGTCCCATTCCCCATGGAGGAGCAATACGGGCACGCCCCAGTACCAGTTTTCCTATAAAACGAGCTGTAAGCGAATTCCGGAGCGTTTTATTTTAGTCGGATGATTCTTGGAACGGCTAAGCGTACGTAAATTTTCCGTTTCCTGAGCGTCGTGCGCTCAGGTGCTCATCGAACGCGACTGGTACGAGCTTGGACGCTACAACCTTGATGAGCGTGGTTGCTGTAAATTCTGCGATACGCGGCTCCCAGGTCGCTTCGAGGCGAAGCCCGGGAAGTGGGGACGGCACCGGTTGCCGGTGCTCATCCAGAGAAGTTCTACCGCCGGAGGGTCGGGCGCTCGCGCCAAAAACTGGAAAATCAACACGCTAAGTAACACGACCGGTTCCACTCCAGGGCGTCCATTGTCGGCTTGATAACAGAAATCTAGCCGGTCTCAGCTGTGAAGCAGCGCCGGCGTAATCATCCAGGCGATTTTCCATTCTTCCCTGTCTCGGCGTTCGATGCAAACTACGCCGCCAAATTGAAACTCCACAATCTCATTTGCTTCGCTCTCCGTAACAAGGAGGGCGACGAGTTTGCCGAGAAACGGTAGGTGGCCGACGATCATCACGTCGCGGCCGATTTTTTCGAGCGCTTGTTTCGTTGGAGCAACCTGGTCTTTTGGTCCAAGACCTTCGCGCTGTACGACACGATCCCGGTCCGAGACGGCCTCCGCCAGTAGTTCCGCGGTCTGCTGCGCCCGAGCTTTGCCACTGTGCCAAACGGCATCGATCCTCAGCTCCAACGGACGCAAAAAATCGGCAACCTTCTGCACCTCACCGATTCCTTTGTCTGTCAATCTGCGTTGAGGATCTTCTTCCTCGGATTTCGCTCGTCCATGCTGAACCAAATAGACGCGCACGGCTGCCGGACCTCTTTTCGTCGCTAATGCTGCTTTTCATTTTTGCTTAACTTGCGCCAGATGCAAGGCGGCCTCACGCTCTGTTGGCGGACTCCACGCGGAACGCGAAATAAGTGCCGCGTCAGGCGGGCGAACGCTGCTGCATGGCGAAATGCAATACCATACGGCCGGGAGCGCTCCGTCATTTGTGATCCGCTTCGGCTGCTTGGGGCAAGCTAACCATGAATATCGGTTCACAGATCAGCCGACGGAGCCTGCGATTCCGAGGAGCGAATCAAGTTGGCCTTTCTTTAAGTTCACCGATGAAATCGAGAACGGACCAGTGTATCTCCCCTTTTCTGTATAACCTTTCGAGATCGGGCAGGTTTTGCTTGTCCCTTTTGTAGACGGCCTTCAGCAAGTTAGGCTGCTGTGTGAAATCGGCCTTCCACCATTCGGTGGACTCAAGCGCCTCGGGGGCGATCCTGGTTCCGCGGAATTTGGTATCGGTAAAGTCAGCGTATGATAGTTCTGCCCTGGCAAATTGTGCTCTTGCCAGATCCGCGCCCTTTAGCACCGCACGGACGAATCGTGCCCGGCGACAATCGGCATTGCAATAACTTTGCATCGCCGAGGTCAGCTCGCGAAAGATCTGCCTCGACAAGCTTAGCTCGACTCAGGTTCGCGTCCGAAATGTCGGCTTCACGGAGCACAGCGCCAACCAACGACCAGTCCCGCACATCCCGCAATCGCGTGCCGATCAGAAAGGTGTCCGGGAAAGCTCGGGGCGCTCCGTTCTTATTAAAAAACTTGCAATGCAATCTTTCGCCGGAGCCAGGCATTCATGAGTTGGCACGCCAGGCCTATAGACTCAATGTTGGTGCGTAGACGTTCCACGTTGTCTCAAAGTTCGACGCATGTAGCTTCCTTATGAGCGTCAAGTTCCTCAGCGAGCAAGGCATTAAATTTCCTTAAGATTCTCTCGTAGTTACGAGAATAAAATCCTCTCGGCAGCGTATTAAACAGTGCTTTAATCGCGCGCTGATCAAAGCTAGTCATAATTTCTGCGTCTTTTCAAAGCTTGTCTGGGACACCCTAATTGCTCCTGCTCCACGAACCGCACAAAGTCCGATGAACGCTTGGGTGAGGGCACGAGAAAAGGTGGTGTTTAACATCGCGAGAATTTTGAGAGCCCTGACGGGATTCGTCGCGGTAAGGTCGTTGAACGAGGTGCGGATCGAGTCGAGCGTCAAACTGCTCCTTTCCAAGATCAACCCCGAAAAAAGCTGCACGAACGCGGAGTGAAAATAGCGCGGCTGCCTTTGCACCATCCCGGCAAGAAAGGCGGCAGCGCCGGCGCGCACAATGCAATTGTCTCTATCGCCCAAACGCCTGAGAGCTTCGTCAAACTGAGTGTCTTGCTGATGGCGAAGTGTCGTATGATTGTTGAGCGACATAGTTACAATCGCCACACTCGCGGCGATCATCGCTCCCAGTACTGGGAGATTATCTTTAACCTTTCGCCAAAAGCTACGAGTCTGCTTTTCGTTGTATTGGGCCTGCGGCTTTTGGTTATAGATCTGCTCCTCGGTAAGTTGTTGCTCGGTTGAGAAAGCGTGCGTGCAAAGTTCCGTAACTGCCATGCAAGAGGCGATCAAAACTAGGACAATGATCAAACGCAGCCAGGGAGCTACACGATTCGGAGGACGGCGCCGCGACCTTAAATCGTCGCGCGCATCAAAAGAGAGCGGTCGGTTTGTAGCTAACAGGATGGCCAGGCCCCTCGCAGGTCCTTACAAGCCGCCGGAGAGTGGATCTCCGGCGGCTACGATGACTAATGTTTTGGCAGATCGACCAAGGGCGACTTCCGCCCGACGAGCTGCTAAAAGAAGCTCAGGTGATTAAGGCCATTCTGAAGCTCAACATCGACCGGTGCAGATGGGTCGCCGCTTAACAGAAACACGAGCTGCTTCGGACTCGCTTCGGGCGGGACTTCTTTAGGCTCTGGAATTTCGTTGTCCACGATCCACTCGCTACCGTCCGGTAGACGGTACATCACAAAGACATGACTACCGCTAATTTCAGTATAGCGGATGTGCCAGCGGTAGAAGATGAGTCGGCCGTGAATTCCGCTGGCGGCTAGCCTTGAGGAAACCGCAATGGCGTAGTCCATGCATTCGCCACCTTCTCCTTTTCCTTTTATCGTCAGATCTTCCGCGATCCTATTCGGTAACGGCTCACTTAGCGCTAAAGAAGCCAATAGAAAGTAGCCGACTACTGAGCCGAATATAATCAAAACGGCGTAGTAGCGGTTCCTCACAGTCTTTGATAGGGTGAGACTGGCGTGGCCTCGCTGACAATCTGATGCCGAAGGCAATGAAATCGCCGGCGGATCAGCAGGAAACGCCGTCACCCCAGGATTCAAGCGCGGTTCTCGGTTGATCACGATTTTGGTTTCCCTTTTCATTTTTAGATTGTTCTCTGGCCAATCTGTGTTCTTCATCTACGTGTATATACACCTACGTCAAGAGCAAATTCATAAAGACAATATGGATTATGATCGTAATCGTTAATTAACAACGGCTCCCAGAGAGCGCTCCTTCTGCGACGCGCGATGTCGATTCGCGCGACCTGTTCGGCCAACGGGTCAGGCCAGTTTTGAGCGCGCCGAACCAACTCCTTGCGGCGCTCCACTGGGAGTGCACGAAGCAAGAATGGCAAACGGATACAAATCCCTCTGCCCCACGCTGTCGATTTCAGTTAATTCGCAGACCAAATGATTTTCGGCCACAACATTTTTCAAGACTGGATGCGGTGTTTTCAGCTAAATCGTGCACTGTTTGGTCTCCTCCATCAGCAATGAATCACACACTGTCTTAAAACCGGACACTCGCCGACCAGCGACCTGATGAGAGCGTTCGGGCCGGCAATCCCCTTCCGAAATCGACATGGGCAGCGCGGGTTAGAAACGAGGATTTTTCGTTTAAATCTGCGACCAAATTGGGGCCACAAATTGTCGACTAATTAACTGAAAAGTCCATGATTTAACTGAAATTTTGTTTTGCAATTAAGTCGTAGACTCCTAGGAGAGGCGCGTGCCACCCAGTCTACGAAGTAATTGAAAACGACATTTGGTGTCACTTTGCGAATTATTTGGCATATGTCCGGTTAAGCGAAAGTGTTAACTTCTATTAAGCCAAAGTGGTAACTCTTGGGTCGTTTTGGTGCCTGTCACAAGCTAAAACCCCTGGAACCTAGTTAGGTCGGATCGCGGCGAAGTCCTTACGCGAAGCCAGCGCCTTCTGATACAATTTCATTTACAACACTTTGGCTCGTTGCCAAGTTCGCCAAAGAGTTCTACTGGGAATGCTGTTCGAGCCTTGGCCACCGACGAACATTTCGGGACTCACGGGCGACCGATCACATCGGGAAGTGGGTAGCGATTGAGGCAGCCGTTGCGGAGCGAGTCATAACCCAGAGTAGGAGCACCCTGCTGAACCTCGGCGGTTTGTATCCGAACCAGCCTATAACCGTCCGGCTTCCGGCCAAGTCCCGTAGCCAAATCGACGGGCCGCCTTCCCTACGGCTTTGTTCGCTGTTGCTGTCCCTCATCGTGCAAGTGTAGGTTGCAGCTCCGGATTCTCCTTATAGACGCGCATAGGCGGCGGGAACCCGCAACTCGTGCCGTCAACCACGTGCATATAGGTGTACGGGCAATCTCGAGCGCCGCCCTGTACCGCCGTAAAGCCGCGGTGACCAAATTGATAGATGTTGTTCTCGACACCCCACAGATGACGAGCCTCGTCGCACAGTTTTGGACGAACCTCGCCGGTCACAATTTCGTCGGCCAAACTGTTACCGGCCTCCAGGATCGTCCCCTCATAGTTGACCAGCATGCCTTCACCCATCGAGTTGAAGACTCCATCGGTTCCACACATGCAAACGCTGGCGGTGTACATAAGATTGCAAAAGGCGTTCGCCTGGTTGGTGATCTTCCAGGCATGCCGGATTGGAGGCATGTACCCGGCAGTGCGCAGCAACACGTTTGCGCCTTTGTACGCTGCCTCGCGCGCCATTTCCGGAAACATGCCGTCATGACAGATGATCAAGGCGAGCTTGCTTCCGTTGGGCCCCTCACAAACCGGAACTCCAAGGTCCCCCGGTTCCCAAGGTTCAACCGGGACCCAGGGATGCATCTTTCGGTAGTAGAGTTGCAGCCGACCCTGATCATCGATGATGATCCCACTGTTGTACGGATTGCCGGATGGGTTGAATTCCATGATCGAAAAACAGCCCCAAACCCGTTCCTGGGCGCAGGCCTCTTGAAATGCGGCTACCTCCGGCCCCTCCAGCTGGCACATGATATCCGGATTGGTGTCCATGGAGAGTCCGTGCAGTGAGTACTCGGGGAACACCACTAGGTCAAGCGTGCTCATGCCCCGTTTGGCCTTCGTGACCATTCCGCAGATCTTCTGGGTCTGCGCTTTCAGGTCTACGCGTGTCGCTACGATGGGCAGGTTTAACTGCACCAATCCAATCACGACCCCATCGGGGGAACGATTCAAACCGCCAAGTCCGCTCATGCTACCGCACCATCAGCAAAAGCCTTGCCAGCAAGCCGGGGGAAGTCCTAAAGGTCGTGATCTCTAAACGTAAAGGCAGACGCGAGCGAAGAATGCCTCGGGGGACGTCGGCTCTGATTCAAACCATTTCTTTCGAGCTGTCATAATTTTGCCAGCGAGGGTGTCGCGAAATAACCGCGATGGATCCAATGTGTTTCTCTTCCGGAAAATGTGAGTGCTCACTCACTAACAGGCGTCGCGAGGATCGCTTCTCGGCAGTGGTAAGCCCAGCGTGGACCCCTTCGCGGCGACCGTATTAACGTCGGACGTCGTAGACACTGCCTGCTTACCGACTTACCGGATGGGCAACAGCTTCCCTCCCACGCGCAAATTACTCGCTCTCCTGGCGGTCAGTTTCACTCTTTTGCCTAACGCGCAGAGCGAAGGCCTCAAGCTTGGCTTCATATACGTCGGGCCGAAGGACGACTATGGCTACAACCAGGCACACGCCGAAGGATCCAAAGCGGCTGCCGCTATGCCAGGCGTACAGATAGAGGAAGAGGCCAACGTCCCAGAAACGGTAGCCGTCGAGCAGACGATGAAAGACATGATCGTTCAGGACGGCCTAACGGTGCTCTTTCCCACGTCCTTCGGCTATTACGACCCGCATGTGTTGAGGGTGGCCAAGCAGTTCCCGGAAGTGCAGTTTTTTCACTGCGGCGGCTTTTACGTCGAAGGCAAGCACCCTAAAAACGTGGGCAGCTTTTTTGGCTACATCGACGAGGCTCAGTACGTAGCGGGCGTGGTGGCCGGTTTGACGACCAAGACGAACAAGCTCGGGTTCGTGGGCGCCAAACCGGTCGGCCAAGTACTCCGCAACATCAACAGCTTCACCTTGGGAGCGCGCAGCGTAAACCCGAAGGTATCGGTGCAGGTCGCTTTCACCGGAGATTGGTCGCTGCCGGTAAAAGAAGCGGAGGCGACCAACGGCTTGATCGATCAGGGGGCTGACGTCATCACCTGCCACGTGGATAGCCCGAAAGTCGTCATCCAAACGGCGGAGAGTCGCGGAGTCTACAGTTCCGGCTACCACGCCAGCCAGGCAGCGATCGCGCCGAAAGGTTACCTCACCGGAGCTGAATGGGATTGGAAAAACGTTTACCGAACGTATGTGACGGACGTAGAGCAAAAGAAATCATTGCAGGCAGGCTCCATCCCACACACCTATCGCGGCGGTTTGAAGGAAGGATTCGTCAAGCTCTCACCCTATGGGCCCGCGGTCAGTGACGCAGCGAAAGCTGCGGCGGACCGGGTGAAAGCCAAGTTTATGGACGGCAGCATGGTCATCTATCGAGGCGAACTAAAAGACAACACCGGCAAGGTGGTAATTCCGGCGGGCACGGAGTTGAAGCACCAGGATCCACAGCTCGAGAAGATGAAATGGCTTGTCGAGGGCGTGATTGGCAATCCGCAAGGCTGAAGCAACGGCTTACGTCATCCAACCCGACCGTGCCCAGACCGACCTCCCTCAAACCGCTCGAGAGGTCCCTCGCAGATGTAGGCCCACCGGAGGCCGCGGGCCGACCCAAAAGTGGAACCTGGTTTACCCGGGTGACTCAATGCTCCACTCCCGTTCTCATTCCAGCGGGAGCCATAATCGCTTCGCTACTCGCCTTCGGTATCTTCAGTGCCGCTCTCGGTGCGAACCCCCTCGCGGTTGACGGCTCCATCTATCGGGCGGCGTTCGGTAACTGGTATGCTATCCAAAACACTCTGCTGCGCGCAGCGCCATTGATGCTGTGCTCCCTCTGCACTGCTATCCCGTTCCG
>WNFL01288775.1_pt2 | contig 10711 bp, 15 predicted proteins | sample 5400361 | NCBI WGS metagenome assembly WNFL01 (sample SAMN13153351, study PRJNA577476) | soil metagenome | isolation source: 40 cm soil on Douglas fir-dominated hillslope | place: USA:California | collected 2013-09-17 | reverse complement strand
TGTGACTTGTGCATCTCGACAGTAATGACTTCCAGTGAAAGCACCTCCACCTTTTCAACAACGGGAAGCACGAACGTTCCCTCCCCCTCTAACACACCGGAAGCCCACCCGTCTGCCGTCGGGAAGTTGTCTCTGCCGTCCGGAAATGATCAGCACCTCATTGGGCCCAACTTTGACATACCGAGCGGCCCAAATGGCCATAAAGACGAATATGACAATGACTATCCCCACCACGGCAATAAATATGGGCGCCGAGTTCATAGCTGGAGCAACCGGAAGGCAAGGCGGAACTCGGTGTGCATATCTATGCACTCTTACACCCCGTTTCGAGGCGGGCCAGCAGAAAGGCGCCCTCCTTTCTCTGGCCAAGGAAGGGCTGACGGCCACCCTCCCAAGCTCCAGCGGAGCGGCATATTTATAGCCGTCGCAGCCACAGAACTATTTCCTCTTTTCCGGCGGCGCGACAAGCGCAACCCCGTCGAATGTTCATCGCGTTCATTGTCGCGCCGCCGGAAAAGAGGGATCAATCTAATGCCGGTTTTCTATACATATGCCGCTCCGCTGGAGCTTGGCAGCATGAATCGATCTCAAGAAGTCCATGCAGAAATCCTGGAAATTAATCGCGGCGTCCATCCGATCGAAGCCGACGATTTCGCCCCTTCGCCGCTTCGGCATAGGTTCAAAAATTTATCGCTCATGCAGAATTGCGCCGCTAATGGTGAAGGGAGCTCCGCCGATTGATCCAGCAGTTTGTTAGAGGTCTGATTCCGGTGGGCGTGATCTGGTCACGCGTATGGCTGTTCAGAGCGTGCGCGGGACTTTCATCATGAAAGAGAAGCTGTGCCCCACTGCGGGACACAGCCCCCCTTGTACTACCCTAAGCCTTGATGCTCTCTAGCCATCTGCGCCGATATTTCGCGTAAAGCGTGTCCACTTCGCAATTGTAAATGCTGTCGATGCACTTCGCCAGGGCCTGTTCGGGCTCTGTTCGTTGCAGGCCGCAATTACGCTCAATTACCCGGATTATCGCCATGCCCGGCCGCGAAGTCTTGTGTCTCTTCGATGAGCGCTATGCTTGCACCGGTTTTCGTCGTGGTTGATCGAACGACCAACCGTTTTTGCCTTTCAAAGCTAAGACGAACGAGACAGTCTTCTCAGGACATTCGCCTGGCAGGACCGCTGATAATGAAACGCAGGATTGCAGTTACCATACACGCGGCGATTTCAACCGTCGCACTCGCGCTCGGCTTGTCAGCGGGCACGCTGCGTGCGCAGACAAATCTGGTCCGCAATGGCAGCTTTGAGGCGGGTCCAGCCGGCGAGGGGCGATTTACGAGCTGGGGGTGGCTGGGACCTGCGGACAACAACAGCCATTACGGCGTTGCCCAATCCAGCACCCCTCACGACGTGGCCGAACAGGGCATTTACTACGCCTACTTCCGGGGTCATCCCACGGACAATTCGCAGGACTGTCTGGGCACGACCGTCAACCTCACTGTGGGCGGGCTATACGACATCACCTACTATTTGGGGACGGACGGCTCCACGCTCGGCAACGGAGCCGCTATGTGGGTCGTCATTGGCTCCTCGTTTGGCATCAACCTGGCACAGGATGTGATGTTGACTGCTTTTCTGCCGAATTCCTCAAACGCCATACCGTATCAGAAATTCAACACCGTTTACCTCGCCACCAATGCTTGGCCGATCCTGTCGTTTCACGGGATAAACGCCACCAACGGGATAAATGCCGCCAGCGCCATCCTTTTGGATAACGTCTCCGTGGTGCTCACTTACCCGCCCTTGAGCCTCGGCTTTTCACGGCCCAACTCGCTGGTCTTTACCTGGCCGTTTACGAACAGCCCGTATCGAGTTCAGTCCGCTGCTTCGCTCACGAATCCCCATTGGGTGACATTGACGAACGTGCCCGTGAACGTCGGCACCAACAACCAGATTGTTCTGCCCGTATCCACCGGCATGCAATTCTTCCGCCTCACGCTGCCGTAAATTGGGTTCGATTCCGACTCCCGCCTCCAATACTCCGCTTAACTCGACTTAACTCAGCGATTACTCATTTGACAAATCAATAAGCACGGAATGCGCCGGGCGATTCACCGCGCTGCCAACCGGGCAGAATTCGAATGACAGTGTGAGCTAATTCTCTGGCAAACACCAAAAGGCCCCCACTGAGCTGAGAGATTACCCCTCTACCCAAATCGTATTAATACAGTCGCACCGATTCTCCGAAACGAAGCGTTCGGAAACGTGATGGAGGGATGTTTCGCGCGCGGCGAGCGTTCTCCAGCGCGCGCAGCGGTTCGTCGATGCCCTCGGTTGTCATCTGGAACGTACCGAAATGCATGCCGACGCTTTTGGACGCTTCAAGATCGAGATGCGCCTGCACCGCCTCCGCCGGATTCATGTGAACGGTCTGCATGAACCAGCGCGGCTCGTAGGCGCCGATGGGCAGGAGCGCCAGATCAACGGGACCGAGCCGCAGCCGAACCTCGTGGAAGAAGCCCGCATACGCGGTGTCGCCGGCGAAAAAGATGCGCGCACCGCTTGCCGCCAGCATGAATCCGCCCCACAGGGCGCGGTTTCGATCCAGCGGACCGCGCGCGGAGAAATGCTGCGCTGGTGTCAGCGTGATCGGCAATGCGGAGGTCTTGGCTTCCTGCCACCAATCGAGTTCCTCGACCCGGCGGATACCAGATGACCGTACGAGTGCCCCGTTCCCCAAGGGCGTCACAACGACCGGATCGAAGCGTTCCCCGAGCATGCCGAGCGTACGTAGATCGCAATGATCGTAATGGTTGTGACTCAGCAACACCGTCGAGATAGGCGGCAAACCATCGAACGGCACGGCCGGCTGCCGGACTCGCCGCGGACCGAACACATTCAGCGGACCTGCACGCTCGGAATACATGGGATCAGTCAGGATGTTTCCTGCCGCAGTTTGAATCAGAAACGTCGAGTGACCGATGAACGTGACTACGGCGGTGGCGCTGTCCAGCCCTGGCGACGGTTGCGGCGGCTCGTCGACACGGGCCGGCCACGGTGTTCGCGGCTCGAGCAGCATCCGCGCAACGGCAGAGAATGCCTGTCCCGCAGCGCCAGTGGGATTGATGAATCGCATTCCATCGAAGTGATCGTTTTTCTGTCGCGTCATAGGAATGACTGCGGAAATTCAGGCGACATGTATGTACCCAATTACTTCCCAATGGTGACCGATGGCCGCTGTTGTGACAACGACGCTCTCAGGAATGACGTGCCGAAGCAAACGCGCAGCGAGACGGAATTCTTCCAGAACAGAATTAACGTCAGGAGAATCAGGATTAGGTTCAGCGGTCCGACGATCAGGTAAAATCCCCTTGGGTCAACGTGTTGATAGTAATCTCTCGCTGTTTGGATCGAGCTTGGAATATCAGAGCCCCAACTCGCCGCATCGACGATCGTGTTATAGATGGTGACCATTGTCAGGCCGGAGGCGCAGATGATTGACAGGAAGAGAACCGCTTTTTTCATAAATGTATCGTCATTCAAGGCTTGGCCAGGCGCAGAACGAGCGACCCTACCGCAAGCAGGAGGAAGACGACTGCCGGGCCAAACGAGTAATCGCGCCCGCGGAGGTGAGTGACAATGGCACCGACAAAGAACAGGGTGAGGCCCATTGCGGCGGCGATGCCAATCAGCGGCAAGCCGATGCCGACCAGTAGTCCCAGCGCTCCTGCCGCTTTAAGAATACCCAGCGTTGTCATCCACGATTCCGGCACGCCAGCTTTGGCCATTGCGATGCTGACCTGCTTGTAGCGGACGAAATCGCACGTGGCCGAGAACATGTTAGCAGCGGCCGTCAGGAGAGTGAGGATGAGATAGGCAGCAATCATAAGTAACTCTAACGATTATTCTGTGATGGTCATGTCGTTGGCATCACGCTGGTACTCATCAGCGTTTCTTCGCGAAGCATGCCCGCCGCCGGCGAAATAATCGTGTGCCATTCGGATCAGCTCCATTGCCGGCGCTAAGTCTCTTTCATCGTTCACGACGGATGTGACGTAACCTGCATCGGGTGCCCAGCGATGTCGGCGCGCTTTGCCCTCGGCAAGGACTCGCTCCTGATCATTTTTTGATAACCGAATGTCGCAGTGGCCATGGCCGTGGATGTGCATGAACATGGTTCGCCCGACGAAAAAGGCGTCCTCGTGGATTCCCGCGTTCTGACGCTCTGTCACGCCAGATAGGCCCAGAATCCTGTGCCGTAATTCCGCATTAAGTTCCTTTCGCGATTTCATAATTATTCGTGAAGCATTCTCGTGTAAGGGAGTTTTAGATCGCTTATGCCGCTCTTTTCTTTCTGTTGACGTCACAGAGCATGTCGGAGTGAATGTTCAGGCCGATGTTGGTCATGTTGTAAAGGTGCTCGCTGGCAACCAGCCAGACGATCTCGCAGATCTGGCGTTCGGAATAATGGGTGGACAGGCGGGCAAATGTGTCCGGGTCAACCCTTTTATCTTTTGTCAGTTCTGTGACGTAGTCGAGCGCTGCGCGTTCTGCATCGGTAAAAAGAGCGCTCGTGCGGTACTCGTCCAGCGCATCGAATTTTGCTTCGTTCATTGACGCCTTGATCGTGAACGACCGGCCTATATCCATGCAGAACTTGCAGACGTTTATGCGGGCCACCTTTTCGCGGATAAGCAGGGCAGTCTCCAGCGAGAGCGTCAACTTCTTATCCAGGCTGCCGATCTTTGTATAGAACAGACCGAAGGCAGCCGGCAACCGCGCGGAATGTACTTTCAGCGGCGTTAGCACTTTACCAAATTCCCGGCGGGTAAAGTAATACGCGAGTTTCATGATCAAGCCTTGGGGCTTTTCAATGGGAGGCAGGAATGTTTCCATGCTCGCATCATGTGTAGTATTCATATTTTTCCTTTCGTTTGTTTGTTTCGAATTCCTGTTAAAGGTTTTTATTGTGTTTTCGATTTGCCCTGCGCCAGCCGCGGTTCAAGTTCCCAACCTCCGCCGAGGGCTTTGTAAAGGGCAACAAGGTTTTGGGAGATGGTTTTTTCGCTTTGCACGAGTTGGTCTTCGGCTTGGTAGAGCGAACGCTGGGCATCCAGGACATTGAGGAAGTCGGCCAGGCCCTTGGTGTAAAGTTCATTGGCCAGTTCGACCTGCCGCCGGTCTGCCTCGGTCTGATCCTTCAACGAACGGTAGCGGACTTGTTCCTGGGCATAAGCCACCAGCGCGTTCTCAACGTCTTGCAACGATGTCAACACTGCCTTTTCATAGACGGCCAGCGATTCTTCCTGCTTCTCGTTCTGAACGCGGACGTTGGCGCGGATTCGGCCCGCGTCGAAGATGCGCCACTGCACTGTCGGGCCAGCAGACCAAAACTTGCTGCCACCGGTGAACCAATCGCTGGCGCTGACGCTCTGGAGTCCCGCAGCGCCCGTCAAAGAAAACTTGGGAAACAGCTCCGCGGTTTGCACGCCTATGCGAGCGGTAGCGGCCGCAAGCTGGCGTTCGGCGCGGCGGACGTCGGGGCGGCGGCGGAGCAACTCTGAAGGCAAACCCACCGGCACCTCTGGCGGCGTCGGCGGAATTGGCCCCTCTCCCGAGAGTTCCGCCAGCAACGCGCCGGGTTGTTGTCCGAGCAGCACCGCAAGCTGATGCATGGTCTGTTTTAGAGATGTTTCCAAAGAGGGCAATTGGGACCGGGTGCTGGCAAGCAGCGCGGCAGCCTGGGTGACATCGAGTTCACTGGCGACACCACCCTTGAACCGCGCTTGGGTGACCTCCAGCGCGTCTTGTTGTGATTTGATGTTGTCGCGAGTGATCAGCAATCGTTGCTGAAGGCCCCGGAGTTCAACGTAGTTTCGAGCCACTTCCGCCAGCAGGCTCACGAGTGTGTCATTTCTATCCTCCTCGCTGGCCGCAGCGTCCGCCGTCGCCGCTTCCAGGGCGCGGCGCTTGCCACCAAAGACATCAATCTCCCAGGCAGCATCAAACCCGGCTTGATAGAGATTGTTCTCAAACGGGTTGCTAGGCTGATTAACGTTTTTGCTCGCCCGTTCCCGTGTATAAAAGGCCGAGGCATCCATTGTCGGCCAGAAGTCTGCGGTGGAGAATCGTCGTTGCGCTCGCGCCTGGCGCAAGCGAGCCTCGGCAATGCGCAAGTCGTGATTTGATTGCACGGCGCGAACAATGAGAGAATTCAGTTTCGGATCGTTGAAGGTTGTCCACCACTCGGCCGCGCGCGCCGTCCGATTGGTTAGGAGGCCGCCCTCCAGCGGTTCGCTCCATTTACCCGAAACGGCGACCTTGGGCGCATGATAATTCGGACCTACAGAACAGCCGGTGAAAAAAAGGCCAATTCCCAAGAGCCCCGAGGCTAAAAGGCGTTTCATGGTCTTCCTCCTTTCGTGGCCGCCGCTGTCAGGTTTTGATCGGGCGCGTCAATGAACACATCCATTTGCTGGCCAACAAAGATGGGCAGGTCGCCGCGCTCGAAAGCGAAGATTACCTGGAGCACCCTCGTATCCACCCGCTCCGAGCTGTCGCCCGTGAGCGACTTCTTAGGCACCACGTAAGGTTCGAACCGCACGAAATCCAACCGCGCCTTGATGTCTTTGTTACCTCGGAGATTGCCTGTCGCCCGGGCACCGTCGCGCACGCGCCAGGCGTCGTTTTCGTCCACGTCCACCCGGACACACAATTTGTCCACATTTCCGAGGAGAATCAGCGGGGTTGCCAACACGCCGGTCGGCGCAAACTCCCCAAGGTGCATCTTAAGTTGGAGAATCTGGCCGTCCACCGGGGCGCGGACTGTCAGTCGGTCGAGATCGGTTTGCATGGAGGTGAGTTCAGCGCAAGCTTGGGCCAATTGTGCTTCGGCTTTCCGGACGGCATAGCGCCGCTTGTCGCGTTCCTCGACGCTCATGGCGCGTTTGTCGGTGATGCTGTCGGCCAGCGCCAGTTGGTTTCTGGAATCTGCGAGTTGGGCGTCTGCCACCTGGACCGCCGCCTGGCGCGTGGTCAATCCCGCAAGCTGGGCGCGGTTATCTATAGTGAACAACGGCTCTCCCGCCTTGACCCGGCTGCCGATCTGAACATAGATCTTCGAAACGATGCCCGGGAGTTGGGTCCCGATGGCAATGTTCTCCGTGCTGGCTTCGACGATCCCCGAACCGGCAACGAACGCGTGATACGGGGGCTGCGCCGGATCGGCAACCGCAGGGGCGGGCACAGTGGCTTTGCTGCCGGCGACGACTGTGAAAATGGCGACGGTTAATCCAACCACCGCCAGAGCAGGTAATACAAATTTACGGATCATTTTCTACCTCCATTCAATTCATTTGGTGATTTAACGATTTGTTCGATCCGACCGTCGTCCATTTTGGCGATGCGGTCGGCAAATCCAAAGATGCGCGCGTCATGGGTCACGACCACCAGCGCGCGGCCCTCTTGCAACGCGACCTCCCGCAGCAGTTCCATAATATGTTGGCCAGTGTCGTGATCGAGAGCGCTGGTCGGTTCATCGCAGACGATGAGCTTTGGGTTGTGAACCATCGCGCGAGCAATGGCGACTCGTTGCTGTTGCCCTCCCGACAGCTCCGAGGGCAAGGATCCCATCATCCGTTCATCGAAGCCCGTTTGTTTGAGGACCTCGCGCGCACGCTCAGTAGCCGGAACCCGCTTCGTGCCATGCAGCAGCAAGGGGACGGCAACGTTTTCGGCCGCGGTGAGCGCAGGGATGAGATTGTACGCCTGAAAAACAAAGCCGATATTCTGGCCCCGATAGCTTGTCTTGTCCTGAACACGCATATTCCTGAAATCCTGTTCGAAGACGAGGCAGTCCCCCTCGCTCTGATCGAGGATGCCGGCGATGATCGAAATGAGCGTCGTTTTGCCGCAGCCCGACGGCCCAACCAGCATCAGCAATTCCCCGGTGCGGACTTCCAGGTCCACCTGCCGCAGTGCTTGCACTACGGCCTGCCCCTCACCGTAAGTCTTCCTCAAATTGTGGCATTTTACCGCCACCCCGTTGTTTGTTCTGCGGATCATAGAATTAGCTCCGGAAGACAATCGCAGGTTCGAGTCGGACAACCTTTAGCATGCTAACCAGCGCCGAGCCGACGCAAATCAGGACGACCGCGCCCGCACTAAGCACCAGCAGTTGCCACGGCAATTGAAACGCAAGTTCGGTGTGCTTCGTGGCCCAACCGAACGCTGACGCGGCGCCCACGCCCAAGCCGTAGCCGATGCCACCGGCGAGGGCCGCCTGAAGCACGATCATGCGGAACAACGTCCCGTTCGAAGCCCCCATGGCTTTAAGCGTCCCGAAATACCGCAGGTTATCGAGCGTGAAATTGAAGAATGTCTGGCCTGCGATCGCTGTGCCGACGATAAACCCGAGCAGCACGGAAATCCCAAAGTTGATCGGAATGCCGGTGTACTTCATGAAATAACTGACCGTCACCGCTTTGAACCGGTCGCTGGTGTAGGCCGCATACCCGGTCCCTTTGGTGATCCGATCGCAAACGGCCTGGATATTTTCTCCCAGCTTCGCTTTGACCATGATGAACGAAAGCAAGTGGCGTTCGGCAGGAGCAAATTGAACTGCGCGCGTGTAGGTGGTGTAGAGCATAGGCTGAGATTGAAACGTCCGCGTGATTTTGCAGATGCCCACAACAACCGCGCGCCGGTCATTAAGTTCGAGTGTATCTCCGATTTGCAGCGGTACGGATTTCCCGTCCGGCCCAACCTTGGCGAGTTTGTCGGCGGCGCCGACCTCGTCCACGATGACTCCATCACTGCGGCGCAAATCAGCCAGCTTGCCTTGAACCATCTCCGGTGGCCCGCCGAGCAGCGTGGCGTCGTCCAGGCCCACGACATTGCAGGTTTGGAAATTTCCATCGCCGAGCCGCGCCTTGATCAATCCCTTGTAGAGCGGCACCGCCCACTCGACGCCGCTGACACTGCGCACACGATACAGGATGGTATCCTGCAATGGCTTGACGTCGTCAATAAACTGCACTTTGGGATCCATCACCCAGATGTCGGCCTGGGCCGTATCGCTCAAAAAGCCGAACGTGCGTCCCATGAGGCCAACGAAGATGGATAGCTGCTGCGTGATCAGGAGCGAAGCGAAGGTCAGCCCCATTAAAATGCCTAGGTACTTGGCGCGGTCGCCAATCAACATCTTCAATGCAACAAAGTTCATGATTTCCATCCTTTCAGCGCGGCCACCGAGAATTTCGTGATGTGGTCCGCCAGTCGGTCGAGTTCTTCCGCGCCGAATCGCTGTTCTGGATTGAGGCGCTTCACCACCTGGCCGCAGTGGAAATAAAAGAGCCACTGCGCCGCGATGCTGAACGTGCAGCGCCACAGTTCCTGCTCATCAATTTCCTTCCCGATTACCTCACGCACGACAGCTCTCAACCGCTCTGAGTTCGGACGGATTTGCCCGTTGACCAGCGCATCCAGCGCCTTGCTTGGCTCGATCATTTCTCGGGCGACGAGTTTGCCAAGCCACGCTGGCCGACCCTCGTCGAAGAAGCGCATTAGCACTGCCCGAATAAAAACGCGAAGACGCTCTTCGACGGGCGTGCCGGGCGACGTCAGCTCATCAAACTGCGCGACCGCACAAGTTCGGGCGTAATCGAAGACCGCGGCGTAAAGCCCTTCCTTGTCTCCAAAGTGATAGTTGATAGCCGCGACATTGGCCTTCGCCTTCTCGCAGATTTCGCGGATGGTGGCATCGCGAAAACCATGTTGAGCAAACACCTCCCCGGACGCTTCCAGCAGTCGCTGCCGGGTCTCAGGAGCTTTATCTTTTCCATTCATATTCAAACTATCGTTTCAAACATAAGATTAAAACACTTGTTTTATTTGTCAAAGGAATACTTAAAAGTTTTAGCGAAGAACTACACGCCATATAAATAACTAGTTTATGGCGTGTGATTTACGACACAGTTGCTACAGTCCTTTGCGATCCTGAAGAGTTTCGGGCTTCGGCGCTCGTTGCCTCCTGACCCCTGTTCCTGTCCCCGCGCCCCTACACGCCCCAAAAAAACCAAACCCTAGGGATGTACTTCGACGTGAACCGGAAATGGTGCCAGAGGAGGGAATTGAACCCCCGACCAAAGGCTTATGAGTCCTCTGCTCTACCCCTGAGCTACTCTGGCACAACCGGGGCGGGAAATTATACGATTTCAACCGCAGAGGCAAATATTTGGTAGCCACATCTTCATCGCTCGCCCGGCGGCTCGGGTATTCTCCTGTATGGGCGCTCGCCTCCGGGCACGATGACTCTTTGCCTGGTCACCTCGACTTCGAAGGTCTCCTCTTGCAACGGCTTGCCCACCTCCAGCCGCACCCTGGTGCCTGCGGGCCCGCGCAACATGGCCACGGAGTCCTGCAACGACCGGCCGCTGAGGGAAACGCCGTCGACTTTGTAGATGTTCAGCGGGCCAAAGAGTCCGGCAGCTTCCGCCGGCGAATTGGGCAGGACCCGGGTGATCTGGACGACGCCATCCTCGGTGTTGGGCCGGGAAAGCACCGCCCCAATTCCGAAAATCTCCTCCTGTGGACGAACGCCCTCCGGGGCGGGCGACGAAGGCGGGAATGCGGCAGGGGCGTTTTCAATCCTGGTCACAGGCCGAATTTTGTTTGTGACTATCGACTGTCTGCTCATCGAAGAAGCCGGCTTTTG
>WNFL01280281.1_pt2 | contig 10712 bp, 10 predicted proteins | sample 5400361 | NCBI WGS metagenome assembly WNFL01 (sample SAMN13153351, study PRJNA577476) | soil metagenome | isolation source: 40 cm soil on Douglas fir-dominated hillslope | place: USA:California | collected 2013-09-17 | reverse complement strand
CAGCTCGACGTGCTCAAGAGCCGGCTCCAGGCGGAATATGGCCTGGATGCCGATCTCGAAGCCTCGCCCTATGAGACCGCGCGCTGGATCGACGGCACGCCCGACGAGGTGGTGAAATTCCGCGATGCCAATCGCGGTCAGATGGCCGAAGATCGCGACGGCGCGCCGGTGTTCCTGGCCAAGAGCGCGTGGGAGCTGGGCTATGTCGGAGGCAAGTTTCCCAACATCAAATTCCTCAAGACGCGTGAGCGCAGGAGCCACTCCGAAGCCGCCTAATTTCCCTCTCCCCTTGCGGGAGAGGGCGGCGCACCGCGCATGCAAATGCGCTACTGGCGCGCCGGGTGAGGGGCGGGTTCTTTTAAGGGGGCGCGTTTACTCCCCGTCTATGATCGCCCAATCGTTCGGGTAGAAGCCGTTGAAACCGGTGCGCAGCGCGATCGAATAGGCGCCCATGTTTTCGAACACGATGTAGTCGTCCTGCTGGATCGTTTTGGGCAGCAGGAGCGGACGCGGCAGCACGTCGAGCGTGTCGCAAGTGGGACCGAAGATCTTGAACGGTTTCAGTTCGCCGCGCCTCTCACGCACCCGTCCGCTGGGGCCGAAGCCGAGCACGCGACGTGGATAATCGGCAGTCCAGGCCGGAACCGCGAGCTCATCGAAGCTGCCATAGATACCGTCGTTCAGGAACAGCTGGTCGTCGCGTCGAAGGATCACCCGCGTAATCAGGGAGACTCCTTCGGCGCAGAGCGCGCGGCCGGGCTCGCAAAACACTTCGCCGCCTTCTTCGAGCGGGAAGGTCGAAACCGCTTCGCGAACCGTATCGAAATACCAATGGAAGGGCGGCACGTCGTTGCCCAGATAGGGCCCCGGAAAACCGCCGCCGACGTCGAGCGCGCCGATCGTCACGCCGCCGCCGACCGCGGCGCGGCGAGCCAGCTCGACGGCTTGCGCATAGGTGAAGGGGCTCAAGCATTGCGAGCCGACATGGAAGGTGATCGCCGGCTTGGCGCCCGCTCCGGCAATGCGTTTCAAGAGCCGTGCGGCATTGGCGGGCGTGGTGCCGAATTTGCTCGACAGCTCGAGCATCGCCCCGCCCAAAGGTGTCGCGACGCGCACGAAGATGCGCAGCTCTTTGCCGCCATCGGTCTCGGCGAGCAATTTGTCCAGCTCTGGGTCGCAGTCGACGACAAAATCGGTGAGGCCATGCTGGCGCCAGGCCGCGCCCGCTTCGCCCGGAATCCGCACCGGCGCCATGAAGTGGCAGGTCGTGTCGGGATAACGGCCGCGAATCAGCTCGATCTCAGCGAGGGATGCCGTGTCGAAATGGCGGATACCCGCCTCATAGATTTGATCCAGGACATGGGCGACGGGGTTCGCCTTGACGGCGTACATCGTCGTGCCCGGAAAGGACTGGAGAAACCGCCCCCCCGCGGCGCGAAAGCGCGCCGGATGCAACACATAGATGGGCAGCGTCGGACGCGTTGCTTCGATGACCGAGGCGAAGGAGGGGTAATGAGGAAGCGCTTGGCTCGCGCGGGGCGCCGATTGCACATTCATGACCGCGACCCCAAAGCGTGCGGCCGCTTCTTAGTCGCGCGGGTCTCGGGGGTCAAGGACGCGAGCGCGATCAACTGCTGCAGTCGCCCGTCATGGGGTCGCGCGGGACGCCCAACGTGCCCTGCACCATTTTTTCGTGATCGGGTGTCGTGATCTGGTCCATCGCCTGGGTGGCAAATTTGAAATCGTCGGACTTGCAGGATTTCAGTCCCGCCAAAGCGCGTTTGATGTTGTCGGTCTCGATGCCGGAAATGATCTTGTCGGGATCGTTCTTGGCGTGGGTCCGGATGAAATTCTCCAGATTGGCGCGCATGCGCTGATAGCGGTCCTCCCGATCCTTGGCCAGCGGAACGCGGCAGGCATCCAACTCCGCGTGGTAGACCCGCATCAGCATATACATGCAGGCGACGGAGGTTTCCGCGCGCGCAGCCGCCACCGGAGTCAGCACCACCGCCGCCGACAACAACCACGGGATCAAACCCTTGCGCATGCACGCCTCCTTGAGGCCTCGTTCTGAAAACGCGATCCACTATTAGAAGGGTTCTTAAGCGGAAGAATTCAAGAGGGGATGGCCGTGCCTTGACGCGTCCGGAGATCGCGGATGGTGACGCGCCCGTCGACCGAAGGCTGGTAGACATCACTGATTTCGTGAAGCGCGGTTTGGACATCCGCCACCGAGATATTCGGCGCGACGTCGAAGGCGTCTACGCCGACACGCGCATAAAAGGCGATCTGGTCCAGCAGGAAATGGCCGGTTAGGCGGATTTCGCCCTTATAGCCAAGGCGTGTCCGCAGCAAACGGGCGGCGGAAAAGGCGCGTCCATCACGGAAGGCGGGAATGTGCAGCACGACGACCGCAAGCTTCCCGAGGTCGGGCTGCAGTGCTTGCGGCGACTCGCCGGTTTCCAGGCGAACGCCAAACGCGCCATCGCGCGCCACAATGTGATCGCGCTCGGCGAGGAAGCGCTTGAGCGAAACGATCACCGGTGCGTCCGGCAAGGGTTCCGCGTCCGCCACCGCCGTGAAGGCGTCTTCGACGATGCGGCCCGCCTTAACCAGCATAGAGGCGTTCCTTGAATGGCTGCGCGCCGACACGGCGATAGGTGTCGAGGAAGCGCTCGCGCTCGTGACGGAGGTTCTTGTAGGTGTCGATGACGTTCTCGACCGCGTCAACGATTCCCTCGCGGTCGAAACCGGGTCCGAGAATCTCGCCGAGCGAGGCATCCTCCGCACCCGAGCCGCCGAGCAGGATCTGGTAATTCTCCACGCCTTTGCGGTCGACACCCAGAATGCCGATATGGCCGACGTGGTGATGGCCGCAGGCATTGATGCAGCCGGAGATCTTGATCTTGAGCTCGCCGAGATCGTGCTGTCGTTCGAGATCGGCAAAGCGCTTGGCGATCTCCGTCGCAATGGGAATCGAGCGGGCATTGGCCAGGTCGCAATAATCCAGGCCGGGGCAGGCGATGATGTCGGTGACGAGCCCATAATTCGGCGTCGCCAGATTGAGGGCGGCGAGCCTCTCCCACAATGCGAAGAGGTCGGCTTTGCGCATATGCGGCAGAACCAGATTCTGCTCATGCGTGACGCGGATTTCGTCCTGGCCGAAATCGTCCATGATGCCGGCGATGCCGTCCATCTCGTCCGATGAGCAATCGCCCGGCGTTTCGCCGATGGCCTTGAGTGAGATCGTGGCGATGGCATAGCCCGGCATCTTGTGCGGATGGGTGTTGGTCTTGGCCCAATTGGCGAAATCGCGATTACCGCGTCTGGCGGCTTCGAAAGCCGCGTCTTCGGGCGCCAGCGTCTCGAAATCCGGAGCTGCAAAATAGGCCGCGATGCGCGCGATAAATAGGCCGCGATGCGCGCGATCTCGCTTTGGGGAAGCTGCAGCACGCCGGTCTTCTTGATCTCGGCGAATTCGTTCTCGACGCGCCGGCGCATCTCCTCGATGCCGATCTGATGCACCAGGATTTTCACGCGCGCTTTGTGGATGTTGTCGCGCCGGCCGCTCTCATTGTAGACGCGCATCACCGCTTCCAGAAAGGCGAGGATGTCGGCCTTCGGAACGAAGCTGCCCACTTCATGGCCGATGAACGGCGTTCGTCCCAAGCCGCCGCCGACAAAGACGCGATAGCCGATTTCTCCGGCCTCGTTGCGCAGGATCTCGATCCCGATGTCATGCACCATGATGGCGGCGCGGTCGGCCGACGATCCGGAAACCGCGATCTTGAACTTGCGCGGCAGGAAGGAAAATTCCGGATGCAGCGTCGACCATTGCCGCAGGATTTCCGACAGGATCCGCGGGTCTTCGATCTCATCGGCTGCAGCGCCGGCGAACGGGTCGGCGGTGATGTTGCGCACGCAATTGCCGCTGGTCTGCAGGCAATGCATCTCGACCTCGGCGAGCTCGAGCAGCATATCCGGCACATCGGGCAACCGCGCCCAATGGAGCTGCAGATTCTGGCGCGTGGTGAAATGGCCATAGCCGCGGTCGAATTTGCGCGCGATGAAGGCGAGCTTGCGCAGCTGGCGCGCGCTCAGCGTGCCGTAGGGAATGGCGATCCGCAGCATGTAGGAATGAAGCTGCAGATAGAGCCCGTTCATCAGCCGGAGCGGCTTGAACTCGTCTTCGGTCAGCTCGCCTGCCAGCCGGCGCGCCACCTGGCCCCGGAACTGTTCGGCCCGCTCGTGCACCAGGCGGGCGTCGAATTCATCGTAGCGATACATGTCAGCCGCTCTGCTTTCCGAGGTCGGGGCGGACCGTCGGGCCCGCGGCGCGGATCGCCTCGCGCACCTTCACCGGGACCGCGATGCCCTTTTCCAGCCGCACGTCGAAGAGATAGGGCGCCACCACCTCGCGCTTCTGAACCCATTCGGCCGCTCGCGCCAGGGTGGCCTCGGCCTGCGAATCGGCAAGCACCTCGGCGTCCTGGAGCCGTGTCACCCAGCCGCGAGCCCCGTTCCAATAGACGACTTCCCCGACGATGAGGCGGTTCGCGGTCAGCACTTGCGGCATCAAGGGCGGCAGCCTTAAAAAGAGCCGCCCTAAAATCACATTCCCGGGCGGAGAAATCAAGAGATCACAAAATTTATATGTAAAAATAAGAATTTCACAGTTAAATCATGCTAAATGTCCTTTGCGACCGCGCTTTCATGCCAATGCCGCAGGACCAGATATTCCAGCAGCGCCAAAGCGAAGAAGATCGTCACGCCCAGCAGCGCGAGCAAGAAGAGCGCCGCGAACATCCTGGCGATCTGAAGCCGGTTGCCCGCCTCGATGATGCGCCAGGCGAGCCCGGTCGCCGTGCCCGAGCCCGCGCCATATTCGGCGACGACCGTGCCGATCAGCGCCAGGCCTCCGGCGGTCTTCATGCCGTTGAGCAGATAGGGAAGGGCGGATGGAAGTCTCAACCGGCGCAGGATTTGCCAGTTCGACGCGCCGTGCAGCCGGAACAGATCGATCAGATTGTGGTCCGCGGAGCGCAGGCCCAGCGTCGTGCTGGAGAGGATTGGGAAGAAGGCCACCAGCCAGGCGAGGATCAGAAGCGCCAGATCGATCCGCTCGAAGCCGACCCAGATGATGATCAGCGGCGCGATGGCGACGACCGGCGTGACCTGCAGGACCACGGCATAAGGATAAAGCGCCACCTCGATGATCCGGCTTTGCGAGAACAACACCGCGAGCGCAACGCCGCTCGCCACCGCCAGCACGAAGGCAAGCAAGGTGATGCGCAGCGTCGTCCACAGCGATGCCATCAGCGATGGAAAATCGCCGATCAGCGCCTGCCAGATCGCGGATGGGGCGGGGAGCACGAAGCGCGGAATGTCATAGGCCGCAACGACGCCTTCCCATAACAGCAGCACGCAAACGCCGAGCGCCAAAGGAAGCAGCGCACGCAGAATTCGCGACGCCGCCATCATGCCGCCATTGCCATGGCATTGCGCAACGACAGCGAAACCTCCCTTGCGCTTTGGGAAAATTCCGCCGTCAGGCGCCATTCGGACGTTCGCGCCAGTGGCGCCGCGGGCCGAATCTCGCTTGCGATACGGCCCGGGCGCGGCGTCAACGTCAGGATGCGCGTCGATAAGAACGTGCTCTCATAGACGCTGTGCGTGACGAAGACGATGGTGAGACCGTCCTCGCGCCATAGCCTGAGCAAATCCTCGTTCAGCGCGTCGCGGCTGATCTCGTCCAGCGCCGCGAAGGGTTCGTCCATCAGCAGCAGTTGCGGGCGCGCGACAATCGCCCGCGCAATGGACACACGCATCCGCATCCCGCCCGAAAGCACGCGTGGGAAAGCGCCGGAAAATCCGGCCAGGCCGACGCGCGCCAGAGCGCTTTCTGCGCGCGCATTCGCCTCGCTGCGCGGCACGCCTTCGAGATCGAGCGGCAGACGCACATTGTCGCGAACAACCGCCCACGGCATCAGGGTCGGGTCTTGGAACACGAAGGCGATGCGCGGCTTGCCCTCGGGCCAGATGAGCTGGCCGGCGGTGGGCGCGAGAAGCTCGGCGATGATGCGCAGCGTGGTCGATTTGCCGCAACCCGATGGTCCCAGCAGCGACAGGAATTCGCCACCCGCGATATCCAGGTCGAGCGGTCCCAACGCCTTGACGCCATTTGCGAAGCTTCTTTCGACGCGCCGAAGCTGAGCGATCACGCCCATGCGCCGTGCTTTTCTTCCCCCGCTCGCGGGGGAAGTCCGGCCCAAGGCCGGGATGGGGGAACACTCATCGCGCCGAAGCGTGCTGGCTGTTCAGCGCGTAACCCTTGTTGACGAATTGGAGCGTGTAGGCATCGCGAAAGGCCAACCCCGCGGGATAGATGCTCTCTTTCGCCATCACATCGAAAAATTCCTGCCAGCGCGCATCCGTCATCGCGCCCAGACCTTTGCTCTCGGCGTCTCCTGACAGCGCGATGCCGTAACTCTTCATCTTGTCGATGGCTTGCGCGATCACATCGTCGGTCATTTCCGGATTGTCTTTCTTGATAGCCGCCTTTCCCGCCGACGGATCACCATAGAGATAATGCATCCAGCCCTCGATGCTGGCATCGACGAAGGCCTGTACGGCCTCGGGTCTTTCTGCGATCCATTTTTCCGGCACGAGCACCATATTGGCGTAGCCCGGGTAACCCGCATCGGCGAGCGGGAAGATTTGCGGCTCAAAGCCGCCTTCCTTCTCGATCGAATAGGGCTCGGACGACAGATAGCCTTCCTGGATGGCGTTCTTATCGACGAGGAACGGCGCCAAATTGAAGGTGTATTTGCGGATCTGCGAATCCTTGAAACCGAATTTCGCTTTCAGCCAGGGCCAGAAAGTAACGGTCGACGCGTCCCCGATCAGAATCGGTTTTCCCGCCATATCGGCGATGGATTTCACGTCGGAGCGCGGATGGGTGATGAGGACCTGGGGGTCTTTCTGGAACACCGCGATCACCGCTTTGATCCTGGCCCCTGCGCGCACCAGGTTCAGCGGAATGAAACTGTTCGAACCAATGCCGAAATCGGCCGCGCCGCCGGCGAGCAATTGCGGGACATTCACCGCAGCGCCCCCCGCCTTGATCGAAACATCCAACCCGCGCTTGGCGTACAGCCCTTCGGCCAGCGCCTGGTAGAAGCCACCATGCTCGGCCTGTGCTTTCCAGTCCGTGACGAAACTGATTTTTATCTGTGGCTTTCCGGGCGGCGGGGGCCGCGGTGTTTCCTGGCCGCATCCCGCCATGATCAGAAAGGCCGCGAGGCAAACACACCGCGCCAGAAAATCCATGCGCTGCTCCCTATCCGCCGCAATGGTGCAATCGCGCGTTGACGGAAGCAAGCGTTAGAAATTAGCGGGGATCGTCAGGAAAGCTGCGGCCGTCCAAAGGCCTGTCAGGGTAATACGGCCCACGGTCGTCATTCGCCGGCGGGCCATAATAGCGAGGCGGCGGGTCCCACCGCGGCATGGACGGCGGCAATTGCTGGTAGCGCGGCATGGGCATGGGCTCATAGCGCGACGCAGGTGGGGGTCCGTAATAGCGGCGCGGGGGAGGTGGCATCTCGTCGTAGCGGTAGCGGCGATCGTCGTAGCGATCATAGGCATAGCGATCATTTCGCGGATCGTTCTCCATCTCGCGCCCGTAGCGGTCGCGGTCTTGTTCCACGACGCGTCCGTAGCGGTCACGGTTTTGATCGACCGCGCGCCCATAACGGTCGCGGTTTTCATCCGCCGCTCGCGCTGCCTGCTGTTCGGCCATGGAGCGTCTTATCTCGTCCAGATTGCGCACCCCTTTGTCCTCGGCATGGATCGACGGAAGCACCGGGTCGGGGAGCGGCGCGACATTGGGGAGCGGCGCGACATTAGTGCCGGGGGAATGCCCGTTGGCCGTCGAAGCGTTGCCATTGGTATTCAAATTGCCGCCAACCGGGGGATTCACGTCGGCGGCTTCGGGAAAAAAACCCGTGCCGGTCTCCGCAGCAGACGTTCGTTCTCGGCGGGATGGCGCGGCCCGCGCAGCGTTGGCGCTGTCATTGCCGCCGAACAGATTGCCGAGGAAATCCCCGACCCGATCGAAGACGTTTTCGCCGCTGCTCTGGCTTTGCGCCACTTGGTCACCCTCGGGCGCGACCGGCTCGGCGCGGGGCAGAGGCGTCGGCGGGACGTTCTTCAGCGCGGTCTTCATGAAACCGCTCCAGATTTGCGCCGGGAGCGATCCGCCGGTGATCTTTTTCATCGGCGAAGAATCGTCATTGCCCATCCATACGCCCGTCACGAGCTCGGGTGAGAAACCGACAAACCATGCGTCGCGATAATCCGCGCTCGTCCCAGTCTTGCCCGCAACCTCATGCCCCGGCACGGCGGCGCCGCGGCCGGTTCCCCACTGGACGACCTGATACATCATGGCGTTCATCGACAGCACGTCGTCGGCGCTCACCACGCGGGGCCGGGCAGCCGCGTCGCGGCGATGGAGGATCGAGCCATCCGAGGTTCGAATCTCACGCACCAGGTAAGGCTGCACGCGATAGCCGCCGGACGCGAAGCTGGCATAGGCGCTCGTCAGCTCCAGCGGCGTCACGTCCGACGTGCCGAGCGCGAGAGATGCGTAAGGCTCAAGCGGCGATTGTATGCCAAGCCGGCGAGCCACCGATACCACTGAGGGTATCCCGACCTCGAGACCGAGTTGAACGGCAATCGTGTTGATGGAGCGCGCATAGGCCTGTTCCAGCGTCACCGGGCCGACATTGGTGTCATTGTAATTGTCCGGCGACCACCCTTTGATCGGTGCGATCGGCTGATCGACGCGCACCGTAGCGGGCGTCAGTCCGTGTTCCAGCGCGGTCAGATAGACGAAAGTCTTGAATGCGGAGCCGGGCTGACGGTGCGCCTTGGTCACGCGGTTGAACGTGCTTTCGGCGTAGTCCTTGCCGCCGATCAGCGCGCGCACCGCGCCGTCCGGAGTCATTGCGACAAGCGCGGCCTGACCTGCGTGAACCGCTTTTCCGCGCGCATCGATGACACTGGCGATTTGTGTCCGCGCCGTCTTCTGCAGCGCGGGGTCCATGGTCGTGGACACGGTAACATCGCCCTTGGCCGAGGGCGCCAGAAGCTTCGCTTCGTCTGCCGCCGCATCGAGAAAATAATCGCGCGCCAAATCCTCCGTCTGATCGGCGACGGTCGCGGGATGCGCCCGCGCCTCGGCGATTTGAGCCTCTGTAGCGACATCGCTTGTCACCAGGGCCGCCAGCACCTTGTCGGCACGTCCCTGCGCTGCCGCCAAATCGCGGCGAGGCGAGAAAGCGGACGGCGCACGGGTCAGCGCCGCCAGCATCGCGGCTTCGGCCACGGTCAAATTGCGCGCGGACTTGCTGAAATAGACATGGGCCGCTCCATCGACGCCATAGGCGCCCGAACCGAGGTAGAGACGATTCAAATAGAGCTCGAGGATCTGGTCTTTGCTGAGCTTGCGTTCCAGAGCCCAAGCGCCGGCGATCTCTCTCAGCTTGCGCGAGAACGTCCGGTCGGGCGACAGGAACACGATCTTCACCACCTGCTGGGTGATGGTCGAACCGCCCTGCACGACATGGCCGGCCTTGAAATCGGCAATGGCCGCGCGCAGCAGGCTCTGTGGGTCTACGCCATGGTGATCATAGAAACGCCGGTCTTCCATCGCCAGGAACGCCGCCGGCAAATAGCGTGGCATTTCGGAGAGCTTCAGTTTTTCGCCCACGAGCGATCCGCGAACACCGGCGGTCTTCCCGTCCTTGTCGAGGAACGTCAAGGCAGGCGGCCGATTCAACGCGTAGAGATCGCCGCTCAGCGGCATGGATGGTTCGGCGGCCTTCAGAAGCAGCAACAGTGCCGCTGCCGCTGCCAATGTTGCAGCCCCGAGGCCGGTCAGAATCATCGCGGGCCATCGCATCCATCGCGGCCATCGCGACGGCCATTGAAGGCCCGCCGTGAAGGCACGGAACTCTCGCAGCTCCCCCCTGAGCCAAGCCTTGGCGCGCGAAGGGGCGGTAGCGCGATTCTCCTCGTCTTCGGAGGCCGCTTCGACACCGGGATGCTTCTCGCCCATCATGGCCTCTTCAACCTGTGTCCAGACGAAACGCGCCAGGGGGCAGCAATGCCCCCTCTCGGGCTTAACAATTTATGGGACTGAAATTGCAACGAATTTGCACTCTGCGCATTGCGCAATCGGGTCCCCATTTCACACGACGCTGCAGCGCGATTCTTCACGCAGAACTGCATCGGAAACTCTTGCTGCGAAACCAATATTCCGTGTACGGTCGAATTTCCTTCAGCCCCGGCCCGCGCCTCCCAAAAGAGACCCGCGGGGCCATGCGACCCCGCGGGTGCTTACGCTCGAAACCGGTCCCGCGAGGAGGGGCGGTACACGAGAGACGGCGTCGAGTGCCTATTTGGGCTTGTTCCTCATTGGGTCGCCCTTATGTCTGGGCGTATAGTGGCGCGGCCTTGCTGAACGGAGGCTGGCTGGCGCGTTCATGCGAAGTTCATGCGCCGCAGCATAAAAAGTCACCCATGCGGTATTTTGCACTCATATTGGCTTTGCTTGTGCTGGGTGCAGCCGCGTCCCCCGAACCCTCCTTCGCGCAGCCCTATCGCGCCCGCCAGGGCGTCCAAAACGGCGAAGTCCGCTCCCTGGATGAGAT
>WNFL01125701.1_pt1 | contig 10713 bp, 12 predicted proteins | sample 5400361 | NCBI WGS metagenome assembly WNFL01 (sample SAMN13153351, study PRJNA577476) | soil metagenome | isolation source: 40 cm soil on Douglas fir-dominated hillslope | place: USA:California | collected 2013-09-17 | reverse complement strand
GCCGGTTTGAGTTGGGACACCATCTTGCTCAAGCGCGCACGTTACCGCGAAGTGCTCGACAATTTCGACGCGCAAAAAGTCGCGCGCTACGACGCGAAAAAAGTCCGCGCACTACTCGCCGATCCCGGCATCATCCGCAACCGCTTGAAAATCGCATCCACGATTTCCAACGCTCAGGCTTTTCTGAAAGTGCAGCAAGAATTCGGCAGCTTCGATTCCTATCTCTGGCAATTCGTCAGTGGAAAGCCCATTCAGAACGCTTGGAAACTCCACAAACAAGTTCCCGCTAAAACAAAAGAGTCCGACGCCATGAGCGAGGATCTACAAAAACGCGGCTTCCGTTTTGTCGGCTCCACCATCTGCTACGCCTTCATGCAAGCCACCGGCATGGTCAACGACCACCTCGTCACCTGCTTTCGCTATGCAGAAGTGAACAAAAAGTTTCACTAGACTTCAACCCAGGGAGCACGTATGGCAAAAAAGGCGACACCACAGGACGCGCAAGTCATCATGAAGCTCTACGATTTGCGTCGCGAGCCCGAACTCCGCAAGGCGCGCGACTGGTGGCTCACCAAATTCTGGCCGGACACTGCCGACGACTTCATGAAGATCGCCGGTGAACTCGGCTCGCAGGAAAACAACTGGCTCCGGCAAGTTGGTGGGTATTGGGGAATGGCTGCCGCTTTGGTGTCGGGTGGCGCCGTAAGCCGCGACCTTTTCCTTCAGCCCGCAATCAGCGGCGAAATGTTCTTTATGTTCGCGAAGGTACGATCGTTGCTGCCTGACCTGCGCGAAAAACTCGGCGACCCGCAAGTATTTCGTGGAATCGAAGAAGTCATCATGAGTACAAAATGGAGTCGCGAGCGTATCAAGCTCATCGAAAAGCGCGTTGCAGCTGCAAAAGCCCGCGCACAATCGTTGAAATCGTCGTAAATACCGGCTCGCCGCCGCCGAATCATTGCACTGGAAATATCTCCACGTCAATCACGTGGTATGGCTTTTCTCCCGCGCTTCCAACGCGGTGTGTGTACGGCTGCCCCACAGCCTTGTGGAATCCAACTCTGCCCGGCACAACGTCTCCCGGCGCACTCCACTCGCCAGGCCCTTTATCGCTCCAGAGCTGCGATTTTGTTTTGTCTCCGCTTAGCTCAATACTCACGTTGTCGTTGCTGTGTGTATGAAACAGAGCCGGTTCGCCGACCGGAAAGAAAACATCCAGCACCCGCACATACTGATTTTGAAACGCTACGCGATGATGCGGCTCTTTTTCCACTGCAACCGGCTCTTTCAGCGATGCGGGATCGATGCTGCGCGCTTTCACCAGAACTGCGGGAATGTTTGCCTTTTTGATCTCAACTTCTATAGTTTCCACCGGATCGCCTGTCAGATTCTCGGCCGAGTGCGTTACGGTGCCGCTGCGTTTCCTGAGTCGTTCCGTCGGAAGTCGTCACGCGCAGGTGGCTGCCCGTCAGCGCAATCACGGCGCGCCCCGTATGGCTGTGCATGGGAGACGTCGCCCGTGGCAAATAGTGCACGCGCAAGACGCGAATCTGGTCATTCTCAAATTCGACTTTGACGGTGTATCCCTCTGCCGCAGCCGGTTCCTGTATCGGCGCCGGCAGGATTCCCAGCATCGTCGCCAACAGCGCAATCTTTATTCCGCTCATTGCCTTCCTCGCGCGTTGCAGCATATCCACCAGCGCAGGATGTTGCAACGTTCTCGCAGTGTTCGCGTCCTCGGTAGCGTAACCACTCTTGTTTACCCTGTAAGGGGCTGCGCGCGGTGTAAGCTCCATCAAAAACAAAGTCCACACACGCAGGAATGGCGAAAATTACCAGTTCCCGCACGCTTGCGTTGCACGCACTGCCAGCGTACGATTTCTTACTGTCCGCCTTTTGTTTTCCTCTACAATTTTTCCCCCTTCCCCAGCGTGAAGGGAACGGTGTGACAAAGACGGGTTCCATGGTTTGTACTTACAACCCTGGTCCAAAAAGGGGACCTTGAATGAAATCGGTCGTCGTAGTGGGCGCACAGTGGGGCGACGAAGGCAAAGGCAAAGTCGTCGATTATCTCGCCGGGTCGTTCGATTACATCGCGCGCGTAGCCGGCGGCCACAACGCCGGCCACACCGTCATCATCGGCAAGGAAAAGCACGTCCTCCAATTGATTCCGTGCGGAATCTTGCGCCCGAAACAGCACGCCGTCATCGGTGCGGGCGTTGTCGTCGATCCCGGCGCACTCGTCGCCGAAATCGAAACGCTGGCCAAAGCCGGCATCGACGTGAAAGATCGCCTTCACATCAGCAATCGCGCTCACCTCATTTTTCCGTATCACCGTGAACTCGACAAGGCCGCGGAAGGCGCGCGCGGCGCAAACAAGATCGGCACAACTTCCCGTGGCATCGGTCCCGCTTACGAAGACAAAATGGCGCGCCGCGGCCTGCGTATGTGCGATCTGCTCGACCCCGCGCTCTTCCGCGAAAAAGCCGCCCGCGTCGTCGCCGAAAAAAATCGCCTCGCAAAAGGCGCGTACGGCGCGGACATCGATTTCTCGCACGAAGTCGAGGAAACTCTCAAACAAGGCGAAAAAATCCGCGCCTACATTTGCGACGCTGCCGAACTCGTCAATCACGCGCTAGATTCCGGCCAGTCCGTCCTTTTTGAAGGCGCACAGGGCACGATGCTCGACATCGACCACGGCACTTATCCTTACGTCACTAGTTCCAGCGCGATTTCCGGCGGTGCAACCACCGGCGTCGGCATTCCTCCCACAAAAATCAAACACGTCCTCGGAATTTCGAAAGCGTATACGACGCGTGTCGGCGGCGGGCCTTTTCCAACCGAAATGCCCGATCTCGATGCGCAAGCCATTCGCGAACGCGGCAAGGAGTTCGGCGCCGTCACGGGACGCCCTCGCCGCTGCGGCTGGCTCGACCTCGCCGTCCTGCGCTACGCAAAAATGATCAACGGCATCGATTCGCTCGTCGTCACCAAGCTCGACGTCTTCGATACGCAGCGCGAAATTCAAGTCTGCACCGGCTACAAATACAAGGGCACGCCTATCAACGAAATGCCCGCGCTCGCCGAGGAATACGAAAAAGTGACGCCCATCTATAAATCCTTGCCCGGCTGGGAACAAGAAACCTATGGCGTTAAGGACGCGGGAAAACTCCCCAAAGCCGCGCTCGATTACATGCGCTTCATCGCCGATTTTCTCCAGGTCGAAATCGGCATGATCTCCACCGGCCCCGAGCGCGACGCCACCATCGTCCCCGAAGGCACGCTCCTCTCCCGCTGGCTATGACTTGGCTGTTGTAGGGCCCGCTTTCTGAAGCGGGCCGCTTCAGCCGTGTCACCAACGTCGAATTCGTGCAATCGGTAGGGGCACGATATATCGTGCCCTCTTTGCGAGGCGACCAATCGTATTTCAGAACTCGATCTGCTCGGCCTGTTGCAACGTTGGCAGGTTAGAATAAAACGCCGATGCTGACCTTCGACCAAGCCCGAAAAAAAATTGATCAAGAACTCTCGCGACTCGTCGCGTCTTCGCCTCGCCCAAAAGAATCCGTCGCACTCAACGGTTCTCTAGGCCGCATCCTCGCCCAGGAGGTCCGCGCCGATCGCCTTTACCCACCTTTCGACCGCTCCATCCGAGACGGTTTCGCCGTTCGCGCCGCAGAGATCGCGCCCGGCGCCAAACTCCGCTGCATCGGCGAACTTAAAGCCGGCGACACTCCCAAAATTTCCGTCACGCCCGGAACCTGCATACAAATCATGACCGGCGCTGCCGTCCCGCAAGGCGCAGACGCCGTCGTGATGGTCGAACACACCTCCGCAGAAGGCGAAACGATCGTCTTCAGCCGAACCATTGCGCGAATCGGCTTTGCCGAAATTGCCGTGGCGGCGCAAGTCGGCGAAATCGAGCTACACGTTTATCGCAAACCGCGCGTCGCCATCCTTTCCACCGGCGACGAAGTTGTTCCCGCCGAAACCAAACCCGGCGACTTCCAAATCCGCAACAGCAACGCCTATTCACTCGCTGCCCAAGTCGCGCTCCACGGCGGCGAACCGATCGTCCTCACGAACGCAAAGGACACCGAGCAAGACCTCCGCGAGAAAATCGAGCAAGGCCTTAAGCAAGACATGCTCGTCCTCTCCGGCGGCGTTTCCGCAGGAAAGTACGACCTCGTCGAAAAAGTTCTCCGTGATTTAGGCGCCGACTTTCACTTCGACGCGGTCGCCATCCGCCCGGGCAAACCAACGGTCTTTGCCGTCTGCCAGAACAAACCCGTCTTTGGCCTCCCCGGAAATCCCATTTCCGCGATGGTCACGTTTGAACTCTTTGCGTCCCTCGCCCTCGAACTTCTTTGCGGGGCCGAAGCAAAACCACTCGCCTTCCTCGAGGCGCATCTCGCCGAATCTCTCCAGGAAAGAACTGGTCTCGCTCACTTCCTCCCCGCGCGCCTCGAATGGCCGGACGCCATTCCCACCGTAAAACCGATCCGCTGGCAGGGCTCCGGCGACCTCGCCGCAGTAGCCAAATCCAACTGCTTCCTCTACATCCCCGCCGACCGCGCCAATTTCGCAGCCGGCGAAGCGGTTCGCATCCTGCCCCGCCGCGACATTCTGTAACGCTCACGATTGCCCGATTTCAACTCTAGTCGTTTGCGCTGCTGAGGTTTTCTGGAAGCGTGACCTTCGTTTTATTCCAATTTGAAAGTGTGTAGGTGTAATTCAAATTGTGCTCGTGCGAATGAACAATATAGGGCAAATGGTCGTCAGCGTGGATGCACACCGTATAATGCGGCGGTCCGTCTTTTTCCGGCGCGACTTCCCACCACTCGCAGGCATCATCGCTCGAAATCGTAGGTTTCGCGAGCCGTACTTCGCCCGAGCGCTCAACCGCCTCCAGGTCGCTGTAGAGCACCCCATCCCAAACCAAGAGCGGTCCCTGCCCGCAACTGATCGCAGCGATTTTTGCGCCCGGAACTTTCGTCCAATCTGCTCCATCCCCTTTGCTATAGTACGCGCCGTCGTACTCGAGTTCGTGCACGCCGCGATTGTGCGGATCGCGAAGCATCGCAATGCGGTCCATCCGGCCGGGGCACTCTACCTTTTCCAAGTCTACGATCATCCATTGACCGGTGGGCACTTGCGCGCTTATATCCTCCTGCCAGCTCTGCGCAGCCCGCGTCGCCTCGCGGGAGGTTCGTAGTTCGAGGACTCCCCGGCTCGGCTTCGAGCAGGCGACGAGATTCGGCGAAATCGCAAGTATGAACAACGAAGCCAGACGACAGGAGGTGTTGTTGGTTTTCATAGAGCTGATTTTCTCATCCACATTCGTCTTCGACCACTAGACCGCGTCTTTGCTGTTACATCACGAATACCCACTGACGGCACTTTATCGAGAAGGCGGAAACACTAATTCAGCCGCGCGGCCTCTGCCGTGCGATGGAATCGGAGATCTACGCTAAACTTCCTCAATGCCCAAACTGCCCCACTACGGCAAACGCGGCGAAGTCCAAATGGTCGACGTTTCCGCCAAAGCAGTCACCACCCGCTCCGCCAAAGCGCAAGGCTTCGTCAAAATGAAGCCCGCCGTCCTCGCCGCCGTCCGCAAACTAAAGAATCCTAAAGGCAATCCGCTAGAGGTCGCTCGCATCGCCGGCATTGCCGCCACCAAACGAACCGCCGAGTGGATACCTCTTTGTCATCCACTGCCCCTTACTCACATTGATGTGACCGCTCGCCTGTGCAAAAATGGCGTGGAGATACGCTCCCACGTAGCGGCGGCTGCCCAGACTGGCGTCGAAATGGAAGCTCTGGTTGCCGTTGCTGCCGCAGCCCTCACGGTCTACGACATGTGCAAAGCCCTCGATAAAAGCATCGAAATCTCGGACATTTACCTCCTCGAGAAGACCGGGGGCAAGAGTGGCGATTTTCGTCGCAAAACCGCACGTGGGAGGAAGCGTTGACACCTTCCAGCGGCAAGAGAGTTCGGCTCCTCCTTGCGGACGATAATCCGCTCGTCCGAGAGATCGTCTCGAAGGGCATGGAGCCGCATTGCGAAGTCATGATTGCCACCGACGGAGCCGACGCCTTGCTGAAAATTATCGACGAGCCGCCCGACGCAATTCTCTGCCCCGCCACATTCCATTTTTGTTCATGGCCAGCCGCGCGGACATCGAAGAGCGCCTGCGCCCGCTCGTGGACGGCGTCGAAGACTTCATCACCAAGCCGTTTCTGGTAAAAGACCTGGTTCGCATCACGAAAAAAGTCATCGACCGCCTTCATCTCGAAAAATTGCAGAAGCGCGCATCGCGTCCGGGTGTCATTCAAGGCCGTCTCGAAGAGATGAGCATGATCGACTTGATGCAGTCGCTCGAAATGGGCCAGAAATCCTGCCGCTTGATCGTTCATCACAACGGCGAACAGGGCGAATTGTATTTTTCTTCTGGCCAATGCCGCGACGCAAAATCCGGCAACATGGAAGGCGACAATGCCGTTTACAAGGTTCTGCTTTGGTCCGCGGGTGATTTTGAAATCGACTTCAACGCCGCGAACGCTTCCACTCGCACAACCACCACGCGCAACACAACGGGCCTCTTGATGGAAGCGATGCGCTTGATGGACGAAGCGAGTCGCGACACCGTGCCCGCCCAATAGCTGAAATTTCATGACCAGCAATCCCACGCCACTGCGAGTCGCCGTCATCACTATCAGCGATTCGGTGTCCGCTGGAAAAAGTGAAGATAAATCTGGCCCAGCGGTCATTGCCCGTTGCCGCGAACTCGGTTGGGAAATCAAGTCCAGCCTCGTCATTCCCGACGATCCACCCAGCATTCGCGAACAACTGCGCGAATTCGCCGATTCCGGCCGACTGGATTTGATCTTGACGACCGGCGGCACCGGCCTCAGCCCTCGCGATTCCACGCCGGAAGCGACCATCGCGATCGCCGACCGTCTCGTTCCCGGATTTGCCGAAGAAATGCGCCGTAAAGGAATGGAAAAAACGCCGCGCGCCATTTTGTCCCGCGCCGTCGCCGCCGTCCGCCACAAATCCCTAATCCTGAATTTGCCCGGCAGCCCCAAAGGCGCCGTCGAGTCCCTCGACGCCCTCGCTGACCTTCTCCCTCACTCCGTCGCCATCATCCACGGCGCCCGCCACGACTAGCATGGGTCAGTCCTTTTCGCCGCACCAATTGAGTTTGTGGCGAGCCATGGGCAGTCCAAAACCGCCCCAGAGAAACATGCAAGAACCGTTTGAAGCTGACGACCGTCACCTGCGGCGGCTTTCTTCACTTGATCCTGGTGCGACCGCATCCTCCGAAGATCTGTACGAATATGTGCAGGATATTCTTTACACTCCGATCGAACCGGAATTGCTGCGCTACATCCTGCCGTTCTGCCTGGACGAATGGCGCAAGGAATTGCGCGAAGCAAAGTACGGCCACGGCGGAATGATCGAGTATTTGTATCCGCTGTTGGCCAAACCGGAAATCTTCGAGACGCATCTTCTCCCCAACCAAACGGCCGCGGTCTCGGAATTCATGCGGAGCGCCATTTTGGAGGAGATCGACGAGCAGCGAGGGCTTGGTTATCGAGGGGCGCGTGTCCGTCCACACAGGTGGGTCGGAGCGCTCACATCCTATGGAGTTCTCCGACCTGATATCGGCACGCTCTGGAATGAATGGTGGAACCTCAGCACTGTTGGTCGGGCAATCGCTTTCTTTCAATACATCTCATGCTTGATGTATTCCGAATATGAGAATCCAATTTTTGCGCCGTGGACACCTAATGAAGGTGGCGGTCCGCTTAGCGTGTCTAAATTCGAGGGCCATCTGTATAAGCACCGCTGGCTACAGCCCAATCTGGATTTTCTAGCTACCGCCCTTGAAGAAGCCAAACTGGCGGATCAATTACAGCGAGCGGTAAGGGTCTTGGAAGGCCAACCCGAGTATCCAATTGCCTCGGAAATCGCGGAGGACTGGCCACTATGCGCGGATTTCCTGAGAAATCAGTGCGTCGCCCTTTTGAAAGAGCTTGCAACTCAGTAATGAGGTCAGGAAATTGGGTTCGTTAGCGTGGGATGATTGGGAGTGTGATCGAAGAGGAATTCTCTTTGTCGTGGTAAATGCGAATGTGGCCTGTCTGGGAGGGAGAGTAAATGATCTCCGATTCGCCGGTTTGCAGGTTTCTTGAAAAGTGTGGGAAGAATGCGCCGGAAATTTGAACTCGTAGTCTGTGGCTGGCCTTGAAGACGTTCGACGTGAGCGACCGGTCCAATTTCAGCTCGTAAATAGTTTCTGGTGTCAGCAGCTCTGGCTTTAGCGAGCCGCTTCTGTAGCTCGCGCGAAGTACATCGAGGCCGGGACTCATCAAATTGAACGCTCGCCCATCCGGCCACACATCCAGCACGCGCACCCACAAATCAAAATCGGGAACATCCGCCGACGCGTAAATCGTCGCCTCCATCGGCCCCGTGACCTCGACATCTTTCGGAAACACATCTGTGTCGAATACCAGCACATCGTCGCGTCCGATGAAAGATTTGTAATCGCGTGCCCCAAATTCTTCGTATGGGTCCGTTACCGGATGATCCGGATCGGAAGTGAATTCGGAAAACGCCGCTTTGGATTCAGCCGAATCCTTCGTCAATTTTCCAATTCGTGCATCCGGCCCGCTGCTCGCCAAGTATTCCGTTTGGACTGCGCGCTTCAGCGGCCAGGCATCCTCGTCGCGCCATTTGTTGTCGCCCATTACAAAAATGTGTACCGGCTTTTGGCGCTCCCCTCCGTTGTCGATTCCTTTTACGTAATGGTCCATCCAACGAAGAATGATTTCGTCGTAGTCCCCTCTTGCCGCGGGACCGAAATCGATCTCGCCGGCTTTCGTTCGTTCGAGTTCGCCGTGAGTCCAAGCGCCGATAATCGTCTGCGTGCGCGGATCTTTTTCGTTTTTGCGCGTAGCGAGCAGTCCGTTGAAATTCGTCGTTGCGCCATCCGGCCCGTACGCTTCGTCATACCATCCGGAAATATTTAGCACGGCGCTATGAACGCGATCGTATTTGCCGTGCAATTCGGCCCAATCCCACCACGGATCGGCAGGCGGATGCGCCAGCCATTCGTAATAAAATGGCGCTACATCTTTGAAATCGGGTAGATCGCGGAGCGGTTGAAAATGTTGCAGCCGCTCGTGTTCTGCTTTCCACGCGGCTGCCGCTTCTTTATATGTTTTCGGCCCGGGCAGATTCTTCTTCGCGCGAATATCAGGCGCGATGTTAAACCAGATCCAGTCGATCCACGAACCATCGAACGCACCACCCGAATAGAAAAAATTCCGCGGCGTGGAAAACGTCATGGCCGGAACCATCGCCTTCAAATGTGGAGGACTTTCGATCGCCGCCAACCACTGCACCGCGCCTGGATACGAAAGCCCGAACGTCCCCACGTCGCCGTTCGACCATGATTGCGTGGCGGCCCACTCGATCGTGTCGTACCCGTCGCGCCCCTCGTTTTTGTACGGATCGAATTCACCATCCGATGAATAGCGTCCGCGCACATCCTGAATCACGACAGCGTAGCCACGAGCCACAGCTTTGCCAAACGTCGCCCATTCCCTTGGCGCGTTCTCTTTTCCATATGGCGTGCGATAGACCAGAACTGGAAATTTCCCACCGGACGAAGGAAGTAGAACGTCGGCGCGCAGGACGACACCGTCTCGCATTTTCGCTGGAACGTTTTTTTGTGTGATCGGTTGGAGTTCCTTCGGGCTTGCTTGCAATTGCAGGAGCAATGCGAAGAAGAAACTCAAGCAGATGCGCTCAGCGAGTCGAAAATTCATTTTGCCAGAAAGCGACACCGCTTCCGTTACGCACCGTGCGTTGCGCGAAACGCTTCGAGACATTTCTGCGCCGTTTCAATTTCGGAGAAGCGGCTACCTTCCTGCTCGATCAAATAATATTCGATGCCGCCGCCATGTTCCGCCGCGTCGAAAAGTTGCTTCCATGGCGCGACGCCTTCGCCGAACAACACCGCGTAACCCTTATCTTTTTCAGGCGACCATTCCTTGCAGTGCATCGAGCGGATGCGGCCGGGATTCGATTTGATCCATGCAACGGGATCCGATCCCGCTTCGATGCAGGTGCCAACATCAAGTTGCAGCATCACCGTTGGCTTTGTGTTCTTCGCGAGAATGTTCATCGGTCGCGTGCCGACTTCTCCGCGAAATTCGGGCTGATGATTGTGATAGCCCGCTTCCAATCCTGCCGCTTCGAGTTTTTCCGACGCTGTATTCAGAATGTCGGCAACGGATTTCCACGCATCGGGCGTCGAGCCTTCATGCGAACTCGCCATCACGACGTATTTGCAGCCAAGAATTTTGTTCACTTCGATCGCGTGGCCAATTTTTTCCGCACCGAAATTTCCACTGTCGTTGTGCGTCGAATAGCAACGGATGCCGAGATCATCGACCAGCTTGCGCATTTCTTTGGCCTGGTCCTTGGTCCATGCGTAGTACGGGCCGTAAAATTCGAGGCCCTGGTAGCCGGCCTTGGCGACTTCGCGGACGGTGGCCATGGGGTCTTTGGCGAGAGAGTTCCGGACCGAGTACATTTCGATGCCGACGGGGATTCCGCTCGGCGCAGCCGCTGCGTTTGCGAGTGCGGCGCGAAGTCCGAACGGAGCGAGCGCTGCCGTTGCCGCGAATTTGCGT
>WNFL01046672.1_pt1 | contig 10713 bp, 5 predicted proteins | sample 5400361 | NCBI WGS metagenome assembly WNFL01 (sample SAMN13153351, study PRJNA577476) | soil metagenome | isolation source: 40 cm soil on Douglas fir-dominated hillslope | place: USA:California | collected 2013-09-17 | reverse complement strand
GATGAATCTGGTCAAGGTCGTCCATTCTAAAAGGTCTGATCGTCAGGCGATCAGTCTGAATCGGTTCCATTGTCAACATCAGTGAAACGGCCTCAGTTACCTACGGGTAGAGGGTTAGCCTTTGTACGACTTGAGATGGCAATACTACCTAGCAGTGTACCCGGAATAAATACCAGCGCTACTGGAACAAGCAGCAAACGTGATTCTGCGATGATACTGGCAAACAAGTGAATCAGGAACCAGATTGGGACAATAGCCCAGAAGAATCGCGTCAAGATAGGGGGCCAGTACCGCATCGAGAGTATTGCCAAAACCGGAAGCACACTCAGCACGCCAAAGACCTCTATATAGGTCGCGGGGAGGGTCAGGTTATAGGTGAACAGTTCCAGCCCGATGTGATATCCATAGGGGACCAGCAAATCCTGTGGCCCATAAGCAACCCGCAGTCCGACGAAGACAGCAATGTAAAGTGCCAGCGCAACCCCGGCGATGACTAGACTTTGGCGCGGAATATATAACTTTGGCTGTATCTGCAACTGATCTGCGATCAGCATTAATGGGATAAGCCCACTCGTTTCGCGATTAAGCGCTGCCAACACGACAATTGGAATGATCCATAGATAACGGCGATGTACAATTGCCAGCCCCGCCAGTAAATAGAATAGGACGTCAGAGTAGGTGTTGAACTGCAAGTCGGCGGCATAGAGCGCCTGAGTCATGCTCCACGCAAGTATCGCCAGCCCAAGCACCGCACCATAAGTCGTGAGGCCAAGTTTCTTGTAGTAATAAGCCGCAACAATGAAGATCAACAGATTTTGCAAAATTCGGACGCCAATGAAGGCTGTCGGTGTGGGAAACGGGAAGGATGTACTTTTTAGCGCGACAATGGCCCCTTCGACTAACCATTCGGAGAGAATGCGGTATTGAAACGGGTTGCCGCGATGTCCATTCATCATTTGCTGGTGGTTGTCCGCCTGAAAACCACCCTCTTGCAACGCAGCAAAACCGTCCTGGCTCTCCTGAACGAGTTCGCGGGCCTGGACAAACACCGTGAACAGGCTAAATATCAGGGAACAGAAGACAATCGTGAGTAGGGTGATACGTCTTGACCGACGGCTCATGCCATGCAAATCCCACTATTGATAGAAAACAAGGCGGCCCATTGTGAGTCGCCTTGTGAAAAGTTCGTTCTTTTACCCTCATCCCCAGCCCTTCTCCCTCAGAGCGAAGGGAGAAAAGCGTTACTGTTGTCTACCTGTTCCCCCTCTCCTGTTTGCGGAGAGGGGCAGGGGGTGAGGTCAACCTACTCCTCTAGCGTGCTGATGTCGCCTTCTGGCTGACCGAGCGCACGAGCCTTCAACACGCGCCGCATAATCTTGCCACTGCGGGTCTTGGGCAGTTGAGTCACAAATTCGATCTTGGCCGGGATCGCAATCGGGCCGACTTCGTGACGAACGTGTTCCTTGAGTTCCTGTTCGAGTTGTGGGCTAGGCGAATGACCCTGCCGCAGAATGCAGTAGGCATAGATGATGTTACCCTTGAGTTCGTCAGGCAAGCCAATCGCAGCAGCTTCTGCGACTGCCGGATGACTGACCAGCCCGCTCTCGACTTCGGCTGTGCCGAGCCGGTAGCCGCTGACCTTAATCACGTCGTCAATGCGCCCGATGACCCAAATATAGCCGTCTTCGTCCTTGCGGGCTGAATCGCCCGCCAGATAGATGCCCGGGAATTTGCTCCAATATTGGTTTTTGTAACGCTCAGGATCGCCGTAAACGGTGCGTAGCATACCCGGCCACGGCTTCTTGATGACGAGCAAGCCGTCCTGTCCGGTTGGCACCGAGTTACCCTGTTCGTCCACCACATCAACTTCGATGCCAGGGAAGGGCCGCGTGGCGCTGCCTGGCTTGAGGGGAGTGGAAGGCATCGGCGTGATCATGAATCCGCCTGTTTCAGTCTGCCACCATGTATCCATAATCGGGCATTTGCTCTTGCCAATGACCTCGTAATACCACTTCCACGCTTCAGGGTTAATGGGTTCGCCTACAGAGCCGAGCAGCCGCAGCGATGATAGGTCGTGACGATTGGGCCACGCCGCACCAAAGCGCATCAGTCCACGAATGGCGGTTGGGGCCGTGTACATCACCGTTATGCCGTAGTATTCGACCAACTTCCACCAGCGATTGGGATAAGGATGGGTCGGCGCGCCCTCGTACATGAAGCTTGTCGCGCCTAGAATATGCGGCGCGTAGACGATATAGCTGTGGCCGGTGATCCAGCCGGGATCAGCCGCGCACCACCAACGATCATCATCTTTGAGATCAAATACCCATTTAAGCGTGGTGCTGGTATAAACCTGATAGCCGCCGTGGGTATGTAGAATTCCTTTGGGCTTTCCCGTCGTACCCGACGTATAGAGAATGAACAGCGGGTCTTCGGCGTCCATCTCTTCGGTCTGGAAGCGGGTAGACGCGACGGGCAGTGCCATCAGGTCATGCCACCAGTAATCACGATCTGGCTCCATGTTAACCGAGTGTCCGGTGCGCTGGTACACGATGACGTGTTCGACCACTGGACTGCGCTTGACCGCTTCATCGGCGATCTTTTTCAATTCTACGATCTGTCCACGCAACCACGCGCCATCCTGCGTGACCAGCACTTTGCTTTGCGCGTCCTCGATTCGGTCCGCCAACGCTTGCTCGGAGAAGCCGCCATAGACGACGCTATGCACGGCTCCAACTTTGGCACAGGCCATCATGGCAATGACCAATTCTGGCACACGCCCCATGTAAATGGTGACGCGATCTCCCTTCTTCACGCCCATGCTGCGCAGCACGTTGGCAAATTTATTGACTTCCTGCCACAGCCGGTAATAACTGAAAGTACGGGTATCGCCCGGCTCACCCTCGAAGATCAGCGCGAGTTTATTCTTGCGCCAGGTCAGAATATGGCGGTCCAGCGCGTTGTAAGCAATATTAGTTTTTCCCCCGACAAACCACTTGTAAAATGGCGCATTTGAGTCATCAAGCACTTTATCCCATTTTTTGAACCAGTGGAGTTGTTCGGCCTGCTCGGCCCAAAACCCTTCGGGGTCTTGCTGTGCTTTTTTGTAAACCGCTTCGTAGTCTGGGATGATCGCATTCTTTACCACCTCTTCCGACGGATAATACCAGTCTTGCGTATTCGTCGGCGCAGCAACATCAACCATCACTATCACTCCTTAAATATTCAGAAAATCATTGTCTTTGTCTTGATTATAGCTTGCGGAGGTAAATTTTAAACAGAGCCTCATTTGAAATGGTCTGCTGCACAGCCGAGATATTATGTTCGCACATCCGTTCCAATTATGTACTGCCAATCCCCGTAGATTGTGGTATTCTTATTGTTGTATATTGGTTGAATTACTGGTTGTAAAGGCAGAGAAACTATGCCGTTTATTGAAGCGCCGACCACATTCTACATGGGCCGACGGTATGATCCCTCCACCCATCGCTTGGTGGATGAGGTGGTGTATTACGATTCGCGGGACCTGACGACCCACGCCGTGGTCGTTGGCATGACCGGCAGCGGCAAAACTGGCCTGTGTATTGATCTGCTTGAAGAGGCCGTGCTGGATAACATTCCAGCGATTGTTATTGATCCCAAAGGGGACATCACCAATTTGCTGCTTACCTTCCCGAACTTGCGCCCCGAAGATTTCGCGCCGTGGATCAATCTGGATGATGCCCGCCGCGCAGGATTAGACCCCGCTGAATATACGCGCGATGTGGCGCAGCAGTGGCGCGATGGTCTTACCAGTTGGGGTATCGTGCCGCAGCGTATTCAGGTCATGAAGAACGCTGCGCAGTTTAGCATCTATACGCCTGGCTCGGATGCTGGCTTGCCCGTGAGTATTCTCGATTCACTGCGTGCTCCGCGTGAGGGTTGGTTCGGGTACGAAGAAGCCCACCGTGAGCGCATCCGTGGTCTGGTCACAGCACTAATGGCACTCATCGGCAGACAGGTGGATCCGGTAAAGGACCGCGAACACGTTCTGGTCTCGAATATCTTCGAGAACGCGTGGAAAGCTGGTCTAGACCTCAACCTGGAAGACATTATCTTGCAAGTCCAGAAGCCACCGTTCGCCAAACTCGGCGTCTTTGACGTGGATACATTCTTTCCCGAAAAAGATCGCAACAAACTAGCGCTGGAATTGAACAACATCATCGCTGCACCATCATTCCAGAGTTGGATCACGGGCGAACCAATGGACGTGAAGCACCTGTTTTACACGGCGGAAGGCCGTGCGCGTGTTTCCATTTTCTACATCGCCCATCTCTCGGATGCTGAACGCAGCTTCATGATCACGCTGCTTCTGGAAAATATGCTGGCCTGGATGCGCTCGCTCAGTGGCACGACCAGCCTGCGCGGTATCCTATATTTTGACGAGGTATTCGGTCACTTCCCGCCTGCGCCGCGCAACCCACCGACCAAAGAGCCGCTCCTGCAACTGCTCAAGCAGGCCCGCGCCTTCGGCATTGGTGTGGTGCTGGCAACTCAGAATCCCGGCGACCTCGACTACAAGGGCCTGTCCAACGCTGGAACGTGGTTTATCGGCAAACTGCAAACGGAAAATGACAAGAACCGCGTTCTGGGCGGGTTGCAAGCCGCAGCGACTGCGACAAACAATCTCAATGTGGATAACATAAGCAAATTGATTTCGAGCCTGGACCCTCGCGTTTTTGTACTGCACAATGTCCATGATGAGGGCGGTCCAATCCTGGTCCACAGCCGTTGGTCGATGAGCTATCTGCGTGGACCACTCACACGCCAGCAAGTGCGAGTCCTAATGGAACCGCAGCGTCGAGCGCTTGGGCTTTCAGCACCGTTGTCGGGCGGGATGGGAACGCCGATGCCGATGCCCGCTGTATCGGCTGCCTCTGCTCCTATTCCAGCCGCTGTTCCGCCGATGCCGACCCAGCCACCGGCCCCTACACCGCAACCGACTGTCCAACCGCCAGCCCAGACACAACCCCCTCCGCCACCCGCAACGGATTCGCATTATGTGCCACGTACCTTTGCCGCCGCACCGCCGACACCCTTTGGTGCGCCGCCGCCACCGCCCGATGTGCCGGAAGGCGGTGTGGCCCCGAAGTTTACACCGCCGCCTATTCCCGAGGGTGTCGATGATATAAAACCTCCTACACCGGTTGCCTTTACCAGCCGAAGATCAGGGTTTGCCACCCGCCTCCGCTGCGACTCCCGCCGACTACGAAGTGCTGTTTGATAACAACGCTTACCCGGCGCATCCAGTGCCAGTCGAAGGCTCAACAGAATTTCTCGGTGGGCCTGTGCAGGCAGCCGGGCAACCGGGCAGAACCAGCGGCCTGACTCAGCAAGGTCCGTCGTTGCCCGAAGGCTACAGTCAAAAGCCGTCGGCGCTGCCATCCAGCACGCCACAGTTTTATTTGCCGACGCTCATTAGCACGCAACAGGCAATCCGCGAATATGAGAAACGCCTGGGGGTTGACGCCTCGACGTTCGGCGGCGCACAACTGCTCTATAGGCCTGTACTGCTGGCTCAGCTTGCCGCCCGCTACCTGGACCGCAAATCAAGCGTTGAAGAGGATCAGCGTTGGGCCTTTCACGTGCCAAATCTGGACAAAGCCAGCCTTGTGCGATGGGGGGAGTATCAGGCAACGCCGATTGATCCCAATCAGGTGTCAGGTGAACCGTTCGGTGAAGCGTACTATGGTACATTGCCGCCCGGTCTGACCGATACCAAACGCATGACTGCGCTCAAGGCGGACGTGACTGATTACGTGTATCGCAGTGCCACACTCGTGATCTTTTACAACTCGACGCTTGATATATACGGCAGTCCGCATGACAACCGCCGCGACTTCATGATCAAGATTCAACAGAAGGCACGCGAGGCCCGTGACGCCGAGATCGATGCTACGACCAAGAAATACGATAAAGAACTGGACAAGCTCGACGACAAGCTGCGCAAACTGTTGCGCGATCTTAATACCGATAAGGCTGTTCTGGACAGTTTGAAGCGCGAGGACCTGTATACCACGGGCGAAGCCGTGCTCAGCCTTATGAGGGGACGCACGACCTATACACTGTCGCGCATGAGCCGCACCCGACGCTATAAGACGGCAGCCCAGGAACGCGCTGTGGGAGCCGAAGCTGAAGTTGCCGATATTGAGGAGCAGATTCAACAGCGTCAGCAGGAATTACAAAACGCGCTGAAGGATGTCAATGACAAGTGGGCCAAGATTGCCTCAACGGTTGAGGAAGTCAAATTGACTCCCTATAAGAAGGACATCACCCTCGAAATCTACGGCATTGGCTGGGTTCCGACATGGTATGCCGTACTCAATAACCAGCCAGTGATGCTGCCCGCATTCTCTGGCACCAAAGCGCCCACCCCGGCAGCGTAAGCTAGAAGGTTAACAATCTCCCACGAGGCGGCATTAGACAGCCGCCTCGTTGCGTTACAAATCCCGACGTAGCACGGGCGGTATTACAATTGCTCAGTGCTACAATGTAAATATGCGCCGCTAAATTCTGTTGTGAAAGTGAAGCAATATGGCAACTCCACAGGAACGCAGCTGGCAGGTTAGTGAAGCGCGTTTTTTCCCCGACAGGCTCCACCATAGCGAAACGATTTACACCGTGGGCAACGGCTACATGGGGCTGCGTGCAACGTTTGAGGAAGATTATCCAGGGCAATTTGTTTCGACGCTCGTACATGGCATTTTTGACCACGCCGAGGGTGAACTTGTCCCAGAACTGGTGAATCTGCCGAACCCCCTACCGATAACGATAGAAGTCGACGGCGAAACGTTCGGATTGGACCACGGCACGGTGCTTGGTTTTTCCCGTGTGCTGGACCTGAAGCAAGCGTCGTTGAGCCGAGGCGTGACCTGGCGCAACAGCAAAGGAGCCGTGGTCCAGATCACTTTCGAGCGTTTCGCTAGCCTTGAACAAGAACATTTACTTGCCCAGCGCGTTGTCGTGCGGGCGCTCACCCAACCCTGCACGATCCGCATCGTTGCCTCGATTGATGGGAGGCAGACTAATGAGGGAGTCTGGCACTGGGCGGAACTCGACTCTGGACCTGCCGATAAGCAGCGAATCTATGTTTTCGGCGAAACGGGCCAAAGCCATTACCATATTGCCGTGATGTCAAGCCTCATTGCCGCTGATCCTGCACATGCGATTACCACTCTGCCATCGCCTATCCATCAACCGGCTTTGATGAGTGAGTTCACATTGGACGTGGATCAGGCAGCGACTTTCGATAAGTTCAACGCGCTTCACACAAGTCGCGATCCGGGCGATCCTTTAGTGGCGGCACATTTAACGCTGGACGATGCACAGGCACGCGGGTGGGATGCGCTGTTGACGGCTCACGCAGCAGAGTGGGCGACTTACTGGCACGAGTCCGATATCGAGATTGAGGGTGACGAGCCAGCGCAGCGCGCTATTCGGTTTGCGATGTACCACGTGCTCATCGCGGCACCGCGCCATGATGAAAACGTAAGCATTGGCGCGAAGACCCTTGCCGGGCTGGGCTACAAGGGGCATGTCTTCTGGGATACCGAACTGTTCATGCTGCCATTTTTGACCGTCACGCAGCCGGATTTGGCGCGAAATCTGGTTATGTACCGTTATCACAGGCTTCTGGGCGCACGAAAAAAAGCCCGTGAAAACGGTTTTGAAGGGGCAATGTTTCCGTGGGAAAGCACCGATACGGGTGAGGAAACGACACCACGCTGGTCGCTCCCAGAGCCGGATGGGACGCGCTTTCGTATCTGGACAGGCGACACGGAGCAGCACATCTCAACCGACATTGCCTATGCCGTTTTACAGTTCTGGCGTTGGACCGGCGACGATGACTTCTTTGCCAAGTACGGAGCCGAAATCGTGCTGGATACGGCTATATTTTGGGGCAGTCGGATCGAGTATAACGACGGGCAAGACCGGTTCGAGTTATCTATGCAGATCGGCCCGGACGAATACCACGAGAATGTCAATAATTCGGCGTTTACCAATAGCATGGTACGCTGGCACCTGCAATCCGCACTTCAGGTTCGCGATTGGCTGCTTGAGCATCGGGCAGCCGAAGCAAATGCGCTATTCAGTTCAATTGGACTGACCGACGACAAGGTTGCCCATTGGCGGGAGATCATCGACAAAATGTATGTGCCGCATGACGAACAGCGCGGCATTCTTGAGCAGTTCGACGGCTTTTTTAATTTGCAGCCGCTTAATCTGGCCCACTGGCAACCGCGCACCGCTAATATGGATTGGATTCTAGGCCACGAGCCAATCCAGCATATTATGGTGATCAAGCAGGCGGATATCGTTATGTTGATGGCGTTGCTCGGCGATGAATTTGGAAGCGTTGAAGAACGCCTGCGCAACTGGCAACTATATTGGCCCGTCGCCGATCACGGTTCATCGCTCAGTCTGTCTATCCATGCCTGGGTTGCCGCCCGGCTTGGTCTGGTGGATCAGGCATATGAGTTGTACATGCGTGGCGCGGCGATTGACCTGGAAGATAGCAAAGGCAATGTGCGTGACGGCATTCACGGTGCTGCTTCGGGTGGTCTGTGGGAAGCAATCGTGTTCGGATTTGCGGGCGTGAGCGTTAAGAACGGCGAACTGGTTGTCGATCCGCATTTGCCCGCACATTGGAAAAAAATGACCTTCCGGGTGCGCGTCAACGGGAAGCAGCAGACTGTGCGCCTGTCCGCCGAATAAAGTGATTGCACGCTTTTTGCTGTTTGCCTTGTGGAGCCGCAGGGCGTGCAATCAATAGGTGCTTCACAGCAAGCGTAACAATCCTCATACTACTTTTACATCCACTCTCTCAACACCTTTCACTCAAGCACCATTTCACGACCCCATTCCTGTACTGTTTGTAGCGGCTCTATTGCCGATTTTCGACTGGCAATGAAAGGAGACCGTATCGAACATACCTTCGACGCTACATTTTTCCGCATTGTAGAAGTAAAGAATGGAGAGAGTGAAAGCTATGAAGAGAATCACCCGTATTCTTATGGTCGTGGCAACTGTGGCGCTCAGCCTATCGGCGCTGATGACGTCACGTGTTAGTGCTGCTACGAATCTGACGCTAGAAGGCTGGTCATCAAGCCCGAACGAGAATAAGCTTCTTCAACAAATCGTCGATACATTTAATAAGAATAACCCGGACATTGTGGTCAAGCTCAATCAGGTGCCGGACTACGACACCACGCTGGCGAAAGACCTGGCAAGCGGCAGCCCGCCCGATGTGTTCTACGTTGACGAGTTCAGGCTGCCCGACCTGGTAAATGCTGGCGCACTTCAACCGATAGGTGACAAGATGCAGAATGTTGAGGACTTTTACCCAACATTGAAAGCAGCCTTCACCTTCAACGGCACGTTTTACTGCCCGCCCAAAGACTTCTCGACACTAGCGCTGTTTGTCAACACAGATATGATGAAAGCGGCAAATGTGAAAGTTCCCACGACCTGGGACGAACTGGCAGCAGCCGCAAAGGCCATGACGAGCAGCAAAGTGGCTGGAATCGTGATACCGAATGATCTGGCCCGCTGGATTGCGTTCCTGTACCAGGCTGGCGGCTCGGTCACCGACGACAACTTCACCAAAATGACCATCAACAGTCCCGAAGGTCTTCAGGCATTGAAGTTCTATACTGACTTGTACCTCAATGGCAATGCCAAGACTCCGCAGGACCTGGGTGCTGGTTGGGCTGGCGAAGCATTCGGCAAAGGCTTGGCTGCGATGGCAATCGAGGGTAACTGGTTGGTTCCTCCTCTGACGACAGATTACAAGAACATCAAATATACCGTTGCCGAACTGCCTGCTGGGCCTAAAGGCAAAGCCACAATGGCCTTCACAGTCTGCTACGCTGTTCCAAAGGCCGCCAAGGCCGCTGATGCGTCGCTCAAACTGGTCAATTACCTGGCTGGCTCCGACGGCATGAAAGCCTGGACTGACCTTGGTCTCGCCATGCCGACCCGCCAGAGTTTGAGCGCTGGCTGGCTGCAAGAGTTCCCGAATCTAAAGCCCTTCCTGGATGGCGCGGCATATGCGCACAAATGGCAGTTTGTTCCGGGCTTCCAGGCGGTACTCGATAAGACAAACAACGATATCCTCTCGGTCTTCTCCGGCAGCATGACCCCGGAGGATGCGCTCAAGGACATCGAGAGTATAGGTAATCAGGTGCTTGCTCAAAATAAGGGCAGTGCTACACAGGCAGCGACGGCTTCGCAATAGGCCTCAATAATTATTCAGGCGCTTCACAATCATGATTGTGAAGCGCCTGTGGTTGCCATCCCTGACGATGCTCTCGACTTTATAGATTAATTGGAGCACACACTTATGGCTACGAGTACGATTGGTATACAGAAACCGTCCAGCCCCGTTCCCCATCAGACAATGTTGAATAAAAATATGCAGGAGAGAATAGCCGGATTCCTGTTTGTCGCCCCCGGCTTGATTATCGTGCTCTTGTTTGTGTTCGTGCCGATGATCTATGCCTTTTTCATCAGCTTCACGAATTGGACAGGATTACAACCTCCAAGCGAAGCGCAGAATGTTGGCCTTCAGAATTACCAATTGCTGCTGACTCAGGATGGATATATCCGTACAGATTTCTTTCTGGCACTCAAAAACACGATTTATTATGTTCTGGGAGTTGTCCCCACCCAAAC
>WNFL01072310.1_pt1 | contig 10714 bp, 7 predicted proteins | sample 5400361 | NCBI WGS metagenome assembly WNFL01 (sample SAMN13153351, study PRJNA577476) | soil metagenome | isolation source: 40 cm soil on Douglas fir-dominated hillslope | place: USA:California | collected 2013-09-17 | reverse complement strand
ACCAGCACCGCCCACCATGCCGCGGCCAGCGGCCCGTCGGCCCTCGACAGGGCGCCGAAGAATTTCCACTCCTGCCGCTCCAGCAGCCGACGCAGCACGTGACCTCCCTCTCCCCGGGACATGGTAGACGACGGGAAGGTGACGCTCGCCGGCTGTCGCTAGCCGAGGACGACTTCGATCGTGTGGGTCTCTCCGTCGGAGACGAGGGGGATCTCGGGGGTCGTGCAGGGCTTGCCGTCCAGCGTGACCTTCGTGACGCCGCGGGTCGCGCCGCGCGGGTTTTCGACCGTGAGCTGGTAGCGCGCCGAGTGGTAGCGGAAGGCGACCTTGTAGCCCGGCCACGCGCGGGGGATGCAGGGGTCCAGGTGCAGCGTCGTGCCGCGGAGACGGAAGCCCAGGATCCATTCCATGCCCGCGCGGTACATCCAGGCGGCCGAGCCGGTGTACCAGGTCCACCCTCCGCGCCCGACGGGCGGGATCTCCGCGTAGATGCCGGCCGCGGCGACGTAAGGCTCGACCTTGTAGCGGTAGAGGCCCGAAGATCGCGAACAGCTCGCCCGCCTTGTCCCCTTCGTCCAGGGCCGCGAAGGCGAGGACGGACCAGAGCGCGCCGTGCGTGTATTGCCCGCCGTTCTCGCGCACGCCGGGCAGGTAGCCCTTGATGTATCCGGGATCGAGCGGCGTCTTGTCGAACGGCGGCGTGAAGAGCAGCACGAGCCCGTCCCCGCGGCGCACGAGGTATTCCTCGACCGCGGCCATCGCGCGGCGGCTCCGGTCCCTGTCCCCCGCCCCGGAAATGACGGCCCAGGATTGCGCGATCGAGTCGATCCGGCATTCCTCGTTGGCGGCCGAGCCGAGCGGCGTGCCGTCGTCGAAGAAGGCGCGCCGGTACCAGTCCCCGTCCCAGCCCGCGCTCTCGACGGCCATCTTCAGGGCATCCACGTGCGCGCGCCACCGCTCCATGCGCGCGCTCTCGCCGCGGCTCTCGGCGAGCTTCGCGAACTCCCAGAGGTTCGTGTGCAGGAACCACGCGAGCCAGACGCTCTCTCCCTTTCCGCCGATCCCGACCCGGTTCATCCCGTCGTTCCAGTCGCCGGCCCCGATCAACGGCAGCCCGTGGGGGCCGACGCCGAGGCTTCGGTCGAGCGGGAGACCTGGGGCGTGAAAAAGCGCTCGACCTCCTCGGGCTTGAGCGGTTCGGCCTGAAGAAAGGGAACGGGCTCGTCCAGGACGCTCGTGTCGCCGGTGACCTCGAGGTAGCGCGTGACGGCATAGGGGAGCCAGAGGAGGTCGTCGGACATGCGCGTGCGCACGCCCGCCCCCGAAGGGGAATGCCACCAGTGCTGGACGTCCCCCTCCTCGAACTGGCGGGACGCGGCCCGCAGCAGGTGCTCGCGCGCGACGTCGCGCCGCGCCGCCGTCAGGGCCATGACGTCCTGGAGCTGGTCGCGGAAACCGTACGCGCCCGACGCCTGGTAGAACGCCATGCGGCCCCAGAACCGGCACGAGAGGGTCTGGTAGAGGAGCCAGCGGTTCACGAGGATGTCCATCGAGCGGTCGGGCGTCTCGATCTGCAGGGCCGCCAGCGTGTCGTCCCACATCCTCCGGACGGACGCCAGGCACGCGTCGAGGTCTTCGGTCCGGTAGCGCGAGACGAGTTGCCGCGCGTGGTTCTCGTCGTCGCCCTGGCCGAGCAGGAAGAGGACCGCTCTCTTTTCCCCGGGCGCCAGCCGCAGCGTCGTCTGGAGGGCCGCGCAGGGATCGAGGCCGGCGCCCGCGCGGCCGGAAAGGTTCCCGTCGCGGGCGAGCGCGGCCGGCGCGCCCGGTCCGCGGTCCCCGAGGTCTGCTGGCCGCCGAGGTCCGCGAACGCGACGCGGCCGCCGAACTGCTCGTTCCAGGGATTGCGGGCAAAGAGCGCGCCGGTCTCCGGGTCCCTCTCCGTGATGAGGAACGGGGCGGCGGCGCCGCGCTGACTGCCGAGCACCCATTCCGCGTACGCGGTCACCGCGATCGCGCGCGGCCCGCGGGAGCGGTTCTCGACGGTCAGCAACGAGATCTTGACCGGGTCCGTGAGCGGCACGAACTGCGTCAGGGCGAGCGCGATGCCGCGGCTCTCGTGCTCGAAATGGCTGTAGCCCTGCCCGTGCCGGGCCACGTAGGGCCACGCGTCGCGCACGGGGAGGGCCGTCGGGCCCCAGATCTCTCCCGTCTCCTCGTCACGCACCAGGATCGCCTCGCCCGCGGGGTCGGTGACGGGGTCGTTGGACCAGGGCGTCAACTGGTTCTGCTGGCTGTTGATCGCCCAGGACGTCCCCGATCCCGACTCGGACACGAAGAACCCGAAGGACGGGTTGGCGATGACGTTGATCCAGGGGGCAGGGGTCCACTGCCGCTCGCCCAGGATCGTGACGTACTCGCGCCCGTCTTCCGCGAAGCCGCCGAGGCCGTTGAAGAACTCCAGGTCGAGGTGAGGCGGCGGCACGTCGGCGGCCGGCGACCGGGGAGACTGCGGGCGGGGAGGCCGGGGAGACGGTTCCCGCCGCAGCAGCCGGACGACCTGCTCGGCGAGGGTGCCGTGGCGCGAGAGCAGGACGACGCGCGCCGCCGTCCGCAGGAGGTCGTGGTCTTCGGCGGAGAGCAGGTCCCGGCGCAGGACGAAGATCCCCCCGGGCCGCTCGGAGCCGGCGGCGGCGGCCGCGGCCTGCGTCCGCGACCGCACGAGGGCCTCGAGCGCCTCCCGCAGGTCCTGCCCGTACGACGTCACCTGCTCGTTGACGACGACGAGGTCCACCGCGAGCCCCTTCATCCGCCAGTACTCGTGGGCGCGCAGGAGCTGGCGGACGATGTCCTGGTCGTCGGGATGGTTGATGCGCAGGAGCACGATCGGCAGGTCGCCGGAGATGCCGTAGGGCCAGAGCCCGGAGGCGCCCTTGCGGTTGCGCAGGAGGACGTGCGCGGGCGCGCGCAGCGTGGGATCGGAGTAGAGGATGCGGTTGGCGACGCGCTGAAAGAGGTGGGCCTCGTCCGCCGAGATGCCGAGGTGGCGCAGCTGCACCTGGGCCTGCGTCCACGCGAGCGTCGCCGTGCGCTCGAAGGCCGCCCGGTCGCGGTACTTGTCGGCGAGCTCGAGCGCGCGGTCCCGCGTCTCCGCGGCGAGCGTCGCGAAGTGGACGCGCGCGGTCGCGCCGGCGGGCAGCCGGACGCGGCGCCGCAGGCTGAAGATCGGATCCAGCACGGGGCCCGCGGTGTTCGAGAGCGGCCGCCCGTCCTCGATCGAGCCCGCGTTGCGGATGCCGCGGCCGCGCCCGAGAAACCGCGCGCGGTCGGTCTCGTACTGCACGGCGCCGACGGTCTGTCCCTCGACCGTCGCGACATGGGCGGCCCAGATCGGGTTCTCCCCGGGCTCGCGCGGCCGCCGCGTGGCGAGGAGGGTCTCGAGCCCCGGCACGAACTCCGTCCGGACGAAGAGATTCGAGAAGGCGGGGTGCGCGCGGTCGGCGGCCCCCGGCGCCAGCACGAGCTCGGCGAAGGACGTGATCTCGATCTCGCGCGGCCGCGTGCCGAGGTTCGTGATCGCGACCTGCCGGATCTCGGCGTCGTCCTCCGCCGAGACGACCACGTGCAGGACCGTCGCGAGCGGCCCGTCGCGCCGCTGGATCTCGACGCGGTCCTCCGAGAAGACGGCCTCGTAGAAATCGGGCTCGGCGCCGGACGGCTGGTAGCCGGCGGACCAGGTGCGGCCGGCGCCCACGTCGCGGAGAAAAATGTAGGTTCCCCAGCAGTCCCGCGTCACGTCCTCGCGCCAGCGCGTCACGTCGCGCCCCTGCCAGCGCGAGAACCCGGAGCCGGCCGCCGTCACCATGACCGTGTAGCGGCCGTTGGACAGGATGTGGACGCGCGGCGTCGGATCGTGCGGCGAGCGGAATCGCCGCAGGACGGGCGGCACGTAGTCGCGGACGTGCAGGTGCGTCGCGACCTCGTCGGCCCGCGGGCGCGCCACCGCGACCGTCGAAGGGGTGCGCTCCTGCAGCAGGAGCTCGGTGGCCTGCACGGCGGGCTCGGCGTGGAATCGCCGGCGCACGAGGCCGTCCTCGAGCACGTTGGCGAGCGCCACGATCGTCATCCCCTGGTGGTGCGCCATGTGGGCCCGGACGACCGCGACCTTCTCGCCCTCCGGCAGCCGCGCGGCGGTGTAATCGAGCGCTTCGTAGAACCCGTAGGCGCCGAGCGCCCCGGCGGCGGCCAGCCGCTCGAAGTTGCGGGCGGCGGCCACGGGATGGACCATGGCCGCCAGGGCCGTGGCGTAGGGCGCGATGACGAGGTCCTCGGAGAGGCCGCGCTTCAAGCCCAGCCCGCTGACCCCGAAGTTGGAATACTGGTAGGTGAACCGCAGGTCCCGCGCGTTGAAGGCGGACTCGGAGATGCCCCAGGGCACGCCGCGGCCGGCCGCGTAACGCATCTGCCGCTCGACGATCAGCCGGTCGGTCTGCTCGAGAAGGCTTCCCGACGGCGCCTTCATCACGAGGTCCGGCATCAGGTACTCGAACATCGAGCCCGACCAGGAGACCAGCGCCGAGCCCTTGCCGACGGGCGTCAGCGAGCGGCCGAGGCGGAACCAGTGCGCGACGGGCACGTCCCCGCGCGCGATCGCGATGAAGCTCGCCAGGCGCGCCTCCGACGCGAGGAGATCGTAGTAGCCGGAGTCGAGCCGCCCCTCGGTCAGGCCGTAGCCGATCGAGAAGAGCCGGCGCTCGGGATCGAAGAGAAACGTGAAGTCCATCTCCTCGACGAGCTGCGAAGCCAGGTGCGCGACCGACGCCAGCCGCCGGGCGCTCGCGGCGGCCGCCGCCGCGCAGGCCTCGAGGTCCGCGGCGAGCAGGGCCGCGTCGGCCCCGCTCCCGCCCGCGGGCGCCGCGAGTCCGGCGATCTCCTCCGCGGCGGACTCGTAGAGGTCCGCGAGGGAATCCAGGGCGGGGTCCTCGCGCGAGATCCTCTCCAGCACGGCGACGACGTCCGGCGGAAGATCGCCCGGCGCCGGAGCGCGTCCGGGCAGCCACCGCGTCCAGCGCTGCGTCGCCTGGAAGTCCCGCCAGTGGCTCTCGACGGCGTTCCGGACGGCCTCCGCCCAGGCGAGGGCCTCCGCGCCGGGCCCGGCGCGGACCTCCTCCGCGAGGGCCTTCATCGTGTCGGCCACGGTCTCGGCTTTCGCGCGCAGCTCCGAGAACCGCGCGGTCCATTCGGCCGCCGAGGACGGGTCTCCCGAGAGACAGGCCTCGAGCGCATCCAGGGAGCCCTGGATCTGCCTTCGGGTCACCGCGCCTTCGCCTCTCCCCGCCGCGAGGCCCGCCGCGCTCTCGCGGAGCAGCCGCAGCGCGTCGCGGATGCCTTCGAGCGCGCTTCCGAAAGAGGGGGGGTCGGACAGCTTCTGCAGGCAGGCCTGGTTCAACGCGATCAGGTGCCCGGCGAAGTTTCCGCTGTCGACCGTCGAGACGTAGCGGGGCTCGAGCGCGTGGAGATCGCGGGTGTCGTACCAGTTGAAGAGATGGCCCCGGTGCCGCTCCAGGCGCCCGATCGAGGAGAGCGTCGCTTCGAGGCGGTCGAGCATCTCCGCGGTTCCGATCCATCCGAAGTCGTTGGCCGCGACGGTCGAGAGGAGAAAGAGGCCGACGTTGGTCGGCGACGTGCGGTGCGCGACGACGGGCTGCGGCGTCTCCTGGAAGTTGTCCGGCGGGAGCGCGTTTTCCAACGGGCCGGCGAAGGCTTCGAAGTATCTCCAGGTGCGGCGGGCGATCGCGCGCAGAAACCGCGCGTCCGGCGCTGCCAGGGGCGCCTCGGGCGCGGACGGCGGGAGGCTGATCCACCGGGCCACGGCCGGGGAGAAGAGCCAGGCCGCGACGAGTGGCAGGGCCGCGGGAAGCGCCCGGGGCTGGACGATCGCCACGGCGAGCCCGGAGGCCGCGGCGAGGGCGACGGCCGGCGCCATGCGCGAGAAGAAGCCGGCGAGCGTCAGGTCCAGGCGGCGCCGCGTCTGGCGGGCCGGCACCCATTCGAGGAGGCGCCGCCGCGTCAGGAGGAGCCGCGCGAGCGTGCGCGCGACGGCGTCGGTCATCAGGCACGCCTGGTGCGCGAGGAGCGCGATCCGCAGGGCCCCTTGCGACAGAGAGAGGACGAGATCCGAGGCGAGCCGGCGCAGATAGCTGCGTTTGGCGATCCGGCGGCGCCGCGGGACGAGGAGTCCCGCGCCGAAGGAAAAGAGTCCCGGCAGGAAGATCGTCGCGGCGACGAAAGCCGTCCACGCGGCCGGGCTCCCCGAGGGGAGCACCCAGCCCGCGAGCAGCGTCGCGAACGCCGTGGGCGCGAGAAGGCTGCGGCGCAGGTTGTCCAGCATCTTCCATCGGCCGATGGCCGGGATCGGGTTTTCAACGCGGCGCCCCGACGCGTCCGGCGGCCTCCCGAAGATCCAGGGGAGCAGCTGCCAGTCGCCCCGCGCCCAGCGGTGCGCTCGCATCGCGGCCACTTCGTAGTGGCCGGGGTAGCCCTCGAAGATCTCGACGTCGGAGAGGAGGCCGGCGCGCGCGAGGAGGCCCTCGAAGAGGTCGTGCGAGAGAAGGGTGTTGTCCGGAACGCGGCCGGCGAGGGCGCGCTCGAACGCATCCACGTCGTAAATGCCCTTGCCCGTGTAAATGCCCTCGTCGAAGAGGTCCTGGTAGACATCGGACGTCGCGAAGGCGTACGGGTCGGTGCCGCGCGGCCCCGAAAAAACCTGCTGGAAGACAGTCCCCGAGCCGGTGGACGGCAGGGTCGGAGTCACGCGCGGCTGCAGGACGGCATGTCCGCGCACGGTTCAAGGGATGGGCCATCGCCCCGACGAGGATCCGGGCGGCGTCGCGCGGCAGGCGCGAGTCTTCGTCGAGCGTGATGACGTAGCGCACGCCCGCCGGGACGGCGGTCCCCGGCGGAAGCGGCAGGAACGTCGTGTCGGCCGCCCCGCGCAGGAGACGGTTCAACTCGTGGAGCTTCCCGCGCTTCCTCTCCCAGCCGATCCAACGGCTTTCCTTTTCATTCCAGAGGCGCCGCCGGTGGAGAAGGAAGAAACGGTCGCCGCCGCCGGGCGCCGGGCCGTGCCGGGCGTTCAAGGCCGCGATGCCGTTGGCGGCCGCCGTGAAGAGCTCCTCGTCTTCCGGAAGGCTCTCCGCCGCCGCGTCGCTCCAATCCGAGAGGAGCGCGAAGCGCAGGTCTCCTTCGCCGCTGGCGAGAGAGTGGACCTCGAGGGTCTCGATCTGTCCGGTGATCTCGATCTCGCTGCCGAGCAGCGTCGGAACGACGATGAGGGTTCGGAGCTCTTCCGGGACGCCGCGTTTCAACTCGAGCTTCGGCAGGCGCCGGGGGCCTCGGTGACGTCCCGGTTGATGACGGCGATCGCGAGCTCCGAGGCGGGGATCATGGCGAGCAGCGCGAGCAGCCAGAGCCAGGGCTCCCGCGCCCCGAGGAGATACGCGGCCGTCATCGGACACGCGAGAATCACGGCCGTCAGAAGGAGGATCGAGCCGATGTAGCCGGCGGTGGCGTGGCGGATCCAGCCGCGGCGCAGCCACTGCCCGACGGGCACACGGTAGCCGAGCTCCTTCTCCAGCTCCGCGCGGCCCCGCGAGATCAGGTAATAGCCGGGATCGGCCGGCGCCGGGCCCTCTCCGGGCCGGGCCTCCGCCTCGCGCGCTTTCCGGACCGCCCGACGGGTCACCTCGACTTCGGAGAACCGCGTTCCCCGCGCGAGCTCCTCGATCGCGCGCCGGTAGCGGTCGCGGGTCGGAAAGTCCATATCGGCGACCCGCGTCCCCTCGCGGAGGGCCTCCTCGACGAGGCTCACGCTCTCGAGTCGAGACCTGCTCCTGCTGCTCGCTGCGGACGATCGCGTCGGCCGTCACGTCCTGGGCCGCGAGGCGCTCGGCGAGCCACGGCACGGCCGGCGTGACCGCCGGGTCCTGCTCGCGAAGGCGCTCGATCAACCGGACGGCGAAAGGCCCCGACAGGGGCCTCTCTTCGAGCGCGCGCAGGATGGGCCGGGCGTCCGCGGGCGGCGCTCCTCCGACTCCGAGCAGGGCATCGCTGATCGCATCGGCTTCTTCGCGGGCGCGCCGCCGCTCGACGATGCGCACCGCCAGGCGCCGCAGGTTCTCGACGAGGACGAGGCGGACGGAGATCGCGATCGCCCACAGCTCGCCGATCGCCAGGGGCTGGTGGCGCTGGTAGGCGCGGACGAAACGGCGCAGCGTCTCGGGGTCGAACCGGCTGTCGGTGTGCTCGACGAAGGCCCAGGCGAGGGCATAGACGCGCGGGTATCCCTCGAGCGGGCCGCGGGCGAGCTTGGGCAGCTCGCGGTAGAAACCCGGCGGGAGGTCCTCCCGGATCTCGCGGAGCTGGTCCTCGACGATGTGGAAGTTGTCCACGAGCCACTCGGCGGCCGGCGAAATCGTCCGCTCTTCCCGGATCGCGTCCGCGATCGAACGGTAGCTCGCGAGCAGGACGCGGCCGTTCTCCTGGAGGCGGGGGAGAAGAGGGCGCCCGCGCCGCTGGCCCGGGGAGACGGCATGCTCCGCCGCGAGCGTCTCGGCGAAAGCCTCGAGGCGCTCGGTCGAGAAGAGCTCGCCCCGGATCGGTCGGTCGTCGGTCGGCGGACGCGCTCCCGGGAAAAGACCCTCCGCCGTCATCTCACGACGCGCCGTTGAAAGTTTCGCGGCCGCCGGGTCGATCGCGCTCGGGACGGGTTCGCCCGCGAGAGGCGCCCGTGGTCCGCGCAATGTTCGCTGCAGAATTTCTTCCCGCCGCGCTCGACGGCGACGTCCGAGCAGCGGCAGCTCGCATGATCGCAGGTCATGATGGCCTCCTCTACTTCTTCTTCAGGCCGGCCCGCACGATCGGCGCCGAGGCGGCGGCGAGCGCGGCGAGCAGCGCCGCGACGAACTTCGCCCGCCGGGCGCTGTCCATGCTCTTCCATTCCCTGGACAGGCGAGCGATGGTTTTCTTCGAGGCCCTGCCCGCACCTTTCATGGCGCGCCGCGCCGCGTCCGTCCCCTGGCCGGAAAGGACCTTCATCTCTTTCCCGGCGGCCGCGGCCTTCGTGGCCAGCCCGTCCAGGAGCGCGGCGAGGTTCGTGGCCGTCCTGGCCCGCGCGCGCGGACGCCGGGCCGCCGCCTTCTTGCGCGCCGGGGGTTTCCGGGCCGAAGCCCGGCGTTTGACCGGCGCCCGACGGCGCGGGGGTGCCGGAGTGGGATCCGTCGAAGTCTCGTTATCTGCCACTTTTCACCTCCAAGAATTATTGAGAGCAAGATACAGGCCGCAAAAGGCCGGTCTTTTCCTTCTCCGGGGTTCGGCGAAGTCGAGGCGCGTCTCGCATCTCCCGCAATCTAGCATCCCTCCGGCAGCGTAATAGCATGATGCGGGCGACTATGGCGATCGATCGTCAGGGCTCTCTGGAGTGGTTCGAGCGCAACCGGCGGCGCTCGCGGGATCTCTTCGACCGGATCGTTCCCGAGGCCTACGAGTCGCGGCCGATCGCGCTGCGCAACCCGATCTGTTTCTACGAGGGGCACTTGCCCGCCTTCAATGTCAACACGCTCGTCAAGCGCGGGCTCGGCGAGGAGGGGATCGACTCCGGATTCGAGGTCCTCTTCGAGCGGGGCATCGACCCGGAGGACGCGTCCGCCGTGAAGAAGGCGACGTTCCGGTGGCCGTCGCGAGAGGCGATCCAGGCTTACGGCGAGCAGGCCGACCAGCGGATCCGGGAAGCGCTGCTCGAAAAAGACATCGTGCGCGCGGAGAACCCGGTCCTTCGCCATGGCCTCGCCGCCTACACGATTCTCGAGCACGAGCCGATGCACCAGGAAACCCTGCGGTACATGTGGCACCGCCTCCCCTACGAGAAGAAGGTCCGCCCCGCCGGCGCGCCGAAACTGGAAACCGGGGGGAGCCCGCCGCGGCCGGAGACGGTGAAGATCCCGGCCGGCACGGCGACGCTCGGAACGACGCTCGCGCGCGTTCCCTTCGGGTGGGACAACGAGTTCCCGGAACATCGCGTGGACGTTCCGGCCTTTGAAATCGACGTTTACAACGTCACCAACCAGGATTTCATGGAATTCCTCGGCGCCGGAGGGTACGGGAACCGCGGGCTCTGGGACGAGGAAGGCTGGGAATGGCGCTCGGACGCCGGCGTCGAGCATCCGACCTTCTGGGAACGGGAGGATGACCGCTGGTTCTGGCGCGGGATGTTCGAGCGCGTGCCGCTGCCCCTGGCCTGGCCCGTCTACGTGTCGCACGCCGAGGCCGCGGCCTACGCCCGCTGGAAGGGAAAACGCCTGCCGACCGAGGCGGAGTTTCACCGCGCGGCCTTCGGGACCCCGGCCGGCGCGGAGCGGTCGTACCCGTGGGGGGAAGAGTCGCCGGGGCCGATGCATGGCAACTTCGACTTCCGCCACTGGGACCCCGTGCCGGTCGGAGCGTTTCCGGCGGGCGCCAGCGCCTGGGGAGTCCAGGATCTCGTCGGCAACGGCTGGGAATGGACTTCGACCGTGTTCGGCGGCTTCGCGGGCTTCGAGCCGATGGCTTCGTACCCGGTGTACTCGTCGGATTTCTTCGACGGAAAGCACTGGGTCATGAAGGGCGCCTCGCCCGCCACCGCCAAGGAGCTGCTGCGGCGGAGCCTGCGCAACTGGTTTCG
>WNFL01298194.1_pt1 | contig 10715 bp, 12 predicted proteins | sample 5400361 | NCBI WGS metagenome assembly WNFL01 (sample SAMN13153351, study PRJNA577476) | soil metagenome | isolation source: 40 cm soil on Douglas fir-dominated hillslope | place: USA:California | collected 2013-09-17 | reverse complement strand
CGGGCGGATCCAGCTCGGTCGTGACCGCGAACGCGCCGGCCCGCATCACGCGCTCGAGCCGGCCGGGTGAGGTGTGGCCGGGCAGGATCGGCAGTGGGTAGCCGGGAACCGGTTCGTCCTGGAAGATCATCGGGGCGACCCGGCGCGCTCGCGAGCCACCGCCAGCCAGGATGAGCGCCCCTGCAGGCGCCGGTCCACCGGGGCCTGCACGATGCGGATCGCGCGTGAGCCGTCGCGCATCCGCCGGCTGCCCTCGAAGCCGAGCACCCACACGCAGGGCATGTCGGGATCGACTTCGCAGTTGCCGTTTGCGCGCACGCCGCCGCACGGGCCGTTGCGCAGGTTCTTTGGACAGTTCATGGAGCAGGACATGCCCGTCGCGCTGAGCGCGCACTGACCGCACATCTGGCAGTCGAATAGGAACCCCTTGACCACCCGCTCGAGCAGCGCGACCGGGGCCTCGATGCGCTGATAGCCGAGGCGGCGCCACAGCGGATCGAGCGCGACGAAGACCCGTTCCAGCACCCGGTAGACCGTTTCCAGCCCCCGCGCATGGCGCACGACGCCCGGGTGCGGCTTTCATCGATACGCACTCATCGATCTGTAGATTGGGCCGCCTGGTCCAGCCCGCGGGTGCGGATCAGGCGCTCCAGGTCTTCATCGCTGTAGCGCGATTCAAGGCGCTCGGCCTCGGCGCGCGCTTCCTGCTCGATGTCGTCGCCACAAGCCCGGGGCTCGCTGCGCTTCCAGTCGGCCAGGTAGGCATCCGAGCTGCCCTTGCCCGCCCGCATGGCGGCCCGATCGATGGCCATCTGGAACCGGTCCGACAGCGGCGCGCGGGCCGTCTCGCGCCCGCGTTTGACGATCACCTGCGCCGGAATGTCGCGCCACGTCACCACGATCAGCCTGCCCATGCGTTGGCCTCCCGCTTCGCAAAAACCAGCGCACGGGCCAGCTGCGTAAGCCCGGTGTGCCGAAACTCGAACGCCAAGCCCAGGCGATCGGCGGCCGCCTGCGCCGCATCCAGCCGTTCGGCAGTGGGCTGTTGCGCCAGGTAAACCAGCCGGCGATAGTTGCCGAAGTACTGCGCGGCCAGGTGCGGATGGCGGTCGATCCCGAGGCCGGGCTCTTCGTCGCTCAGGCGCTCGAACGCGCGTGAGCCGGCCAGGAACTCGTAGCAGTGTGCCCCTGGAATGCGCTCGACCCCTTCTTCGTCCAGCATCCGGTCCAGCGCGCCTCCGGTGCCGCAGTCGCCGTAAGCGACGAACACCCGCTCGCACCCCGCGCGCACCGCGCGGATCTTGCTCCGCACGGCCTCGGTGATTCGCTCGGGGCGGTTGTGCAGATCGGCCGGCAGGCATTGCACGCTCATGTGCGGCCAGCCGCTGGCGCGGATCACCGCCATCAGCTCGTGCGCCAGCGCGCCGCAGGCGATCACCACCATGCGCTGTGGTCGGTCCATCGGATACTCAGGCAACGCGCGCCCCACGGCGCGCCTTGATCAAGGCCTTGGCGGTGTCGACCGCGACCGCGGCATCGCGGCAGTAAGCGTCGGCACCGACCGCCTTGCCGAATTCCTCGTTCAGCGGGGCGCCGCCCACCAGCACGATGAAGTCGTCGCGGATCCCCTTTTCCTTCATCGTGTCGATCACGACCTTCATGTACGGCATCGTGGTCGTCAACAGCGCCGACATGCCGAGGATGTCCGGATGATGGGTTTCGAGCGCCTGCAGGTACTTCTCGACCGGGTTGTTGATGCCGATGTCGATCACCTCGAAGCCGGCGCCTTCCATCATCATCGACACCAGGTTCTTGCCGATGTCGTGGATATCGCCCTTGACGGTCCCTATCACGATCTTGCCGATCGGCTCGGCCCCGGTCTGCGCCAGCAGCGGTCGCAGGATTTCCATCCCGCCTTTCATCGCGTTGGCGGCCTGCAGCACTTCCGGCACGAACAGAATGCCGTCGCGAAAGTCCACGCCGACGATCTGCATGCCACCGACCAGCGCGCGATCCAGCACGGTGTCGGCGCCCCACTTGCGCTCCAGCAGGATGCGCGTGCCCTGCTCGACTTCCTCCTTCAGACCGTTGTACAGGTCGTCGTGCATCTGCTCGACCAGCTCGTCGTCGTCGAGCGCGCGCAAATCGATCTCTTCGTAGTCGTCGGACATCCGGGGTCTCCTGTCGGCGTCCGCGGCTACGGCGCCCCCGGTGTGTTCCGACCGGGCGAAACGATGCTACCTAGGGGTGCAGCGCGCTGCTGACCGGACGGCGACGCCAGCGTGCCGGGAAGCGACACTGGCTGGGGCCGCACCGCCTGGACCGGCTTTGACGCCCCTCAGCCGTCGTTGATCACCGCCTCGAGGCGATACCCGTTCGGGTCGATGACGAATTGCGCGTGTCGTCCGCGCTCTATTGCGCGGACGAAACCGCGATTGGGTCGCTGGCCGGGAAAGTCTCCCACAACGCTTCGTCCAGGCGCTCGTCGAGCCCCGGCCGCGGCGGTTCACTCGGCGCCACCTGCCCTGCTCGCGGCGGCTCGTCGCGAGGTTCGAGCGATGTCTCGTTTCGCCACTCGACCCGTTCGAGCGCCGGCACCTCCCCCGGCGCGGTATCGGGCGCCTGGGTGCGCTCGCGGTCCGCGCTCGGCACTACGGCGCGCAAGAACTCCTCGAGGTCGACCGTTTTCTGGGCTTCAGCCTTCTTGCGGCTGAACGATTGCTCGAGCTCGACCGTCTTGTCGGCTTCCGCTGTCTTGCCAACGAGCCATCCGAGGCTGACCATGATCTCCTGCCGGGTCGGAAAAACCGCACGCGAGCATTCTTGCAGAGCGCGCAGTCGAAGCGGCGAGAATGTTTGCACACCTCGGCGCTTTCTCCCCATGCCGGCGTACGGGTCGATTAACCCGACCAGCCCGTGGTGGATCTGCGCCTGGGCAAGGGTGTCAAAGACGGATCGGGTGCCCGCTCCAGAGCTCGTCAATCCGGGTCAGGCCCCAGGCGGCCGGATCCTCGCGCCCGACGATCCGGTGAGTGTTGCGCGGGTGAGCCAGATCGATCATTTCAGGGGCGATCCGGCTCTGAGACGAAATCGAGAAGAAGGCCTTCACGGTCGGCTTCAGCAGCGCGCGCTCGTTGTGCTCGACCACTACGCCGAGCCGCCCGCATTCGAGTCTTACCAGCGTTCCTACCGGATAGATGCCGACCGCTTTCACGAACGCCTGGAAGACTCTGTCTTCGAAGTGCCCCGGAGCCCACTCGGCCAGCTTACGGACAGCCTCGGCGGGTGCCCATCCCGTCTTGTACGGACGGTTCGAGGTGACCGCGTCGTAGACGTCACATACGCTGGCCATTTTCGCAAACACACTGATCGAATCGCCGGCCAAACGGTGCGGATAGCCGGTACCGTCGACTTTCTCGTGATGGTGCAGAACCACATCCATCGGGATCGGCCCGTAGGATCCCTTGGACAGGATCGAGTGCCCGATCTCAGGGTGGGCTTTCATCTTGACCCACTCGTCGTCGGTCAGCTTGTCGGGCTTGCGCAGTATGCGGTCGGGCACTTTCGCTTTGCCGATGTCGTGCATCAGCCCGCCCAGGGCGGCTTCGCGCGTGTCCTGCTCGCCCAGCCCGAGTTGCCTGGCAAGCGCGACCATCAGGGCGCATACGGCGACCGAATGCATGTAGGCGTAGTCGTCGGCTCGCTTCAGGCGCGACAGGCTGATCAATGCGCTCGAATTGCGCTGCACGGACTGGAAGATGTCGTCGACCATCCCGACGGCTGCCTCGGAGTCGATCGCATTGCCCATCCTCGCTTCGCTGAACAGGCTCAGCACGGCCGGACGGGCACGCGCGTACACCACGTGTGCGCGCTCCAGCTCCTCGGGGAACTCCACGCGATCGGCCGCCCGGGCGGGAGCCGCCGAGTCCGAGTGCAGCAGCTTGCGCTCGATCTCGGCTTCGGCCTCGGCCCGGGTCCGGCCGTGCGCCGTCGGCGCATCGGCATCGAGCCCCCTGTCGGTGTCGATCCACACTTCCTGGATGCCGCTTTCCCCGATGCGGCGCACGTCGAGGGCATCCTTCAGCGCGAAACGGGTGCGCCAGAACGGATGCTCCATCCACGAGCCGCACAGCTCGTCGATGTACATGCCGATCCGCAGCTCGGACACCGCGATCCGCTTCAGCACAGTCCGGGACCTCCCCAGTGGGAGGTCAAGGATCGCTCGAACGCAATCCGGGCAGCGCGCGGAAATTACGGCCGAATGGCGGCTGCCTCAGCCGATTGTGGCCCCTGAAGGGGGCAAACTACCGCGCCGCGATGGACTCGGAGACCCCTGCGCGCCGCTTTTCAGCCGACTGCGAATCAACGGGGGTCAGGCCGCCTTTTTTCAGCCCGGCGGCCTCTCGCAGCTGGGCCACCTTGTCCAGCCGTTCCCAGCTGAATTCGGGCTCGTCGCGACCGAAATGGCCGTACGCGGCCGTCCTGCTGTAGATCGGCCGCATCAGATCGAGCATTTGAATGATCCCCTTGGGCCTGAGGTCGAAATGTTCGCCGATCAGCTGGGCGATCCGCTCATCGGGAATCGCGCCGGTGCCCTCGGTATACACGGTCACGTTGATCGGCCGGGAATACCCGATCGCGTAGCTGACCTGGATCTGGCACTGACGCGCCAGGCCCGCCGCCACCACGTTCTTGGCCACGTAACGAGCGGCGTAAGCAGCCGAACGGTCGACCTTGGATGGGTCCTTGCCCGAGAAAGCGCCGCCGCCGTGCGGGCAGGCGCCGCCGTACGTGTCGACGATGATCTTGCGGCCGGTCAGTCCACAGTCGCCGTGCGGCCCGCCGACCACGAAGCGGCCGGTCGGGTTGATCAGGTAGCGCGTGTGGGCCAGCCACTCCCTGGGCAGCACCGGCTTGACGATCAGCTCGATCACCGCTTCCTGCAGCGTCTTGTGCTCGACGTCCGGGTCGTGCTGCGTGGACAGAACGACCGTGTCGACCGAATGCGGCTTGCCATCGACATAGCGCAGCGTCACCTGCGACTTCGCGTCCGGCCGCAGCCACGGCAGGCGCCCGTCGCGCCGCACGTCGGCCTGCCGCTCGACCAGCCGGTGCGCGTAATAGATCGGCGCAGGCATCAGCTCGGGCGTCTCGTCGCAGGCATAGCCGAACATCAGCCCCTGGTCGCCGGCACCCTGGTCAAGGTCCAGCCCACGGCCTTCGTCGACACCCTGCGCGATGTCCGAACTCTGTCGGTCGTAGCAGGCCAGGACCGCGCACCCCCTGTAATCGATGCCGAATTCGGTGTTGTCGTAGCCGATCCGCTTGATCGTTTCGCGCGCCACCATCGGGTAGTCGACCACGGCAGTGGTCGTGATCTCGCCCGCCAGCACGACCAGACCCGTGGTCACCAGCGTTTCGGCGGCCACGCGGGCGCGCGGGTCGTGCGTCAGGATTGCGTCCAGAACGGCGTCCGAGATCTGGTCCGCTACCTTGTCCGGATGGCCCTCGGAAACCGATTCGGAGGTAAACAGGAAATCGCTCGTCATGGATCACACTCCAGTTAGGCAGCGCGCCACGACCGCGGGGAAGGGAGTGACGCTTTAGCAGAATTTTTTCGCGAACCGCGCGAATCCGATTGCGCGCTGTTATCGCGAAACGCCCTGCAAGTTGTACGTTAACTCGGCATTTTGATTATACGGGATCGGCAAGCCCGGGCATCCCGTTAGGATGCGGGCCGTGAACCAGGGGCCGTCTGAGCTGGCTATCGAACCGCAAGAGCGTCCGAAGCGACGCCGGATCGACCGGTGGGCGGCCGGCCTCGGCATCGCGCTGACCAATGGCACCGCGCGATGGCCAGCCTGGGCGCGCCGGTACCTGGCGCACGTGCTCGGCAACTTCGGCTGGCGCCTGGTCCCCTCGCGCCGGCGCGTCACGCTGGCCAACCTGACCGCGTGTTTCCCCGAACTCGACGAGCCTGCGCGCCGGCAACTGGGACGCCGCGTGTTCCGCAACCTGGCCCGTGCCACGATCGACCATTCCGTGCTCTGGAAGGGCAGTCGCCAGGACATCGAGCGTCTGGTGCGGATCGAGGGCCTGGAACGGGTGCTTGGCCCGACCAACGGCCCGCTGATCATGCTGGCGCCGCATTTCGTAGGGCTGGATGCGGGTGCCGTGCGCCTGAGCATAGAGATCCGGGCCGTCTCGATCTATGCACGCCAGTCGAACCCGGTGTGGGACCGGTGGCTGGCGTACGGACGCTCGCGCTTCATGCCGCAGCTGCTGATCGCACGCCGCGGCTGGGACCTGCGCGCCGTCGTGCGCGCGATACGCGGCGGCCTGCCCTTCTATTACCTGCCCGATATCGACGGCGGGGCGTCCAACTCGATTTTTGTTCCATTCATGGGTGTGCCGACTGCGACGCTGCCGATGGTGTCGCGTCTGGCCCGGATGATCGGGGCCCGCGTCGTGATGACGGTCACCGAGCAGACGCGCGACGGGTACGTACTTCACATAGAGCCGCCCTGGGACGATTTTCCAGGGCCCAGCATCGAGTCCGACACGGAACGGATGAACCGGGAGATCGAGCGCTGGGTGCGGCGGCTGCCGGACCAGTACCTGTGGACCCACCGGCGTTTCAAGACGCGCCCCGCCGGCGCGCCTTCGATCTACTGAATTGCTTTTTCTCCTTGGTTCGTCAGCTGCGGGCCCGCGCGGCGATAATGGAGGCTATGCGCGTTCGATTCACCAAGATGCAGGGTGCCGGCAACGACTTCCTTGTACTCGATGGCATCCGGCAGAGGCTCGACCTGACCGCGCAGCGGGTGCGGGCGCTGGCCGACCGCCGCTTCGGCGTCGGCGCCGACCAGATCCTGGTGGTCGAGCGGGCGAGCGGCCCGGACGCCGACTTTCGCTACCGGATCTTCAACGCCGACGGCGGCGAGGTCGAACAGTGCGGCAACGGCGCGCGCTGCTTCGTGATGTACGTGCGCGGGGCCGGCCTGACCACCCGCACCTCGATCCGGGTTCAGACCGCGGGCGGCCTGATCGAGCCGCGGCTGCTGGACGACGGCACGGTGTCGGTCGACATGGGAGCTCCGGACCTGGATCCCGCGGCGAGCGGCTTTTCGTCCGACGGGTTGAAAGCAGGCACGGAGGGTGCTGCGGCGCTGTGGCCGCTGCCGGTCAACGGGCGCGACCTGTGGGTAACGATCGTCTCGATCGGCAATCCCCACGCAGTGCAGCGCGTCGAAGACGTCGATTCGGCGCCGGTCGAGACCGACGGCCCCGCGATCGAGCGCCATCGGCGCTTCGCCCATCGCGTGAACGCCGGGTTCATGCAGATACTGGATCCTCACGCGATCCGGCTGCGCGTGTGGGAGCGCGGAGCCGGCGAGACGCTCGCCTGCGGCACGGGTGCCTGCGCCGCCGTCGTGGCTGGAATCGCGCGCGGACTGCTGTCGTCCCCGGTCGACGTGCAAACGCTCGGCGGGCACCTCAGGGTGGAGTGGAACGGCGCCGGCGCGCGCGGGGAAGGCCCGGTAAGCCCCGTATTGCTGGCCGGGCCAGCCGTCAAAGTGTTCGAAGGCGAGATCGAGATCGAATGAACGAGGACGACGTAGCAAACTTCATCCGGGACAACCCCGAATTCTTCCGGCGCAGGCCCTGGCTACTCGCCTCGATCGATCTGCCCGATCCGCATGACGGCAGGGCCGTGTCGCTGGCCGAGCGCCAGACGCAGATCCTGCGCGAGCGCGTCCGCTCGCTCGAAGCCGACCTGGCGGATCTGGCCCGCAATGGCCGCGACAACGACGCCCTCGACCAAGGCCTGGCCCGATGGTCCAGCGCGCTGCTGGCCGAACACGACGAGACACGCCTGCCGCAGCGCGTGGTCGAGGGCTTGAAGGAGGTGTTCGCGGTCCCGGCGGTGGCGGTCCGGATCTGGGAACTCGAGCCGCGCTTCGCCGGCCTCGAATGCGCGAACCCGGTCGGCGCCGACGTGGTCCGATTCGCCGCCAGCATGCAGGCTCCGTTTTGCGGGTTGAACGCCGATTTCGAGGCGGCCGGCTGGATGCAGTCGAATGCGGCCGAGATTCGCAGCCTGGCACTGATTCCGCTGCGCGCCGAGCGCGCGGCTGCGCCATTCGGCCTGCTCACGCTCGGCTCGGCGGATCTGCATCGCTTCCGCAGCGACATGGGCACCGCATTTCTGAGCCGCATCGGGCAGCTTGCCGCCGCCGCGCTGTCCCGGCTGCGCGGATAGGCATGGATAACAGCAAAGGGCGCGACGAGCTGCCGGCCGTCGCACAGCAGTTTCTGCACGAGCTCGGCGCGGTCCGGCGCTTGTCGCCGCTCAGCGTCGCCGCCTATCGCCGGGACCTGCAGCGACTGAGCAAACTGGCCGAGGGCCGGCCGATGCCCGATCTGACGGCGGCCGATGTGCGACGCGCCGCCGGCCGCCTTCATTCCCTGGGCCTGGCCCCAGCCAGTATCGCGCGGATGCTGTCGGCCTGGCGCGCCTTCTTCCGTCACCTGGCCGCTCGCGGGCTGGCCTCGTCCAATCCCGCGCTCGGCATCCGAGGTCCACGCCGCCCGCAACGCTTGCCCAAAGCGCTCGCCCCGGACCAGGCGGTTGCGCTGGCGTCGCAGCGGGCTGGCCAAGGGGCGCTGGCGCTGCGCGACCATGCGATCGTCGAGCTGCTGTATTCGAGCGGGCTGCGCCTGTCCGAGCTGGTGGCACTGGACCTGCGACCCTACGCGGCCGAGCGGTCGCGGCCCGCCTCGCTCGGCTGGATCGACCTTGGCGAGCGCGAAGTGACGGTTACCGGCAAGGGTTCGAAGCGGCGCTCGGTTCCGGTCGGCCAGCCCGCGGTCGACTCACTGCGCGCCTGGCTTGCGGCGCGGCCGACGCTGGCGCCTGAAGCGCAGCGCGCCCTTTTCGTCTCGACTCGCGGCACCCGCCTGTCGCCACGCAGCATCCAGGTGCGGTTGCAGCAGCTGGCCGCGCGACTCGGGCTCGGGGTGCGCGTTCACCCCCACGTGCTGCGCCACTCGATGGCTTCGCATCTGCTGCAATCCAGCGGCGACCTGCGCGCCGTGCAGGAATTGCTCGGGCACGCCAACATCTCGACCACCCAGGTCTATACGCGTCTGGACTGGCAGCACCTGGCCAAAGCCTACGATGCGTACCATCCGCGCGCGCGGCGCAAGGCCTGAGCTCGGAAGCGCACGGTGCACCAGCTGGTCTTGAAACCCGGCAAGGAGCGCTCGCTTGCGCGCCGTCATCCATGGATCTATGCGACCGCCGTCGCCCGCGTGGTGGGCGCACCGGCCGCAGGCGATCTGGTCGCAGTGCACGCAGCCGACGGCCGCTGGCTCGCGTGGGCCGCGTACGCGCCCGATTCGGCGATCCGGGCGCGCTGCTGGAGCTTCGCCGAAAGCGACCGGATCGACCAGCGATGGCTGGCCGCCCGGGTGCGCGAGGCGGTGGCGCGGCGCGCCCGGCTGGCCGAGCACAGCAACGCATTGCGGCTTGTCTACGGCGAGGCCGACCTGCTGCCCGGATTGATCGCCGATCGCTACGAGCATCAGCTGGTGGTCCAGTTGCAGGCGCCCGGCGTGCAGGCGCAGTGCGAAGTGCTGCTCGAGGCGCTGTGCGAGGCCACCGGCTGCCGCGACGTGTTCGATCGGTCCGACGGCGCACTCAGGGCGCGCGAAGGCCTGACCCCCGAATCGGGCGTATTGCGCGGTCAGCAGCCCCCCGAGCGGATCCGCGTTCACGAGCACGGCCTGGCCTACTGGGTCGACGTCCGGCGCGGCCACAAGACCGGCTTTTACATCGACCAGCGCGACAACCGACTCCTGGCCCGCGGGTTGGCGCGCGAGCTCGCCTCGAGGCTCGAGCGCGCGCCGCGCGCGCTGAATGGGTTCTGCTACACGGGAGCCTTTTCGGTCGCGCTCGCGCTGGGCGGAGCCGGCGACGTGCTGTCGATCGATTCATCGGCCGAGGCACTCGCACTCGGCCGCTCGAACGCCGAGCTGAACGGACTGAACCCGGAATCGATGCGCTGGCGCTGCGACGACGTGTTCGAGCAACTGCGCGCCTGCCGCGACGCGGGCGAGCAGTTCGATCTGATCGTGCTCGACCCGCCGAAGTTCGCCGCCAGCCACCACCACGTGGAACGCGCCGCGCGCGCCTACAAGGACATCAATCTGAACGCGCTGCGACTGCTGCAGCCGGGCGGAGTGCTGATGACCTTCTCATGCTCCGGCGCGATCGACGTGGACCTGTTCCAGAAGATCGTCGCCGGTGCGGTGATCGATGCCGGCGTCGACTGCGTGATGCGTGGGCGGCTCGGCCCCGGCGCCGACCATCCCATGCTGATGACGCACCCGGAGGGGGAGTACTTGAAAGGCTTGCTGCTGCAGCGCCTCTAGCGAAGCAAAGGTCGCTGCGCTCGTCGGATTCGTGATCGAGGCGGCCGGCCGTGCGGCGACCGCAACCGATACGCTGGTCGATGTGGCTCCGAAAAACCGGGTCCCGGTCTGCAACTGCCACTGGAAGTTGTAAGTTCCCGGCGTGCTCGGAGCGCTTACGCTGAAATTGAACGTCACACTCGAACCGGGCGCCACCGCCGATGGCAAGGCGACCGAAGATACCCCCCAGGTCGCGCTGTTGGCCGGATTGGGGGAGCCGAGCACGTAGCCGCCCGCGG
>WNFL01316490.1_pt1 | contig 10716 bp, 7 predicted proteins | sample 5400361 | NCBI WGS metagenome assembly WNFL01 (sample SAMN13153351, study PRJNA577476) | soil metagenome | isolation source: 40 cm soil on Douglas fir-dominated hillslope | place: USA:California | collected 2013-09-17 | reverse complement strand
ACAGTTTTCCCACGTGCGAATCCGAGATGAGCGCATATGCCGCCGCGGGGGCGTACTGCGGCACGACCTTATCCAGCTGCTGGACGAGACCGGGAGCGATCAGGATGTCGTAGGAGGCATCCCGCTGCTCGACGAGCGGGACGCGGATTGTCACCACGCGATGTCGCCGTGGCCGGCCTGCATATTCACAGCGCGCGCGAGCACGAACAGCAAATCCGACAGGCGGTTCAGGTAGCGGATGATCAGCGGATTGATCTGCTGATTGTGCGCCAGGGCCACCACGGAACGCTCCGCGCGACGACACACCGTGCGCGCGACGTGGAGCGCGGCGCCTTTCGGCGAGCCGCCGGGCAGGATGAAATTCTTCAAAGGCTTTAGTTTCGGATCGTACGAGTCGATCACCCCTTCCAATGCGGTGACCGTGGATTCGTCGAGCGATGTCCGGACCTTCGCGGCATTCGGGGTCGCCAACTCGGCACCGATCGTGAACAAATCGCGTTGAATGGCTTCGAGGACGTTTGATTCGAACGTGGGCAAATGGATTGCCACCGCGAAACCGATCCACGCGTTCAGCTCGTCCACGTTCCCGTACGCCTGCACCCGCGGATCGTCCTTGGGCACTCGACCGCCACCAAACAGGCCCGTCTCGCCTGCGTCGCCGGTTTTCGTATAGATCTTCAGGAAGTCCTCCCACGTACCACGCACCACATCCCACGCACGGTCGTCAACGTATGTTCACGGGCAACGGAGCGCGAGCGGCTGCGCGGCCAGCACCCGTCGCGTGACGGGGTCCACGGCCGTCGCGCGTGAATCGCGTACCAACACATCGGCGATCTCGTCGAGGAGCAGCAGCATGCCTCCTCCCACCCCGGCTACTGCTCCGCGAACGGAATAGCGGACGGCCGGGCGTCTCGCCGGAGCCCTCATCCTGCCGCCGCGCAGGCCCACTCGCAGAGGCCGGATCACCCACTGCAGCTCACGCAGCTCGACGTCGGTGGTCGCCACACCCGTCACGAGCATCGTGTCGGTCGCGGCCGTCACGTACCGCGCACGGAACCCCACCGCATAACGAGATTCCAAGGGTACTACCTCGCCGGCGTCTGCCGCCTGGTCGGGATCGACGCCGAGCGGGCGTAGCAGCGCCGCAGGAGTGCCGCGGGTCACGCTCTCGGCGCGTTGCGCCACGCGCGTGACGAGATCTCTCGCGGCGGAGCGCGTGAGAGCAGCGCGCCGCGGTTCTCCGCCGCCGGCAAACGTCGGCTCGTCGAGCAGCGCGACCACGGGCACGTGGGAGGGCGGCGTGCCGCGCCCTCCCGCTCCGCCGGCCGGGAACGCCAGGACGAGCTCGGTGACGATAGCGGGTGATCCGCACGTCTCGGGCGCATGGAAGCGTGCGACGGTCACTTGCGCCGGCGCGGCGCCGTTCGCTGAGAGAACCGTGACGCGGGAGCTGTTGCGGGCGTCCACGGCGACGAGCGGCCGTCCTTGCAGCGCGGCACGCAGATTCTTGTCGTGGGTCAGCTGGCGGTAGAAATCGCGTGCGAATCGATCATCGGCGACGAACACGTGTGCTTCGCCGCCCAGGCTCCAGCCGAGTGCGGCGTGCCGCCCGCCACCGGCGCATGCCAGTAGACCCAAGACGAGAAGCAAGCTAGCGTTGGCGCGATGCAAGAGACAAAAGATATCACCATCATCGGGGCCGGCCCGACCGGCCTGTTCGCCGCCTTTTACGCCGGCATGCGCGGCGCGTCACACTGCTTGATCGATAATCTCGATCAGGTCGGCGGCCAGCTGACGGCGTTGTATCCCGAGAAGTACATCTTCGACGTCGCCGGTTTTCCGAAGATCCTCGCCAAGGATCTGGTGAAAGCGCTCGCGGAACAGGGCCTGCAATGGAAGCCCCCGGTGCACCTCGCCGAGAAAGTGGTCGGGCTGCGGCGCAGCGAGGACAACGGCAAGCTGCTCTTCACGATCGTCACCGACAAGGACGAGTATCCGGGCCGCTCCGTCCTGATCGCCGGCGGGATCGGCGCCTTCACGCCGCGCAAGCTGCCGCTCAAGGAGGTGGACCACTGGAACGACAAAGGACTGCACGATCGCGTCTTGAACCCGCGCGAGTTCGCCGGGAAGCGCGTACTGATCGTCGGTGGTGGTGACTCGGCGTTCGACTGGGCGGTGAACCTGCACCCCGTCGCAAAATCGATCGTCATGATTCACCGCCGCGATGGCTTCCGCGCGCATCAGGCGACGGTGAATCAGGTCCAGGCCCTGGCGGCCGCGGGCAAGATGCAGCTGCGCACGTTCTGGGAGCTGAAAGACATCGCCGGCTCGGATCGCATCGAGCGCGTCACCATCTTCAACAACAAGACAAAGGAAGAAGAGACGCTGGCGATGGACTGCGTGATCCCGCAGCTCGGCTTCGTCTCATCGCTCGGCGCGATCGCCGAGTGGGGGCTCGAGATCGAGAAGGGCGACATCAAGGTGGCGCAAACGATGGAGACCAACATCCCCGGCATTTACGCCGCCGGCGATATCACCACGTACCCGGGGAAGTTGAAGCTCATCGCGACGGGCTTTTCGGAAGCCTGCATCGCCGTGAATCAAATCGCGCACTTCCTCAACCCGGCGGCCAAAGTCATGCCGGGCCATTCATCCAACATGGCGCTGTTCGGACAGAAAGACGATTGATCACTCACCGCGCCAGCTGCACCACCACCGAATCGATCTGTGCGAGCATTTGCCGGCTTGGTACATCGTGGCCGTTGACCTGGATGGAAAAAGTGATCACCTGCCCGTTGGGCCGCTCGATGTACCCCGACAGCGTATTCACGCGATCGATCGATCCGGTTTTGGCGAGTACGCGTCCCTCGAGCGGCGTCCCCGCAAACCGTCGGAGTAGCGAGCCGCGCTGCTGCGCCCGCGGCAGGCCGGCAAGAAACGGCGCGCGTTTGGGATGGCGATACATGTAGGCGAGCAGCTGCACGAATGCGTGCGGCGTCACGAGATTGCCGGCGGCCAGCCCGGAGCCATCCTCGAGCGAGAAGGCCGTCGAATCGATCTTGACCGAATCGACGAGAAACCGCTTCTCGATGTCGAGTCCTTTGCCCCAGCTACCGGTATCGCCCACCTCCCGTCCCAGGATTTTCAGCAAGGTTTCCGCGAACCAGTTCTGGCTCGTGTTCAGGATCGGGAAGACGATGTCCGGCAGCGGCCGCCCGTGGTACTCCACCAACGGGTTGCCGCAGCAGCGGAGCGTCCGATAAACCATCGAGTCGGTCGTGCTCGCGGTGCCGCCGCCGACCGAAATGCCCTTCTTCCGTAACGAGATCTCGAGCGCGCGGGCGGCGTACAGATTCGGATCGGGAAGGGCGAAGCTCTCGATCCAGGGCGACCGGTTCAACGACACGGTGCCCTCGGCCCAGATGTCGAGCGTCCCCGGCTTCCGGAAGAAGTTGTCGCCGATCGTCGACGATGAATCGGCAGTCACGGTGCGGGCCCGGTTCTCGAACGTGAAGAAGCCCAGATCGGGATTCCACGTGATGACCGGCGGGGCATCGACGAATGGCCCGGGCGTGATCTGGAAATCGACGCTGTTGTCGTGAAACCCGAGCCCGGAGATGGGCGCCGCGTACCACCAGTTGAGATCGAACGAGTTCCAGCCCGGATGCGTCAGGATCGGCTCGAAATACGAGCCGTCGCCGACGATTCTGCCGGTGATGCGTTTGATCCCGTGGGCGCGCAGGGAATCGGCGATCGCGTCCACCACGGTCCACGTCGAGTCGCAGCCGCCCGGCGCGAGCGTATCGACCGTGTAGCAGCGCTGCGACCACGTCGGATCGCCGCGGCCATACAGGATGAGGTCGCCCTGCAGCACGCCGTTCGTGACGCTGCCGTTGGCATAGATGCTCGTGCGCGCCCGATAATCGGCGGGCAGCAGGACGGTCGCCGCCGCCGAGACCACGAGCTTCGTGTTGCTCGCGGGTACGGAAAACCGGTCGCCGTTGCGGTTGAACAGCACGCGGCCGCGGTCGTCCTGCGCGTAGACGTTCCACGTCGCGCGGTCGAACGGCGGTTGATCGAGCAGTCGCGTGAGGCGCTGCTGCAGCGAGCCACGACTCTGCGCGCCGGCCGGAACAGTGAACGCGGCGCTAATCGTAAGCGACGCGAGGATCAGCTTTCGCATAGAGCACGTCTGTGAGAAGGTTGACCAGCACGAATATCACGGACAGAAAGAGAATGCTCCCCTGGATCGCCGGCAGATCGCGCTTCTGGATCGCGAGCAGCACGTATCGTCCGACGCCGGGCCAGGAGAATATCGTCTCGGTCAGAATGCTGCCGGTCAGGTAGTTGCCCACGTCGAGTCCGAGCACCGTGATGATCGGCAGCAGCGCGTTGCGGAATGCATGCCGGCCGATGACCCGTCGCTCACTGAGCCCCTTGGCTCGCGCGGTGCGCACAAAGTCGGATGGGAGGACGTCGAGCATGGCGCCACGCGTCATCCGCGCGAGGAACGCGATCGAACGCGTTCCCAGGGTGAGGGCCGGCAGCACCAGGAACGCAATCCCGCCATATCCCGAGGGCGGCAGCCAGCGCAGCGCGACCGCAAACAGCAGGATCAAGAGCAAGCCCACCCAGTACACCGGGAACGAGACACCGACGTACGCGATGAGCATGCTGAAACGATCGATCAAGCCCCCGGGGCGAATCGCGGCGATCACGCCCAGCGTGATCCCACAGATCACCGCGAGCAACATGGCGGCGCCCGCGAGCTGCAGCGTCTTGGGAAAACGTTCGGCCAGATCGCCGAGCACCGGCCGCTGCGTGATGTAGGACCGGCCCAGGTCGCCCCGTACGACGCCCCAGAGATAGTGTCCGAATTGCACGGGAATCGGCTCGTCGAGATGTAGCTCCCCGCGCAGCCGGGCGATCGTGGCGGAGTCGGCCCGCTCGCCCACCATCTCGGCGACGGGGTCGCCGGGGACGACGTTCAGCAGCAAGAAGGCGACGACGAGAACACCGAACAACGTCGGAATCGTCGCCAGCAAACGCCTAGCGACGAGCTGCAACACGAACCTTGGTCCAGTGCTGGCCGTTGAAGATCACCGGGACGTCCCAGCCTTCTATCGACGGATGCTCCGCCCACAGGTCCACGGGGAACCAGAGATAGATCCATGGGGCGGCGTCAAACACGCGGGTCTCGATCCGGTGGTAGAGCGTTTCACGAGCCGCTTGGTCGACCGTGCGACGGGCCACCATGATGAGCGAGTCGGTGATGCGATCACTGTAGAAGGAATAGTTGCCGCCGGGGCCGAAGCTCGCGCTGTGGAACAGCGGGTACAGGAAGTTGTCGGCGTCCGGGTAGTCGGCCCACCAATCGAGAATCGCCATGTCGGTGTCGCCCTTGCGGACCGCCTCGCGCATGCTGGACGCGTCGCGCGACACGATCTCCACGCGAATGCCGACGGCGGCGAGCTGCGCCTGAATCGCCTGCGCGACCTGGCCCAGCTCCACGTTGCTCCCCGACCGCCACAGCTGCACCGCAAAGCCGTCCGGGTAGCCGGCGGCCCGTAGCAGCCGGCGGGCTTCGCTCGTGTCGTAGCTGTAGGGCCGGCGCGAGGGATCACTGCCGCCCAAACCGGCAGCCAGGGCGCCGCGGCCATTCCACACCGTGCGCAAGATTTCCGGGACGTTGACTGCGTGATTGATCGCCTGGCGGACGCGCGCATCGCGCAGGGGGCCGCGCCGGTTGTTCAGCGGCACGTAGACAGGGCGGAGTGCCGGCCTGCGCTTCAGCCAGTCCGGATGCTCCTGCTCCCATTTTTTCGTCTCACTAAACGGGACCTCGACGACAGAGAGCCGGCCCGACAGAAACTCAGCCGCACGCGTAAGCGCCTCTGGAATGATCCGAACGGTAAGTGACTCACTCAGCGGAGCTCCACCCCAGTAATTCGGATTGCGCGCAAACCGCAGGTAGTCGTCGTGCTGCCACGCGACAAAGCGCCACGGGCCCGTGCCGACCGGCCGCTGGCCAAAATCGGACGGCGGGGAGGACGGAACGACCGACGCCACGGGCATCGCCAGGAACTTGGGGAAGACGGCAAGGGGCTCGGTCAACGTGAAGGCGACGGCCGTGTCTCCCAGCACCTCGATGCCGCGGACGTCGGTCGCGTGCCCGTCCGCGAAATCGCCGGCACCTGCGATCGGCAGCAACGGCCAGACCCGGCCGCCGTGCGATTGGGGATTCAGCACCCGAAGGAAGGAGCGCTTGACGTCCGCCGCCGCGACGGACCGTCCGTCGTGAAAGCTGACACCCGCTCGCAGGTGGAAGACATACCGCCGGCCTGTCCGGTCTGCTGTCCAGCGGTCGGACAGGGCGGGGAGCAGCCGGCCGTCGCCATCAAATTGAGTGAGTCCGTCGAATAACAGGGCGATCATCTCGCCGGTGGTCACGTCGGTGGACAGTGCCGGGTCGAGCGAGCGGGGATCGTCTCGCTCATAGTACACCGGTCCCCGGACCTGCCCCCGCTCGCCGGATGGGTTGCAGCCGGCCAGGAAGCACAGGAACAGGACACTCTTCGCGGTGTCGAAAAGGTTGACAGTGCGGAGCAAGTGTCGCAACATAGCAAAGATCGGCAAACTACGTCAATTGCGCGTCATACCCTGCCTGTTGCTCGCCGCCCTGGTAGCGACAACCGTCCTCGCCGCTCAAGAACAAGAGCGGGTGGTTCGGGGTCTGTCGTTCGCCGGTAATCGAGCGCTCGACCACTACGCGCTGGAAAGCGCGATCGCGACGACCAAATCGAGTGCCTGGGCTCGTCTCTGGTACGTGCGGTGGCTGGGGCTTGGCGAGAAGCGCTATTTCAACGAAATCGAATTCCGGCGTGACGTGGTCCGTCTGATTCTGCTCTATCGCCAAAGCGGCTACATGAACGCCGTGGTGGACACGCTGGTGCAGCGCACGCCGCGCGATGTGTACGTCACGTTCCGGATTCACGAAGGGGAGCCGGTGCGGGTCGCCCGGTTCGAGGTGCGTGGATTAGACAGCATTTTCGATGTGCCGAGACTGATACGCGATCTGCCGCTGCAAGTGGGCGATCCCTTCAACCGCTTCATGATGCAGGCGTCCGCCGACACGATCGTCGCGCGGCTGCGGAACAACGGCTATCCCTACGCCGAAGTGCTGCGGAACTTCGATTCGGAAGCGGGAGTCCTGAAAGCCGAGGTCGAGCTCGATGCGCAGCCGGGTCCCCGCATGCGCATGCGCAGCCGGGTCCCCGCATGCGCATCGGCGAGGTCATGATCCGCGGGTTGCGCGACGTGGACACCGGCACGGTCCGGCGCGTCATGTCGGTGCATCGGGGCGATAGATTCAACTTGGACGCGCTTTACCAGACCCAGCGCGATCTGTATGGCGTAGGCGTGTTCAACTCAGTCAATGTGGTGCTGGTGGATTCGGTCGCGCCGCAGGAAGCGGTGCCGCATGACTCCACGGTGCGCGCGCTGATCCAGGTGCAGGAAGGCCCCCGCCACCAGGTGCGGCTCGGCTTCGGCTATGCGACGGTGGAGTGCTTCCGGGTGCAGAGTGGCTGGGCCGCGCACGACTTCCTCGGTGGCGCGCGGACGCTCGACGTGTCGGCCCGGGTCTCCAAACTGGGCTCGGCTCCCTCCCAGACGACCGGATTGAACCAGTTCTGCAATCCGTTCTCCGGCACGTGGACGATCGACACGCTCAACTACACGTTCGGCGTCACGCTGCGCCAGCCGGCGTTCCTGTCGCGTTCCCACATCGCCACGTTGGGTTTCGTCGTCGAGCGGCGCTCGGAGTTCGGGATCTACACGCGTGAGGCGATCGGTAGCAACGCCGACGTGACCTTCAACGCCCGCGGAGCCTTGCCCGTCACCGTCGGTTACTCCTACTCGGTGGGACGCACGGAGGCCAGCGATGCCGTCTATTGCGTCCTCTTCCGGCTGTGCGATTCGACGAGCCGGATATTTCTCCGGGACCAGCGGCAATTCGGCGCGGTGACGATGACGGTGGTGCGCGATCGGGTGAACAGCGTGCTCGATGCGTCCGAGGGCAGCATCACCACCGCGACGCTTGTGCACGCCTCCCACCTCGTCGGTTCACAGGTGCCGTACGAGTTCAACCGCGGTGAGCTCGAGATCGCCAAGTACTATCCCATTGGACGCCGGACTGTATTCGCCTGGCGGGTCCGTGGCGGGGCCATTCTCGCGCGCGACATTCAGCTCAGCGGGCCCCCCGTCGGCTATGTGCCGCCGGACCAGCGGTTCTACGGCGGCGGTCCGAGCTCGGTCCGCGGATACGGCCGAAATGAGCTGGGTCCGCGCGTCTACGTGATTACCGATAGCCTGGATCCGGCGCTCGACCTCGACGCCACCGCACTCGCCGGCGAGAAGGTCTGGCGCGGCGTGACCACCGCCGCGACCGGCGGCAACACGGCGCTCGTGCTCAACGCCGAGCTGCGCTTTCCGTCGCCGATCTTTGCCCAGCGGATGCGTCTGGGATTGTTCGTCGATGCGGGACAGGTGTGGGAGCGGGGCGACTCGCTCACCACGATTCGCGGCATCCGCATCACTCCCGGCGTGGGCCTGCGCTTCGCAACGCCGCTCGGTCCTGTACGGATCGATGCCGCGTACAACGGCTATTCCACCGAGCGCGGGCCCCTATTCTTTCTAGACAGGACGACCGGGACTCTCACGCAGATCCGCTCGGCGTACCCGCCGCTGCGGGCCCAAAAGACCTTTTGGCAAAAGGTCATCATTCAACTCGCCGTCGGGCAGGCGTTCTAGATGCGCCGCTCGCTGGGTGTCGCGCTCTGGACGCTGGTCGGACTGCTCGCCTGTTTCCTCGGCGCGCTCAACGCGCTCGTCGGCACGCGCGCGGGCCGCACGATGCTCGCGCGCGTGGCCAGCACCGTGGTCGAAGGCGCGGTACACGGCTCGATCGAAGTCGGCGAGGTCCGCGGGTCGCTGCTCACAGGCGTCGTGCTTACCGATGTGCGCCTCCTCGATCCCGATTCGACGCTCGTCGCCTGGCTGCCCCGCGCCGAGCTGGGTTACAACCCGATCGACTTCGCGGCGGGCCGCGTGGTGTTCATGGAGGTGCGGCTCGACCGCCCGATCATCAACATCGTCCAGCACGCGAATGGCCGGACAAATTTCGATGAGCTGTTGCGGCTCGGTGAGAAAGACACCGTCACGGTGAGACCGCTGGGCCCCGCGGGTCCGCGCTCGCTGATCCTGCTGCGCAACGTGCAGATCATGGACGGGTCGCTGACGCTGCGGCTGCAAAAGCACGGTGAAGTCAACAGCACCAACGAAGAGATCGAGTACTCCGGCGAAGACGGCCGGTACCGTGTCCGGCGCTTTGAGCATCTCAACGCGCGGCTGGCCGCGATGCGCATCCAGGCGCCGCGTGAAAAAGGCATCCGCATCGACATCCTGCGGCTCGCGACCGAGGCCAGCGACCCCAAGCTGTCGATCGCCGACGTCGTCGGCCGGGTGACGATCGACGGCCGGACGCTCGACGTGGATCTGTCGCGCCTCCGCTTCCCGGCCACGCAGTTCCGCGCGCGCGGCACGGTCCAGTGGCCGCGCGACACGCTGCTCTGGAACCTCGTCATGCAGGCGGACTCCGCGACGCTGACCGACATCCGGTTCCTCGATCCGCGGTTCCCCGAAGGCGCGGTGCTGCACGGCGGCGTGACGCTGGCTTCGCACGGCGGACGCCTGCTCGAGATTCAGCTCCGGCCACTCGACCTCACGTTTGGCGAGGGGCGTCTCACCGGACACGTGAATGCATTCAGCGCCGCCGACTCGGGGCTCGTGGCGCTGCGCCAGGGCGATCTGGTCGCGCGGGAGCTCTCGCTCGATTTCCCGCGTGTCTACCTCGATTCGCTGCCGTTCCACGGCCGCCTGACCGGCCGCACAGTCGTGGACGGGCCGATGAGCGCCCTGAAGATCGAAACGGAGTGGTCGTTCCGGGATTCGCTCGTGCCCGGCTGGCCCGAGTCCCAAATCTTCGGCAAGGGCGAAATCAACGTCGCCGGGAAAGACCTCGCGTTTCAGCCGTTCGCCGTGGAAACGGGCCGCATCGATATCGGCACGGTGCGGCGGCTCGTTCCGGGGTTCGATCTCCAGGGCGAGCTCGACGCGTCGGGCACGCTCACCGGCACGCTCAAGAACGTGATGTTCAGCGGCACGTTACGGCATCACGACGGCGATCGGCCCGCCAGTGTGGTCCGCGGCGTGGTAGGCCTCGATTCCCGCACCGACGTGTTGGGCGTATTCACCGATGTGCACGCCGATTCGCTGTCGCTCGAGGGCCTGACCGGCCGGGTCGCCGCGTTCCCCCTCCGGGGCACCCTCACCGGAACGATCCGCATGAAGGGTGACCTCACGGGCGTCGAGACGCACGCCGATCTCGCGATGCTGGGCGGCGGCGGCGCGGTGAGCGGCGACGGGATGCTGCTGCTCGGCGCGCGGGACGTGCATCCGGGCTTCGGCGTCCGGGGATTCGCGCTGCGCGCCCAGGACTTCAACCTGCAACGCTGGCTGACCCGCGGCAGCGCGCCACCCTCGCGGCTCACGTTCACGGCCACCGGCAGCGTCGCAGCGGACAGCGTCACGAAGCCCACCGGCGACCTTTCGATCTTGCTCGCCCCGTCGCTGTTCGCCGGCACGATCATCGACAGC
>WNFL01226961.1_pt3 | contig 10716 bp, 8 predicted proteins | sample 5400361 | NCBI WGS metagenome assembly WNFL01 (sample SAMN13153351, study PRJNA577476) | soil metagenome | isolation source: 40 cm soil on Douglas fir-dominated hillslope | place: USA:California | collected 2013-09-17 | reverse complement strand
ATAGTTGACAACAAACCGAACATCCGGTTTGTCGATGCCCATTCCAAATGCAATGGTGGCGCAGATGATGTTAACTTCTTCATTTAAGAAATCGTCCTGGTTTTTCATGCGCACATCCGGATCGAGGCCGGCATGGTAAGGGGCAGCTTTAAAACCATTCACATTCAAGAGTGTGGCAATTTCTTCCACCTTTTTGCGGCTGAGGCAATAAATAATTCCGGATTTGTCTTTGTGATCCTTTAAGAAGCGGATCAACTGTTTCTTAGTTTCTTTTTTAGGCCGGACTTCATAGTACAAATTCTTCCTGTTGAAAGAGGAGATGAAGACATCGGCTTCTTCCATCTGCAAATTTTTCTGAATGTCGAGTTGGACTTTAGGAGTAGCAGTAGCTGTAAGGGCAATTACATTCATATCACCAAGCTGCCCGATCATTGACTTGATCTTGCGGTACTCTGGCCTAAAATCGTGACCCCATTCTGAAATACAGTGGGCTTCGTCAATCGCTACGAATGAGATATTTACTTTTTGTAAGAACTCGATGTTCTCTTCTTTGGTGAGTGACTCCGGTGCTACGTAAAGTAATTTTATTTTTCCAGAGATCGCATCCTTGCGAATACGCGTTATTTCTCCTTTACTTAAAGTGGAATTAAGGAAGCGTGCATTGATTCCATAAGCATTGAGCTGATCTACTTGGTTTTTCATCAAGGCGATGAGCGGAGAGATGACAATAGCCAACCCATCATGAACCATGGCGGGGAGCTGATAGCAAAGGGACTTGCCAGCGCCCGTGGGCATGATCACAAACGTATTTCGACCGCCCAATAAATTCTTGATGACTGCTTCCTGATTTCCGCGAAAGTTGTCGTAACCAAATATTTCTTTGAGTTTTCCTTTCAATTCATCTTTCTCTTCTGCCACCAACATAATCCGCGCAATAAAATTTTTTACCCGATTTAACTTAAGTTATGTACCTGTTTTTCAGGGCAATGAAGATAATAAAAAAAATGTGGATAACATTCCAACGTGTGAGAAATAAGTCATTTTTGTTGAGATGTTACAAACAAGTGTTTGGCTATGAAAATCGCGTAAAAATTGATTCACTTTTTCTTTGTGGCGCAAAATGTGTGCAAATCAAAAACGGTCGCAACGAAGTTGTAACTTCAATTACTTTTTTAACTTCGCACCAATCGGGAAAAATAGATGAACAAAAACCTTTTCGTGGCCCTGATGGCAGGTGGTGTTGGCACACGCTTTTGGCCTTACAGTCGCAATTCACAACCGAAACAATTTTTAGATGTCATGGGTACCGGCAAATCTTTGTTGCGCTCGACCTATGAGCGTTTCCTGCCACTCTGCCCTGCCGAAAATATTTTTGTGATCACCCATGAAGAGCATGCAGCTATTACAAAAGAGCAGCTTCCTGAACTTTCTTCATCTCAAATTCTGGCTGAGCCGATGCGCAAAAACACAGCGCCTTGCATTGCATACGCATGTCATAAAATCAACAAGATCAATTCAGAGGCGATCATTGTTGTAAGTCCTACAGATCATTTGATTTTGAATGAAACTGATTTTCAACAAACCATTTCGAAGGTTGCCGATCAGGCGAAATCACAGGACAAACTGATTACTCTTGGCATCGAGCCCACGCGACCAGAAACCGGCTATGGATACATTCAATACATCGAAAATAAAAGTCCACTGAAAAAAGTAAAGACGTTCACAGAAAAACCTGAACTCTCCCTTGCAAAAAAATTTCTCGATAGTGGAGATTTCGTTTGGAATGCGGGTCTGTTTATTGGCGGTGTGCAGGCGTTTTTAGATGCCTACAAAAAATACTTACCTGAGATGAGTGAGATCTTTGATGACATTGCGGACAAAATTTCGACTCCGGAAGAAAATTCAGCTGTGAGAACAGCATATGCCCAGGTAAAAAATATCTCTGTGGACTATGGCATTATGGAAAAGGCTAACAATGTATTTGTCTGGCCCAGCAATTTCGCATGGAGTGATCTAGGATCTTGGGCCTCGCTGCATGACCTCTCCTCAAAAGACGGCAACAACAATTCGGTATCTGCCGATGCTATGCTTTATGATACACGCAACTCCATTATCAAAGGGGAGAAAGGAAAATTGATTGTGGCACACGGCCTCAATGGCTATCTCGTGGGCACGTTTGGAAATGTGGTAATCGTCTGCGAAAAAGATAAAGAAGATTTATTCCGCAGGTTTGTAAACGACCTTAAGAATAAAAGCAACGGCACTGAGTTCTTGTAAGAAAATCCCCATCGAGAACGGAGGGAAAAAATCTGTACCTAAAAGAGTTTCCTCAGAACTGCCAGTCGCAAAGCAATTACTTCACTAAGAAGCGCTCGGTCTTTGTGAATGTAGCTGAAGTGTATTTAGCCAGGTAAACTCCGCTTTTAAGTGAATTCTCGAAGTCTATTGAGGCATTGCCAAATACATGATATGAACCAATAGCAGAGCCTAAATTATCATAGATGATCACCTGGGCATCGGCATCATTTTCAAAATTGAAATTGAATTTAACTGACGAGCCATCCGATGGGTTTGGACTAATGTGAAATTTTTTCTCGCCATGATACTCAACAGAGACTACTCTGAACGTTTCCTGGTAACCGTCAAAATCATTTGAAGTCAGGCGATAGTACGAGCGGCCAATAATTGGATCATTATCTTCGTAAGCGTATTTGTGAGCCTCATTTGTTGTGCCATGACCTTTTATTTGCGCAATTTCATCAAATGATTTTCCATCAATTGATCTTTCCAGAGAGAAGTAATTAAAGTTTATCTCAGAGTCTGTTTTCCATTCCAAAGAAACTTTATTCGAGCTCACTAGCGCATTAAAATAATCAAGAACTACAGGAAGACCACCGCTGTTTAAAGTTGTTGGCCCTGCAAATGGTCCTGTTGCATTTGCGCTTCCGCCACCACCTGCCCAAGCGTGTGTAGCGCCTATATCTATCTTGTCTGATGAACCACAAGAAACACAACTGCCGCCACACCACCCGGAAGTACAACAAGTAACTAAACCACCGGATCCTAAGGTGATTGTTGCCCCGGCATCCATATTCAATTGCCCGGATATCGCCAGCGTTCCATTCACCACAAGATTAGAGTGCAAGGTCATGTTGCAATCAATTAAAACACTTTCTCCAGTTGGAATAGTATACGCCCCGCCACTTAATGCATATGGTGGTTGCGAAAGCCAATCTCCGGCAGTCGTCCAAAGCCCTGTTCCAGTGGCGACACTTCTATAGGTAGGTGTTGTGGTCAAGCATTGAGTGAATGAAATGGACGGCAGCAAGAGTGCCACGACCAGAATATAAGACTTCATAATCTTCATAAAAGCCAACTTTAGTTCTAGACAAATCGACAAAGATAAATCATTTTCACGTTTTCTCATTACAAAACTCTGTCCAAGGAACTTAAGCCATTATCCAATTAGAAATCAAACGATTCGCGGCATTTGTAAATCAATAAAAGTTCAGCTTTGGGATTATTAACCTCTTTTTGGGACTATTGAGATCAAGTCGTTTAGCCTTTGAGAGGCTCACAAGAAAGAAGAAATTTCTGGCTGTGACGAAAAAATCACTTCACTAAGAAGCGCTCGGTCTTTGTGAATGTCACTGAAGTGTATTTTGCAAGATAAACTCCGCCCTTCAGCGCGTTGTCGAAATTTATCGAGCCAGTGCCTACTACTCGATAAGTGCCGATGGCAGAACCGAGATTATCATAGATTGTGACTTGAGCATCGGCATCGTTTTCAAAATTGAAATTTAATCTTAGAGATGAGCCATCCGATGGGTTGGGGCTCACAAGAAATTTCTTTTCACCACGGTACTCAACAAAAACCACCTTAAAAGTCTCCTGATAACTATCAAAATCATTTGAGGTCAAACGGTAATAAGAACGGCCAATGATTGGAGCATTGTCTTCATAAGAATAATTGTGCCTTTCGTTGGTAGTGCCATTACCCTTAATTTGTGCGATCTCATTAAATCTCATTCCATCAATTGAACGCTCCAGTGAAAAATAGTCGAAATTAAGCTCTGATTCTGTAGCCCAGTTTAAAACAATACTTTCTTGACCCGCTATTGCACTAAAGCTGCTCAGCTTAATGGGCGTCACTGTGCCACCGCATACTGAACCAGAACAACCGCTACAGGTGCAACCGCCTCCTGCCGTTATGGATCCAGATGAGCCGGTTATGCTTGAAGAACCACCTCCGAGAGCGATGCTGCCTGTCACAGCAATAGTACCTGATCCACTTGTCGAGATTTGCGTACTATTACCTCCAGTCACACTTCCTTGCACTTGCAAGGAACCACTCCCTGACACTGCCAGAGTACCGCCATTGTTCATAACAAGGTTTCCGTATATAACCATTGTTCCGGTTATGCTCAGCGCAAGGGTATTATTAACAATCAAATCCCCATAGATGTAAAGTGTTCCAGCAACCGTCAAAGAACCAGAATTGCTGAACGTAAGACTTTTCTTTGTGCTAGCGTTAAAGAGCGCTAATGAGCCGAGAGTTAATGTACCCCCGCTATTGATCGTGATGCCTGTGTTGTTATTTACGGAAACATTCCCAATCAAATCACTATTTGGCGACTGGACTACTACATTACTACCAATTGTAACATCCGTTCCGGTTCCGCTTGGGACAGTAGGGCTTGTGCTCCAATTGGAGCCCGTATTCCAGTCTGTGTTAGTGGTTCCATTAAAAGTCTGTCCAAGAGCAGACATTGACACAATGCACCCGATGAGTGCACCTAATACGCTCAACTTTTTCATAAACGGTGTATTAAAGCCAAAGTGAATACAAGCCAACCCATAAAGGTAATTAATTTCACCTCTTACATCTCAAATGTCTTTCCATCCACACAATAGTCCCATTTCATTAGAAATTAAATGTTTCACTGCACTTGCAAACCGATAAAAATTTCAACTTTGGGATCAATAACCTCTTTTTGGGAATGTCGAAGATCAAAAGTTTGGCTGGTGACACTGTTCTTTATGGCCTGGGCAGCATGCTTCCGCGCGTGCTCAATTTTCTCCTGGTTCCACTTCACACTATCAATACTTTCAGCAGGGCAGAGTATGGTACTATCACAAAACTCTTTGCAATCGTAGCATTCGTCAATGTGGTTTATCTGTTTGGGATGGAGACCTCTTTTTTTCGATTTGCTACTCGCGAGGGAGCGGACAAAAATAAAGTTTTCAACTTGGCTCAGACGACCGTACTATCCATTAGTATTTCAATTTCCGTCCTGTTTATCATTTTCTCGAAAAGCATCGCTGTGTCTCTTGGCGAAGGTGTAAAACCAGATTTTATAGTTTGGCTGACTTTAATCATGCTCATCGATGCAGCCACGGCTATTCCTTTTGCAAAGCTTAGACTTGAACGCAAAGCGCTTTTGTTTGCATCTGCTAAAGTGCTCAACGTTGCGCTTTTGCTTGGACTTAATTATTATTTTCTGAAAATCAATTTTGATCCATCCGTGGGAATAGGATATGTTTTTTTGGCGAACCTCATTGCTAATTTTTTTTTCGTCTTGTTTTTTCTGAAAACTTTGCTCAGCTGGCGTCCTGCCTTCGATAAGGAAATTTCAAGTCAAATGTTTCGCTATGCCTACCCCATCATGCTGATGGGCTTGGCCGGTATGACCAATGAAATGTTCTCAAGGCTTACACTAGAGTGGTGGCTTCCCAAAGATTTTTATGCAGGGCAAACTACTCAAGAAGCTCTTGGCGTTTTTGGGGCATGCTATAAGTTTGCCGTGCTTATGAATCTTGGCGTTCAAGCGTTTCGTTATGCAGCCGAACCATTCTTCTTTTCAAATGCAGAACAAAAAGATTCTCCGCAGCTTTTCGCAAAAATCAATCACTACTTCGTGATTACGTGTTGCATTTTCTTGCTGGCGATAAGTGTCAATCTTGATTTGCTGAAACATTTCATAGGGAAGGAATTTTGGGAAGGTTTGTACATCGTTCCAATTCTTTTGCTGGCTTACCTTTTCCTTGGCGTGTATTACAATCTTAGCGTTTGGTTTAAACTCACCGACAAAACTTATTTTGGCACCTTCATTACTGCGGGTGGTGCCGTGCTCACCATTGGGTTGAATTATTTTCTTATTCCCGTAGCGGGATACTACGGAAGCAGCATTGCTGCAGCTCTGGTCTACGGAGCAATGATGGTGGTGTGCTATTTTTTCGGTCAAAAATATTATCCCATTCCGTATCAAGTGCTCAGCGGACTTGGGTATATCGCGATCACTTACTTTTTAGCTTTTGGAGTAAATTCCATTGCTTTTTCAAATCAGCTCGTGGCAACTTCGTTTCATATTCTGGTTATCGGTATTTATTGCGGCTTCATCTTTTTTCTAGAGAGAAAAGAATAAATTCCCTCACCCCGTCCTCGTTCCTCGGACACCCCTCTCTCTGGGGAGAGGGGCGGGGGGTGAGGGAATTTATTCCTAACTTTACCAATTGAATTTTCCTCTGTGAAGAATAAAGCAATCCTTACGTTCCTGATTGTTGGCGTGTGCTGTGCGAGTTCATCCACTTTCGCCCAAAAGAATAAGAAGAAACCCAAGGAGGGAACCTTCACTTCGGTGTCTACTACTGAAGCAGAACGGATTTTTACTGAGGGTGAGAAAAATTTTATCCTGGAAGATTTTACCAAGGCGCTTTTCTATTTTCAGCAAGCCTTGGAGTATACGCCAGATAACGCAACTATTCATTATAAAATTGCCGAAATCTATCTGAAGGGAAATACGGAAAATGATTTACAGCGGGCAAGTCAAAGCATTGAAAGCGCTCTTAAGCTGGAGAAGAAAAACAAATATTTTTATTTGCTGGCTTCACAAATCTATGCCCGCAAACACGAATATAAAAAAGCCTGTGAGACGCTCGAAGGGATGATGAAAGAGATTAGCGGCACGGAAGAACATCTTTATGAACTCGCTGCCCTCTACATGGAAGACAATAGACCAGACGAAGCGATAAAATCTTACAATCAGGCCGAAGCCACTTTTGGCGTGACCGAACTTTCATCACTTCAAAAACAACATATTTATTTACTGAAAGGTAAGTTGGACGAGGCCATAGCTGAGGGGGAGAAATTGATCCACGCATTTCCTGAAGACGAGCGCTATGTTTTAGCTCAGGCAGAAATGTTGTCGCAGCATGGGCAGTCCGCACGCGGCATCTCTTATCTCGAAAAATTCATAATCACTCATCCCTTTGCCGGCAATGCCAGAATGCTGCTCGCAGGCCTTTTTCATGATGCCGGTCAAGAGCAAAAATCAAGGGAGTCGGTGATGAAACTGATGGATGATCCTGAGGTATCCGTTACGAGCAAGGTGCTTATGCTTGGCTCTTACAATGCCACTCTTTCGCAGAATAAGAGCAAAAAAATAAAAGATGCTGAGCTTGAAAGTTTCACGCAGAGCGTCTTTAAAAAACTAGAAGTCAACTATCCCTCTGATCCGGACGTGCATATGGTAGGAGGCGACCTTTACCTGATGCTGGAAAAAAACGAAGAAGCATGTGCTCAATATCGTAAAGCTGTGAGAAGTGGTACAAGTAGCTTTGAGGCCTGGCAAAACTTATTGTTTTTAGAAACTCACCTGGGCCAGGCTGACAGTGTGATTGTACATGCCGAGCAAGCGCTTGAGATTTTCCCTAATCAAGCCATGATCTATTACTTCAGCGGAATTGCCAACAGCCGGAAAAAAAATTATCGTGAAGCTGCGCACGCCTTAGAGCAGGCCAAAAGACTTTCGAGTGGCAACAATAATCTTTTAGGAGAAATCAACAGCATGCTGGGTGATGCCTACTTCTCCTCGAAAGATTACGAGAAATCTGACAAAGCGTATGATGATGCGCTGACGATAAATCCCAATAACGAATACGTTCTTAATAATTACAGCTACTACCTGGCGTTGCGAAAAGCTAATCTTGAGAAGGCTGAGAAAATGTCGGCTTTGGTTGTCAAAGACCATCCTGACAATACCTCTTACATCGACACATATGCGTGGGTGCTTTACCAGGAAGGAAAATTTAAAGAAGCAAAAAAGGTGATGGAGCGAGTCTTTCCTGGCGGGAAAGCCAACGCTACTCATTACGAGCACTACGGTGATATTTTGTATCAGCTGGGTGAGATCGAAGACGCGGTGACGCAATGGCAAAAAGCCAAGTCACTTCATGGTGATAACGAAGTGCTCAACAAAAAAATAACTGACCGCAAAATCCATTGATCAAAAGTGTCGCCTTCGAATAAAAAAAATTTGAAGACCTCTGAATTGTTAAATTCGCGAGGTATATTGAACCATACCAACCCCGCATGCGAAAATTAGTTTGCCTTTTTTCCTTTGCCTTAATCGCTGGTGGATGCGCTCACCGTATTATTAAAAAAGTAGGACCTCTTCCTCCCGTGACCCCGGAATCGATCGATGTACAGGAAATTGATTTTGATTACATGCAGGGCAAAACAAAATTGGTTTACCGGGACAATGCAAAAGAACGGGAAGTAAAGGCCAATATCCGAATTCGTAAGGACAGCGTGATCTGGATGAAACTCCATGTCTTAGGTATTCAGGGCGGTGCTGTGCTGATCAATAAAGACTCCATCACAATTGTAAGTGACCTTCAAAAGGAATATTATGTTTATAGTTATCCGGAGTTGTCAAAACGATTCAATTTTAAAATCAACTACCAGGTAATTCAGGCCGCCTTACTGGGCAATCTTATTATCTCTAAAAGACCTGAGGATAAAATCGGAGAAGATTCATTCTTTAAAAAACTGATTCAGAAAGAAGATTCCATTACTGTTCAAAACCTGATCAACAAAAACACCAAGAAAATTGAACGTGTTGATCTCAAAGAACCAAGTACTGGCAATTCCGTGCGAATAGATTATTCCGATTTTCAACCTGTAGGCGACAAGCTGTTCCCCTATCGCGGACTAATCGATGTGCTTTATAAGACTTCAGCAGGCATCGTCAACAACACCATCGTTTTTGAGTATTCAAAGGCGGATGTGGGAACCAAAGAACTTCGTTTCCATTTTAAGATTCCGAAGCGGTATGATCGCAGGTAAGAACATTCTTGTTCTTTCATTTCTGATTCTATTCACACCTTCTTTTGTCTTTGCACAAAAGAAAACCAAAATCCAACTTCAGCGGGAGCGACAAGAAAACGTAGAGAGGATTAAAGAGACCGAAAAAATTCTGGAAGAAACCGAGCGCGAGAAAAAAAGTTCGTTAGGTGAGTTGGTTGCGCTTAACAAACGCATCAGCCAGCAAGAAAACCTGGTGAGTACCATCAAGGACGAAATCGAATTGCTCGATGCCGATATTGATGAAGACAATCAGATCATCGCTGCCCTTGAGAATGACGTTACCGAATTAAAAGAAGAGTACTCCACCATGCTATTTGCGGCCCAAAAAGCAAGCGGCAAAACAGACAAGCTGATGCTCTTGTTTTCTTCTAAATCGTTTGACCAGTTGCTCATGCGATTGAGATACATGGAGCAATACAGCAAAGCACGAAAGGAACAGGCGCAAGCCATTGATAAGGTGCAGCACTTGCTTGGAGACCAAGTAAAAAAGACAGAAGCCAAACGCAACGAAAAGCAAATTCTCCTTAGCGATGAAGTAAAGGAAAAGGAAAGCTTGTCTGACCTTAAACAAAAGCAACGGAAGGTGGTGAAAACCTTGGTGAAGGAAGAAAAACGGCTCAAAAAGGAATTGGATGAGACAAGAAAATCGTTGATCGAACTGGACAACCTGATTGCAAAAATTGTGAAAGAAGAACTCGAGCGTGCTGCGCGGGAAGCAAAGGCTCGTGAAAAAGACAAAGTAAAAGAAGTGGCATCTGCTTTTGAAACGGCCGTTCTTTCCTCTTCTTTCGAAGAGAACAAGAAAAAATTTCCGTGGCCGGTTTCGGGTTTTGTATCCCAGAAATTTGGACGACAAATGCACCCGCTGCTCAAGGGAATAGAAATTCAAAACGATGGGATCAACATCCAGACGAAACAGAACGAGCCGGTGCGATCGGTATTTAACGGTGAAGTGCGGAGAGTAGCATTCTTCAGCGGCATTGGCAACACGGTTATTGTCAGTCATGGCGATTACTACACCGTTTACTCAGGCTTAAAAGATGTTTTTGTAAAAACAGGACAAAAAATTTCTACCAGTGAAGAAATCGGGCGTGTACGCTCAACCTCGGACGGCATTTCTGAACTGCGGTTTCAATTGAGGAAAAATATCGATGCCCTCGACCCTGAGGAGTGGTTGAAAAATTGACAAATTAATTCCTAACTTTACACGTTAATTTTTACTAGCTATGATAAAAGCAATTTTTTTGATTGGTATGCCCGGTGTGTGGGAATGGATGGTGATCGGGGTATTTGTGCTTGTGTTTTTTGGCGCAAAGAAAATCCCTGAATTTGCCAAAGGGCTTGGTAAGGGTATCCGCGAGTTCAAAGATGCCGTGAAAGACGTGAAGAAAGAAGTAGACGATGCAGGGAATGAAATTCCTAAGATCGAAGAAAAGTAATTGCAATCGCTTACACTTTCGAGCGTTATCCATATTCATCCGCGCAATAGGTTTGTTTTTTGCGGATTCAGCCGGCAATTTTCAGATTGAGTTTCGGTTTTAACCAGATCGTTACATGAGAAAATTTTT
>WNFL01272542.1_pt1 | contig 10717 bp, 11 predicted proteins | sample 5400361 | NCBI WGS metagenome assembly WNFL01 (sample SAMN13153351, study PRJNA577476) | soil metagenome | isolation source: 40 cm soil on Douglas fir-dominated hillslope | place: USA:California | collected 2013-09-17 | reverse complement strand
ATAAAAGAAATCTTAGGATGTTTTTTGCATCTCTCCTGAGTAAATTGAGAGGCTCTGAAAGTTTCTCCGCGATAAATAATAGTAACGTGCTCAGCAAATTGAGCTAGTACATATGCTTCTTCCATAGCACTATCTCCTCCTCCTACCACAATTACATTTTTATTCCTGAAAAAAGGCGCGTCACATGGCGCACATGAAGATACCCCACGTCCTATCCTTTCTGCCTCTCCAGGGACCCCAAGCCACTTGGTATCCGCACCAGTTGCAATAAGAATTGTTTTACCCTCATAGGCTTTTTCTCCTACTTTGAGAACAAAATTTCCTCCAGGTTTCTGAGACGTAAAATCTGTTGGGGATAGGTCATCATCCACAAATTCTGCACCATGATGCTCTGCTTGTTTTCTCATAGCAGTCATAAGGTCAGGTCCTTGGATCCCCTCTGGAAAGCCAGGATAATTTTCAACCAGTGTAGTTAATTGAAGTTGTCCACCCCACTTTGCACCTGAAATAATAAGAGTTTTAAGATTAGCGCGGGTAGTATAAATGGCTGCAGTTAACCACAATTATTACATCATAAATTTTATTTTCCATAAATAATAACGCTTGCCCCGCTAAACGCTCCTTGACTGCGTGGATGGAAACCACGAGGCAAGGTAAGTTTTTGTGGGGTCGTACATAATAAAAAAATCAAAAGTTAAAAATCAAAATTCAAAAGTGACATACTTGTCATCCTGAACGGAGTGAAGGATCTTATTCTATAGATAGGGATTCTTCGTTTCACTCAGAATGACAAGGAAGTTTTTTGCATTACAATTTTGACTTTTGCCTTTTGACTTCAAATTTACTGAGACAGTACTTCTTCTACTGCGCGTTTCAGAGCTTCTTTGCCTTGTGCGCCTATTACAGTTTTTACTGTCTGTCCATTTTTGAAGAACATTAGCGTTGGAATACTCATGATTCCATATCTTCCTGAAGTTTGGAGGTTATCATCCACATTCATTTTTCCTACCTTTAATTTACCAGCATATTCTATGGATAATTCTTCAACAATTGGGCTTACGATTTTACATGGACCACACCAAGGAGCCCAGAAATCCACCAAAACAGGCATGTCCTTTGTATCTATAACTTCTTGTTGAAAATTCTGATCAGTGAGGTTTACTTCCGCCATAGCTTATTTATACTAACACAATTTTGAAGTTTTGAAAATACTACAAAATGATACAATGTGATTTAAATATTATCTATTTATCCTTTCGAGAGACGATAACCTCTCAGATGTGCTACTGCCTGTAAGCGTTGTTCTGAGGTTCTAGCAGGACTTGCTGATGAAGAAGTATCTAAAGCCAGCTGCATCCAAAATTTGCTGCCTACTTGCATTTTGATCCATGTTTTTTTGGCGCAGCTCTTCAGGCGACAGTCCCTTTATCGGCTGACTATTTAAAGCTGCTTCTTTTTGAAGTTTAGCCTCATATCTTAAAGCCTTACGATGATCTCTAATATAATCATGTACGCCATCTACGACTAATACTAAGCCGCTTGTAAAAACAACAGCACCAAGAGCATTTGTAAGAAATGGCTCAGGGACGGCAAGGCACATGCCTGCAAAACGAATATTAGATAATCCAATAGCAATTTTAGCTGCAGGGGTCAAAAGATCAAATTCTTTCTTTCGTTCTTGTAGCTTTGATGCTGGACGATCTTTCCCAGCCTGTACTTGTTCTGGTTTTGGACTTTGGCTATCTGCTTCCATATTATTCCAATACTATTGGATTTGTAATAACTTGTCTAATAATATTAATTTGAAAATTGGAAATTTTATCTTTATCCCAGGTCTTCTCTCTTAGTATGCATATATGAAAACCACTGTTCAAAGAATCCAAAAATTGCTTTGAAGGGGGCTTCTATCAGAAAATCAAAAATAAATATTACAAAGTTAATTTGTGAGATTCCCTCTGTCAGGCGCATTCCAACACGTACTATTGGGATAAATAGAAAATCAATAAATGGAGTAAGTAATCCTTGCTTCCCATCTATCATGTACATATGCGCTACAGAATTTATGCGGTAAGAAAGGAAGGATACTATTGTAATAAAGAATACAAAAATAAACTGACTGACTATATTAAAGTGAAGTATATTAAGTAGATATATAATTAACCCAAAACTTACAATAAAAGCAATGATCCAAAGTGTGGCAAAAACAGTCATTAGAATAGAACTGTTGCGTGGAGGATGAAGTCGTACTCTCAGTTCATATGAGAGCTTTGGATCATCTTCAAAAAGGACCTGCCTAATTCTTGAAAGAATTCTCATTGAATTATCTTTTCCAGGGACTCTTATAAAAAGACTGACAATTATCATAAGTACTGGGGGAATACCTGTGTTAAGCCCTATGGTTGCCCACATTATTTTCCCATATCTGATCCTTTCATATGTGCCCTCTATGCCTAGTGCTATAACTGCTTTTGTAATTATAAGAAAAACTACACTTCTGATAATTGCCCTTCTCACCCGTGACCCAATACTTTTATATCTAATCTCACATGCTTCAAGAACTGATTTTTCTAAAAATTCCGCATCTATTGCAAAATTAGGAATACTTTTTCTATGTTTTTCTAGAATATCTTCAAGAATAAAAAAGATTGGAGTTAGCCGCTTTACATAAAGGTAAATTTTTTCTTTTAATGGATAATGAAGTTGATGCTCAATCTCTCTATACCCTTTCATGAATGACCTTCCTATTTCTATGACATTTTCATGGGTTACTTTTCCAAAAATCTGTTCAAACATATAGAATCTTAGAAAAGCAATATCATCTTTTGCAAATGACCTTCTCACTGCTAAATATAGTTGTACATTTTTGGTATCCTCAGAATCATCTTCTATTATTAAACTGTCTTTCAAGAGATGATACATAAAATTACTTATTGTATTTCTCTCAACATTTGGACTAAGTAACCTTGCTATTTGACATGAAAGAAGCTGCAGAATCCATTCATCTATCACAACTTCTTTTATTCCTCCATGTCTATGAATATGCTGCTTTAACTCCATGTAAAGCATAATGTAGGAGGACACATGAGTGACCATAGACTCTGGTACTGTCCCACTCTGAAAATACCGAGCCCAGATAAGTTCTCTAACCAGAGGCTCTGCTATTTTTGAGGGATTTCCGTTAATTAAAAGTCTTCTTTTTAAAATTCTTTCAACAGCAGCACGTAGGACTACTTCATCATCTCTATAATCCATTGCGTTACGAAGCTTCTCGTACCACGCAGCTAGCTCTGAAACAAATCTATTTACATTGATTTTGGGCTCATGATTTGCAGCATCCCTTTTTTCAAATACTTGAATAACTGCATTCGCCAAATGAGAGAATGTTGAGGGAGAATCCGTATTGTTTGTATCCATAAACGCTTTTACTATTATACTTTATTTATAATGCGAAACCAAGTTAAGTAGCATCATGCTCAGCGTGAAATTTTCCTTAGAAACTCCTGAACGATTAGTATTTTAGCTGTTGACAAAAGAATTTATCAATGAGTATACTGTATTCCATCTTTATGGCAGCAACAGAAGGAAATAAATCAGTAAGAAAAGTTTCTAAAAGGGCTTCAGTTAAAACTTCCCCGGTTTATGCTTCACCAATAAACTCAACAGAAAAGCCAATGGAAAATAGTTCTCCTGTTAGATCATCTCTTCCAAAAATGTCTTTTCCAAAAAATTATATTCCAGTTTTAGTTGTCCTTCTTATTATTGCTTCTTTTGCACTAGGAATGCTAATAGATAGAGTTATGGTTCTTGAAAAAGGAGGAAATAATAACAACTCTGCGGCTCAGGCAGCAGCCCAGCAACCTAATCAAGCGGCGCAAGGAACACAGCCTGGGCAGAAAGTTGATGTTGCTGCAGGACACTTTCCAGTCAAGGGCAATAAGGATGCGAAAGTAACTGTTATCGAATTTGCAGATTTTCGTTGCCCTTTCTGTGAACAATTCTTCTCTCAAGTTGAACCACAACTTATTAAGGACTACGTAGATACAGGAAAAGTAAAATTTGCTTTCAGAAGTTTTGCTTTCCTTGGCCCTGCCTCAATACTTGCATCTAATGCAGCAGAATGTGCAAATGATCAAAATAAGTTCTGGGACTTTTATGATTATATGTATAAAAATCAACCACCAGAATCAGACACATCTATGTACACTAATGATAAGTTAACGTCTATTGCAGGAGACCTGGGAATGAATACTGATCAATTCAGCTCATGTATAACTTCTACAAAATTTGATAAAAATGTTTCCGGAGATTTGGCTGATGGTCAAAAAGCGGGAGTTAGTGGCACTCCAACATTCTTCGTTAACGGACTAGCATTAGTTGGAGCACAGCCATATACTGCTTTCAAAACTGCTATTGATGCAGAACTCGCAAAATAGTCCCCATGCTATTTTTGCTATGCATGCTGAAAAAGTTCATATGCAAAAGCAGCCCCACCGTTGAAATCAATTAGTCCATCTCTATAAAGCTCCAGCCCTTCTGTAATTGTGTTTAATGCTTTATCTAGTATCGGTTGTTCTACAGAAAGTGCTTTCCTGTCTGCGGTAAATCGAGCTCTCAATGGTAATTCTTTTTCTGTGCCTTTCTGAAAACGGTCTGCTTTTACTCGTCCATAAACGCTCGGCACTATGTGCGGATATCTACCTCTGTCTTGAAAGTCCATATTTTCTTGTGCTTGAGCAATAAGTATCCTGCTTACCGCATAAAACCCATGCAAAAAAGTCTGTTGTAAAAAATGCCACTCTCCTTCTATTATTTATAACGCTATTTCTTACTGCTTTTATTACATTTTCGCTTTCTTCAATATTCACAATGCTTAATAGATCACTCTCCTTAGCTAGCTCTCTCTTTATAAATGCATTTCTATCTGAACTATATAATCCGCCCAAATCAACCATTTCTTTTATTTGGGATTTTGCAATTTGCATTGAAAGAGGAAAACAAAGAAGTTTTTCACTGCGTACTACTTCTAGTTGCTTATTCTGCGCATCTTTATCCTGCATGATGGCATTCTACAAAACCACATTAACCTTTACAATAGTGGATTAAAAATCGTGACGCGTTGAAAAATCAGGAAATGCATCCTGCCTGCCGGCAGGCAGGTTTTTCTCTTCATCCCACCAAACTTTCACATCCTCTACCTCAGAAAGAAATGGTCCTTTACGGCAGAGCAGAATCATTTGGTCAATAACATCCTTTGTGCCTTGGAATAATGCTTCAACGCTTCCATCAGGAATGTTACGCACCCAACCTGTCAGCCCCAGTTTTCTTGCATTCTGCTTTACAAATTGCCTATAACCCACCCCCTGGACAAAACCCGATATGATAACATGAGCCTGTTGCATAAAATTAACCTCATCCTAACCTGCCCACGCTTGTCGAGCAAGCGACCTCGCCCTTCGGACTCCGGTCCTAAAAGGAGAAGGAATTTCCTCTCCTGTTAGGAGAGGACTAAGGTGAGGTTGCCCTTTCTGTTTTCAATTGCGTACGCAGCTGCTTCACCTTCCACATAAAAAGAGCTGCTTTATTGCGAGCGTTACTGTCACTGACAAATGTCAACGCTTTCTCAAGAATTGATCTATGAATTGTCTTTGCCATTTTTATATATAGGGACCTATGTTTATAATCATTCAACTCTTCTGCTAAATGTACTCCAAATGATTGAAATTCACGTGAGATATACTTATCTTTAACTGGGTCAAATGAGGCAAGGACATTCTTGATTGACTGCATGTCTAACAGTATAAAGGTTCTAGTATGAAGTATAAAGCAGATGAATGTAATAATTTCTTAATACTTTATACTGCTCCCTAAACCCTACTTTGTATTATATTTATTCATTGCGGCTTCAAGGCCATTTTCTAGTCCCATCTGAATTGCCTTTGAGGAATGCTTAAGCATTTCCCTGACTTTAGCATGATCTTGGCGGGAAAAATTATCTAGTACATGATGCTCTACTCCATCATGCTGACTCTCCCCTGGTCTTCCAATACCCATTCTAAATCTCCAGAATTTATCTGTCCCTAAATTTTCAATAATTGACATAACACCTCTATGTCCCGCTGATGCTCCTCCCATTCTAATTCTCATACTTCCCACCGGAAAATCTACGTCATCATGCATTACCCACACATCCTCAGACTGTAGTTTATAGAAAGTAGTAAGTAGTTTTACTGATAGACCGGAATTATTCATGAAAGTCTTGGGCTTTACAAGAATTAGCTTCTCTGCTTTCCCAGCTTTAGGCTGCCAGGAAATTTCAACAATATCGCTTTTAAATTTTGTGGAGTTATTCCATAGTGTATCTTTTGCAGATTCAAAATCTTTAAGAAATTGCTCTAAAGCCATAAAACCCACATTATGCCTAGTCTTTTCATATTGTTTCCCCGGATTACCTAGTCCTACAATTATTTTCATAATTATTCTTAAATCCTAAATCTTATTTACCTCCACTATTATACTCCTCCTATGCAAGATTAAAACTCCAAATCTATCTGTTTTTGATTAATCTCTTTTTCTCCCTTTGGAACTTTTGTCTCTTTTGAATCATTTAGCCCATCAATCCTCTCATCATTCCATATTTTTACTACTCCATAAACTCCATCATATCCGGGTTTTATACCTATTTTTCCCTCTCTGACTCTTTGTATTCCCTCAGCAATTCTTTGATCCACTTCACTCACCTTCCCAAAGGGTACTCTCAAGAGGATCTCTATCTCAGGCCCTAATTTCTCGCATAGATTATCAAAAATGACTTTGGTTTTTGGGCTGGCCACAGGCCTACCTATTGCCTCAGCTATAATTTCAAGAAGTGGAACAAGCTTTACAAAAGGGGGATGAATACCTTTTGGATCAACAATCCACTTTAACCCAATACTATTCTGCTTTGCAGAACCCATACTATTCCTTGTTGCCAATTCTTCTATTCTTCGCACCACGCCATCAGTTAATTTTCTATGGCATACTGGACAAATATTCCCTTTTTCTCTTGTCTCTTCCGGAGTCAAAATTACATTACAATTTCTATGTCCTGAATAATGATATTTTCCCTCTTCGGGATAAAACTCCATAGTATACAAAACCTTATTAAGGTTTTTTCCTTGATCTCCCTCTCCTTTTAGGAGAGGGTTGGGGTGAGGTTTAAAGCTTGGTTGCATAATTGCAGCTCTTATATTTTCATAACTCAAGCTTTCTAATCTAAATACAGTTGCTTCCCTTCCCATTTTGGACGGGCTATGCGCATCTGAAAAAGATAATATACTTCTATTTTCAAGTTCTTTTATTTGCCAATTCATTTCGGGATCAGATGAAAGTCCGGTCTCAATACCATAAATATACTGCGCCATGTCCTCAAAGGCTTCAGAGAGAGACTCAAATCCTGACATTTGCCCATAGATTCCAAACCAGGGCGTCCACACATGACAAGGAATAAGCATACATCTCTCATCAGTCTCTAATATAAGCTGTAAAAGATTTTTAGATGAAAGGCCAATTATAGGTCTGCCATCAGATGAAAGATTACACCCTCTTTCAATAAGTTTTTTATTGATTTTTTCAACAGTTTCCAGATTTGGAGCAAAAACTAAATTATGTATGCGTCTTCCCTTCCCTCCTTGGGTATAAATATTCGCAATTTCCACCGTTAATATAAACCTCACTCCTTTGCCTCCATCATTTATCCTTAACCCTTCATCATTAGTTACTGATCCTTTATCCTTTAGTCCATATATTCCTTCCCCTACTTCTTCTAAATAATTTTTTATTTCCCTAAGCCAAAGAGGGTGTGTAAAATCACCAGTGGTCAAAAGATTAATGCCTTTCTGCCGCGCAACTTGTGCCATAACGGGAATAGTCATATTCGGCGACACTGCGCGTGAATAGCGACTATGTAGATGTAGATCAGCAACAATATCTATCATAAATTTGTATTGTTTAATTCATTATTTTTTATTCTAAATTCTGCTCAAATCATATCACAAAATTGAGGCTAATTTTTGATAAAAATGCATCTTCCCTATTGCAATTACTTTATATATAGCGTATAAAAAATTTTATGCATATTAGAGGCCATATTTTCTCCATAAATATTAATCGTTTATTTAATCATTCATCACAAATATTTTTATCATTTACCTGCCTGCCGGCAGGCAGGTCTTTTATCTTTTATCCTTAAAGGGTATGGTTACATGAAGTATATTATTTTCACTTTTGATGGCTCTGGTCTTCCTATAGCAAAACATCTCCAAGACGAAGGACAAGAAGTTACAGTGGGTATAGTTGAAGAGAAAAAAACAACTCTCACTACTGCAGAGAAACGTTCTGATGGTCAAGAAGGATTGCTTGAAAAAAAACGCCGCCTTGCGCTTTATAAAAACATGCTAGAGCGTTATCCAGCTGACATTCTCCTTAAAAAAATGAAGAGAATAAAGGATAAAAAAGATTATTTTGTTTTTTTTGATTTTAATTTCCTTTTCCGCTATGCCCAGGCAGTCAGAGAAATGGGATTCATAAATGGTAATTTTCCAACAGAAAAAGATAGGCTTTTTGAAATTGACCGCGACATGGCAAAGGAATTTGTACGTAAGCATTATCCTCAAATAAAAATTGCTGAGAAAGAAGAATTTAGATCTATCAGGCGTGCCAAACAATTTCTGAAAGAGAGAAATGGCGGACAGATTTGGGTTCTTAAAGGCAAAATACAAGCAGCACCCACTTTAATTCCTGAGACAGATGATCCAGAACTGGCCAAATGGCAAATCATTGAAACGTTGGATGCTTTCCAGGATTATTACGAAGAAGCAGGATTCATGCTTGAAAAAAGGGTTAATGCGGTTGTTGAGATAACTCCAGAGAAAATCTATTATGATGGAGTACCCATCTGTACTACCGTAAACTTTGAAAATAAGCAGGTTGGAAGTGGCAACCTTTCCTTTCAGACAGGATGCGCTGCAGATCTTGTCTTCCCTATTTCAATGAAAAGCAAAATTCATGATATTGCTTTTCCGCCAATAGTTGATACTTTAGCCAAAAGACACAAGGGGCTTTTTTTCTGGGATGCAAGCTTACTTATTAATAGACAGACAGGAGAAATATTCTTTGGTGAGTTTTGTCCCAATAGGCCTGGTTATAATTCTTTTTTTACAGAACTTTCGCAACTTTCATCAGTTACCCGTTTTTTTGAATCCATAGTAAAGAAAAAAAACCCTTTCAGACTTGGTACTGTTGGAGCATCTGTTACTTTATTTAATTTATTAAGAGATCCAACAGAAAGACATATTCTATCTGGCGCATCCATTAATTACACCAGACATGCTTCAAAACATGTCTGGTCATGGGATATTTACAAAAAAACAAAAAGTGACAAAATGAGAATTGTTGGGTATGACTGGCAACTTGCACCCATAACCGGATCGGGTCACACCATAGATGAAGCAGTAAGGAATTTATTTGAAAATGTAGAGAGCTTTTCTTTAGCTGGTGTTTATTATAGACCTCAATCAGACTATTTGTCCCGTGATTATCAGAGTTCAATTCTTAATAGACTCAGGTACGGACTACGTAGAAAACTTTACAAAATTCCATTTGAAGTTGTATTCTAATAATGCAAATGAAATATGCACTTATCAATTTTGAGGGATGTGGTTTCCCTATTGCACAAAAGTTAATTGAGGAAGGACAGGATGTTGTTGTTGGGATGGTTGAGGACAACAAAGATGTCTTGACAGAAGCAGAGTTGATTCATTTTGAAAAAGAAACGTCTTTAGAAAAAAAACAACGTCTCTCTTTATATAAGAATATCGTTCCACATATCCCTGTTGAAAAACTCATACAAAATCTCCTAAAAGTAAAAAATCCCAGTGACTATTTTGTCTTCTTTGAATCCAATTATCTTTTTAAATATGCTGAAATGTTAAAAGATAAAGGTTTTCATGGAAATTTCCCAACTCAAGAAGATAGAACTCTTGAAATGGACCGTAGCAGTGCAAAAGAATTTGTAAAGAAGTATTATCCTCATCTAAAAATTCCTATTGTCCAACAATTTAATAATATAGAAAGTGCAAAGGAATTTCTTAAAACTTCAAAGCATGTATGGGTGCTCAAAAGCCAGACAGATCTTATTCCCACTTTTGTACCTTCAACAAATAATCATGACTTAGCAAAAGAACAAATTACTGACATGCTAGATAACTCCAAAAAACTCTATGAGCAGTCAGGGTTTATACTGGAGAAAAAAATTCAGAATTTTGTGGAGATAACTCCTGAGAAACTCTACTATAACGGAGTGCCGCTTGCACTTACGGTTCTCTTTGAAAATAAATTTCTGGGAAGTGGAAATATTTCGTCACAGGTAGGATGCGCTGGGGACTTGGCCTTTCCCATAAGCATGGACTGTCCAATAAATACCGTTGCATTCCCACCAATTGTTGACGAGTTGGCAAAAAAACACAAAGGATTTTTTATTTGGGATGCATCTCTTTTAATTGATACTGATACAAATGACGTATATTTCGGAGAATTTTGTCCCAATAGACCTGGTTATAATTCTTTTTTTACAGAACTTGCTCAAGTCTCTTCAGTTCATAAGTTTTTTGAATCACTTGTTGCAATGAAAAATCCTTTCACGTTAGGGACAGTAGGAGTATCTTTGACAATGTTTAATATG
>WNFL01226849.1_pt1 | contig 10717 bp, 10 predicted proteins | sample 5400361 | NCBI WGS metagenome assembly WNFL01 (sample SAMN13153351, study PRJNA577476) | soil metagenome | isolation source: 40 cm soil on Douglas fir-dominated hillslope | place: USA:California | collected 2013-09-17 | reverse complement strand
GCCGGAGCGGCATGTACCCCCTCGCCTCAATCCGCGTCGCTCTACACGTCGGACATGTCCCTTCCGTCCAGCGGGTGGATCGATGCAACGACTACGCTCGATCCCGCGACGACACCGGTTTACGAGGGAAACGCCCCGCTCAAGTTCGACTTCGTCATGGACATGCGGAAAGGCGACGCACTAACGCTCTCATCCTATTCCCTGGGTGCGCACGCTGGAACGCACATCGACGCGCCGATGCATTTCGTGCGCGATGGCGCATCGATCGACCATGTCCCGCTCGAGGCGCTCATCGGACCGGCGCGAGTGATCGACATCCCGGACAATGTGCAGGCGATCGACGCCGCCGAGCTGAACCGGCACCAGTGGAAGGGCGCTCAGCGCGTGCTCTTTCGCACACGAAGCGCGCTGCGCGGCTGGATGACGTCACCGGTCTTTCATCACGACTTCGCCTATGTCGCGCCTGACGCAGCACAGCTGCTGGCCGATTCGGGAGTGCGTCTCGTCGGCGTGGACTACCTCTCGGCTGAGCAGTTCGGCGCGCCCGCGCCGATGACGCATAGGATCTTGCTGGGCAAAGGGATTCCAATCGTGGAGGGCCTGTCGCTAGAATCCGTTCCTGCCGGCGACTACGATCTGATTGTGCTGCCGATTAAAGTTGGAGGACACGAAGGCGCGCCGGCGCGGGCCGTCCTTCGGAAACGTTGATGCGTGAGAGGCTAACATGAAGTTCATGGTCCTGATTTACACCGACGACGCCCTGATCGACGCGATGCCGTCGGAGCAGTTCGACGCGACGATGCGGGGCTGCATCGAGCACGCGGACGATCTTCGCAGTGAGGGGCTGCTCCTCGATTCACAGCAGCTCGAGGCACCGTCCACGGCCAAGTCGCTACGCACGCGCAAAGGCCGCCTCGCCATAACGGATGGTCCGTTCACCGAGTCCAAAGAGATGTTGGCGGGATTCAACCTCATCGAAGCCGAGAACATGGAAGAGGCTGTAAAAATCGCGGCCGAGTTTCCCTGGACGCACACGGGATGCATCGAGGTCCGGCCAGTGCGCGACATCGGAGCAGTTCGAGAGCGCGTAGGCGCCGTTACTGCGCGGGCTCCTTGACCTGATGTAGCGTGTTGATAGGCGGGCTCTTCACTGTCTGCATCAGCCCGCGCGGCCAGCGTATCACGACGCTGTCGACGGTATTGTGGTCGCCGAGGCCGAAATGCGCGGTCCGGCTGGACTGGGCAAGATAACCGCCGGCGGGATTCACCTGCCTGACCATCACTGTTTTTCCTGCCCAAAGGCGAATCACCGCACCGATCGCATCGCGATTGCTGCTCGTGCCAGTGAGTCGAAACTCAACGTAGTTCTTCTTCGGAAATTGGTTCGCGAAGAAGTAGGGGCGATCATTGAAGTTGTTGGTCACGATGTCCAGACGGCCATCACTGTCGAAGTCAGCGACGACTGCGCTGCGCGAGCTTCGCGCGGCTGGCTTACCACCGATGTTCTTTTCCTGATTGACACCACCGACTGGCGGCTCGATACCAAGCGCCGCGCCGCGCTCGCGAAAGCTGCCGTTGCCGTTGTTCATCATCAGCTGGTTGGGCCAGTAGTAGAAGGGATAGCCCATCCCCGAGGTGATGAAGACATCCTCGTGGCCATCGTTGTCGTAATCGCCCGTTGCGATCCCCCACGGCCAGAAGGTTTCGAGGCCGGCCTCGATGTCCGTTTCCTCGAATTTCCCCTGCCCGAGGTTGTGGTAAAGCGCATTTCCGAACAGCAGCTCGTCGTAGTTCTTGCCCTCCATCGCAAATGCCTGCCTTTGCTTCTGGAGGAAGCCCGGCTCGGACTCGTTCACAGTCGGACCGGCCGGCGAGAGAAAGCGACGATGCTCGCTCTGCTTGGCCGTCTCGAGGGAAGAGTGACGTGAATCGAGACCCATCCACATGTCCGAGTGCATGTCGACAACGAAGAGATCTAGACGCCCGTCGCCGTCGTAATCGAACACCTTGGCCCCGATCGCGCCGTGAGGCGTGCGCCCCAGCGTCTCCGCGGTGACGTCGGTGAATGTGCCGTGACCGCCGTTCCGATAGAGCTGACCACGGCCGAACATGCTCGGCACGAACACATCGAGGAAACCGTCGTCGTTGTAGTCGAAGACAGCGACGTCGCCAGCCCACCCGCGCCCGCGGAGTCCGGAGCTCGCGGTAACGTCGGAGAAGGTGCCGTTCCCGTTGTTGTGGTAGAGGATGTTGTACTCCACCGAGCTCCCCATCAGGTCTCCGAGACTCGCTTTGCCCTCGTAGTTCCCGCCGCTGAAATCAAAGACGTCGGTGGTCCAGCGGGCGGTGTTGGTGACGTACAAATCCAGGTATCCATCGTTGTCGTAATCGAAAAACACCGGCGTCTGCGAGTGACCGACGTGAGTCACGCCGGCCTTCGCGGTGACGTCTTCGAAGGTGCCGTCGCCCTTATTGTGGAACAACACGTTGCCGCCGCGAGTGCTGGTCACGAACAAATCAGGGTACCCGTCGTTGTCGTAGTCGGCGAACGTCGCCCCCACTGAGACTCTGTCGCCGAGTGCAACGCCGGCTTTCGCGGTGACGTCCTCGAAGGTGCCATCGCTACGGTTGCGGTAGAGCGCGTTCGTCCCGTGCTCGTTGAGGAAGTAGATGTCCTCTCGGCCATCGTTGTCGTAGTCGCCCACCGCCAGTCCGGACCCGTGATCGTACAGGTTGATCCGGAAGCGCTCTCCCTGCTCCCTGGGCAGCAGATTCATGCGAAAGGCGAGACCGGCTTGCTGGCCCCGCTCCTGGAAGCCGGCCTGTTTTTTGGGGCCGCCGCAGCCGCCCAGCAACCCTGTAAGAGCAACGGCGATTATGAGCGCCGGCGCGACCGAGCGCGATTTCGCTTCATCTGACATCTTCAGCATTCTCCGGATTAGAAAAAACGTCGCGCCCGCGTAAAGTTACTCTGCAAACCATATTCTGATCACCCCGATGCAACCAAACACGAGCCAGCCGAACGCGAGCGCTAGCCCGTTTCGAGCGCGAGTCGAATCCATCGACGTGGTGCGTGGCGTGATCATGATCCTGATGGCGCTGGATCACACGCGGGATTTTTTCGGCATCCCGGGCCAGAATCCCGTCGATCTGACGACCGCCACGGCCGCGTTGTTCTTCACGCGCTGGGTAACCCACTTCTGTGCGCCAGTGTTTTTCCTGCTAACGGGCACCGGCGCGTATCTACAGTTGAGGAGGAAATCGCGAGCGGAGCTTTCGCGATTCCTGTTGACCCGAGGAATCTGGCTGATTTTCCTCGAGATCGTCGTTCTCCGCTGCTTCTCATACCAGTTCAACTTCGACTACCGCGTGACGATGCTGCTCGTCATCTGGGCGCTTGGCTGGGCAATGATCACGCTCTCCATGCTTGTGCGGCTACCGGCGTCCGTCGTGACCGCGTTCGGGGCGATTATGATCGTCGGACACAATCTCCTCGACTCGGTGAAGTCGACGAATCCGCTCTGGTCCATTTTGCACGCGCCGGGTTTCGTGATTAACACGCCCGATCACGTCGTCTTCGTGGCGTATCCGCTGATTCCCTGGATTGGCGTCACCGCCGTCGGATACGGGCTCGGACAAGTTTACGCATGGGACGCCGACCGCCGACGCTCGTTCCTGGTTCGCGTTGGGTTGGGACTGTCCGCGGCGTTCATCGTGATTCGCGCAATCAACATCTACGGCGACCCGAACCGGTGGACCGTTCAAAAGTCTGTGCTGTTCACCGTGCTCTCGTTCCTGAATACGACCAAGTATCCGCCATCGCTGCTCTTCCTCCTCATGACGCTCGGTCCGGCGCTGATGTTACTCTCAGCCGTCGACGCCCGAACACCACGCGCTCTCAGGCCAGCGTTCGTCATCGGCAAAGTCCCTCTGTTCTATTACGTGTTGCACTTCACGCTGATCCATCTTCTGGCTGTCGCGAGGTGTTATGCGCGGTACGGATCCGCGCACTGGATGTTCGAGTCGCCAGATCTCGGTCACTATCCATTCACGCCGCCGCCAGGCTGGGGATTCTCGCTGCCTGTGGTTTACCTGGTGTGGGCAATCGTCGTGACGACGATGTACCCGCTCTGCAAGTGGTACGCGGGGTTCAAGCAGCGGCGAAACAGTCCCTGGTTGAGCTACTTTTAGCCGAGCGGCGACGCTTATTACAATTCGGCATGACGAGCATCATCGAATCAATTCGAGCGGAATACCTTCGCTACAAAGGCCTCGCCGAAGGCGCGATAGATCAGCTCGGCGATAACGATCTCTCCGCTCCAGGCCCCAGCCGTGGGAATTCGATCGGGGTGATCTGTTGGCACGTATCAGGAAACCTCAAGTCGCGCTTCACCGAATTCCTGACCAGCGATGGCGAGAAGCCGTGGCGCAGTCGAGACGAGGAATTCTCCGCTCGATCTGTTACTCGTGCGGCACTGCTCACTAAATGGGCCGAAGGGTGGAATGTTCTGCTCGCCACGCTGGATGGCCTGACCGACGAGCAACTCGACCAGATCGTGGCTATTCGGGGTCAGCCTCATCGCGTGTACCAGGCGCTTCACCGCTCACTTGCCCACACTAGCTATCACGTTGGCCAGATCGTCTACATTGCCAAGTCGATTCGTGGAAAGGACTGGAAGTACCTCAGCATCGCGCCGGGCGAATCGGACGCGTATAGCCAGACTCTCTCCGCCGCCAGACAGAAACGATAGGCCGGCAATTTCGGAGCATCCTAGAGCGGAACTATCTGATCACGAAGGCGGTGACACTCGCATTGCACGCGTGAGCGCCCGATCGAGCGCATTTGCGAACGCCTGCTTTTCGCGCGGGCCGTAAGCCGCGTGGCCGCCCGTCTCGACGCCCGAGCTTCGAAGGCTGTCCATGAAGTTCCGCACGGAGAGTCGTTCGCCAATTACTTCGGACGTGTACTCCTCGCCGCGCGGGTCGAGCACCACGACTCCATTTGGCACCAGCAGCGCAGCGAGCGGAATGTCGGCCGTGACCGCCACATCGCCTGAAACGGCGTGCTCGACGATGTAGCGGTCGGCGACGTCCGCTCCGCCGTCGACGCGCACGGCGGATACGAACGCATATCCAGGCGGAATCTGCAGACGCTGGTTCGCCACCAGAATCGTCGCGAGCTTGAGGCGTTCAGCGGCGCGCAGACAAATCTCCTTTACGGGCTGTGGCGCGGCATCCGCGTCTATCCAGAGCTTCATTTCTCCTTTGCTTCGTGAGTGGCGAGAATTCGAACGATCTCCTTGTATCCGAAGAATTCCGCCCACTCAGTGGCGGTCGCCTTGTGTTTGGTGTCGCGAATTGTCGGATCAGCCCCGGCGGCTAAAAGAATCCGGACTACTTCAGGATGTCGTCCCAAGATAGCGAGGTGCAATGGCGTCACCGCGGCGTCCCAGTGATTCCACCGCACGTTCGGATCGACACTGTGATCGAGCAGCCATTTTACGGCGGCGACGTTGTTTCGCTTGGCCATCAAGTGCAAAACACCACTGCTCGCGCCGCCGTCTTTTACGACAGCGGGGTTCTCGCTAAGGAGCCGCGTCGCTGAATCCCAATCACCGAGTGCCAGATCGGTAAAGAGATCTGTGGTGCCGACGCGGGCGCGGATCATTTCCATCACTGAGCGGTCAACATCCGGATCAGTCGCATAAACCGCCGCGGGATATCCGGTGCCGTCCGTCGCCAACGGATCGGCCCCCAGCTCCAGCAGCAGCGCGACCACCTCGGGACGATTCCTCAGGACCGCGAAATGCAACGGCAGTCTGAAGTTTTCGTTATGGCTCTGCCTCTTGCTCAGCGCCGCGGGATCGGATGCGACGATTCGGCGAATTTCGTCCGCCATGTTGAACGCGATCGCCGAAAAGATGTGATGACGCGCGCCTCGGCTGACGAGGAAATCCGCGACCGCGCGGTGCGCGGAATCATCGCTACCGTCCCAGGTGGATGCCCAGCCGATGACCTCGAGCTCGTGGTCGTCGCCGTGACCAACGACGTCGCCACCTGCGTCCGCTAGCCGCCGCACGACGTCGAGGTGCCCGGCCGCCGCCGCCCAATGCATGGCGCAAGTGTTGTCTCCCTTCTCGCGCGCGTTGACGTCGAGGCCCCGACGCAGAAGCAGATCCACATTCGCCAGCCTGCCGGCGAACGCCGCAGCGTGCAGCAGCGTGTGCTCGTACGGCTTGTTGCGAGCCTCGATCTTCTCTGGGTGCGCGTCGAGCAGCGCTGCAAGCTTGCGAGCGTCACCATTCTTCGCCAAGTCGAACAATTGGCCTTCGATGGTCAGTCCATCGATGTGCGTCTTGAGCGCTCGCCAGCTCGAGAACCCATACTGTTTCGCCAGCTCGAATTGCGCGTCGGCGAGCTTGGCGCGCGAGTCGGTCTTTCGTAGTTCGCTGAGCGTTCGCTTCGCCTGCTTGCGAAGCCAATCGAGGTTGGGCGCATCAGGCAGTGACGACGAGCCGGACGCCGGCGACGGAGTCTGTTCAGGCATTTGACACCTTCCTTCCCTGGAAAGGGACGAGCCCTTTCATGCCGCCCGGTGTCCGCAAAGTGGGCGAGGAATAGAAGGTCATTCAGGAAATGGCAGGGGTGGGTTGAACCCTTTACGCGGACCGTTGGCCGCCCTCGCGGCACTGGTTGAATGGTAGCCCAGGCCCAGGTGTGCGACAAGAGAAATGGTAGCGTCCTAACCAACGGGCAATCCGACACGCACCTTTCGCATCGAGTCGATGACACAGGGAAGATGATGGCGAAGCGGAAGAAAGACGCAGAGAAAATGAAGGCGAAGCACAAACAAGCCATGCACCGCAACGCAGAGCTGATTCGGGATTTCTATACCAGCTTTTCGAATCGCGATGCCCGCGGGATGGCTGCCTGCTATCATCCCTCGGTGAAATTCTCGGACGAGGTTTTCGTGGAGCTCGAGGGAGCGCAGGCGAACGCGATGTGGCGGATGCTATGTGAGCGCGGCAAAGACCTGAAAATCGAGTTCCGCGACATCAAAGCCAACGACTCCAAAGGCAGCGCTCACTGGGAGGCGTGGTACACGTTCTCCGCGACCGGGCGGCCGGTTCACAACAAGATCGACGCGCGCTTCGAGTTTCGGGACAAGAAGATTTTTCGACACCGCGACACGTTCGATTTCTACGTCTGGGCATCTCAGGCACTCGGTCTGACCGGGCGGCTCCTTGGTTGGTCGAGTTTCCTAAAGAAACGCGTCCGAGCGAACGCAGCAAAGAGTCTCGCCGCGTACATGAGGGTCAGGAAGTGACCCATACGCTCAAGGAGCTTCCGTTCTTCTTCATCGTCTTTTTGATTCCCGCTGGCGTCGCGTTTCTATTGTACTGGAAATACTCCCGAACAATTTGAACCGGGTTCACGATCGACGCGCATGCTTACGTGATGGGCCCTTACCGGCTACGATTACAATTCAGCTTTGCGGACACTCAAGAGGACCCGATGCGTTCAGGACTAGCTGCGGCATTGATGGGGATTGGCGGAATTCTTATGTCGTTTGGTGCGGTAATCGTCGTGCTCGCGCTGTTCGCGAGGAACGGTGATACGCGCGGCCAGCTGCCGGCGATGACGACCGTCGCGGTGGGATCGCTCCTCATCGGAGCCGTCATGTTCGGAGCTGGTTATCTCCTCGGCCGAGTCGGGCGCAATTCAGACCAGTCGCTGGACTCCGCGCGCACCGGCTGACGCCGAAACGGTGGGCGGAGGAGCTCAATCCACTCCCCGATCCTCCTCGGCTCCTCGTTTCAGCACTTGATGGTTTTCGACGCCTCGTCTCAGCCCTTGATGGTTTTCGACGCTTCGTCCCACTTGACCGAGCCGCCACGAAAGTACGATTCGTTCGCCATGTGACAGGCAAGCGCGGCGTGATGGCCGAACACCACGTCCTCGACAACCGGCTTCCGTGATCGCACGGCGTTGAAGTACGTCGTGAGGTGTGGCCTGATGTCGTCATACTCAGGCATTCGATACGAGACCGACTCCTGCACTGCCGCCTGGGCCAGCTTCGCATCGTTCTCCTGATGCCATTTCTTCTCGTACTCCTGCCGCATCGCGCGCGGAAAGCTGCCAGTGTAGTAACTCGGCGAATCATCTATGCCTAGCTGGGGCGTAAAGCTAAGGTTCTGGCTCGTCACCTCGAGAAGACCCTTCGATCCCTGAATCCGATAGGTCTCCGGCATCTCGCAAGCGAGATTCAGCCGCATGTAAACGGGAAGGTCGCCGAAATAGTACACGACGGCGTGGACGTCGGGCATGTTGCGCCCGTCCTTCCAGTGCCTGATGCCTCCGACCGCCGATGCCTGCCTTGGCGCCTCATTGATGCCCATCATGAACATCATGCCGCTGATCAGATGGACGAGTAGATCGCCTGCGACTCCCGTCCCGTATTCCTTCCAGCAGCGCCAGCGCGCGAAGAGCAGCGGATTGAACGCCCGCTTGGGGACGACGTCTCCCTGCCAAGTATCCCAATCGAGATTTTGCGGAGAGAGATCGAACGGCGGCGGATATTGCCACGCCCCGGTTGGACTGTTACGGCCCATGTACCCTTCGACGAGCATCAGGTCGCCGAGCATTCCCTGGGCGATGATCTCTTTCGCCTTCGCGCAGATCTGAGAGCTGACGCGCTGCGATCCGATCTGTACGATTCGACCACTCTTCTGTGCCGCGGCTACCATCGCCACGCCGTCGGCCGCGGTGTGTGACATCGGCTTCTCGCAGTAGATGTCCTTCCCCGCGCTTATGGCGTCGATGACCACCTGCCGGTGCCAGTGATCCGGCACCGCCGCCACGATGCAATCGATGTTCTTGTTATCGAGGAGCTCTCGATAGCGACGGGTGACCGGGAGATCGGGACGCACGATTTCGCGCGCCAGCGTGTGGCGGCCGTCGTAGAGATCGGCGGCCGCGGCACATTCCACTCCCGGAAGGGTGATCGAAGTGCCAAGCAGTCCCGACCCTTGCATTCCGACACCGATCATGCCGAAACGAATCGTGTCGCTGGGAGCGGCGCGTTTCGGAGCTGCTTCCAGTGGCTCTGGAGTGAGTAGAATGCTCTTCGCCGCCATCGATCCGCCCGCGGCGGCGGCGCTTACCTCCAGAAACTCACGTCGCGAAAAGTTGTTCTTCGTCATGGCGTCTCCTGGATAATGATGCACCGGCAGTGCGTCAGGTTTCTAATTCGTTGGCCACAAAACAATATCCTTTTCCTGGCAATCCTGCCGAAGGTGGTCCACATTTTCCGAACGGGAAACTACGGAGGGTTGAAATGCGTGTGCGACCCATCCCGCACCAAACCGCGATCGTAACCGATCGCGAACAGGGGGTATGACATGAACCGCCGGACATTTTTATCGGCACTTGGCCTCGCGGCAGCAGCGCCGCATCTCGCTTGTGCGCCAAGAGTTGCCAGCATGACGACCCCGCGCCGCCTGCGCCGCGTTGGGATTCAGCTCTACACTCTGCGTGACGACGCGCGCCAGAATCTCGAAGGAACCCTTCGAAACATCGCGCAGATCGGTTACAAGGACGTCGAGCTCCTCAGCTCGATGAACAATTTCGGAATGCCGCCGGCGCAATTGCGCGCGCTTCTCGATAGCCTGGGGATGCGCGCGCCCTCGACGCACGTGGGCGGCGATGCCTTCAACAATCTCGACCGAGAGATCGAGACGGCGAAGATCCTCGGGCACCGCTACATCGTCCTCGCGAGCCTGCCGACCGACAATCCCACTCTCGATGATTACCGGCTATGGGCTGATCGTCTCAATGAAGCGGGCCGCCATGCTCAGGGGAGCGGTATTCAGATTGCATTTCACGATGAGTCGATCGACTTCAAGCCGATCAACGGTGTCGTGCCATACGACGTGCTGGCGGAGCGCACCGACCCCGCTCTTGTGCGGTTGCAGCTCGATACGGGAAACCTCGCGCTCGCCGGCGCCGATGTGTACGCATACATGAAGCGCTACGGCTCCCGCTACTGGCTCTTTCACATCAAGGACGCACCGGCCTTGGGAGCGGCGCACGACGCGGAGCTCGGAAAGGGAATTATCGATTTCCGGAGGCTACTGGCGAGCATCGATAACATCGACGACAAGGTTCTGTACGTCGAGCAGGAGTCGTATCCAGGGACGCCGTTGGAGAGCGCAAAGCGCGATTACGCGTATCTCTCGACGCTGGAGTTCTAGCGTCCGGCGTTGATTCGATCGCGAGGCGCACTGGAGTCCGCCGGTGCGCCATCGCGCCGGGGCGGCGGAATCACCCGGATAAACTGCGACGGAACCTTAGACGAGCGTCATTTCGACCACCTGTTCGCCCTGAATGGCGAGAGGTCGAAGCGCGGCTTCCCGCCCGCGATAAGATCCGCCTGGAGCTCACCGATGGCGCTTGCGAATTTGAATCCATGTCCTGAGCAGGGGCTGGAGATCAGCACCTGTCGATGGTCCGGGTGAAAATCGATGATGAAGTCATGATCGGGTGTGTTCGTGAAAATGCATACGCTGCTCTCGCGCACGGCTGCCTCCGCAAGTTGTGGCAACACGGGACGCAACGCGGCCCGTAACGGCTTCACCTCGTCATCCTTTACCGTCCGGCGAACGGACTCGGCGTCGCGCTCCAGCTGCCCTGAGTGCATCACGGATGCTTTCATTCC
>WNFL01030618.1_pt2 | contig 10718 bp, 5 predicted proteins | sample 5400361 | NCBI WGS metagenome assembly WNFL01 (sample SAMN13153351, study PRJNA577476) | soil metagenome | isolation source: 40 cm soil on Douglas fir-dominated hillslope | place: USA:California | collected 2013-09-17 | reverse complement strand
TACGCCTCGATCGACTTTCTGGAGGATTACCTCAAGCCACACATGACCGTATGCGAATACGGTTCGGGCGGCTCGACGCTCTTTTTTGCCCGCCGGGTGAAATCGGTTTTCTCGATCGAGGACAACTCCAAGTGGCTGGAGTTAGTGACGAGCCGATTGGAGCAGAAATCCATTGGCAACGCCAAGCTCAAGCTCTGCCCATTCGATTTCAAAAATCCCGTTGGCTTTGAAGAATCCGATTATCTCCATGCGATCCCAGACGAACGCTTCGATGTGATGGTGGTTGATGGCACCGAGGAATGGACGCCCGTGCGGCCTTTCTGTTTTCAAAAAGCGGAAGCCAGCGTGAAACCCGGCGGGATCATTATAGTGGACGACTCCTGGCGCTACCTGCGTTTGCGCCAGAGCAATCGCGCGAAAAGCTTCCGCATTTTCCAGAGGGGTGACTAGCACGGACATTTTCTTTTACTGATGGAAAATAAAGACCTGATCGGGCTGGTGTTGGTAGTCATTGGCGTTTCTGGCGGGGTTCTCCTCACTTGCATCTCCAGCCGGGCGCGGGACTTGTTTTTTATTGGCATGATCCTGCTTGCGCCTATGACAGAGGATTACGACATCAACTTCGCCAGCCGCGAATTTTATCGCGGCACCACCCGTGGCTTCGAGTTCTCCCTCGTGGATATCCTTTCTATAAGCCTGCTGGCGAGCCTGCTATTGGTCCCCCGCGGCCGGTCGCGCGGATATTGGCCGGCCAGCCTCGGACTGATGCTTTTGTTTTTTTGTTATGCCTGTTTCAATGTGGGGATCGCGGATCCGAAGCTGTTCGGGCTATTCGAGCTCTCCAAAATGCTACGCGGCCTCACCATTTTTCTGGCCGTGGCCTTTTACGTGCGCGGGGAACGCGAATTGCGATTCTTCATTTTCGCGCTGGGTCTGATTGTGTTCTATGAAGGCGCTCTGTCGCTCAAGCAACGCTATCTTTACCATGTACACCGCGTTTTCGGCACGATGGATGACTCGAATAGTCTCTCGGTGTTCTTTTGCACGGCCGCGCCGGTTCTGGTGGCGGTCCTCACCTCTCGCGTGCCAAAGATCCTTAAGGGCCTGGCCGCTCTGGGCGTTGCGCTGGCGTGCATCGGTGTGATTCTGACTATCTCGCGCGCCGGCGTGGTGATCCTCGCCCTGGTCTTGCTCGGGGCAACCGCGACCACAATTTCTTTCCATTTTACGGCGCGCAAAGTCATTCTCACTCTGGTGATTGCGTCCACCGCCGTGGGTGTAACGGCAAAATCATGGAAAACTCTTGAATCGCGTTTCCAGTCGGCCAGCTTTGCGGAGGAATACACTAAGAAAAAGACGTTGGGACGTGGTTATTATATCCGCGTTGCCGCAGCCATCGCAGAGGACCGATGGTTCGGAGTTGGATTGAATAACTGGTCCTACTGGGTGAGTCAGAAATACGGTCCGAAGCTGGGTTACCAATTCGTCCCTTATAGGGGTACCGACAGAGAGCCGAGCACCGTGATTCCCCCCGGAAGGAATATAGATGAAGCCCAGGCCGCGCCCGCTCACAGCCTGGGCGCCTTGACGGTTGGTGAATTGGGCATTCCCGGTCTGGTGCTCTTTTCCCTCCTTTGGCTGCGCTGGTTTCAAATGGCCTCCAGTTTTCTTTGGAAGCGCACCGCCGACCCTATGCGGCGGATCGGCATCGGGCTATTGTTTGCCCTGATCGGCATTTTTTTGCAGAGCCTTACCGAATGGGTGTTCAGGCATTCGCCGATCTATTACACCATCCATATCCTACTGGGGGTTTTGGCCAGTCTTTATTATATGAAAGGACAGGCGAAGCGAGCAGAGAAACGCGCTGAGACGGAAGCCGAAGATGCCGTTCCCTACGCTGAATATTCCCCAACCGCCGGAGCTCTGGCGGTGGGTCATGCATAACATGCGCACGGTCCATCTACTCAGAAAACTCGATCCTTCACAGTGGGGAGGGACGGAAATGGCCCTTCAACGCTTGTTCGAGGGCCTGTGTCAACAAGGCGTGACCCCCATCGTTTATTGCCCGACCCTGGAACAGGGACTCACCGAAGATCCGCCATTGAGCTCGGGTTGCCAGGTGCAGCGCTTTCGGGCGTTTGTCCCCGTGCTCGGAATGTCCAAACGGCGCAAACGCCAGCTCGTTTCGGTGGGCGGCAATCTGATGTCTTTCGATCTCGTTTCCTCTTTGTGGCGGGAAGAGGATGTTTCGGTCATTCATACGCACGCCCTGGGCCGCATTGGCGGGATTGCCCTAACAATCGCCAAACAGCGCCAGATCCCCTGCGTGGTCAGCATCCATGGCGGCGTGCTCGATTTGCCGAGCCAGCTTAAAAAAAGCTTTAACGCGCCGCTTGACGGCGGCTGGGAGTGGGGAAAACTCTTCGGTTTGCTCTTTCAATCGCACCGTTTGTTTCGCGATGCCGATGCCATCATTACTTGCAATGAAAAGGAAGCGGCGCTCTTGCGCGAGCGTCTCCCCGCCAAACGCATCGTGGTTCAACCGCACGGCGTCCCACTCGCGCTTTACCAGCAGGACCATCGCGAAGTCGCGCGGGCCGCATTCCCTCAGATTTGCGGACGCCAGGTTTTGCTGAGCATCGGGCGGGTTGATCCCGTCAAAAACCAGGCGTGGCTGCTCGACCAGGCGCCGGCGGTGTTCCAAAAATGTCCGCGGGCGCTGCTGGTGCTGGCCGGCGCCTGCACCGACGAGCCGTATGGCGAGTTGATCGATCAAAAGATAAAGGCTCTCGGACTGCAAGATCGCGTATTACTCACGGGCGGCCTCCCGCCGAACGATCCGCGTCTGATCGGGTTGCTGCAGCAAGCCAATTTGCTGGTGCTGCCTTCACTCTCCGAAACTTTTGGCCTCGTGATACTGGAAGCCTGGGCGGCCGGAACGATGGTTTTATCCAGCCGCACCTCCGGCGCGACTGCTTTGGTCGAGCACGGACAGAATGGCTGGCTATTCGACTTGGATCAACCCGACACCTTTCACCAGGCTCTCGATAAAACCCTGGCCGACCCTCCACTTGCCAGGCAAATGGCGAGCCGAGGTTCGAAGGTGACTGAGCGGTTCAGTCTCGAGAGGGTCGCCGGCCAGGTGAAAAAACTTTACGAGGACGTGATCGAGGAAAAGTATGCGCTATGTAATCATTCGCGATGATGACACCAACGCGTTGACGCCCATCGACTGCCTGGAGCGCCTTTATCGCCCTTTCCTGGATCGCGGCTTGCCCGTGAACCTTGCCACCATTCCCGATGTCGCACTGGATACCAGGATGGCGGAGGGAAGATTGGAAGGCTATTTGTTCAACAAAAATGGACAAACGACGCGCACGCTTCCCATTGGCAGCAATCCAAAGCTAGTCCGTTATTTGCTCGAAAATCCCGGTTATCAAATCGTGCAACACGGCTGTCATCACGAGTATTTGGAATTCGACAACCCCGCCGGAGCGGAGGTTTGCAGGCGGCTGGACCAGGGGATGGAACTGCTGATGCAGGCAGGCTTTGCCCGGCCGCAGACCTTTGTCGCGCCTTACGACAAACTCTCCCGCGCCAGCCTCCGCGCAGTGGCCGCCCGCTATCGCGTGCTTTCCAGCGGTTGGTACGAGCTGCGGCGATTGCCCTGCGCGTGGTGGTCGCACTATGCGTTGAAGAAAATCCGCCACTCACCCCATTGGCGGGTCGGGCGGACGCTGCTGCTCTCGCATCCGGGCTGCCTCCTCTCCTACCTTCGAAGGCCTGGCGACAGGGTCCAGAGTATTATCGACCACGTCAACCGCCAGCAGTTGACGGTGCTCGTGACCCACTGGTGGGAATACTTCCGGGACCACCGGGTCGACGAACCGTTCATCGACTTTCTCCATGAAACCGCGAGCTACCTGGCGACCAGCCCGGACATCAAAGTAATTTCCTTTGCCGATCTGGTGAACGGTCATATCCCGCTGAATTGATTTTGTGCGCGGTGGGGTCTTTTACCCCCCGGATTGCACGTTTCAACCCATTTAAGGAGCCCGGGCAGCGAGCGTAATATTCGCGCCATGAAAACAATCGACTCACCTATAGAGGCGGTTCAGACAGTGGAAGGCTGGCTCAACAATACGGAAGGAAAAGTTCTTTTTCAACTGGCCAGGAACTGCAAAGGCCGCGGCGTCATCGTAGAAATTGGCTCGTGGAAGGGTAGATCCACGATCCTGCTCGGGCACGGCTCCAAGGCCGGCAGCGGAGCAAAAATTCATGCGGTGGATCCGCATACCGGATCTCCCCAACACCGCGAGGCGATGGGCGAAGTTTGGACTTTTAACGAATTTCAGCGCAACATCAAGGCTGCCGGCATGGACGACGTAGTCGTCCCTCATGTCGAGTTTTCCGAAGCAGCGGCGCGAACTTTTTCGGAGCCCATAGAATTGATTTTTATCGATGGCCTGCACGAGTACGAAGATGTGAAAATCGATTTTGAAGCATGGTTTCCAAAAGTGATCGAGGGCGGCACGATGGTATTTCATGACAGCACCTGCTGGGATGGAGTACGTAAGGTGGTCTCGGATGGCCTCTTCAAATCCAAACATTTCCGCAAGGTTCGGTTCGCGAGCTCCCTCACGTACGGCCAAAAAGTGGCCCACAACACATGGCTGGAGCGCGTGGAGAATCGCGTCATGTTATGCGCTTTTCTGGCCCACGCTCTTATTGCCCGGTTGCTCTGGCGTTTAGTCCATGACTACCTTGACTTTCCAATCGCCAGAGCGCTTATCCGGCGCTTAAAAGGAAAGCGTGTACCACAAGTGCAACCTTCCATCGGCGTTTGAATCGCGCGCAGCCTGCCGGCACTACCGGAAACCAATAAAAGGACTCCTCTCCCCTTCAGAAGGGGAGAGGAGGTGGCGCGGCCGTTGAAGAGAGTAAAGGCCATGCCATTGAGGCTGCTGCCTTCCAACCCTACCTGGCTGGCAGGCACCGTTAATTGGACCCATTGTCCCGTCGCGGGCAAGGGCCCCATGTAACGGCGGCTGGCCGTGCCATCACTTCCAAAGCTGATGCTGTTGGCGCCCCAATACGCTCCATGGTTCCAGGTCCCATCGTTCCAGATGAGCATCACTTCGCTGGGTGGGTTGGCCGGATCAAGGTACACATAGGCATAGAGCACGTCGCCGGCTCCGATCTGCAAGGTCGCCGTCGCGCCCGAGAAGTAGTGCTGATGCTCGCCGGCGGCGATCATGGACTGGCTGGCGAGAGAACCCGAGTTAGGCGTTGGACTGCTGCTGACCCAGTTCCAGGCATCACCACCGTCAGCGGCGGCCACTGCTCCAGCCGGCAGCGCGTCATCGACCCACACGATATTGGGCGAGTTGGCCATGAAGCTGTTGGTGGCAAATATGCGGCGGCCATCGGGCAAGAGCGCTTCAGCTTCCACCCATTGGCTGCCGTTGTTTTTGGGCGAGATGGTGAGGCTCTGGCCGAAAGCCGAATCCTGATCGCGCGCATCCCAGGCAATGCGCGCGCCGCTCAAATCCAATCCGGGCGCTTGCATAGTCAGGGTGACCGGTGAACCGACCGGCGCCACACTGGTCGGCACCGTGATTTGGGCGCTAACCGATTTCCAGGGCTGGGTTTTGAGCGAGGTTTGCGCTGCCAAAAAGGCCAGCGTCCCCAGCGCGCGCGAGGAGTTCAAAATAGTGAACTCGGCCGTCACATTCCAACTGTCAGCCCAGCGGTCGTAGAACGGATAGGGAGCACTGGAGGCTCCGTCGGAAGGGAAGCACAGGCTTTCCAAGAGGCCGCCGTAAGTCGAGAGATAGCCGAAGTTGGCGGCAAAGTTGCCCACCGGAATGCCCGAAGGCGGCAGCCGATAAGTCTGCACCGAGTGCCATTGGCTGACGATGTCCCGCTGCCGTTTCCAGCCCAGGCCGGTTACAAAGGTGACATTGACCGGATTACAACCCCCTTCATAGTTCATGTTGGCCAGCATGGCCGTTATGTACTCCGGCTTGGGATTCAACTGATAGGCCACCGCCATATCGAAGGCCTGATCGGCCGAGAAATACCAACCGGCAGCCTGCACCCGCTTGGTGGCATCCGGGAAGCTGGTGCCATAAGCGCTCATTTGCGACCAGTGCAGCGCGTCGTCGCCCGCAATGGCTATTTCAGACTGGCACTTGGCCAGGAAGGTGGGATCAAGCTGGCTGGCGCTTAAACGGCCGCTTCGCGCCGCGAAGGCGTAGCTGCGAATGGCATGACCGAAGTCGGAAGCCATATGCCACCAGCCCCAACGTATCGTGGCGGGGTCTCCCGGAGTAAACCATTGCATCAAGGTTTGATGGATCGCCGGGTCGCCCGTTGCCAGATACATTTCGCAGGCCGCCCAGGCCATCTCGTCGTTATCAGCGAAATCATCGCTGTAATGGGTGATCTTCTGATAGGCGCCGTTCTTGCCATATGTGGCGACGGCGTTCATCAGGAATTGCCAGCCCAGCTTGGCCTTTTGCAGGTAAAGCGCGGCTGTGGCTGGATAAGCTGCCTTGAACCGCGGCGAGGAAGCGCATTGGGCCAGCGCCGCCACTGCGGCTGCCGTCACCGAGGTGGTCTTGGGCCAGATCACTTGTGGGTCGCCATGGTCCGGGGTCACCCAGCCGTCATATTCGCGGTTGACCGGATAGACCAGGAAGTAGAACCCGCCATCGGTGTCTTGCATCTTGGCGATGAAGTCGGCTTCCCATTTGGCTTCCTGCAGCACGTCGCTGATGCCGTCGCCGCTTTCGGGAATGCCCAGGTTATCCAGGTCGCCCACGCCGGCCAGCGAATCGGCCTCGAACATCAGCAAACCGGCCAGGTTGGCGCTGTTCTCGGTATATTTGCTGTAATCACCCGCGTCATGATGGCCGCCCGATACGTCAATGGTCCCCTGCCGTACGAAAGGGAAAAGCTGCGCCGCTGCGCTGGTCATCCGGGGAGCGGTTTGCACCGGATTATCGCTGTTGATGGTGTTGGCGTAACCGGCGATGGTGGTCCAGGTGAAGGGATACGAAGCCTCGGGCATCGGCACGCTGGCCGGTGCGATATGGCAAGGGTCATGGGTGAAGCGCGTGTACGGCATGGCCGTGTTGGTTCCGCAACGCTGATGGTAAAGCCCCAGCGCATAGGCCCGGGCAAAGGACATCGCAATGCCGTTATCAATCAGGAAGGGGAGCGAGGCGCCCATGCCCGGCACCACCAGCCGATATTCCCCCGGCGTGTTGAAGCTGGTGAAGTCGGCTTCATAGACCTTCTGATAAGGTGTCGGGGTGTAAGTCCAGCCTACATCGGAGCGTTGCACCAACGCGCCTTGATAGACCGTCGCTCCACTGTTGATATCTACAATCTTGAAGCCGGAAGCGGCGGGCACGGTCATTTCGCCCATGCTGCCGATGTAGTAACCAACCATCGCCTTCTTGGCGAAGTTGGGCACATAGCCTTCCTGGTTCACATGAATGGCCGGGCTGTAACGCAGCGGATCGGCTTTGGCGATAAACTGCATGCCCGAGGCCCATAGCGCGCTACCCGGGTTTTTCACTTCGATGATCTGATTATCGGAAATGGGCGAGGCCAGTTGCAGATAGAGCGAGTTCTCGATGCGCAGGTCGTAAACTTCAAACGGAGCAAACAGGGGCCGGCGCTTGAAGCCAACCGCCGTCACTGCCACAGGCTGGCCATCGGCTGTCACTGTGCAGGCGCTCGTCGGCGGGCTCAGGAATTGGTTGTTGGCATCCACCAGGTCCCACTGGTTGACACGGGCCGGGTCGGGTTGCTTGGTGTTGATCAGCTTCAGCTCCAGCAGGCTCGGCGTCAGCACGTGCAACGTGTTGCTTCCCACTCCGGGCATTTCAAGATTCACGTAGTCCACTACGCTGACACCCGATAATTCGTTCGTGCTGACGGGCGGGATATTTGTCGCCGCCGGCGTGACGATGAGACTTACCGTCGCGACGCCACTGTTGGTCTGGCCGTCACTGACCTGAAAGGTGAAACTGTCGCTGCCGTTGAAGGTGGCATTGGGCGTGTAAATCGCCGCGCCGGTGTTGGCGTTGAACCCGGTCAGCAGGCCATTGGCCGGGCTGCTCACAATAACAAAGGAGAGCGGATCGCCATTGGGATCGCTGCCGGTCAGCAGAATCGCTTTCGGCGTGCCTTCCGAAGTGGTGACGTTCTGGTTGTTGGCAATCGGAGGATTGTTGGTCGTCCCGGCTGGCGGGGGATTGGTGGTTGAGGTCAATGCTTTTCCGGCGTAGTCCCAGGTCGCGCGGCCATCGAACTGACTGAAGGACATGCCCGTCAGCATCCTGCCTTCCAGGCCAACCTGGCTGGCAGGCACTTCGAGCCGTGTCCATTGCCCGGCAACGGGCAGTGGTCCCATGTAACGGCGGCTCGTCGTGCCGTCGGTGCCGGAAGCGATGTTATTCGCGCCCCAATAGGCGCGGTGTTCCCACGTGCCATCAAACCAGTGCAGCATCACTTCAGTGGGGGCAGTGTTCGGATCGATATAGACGTAAGCGAACAAGACTTCCCCGGCATTGACGCTCAGGGGTGAGCCCCAATCGAACCAATGCTGGTGAAATCCCGCGCTGATGCTCGATTGATTGGCGACCGAGCCGGAGAACGGCGACGGATTGCTGCTCACCCACATCCACGAATCGCCTGCCTCAGAGCCAGGGACGGCTCCGGTAGGCAATGAATCATCCAACCATATGACGCTGGCGCCGACTATTTTATTGGTGCCGTTACTGTCTGGCGGAGTGTTAGTGAAAATAACTGCCGCTTTGCCCGCAGAGTCCCACGTTGCGCGCCCATTGAATTGGCTGAAAGCCATGCCGTTCAACTGGCTGCCTTCCAAACCGACCTGGCTCGCAGGCACCTCCAGCCGTACCCACTTTCCCGCGGCAGGGAGCGGTCCCATGTAACGCCGGCCTGCGGTGCCACTAACTCCGGATAAAATCCGGTTCGCACCCCAATAGGCGCGATGCGCCCATGAGCCGTTGTTCCACTGGAGCATGATTTCGCTGGGGACACTTTTCGGGTCCAGATAAACATAAGCGTACAAAATTTCGCCGGCGCTCACACTCAACTTGTTAGTCGCCCATACGAAGTAGTGCTGGTGGAGTCCAAGTCGAGCATTGGATTGACTTGCCCGCGTTCCGGAAAACGGAGTCGGATTGGTGCTGACCCAGGTCCACGCATCGCCTCCATCGGCGCCGCCCACTGCCCCCGACGGCAATGAATCATCCACCCACAAAACGCTGTTGGTCACGACGGTTGCCCCGGTCGGCGTGAGCACCCGGCTCCCATTGGTGCTTACGGCCCTGCTGGTTGGACTGATGGGAAGGCGCAAATTCCCCGTAGCGGGGCTTGGGCCCGTCGGAGTTAAGCTTCCGGCGGGCGCCTGCTTATCAACGGTATTAGCGATAGTATTGGCGATGATGCGCGGCTCGGTCAGGAATGCGCCCTGGCTCGCGTTGTAGTAGCTGCCGCTGGCCGAGACTTCCAACTTTACTGCCCGAACCATATAGATCGAGGACGGCGTGGCGGAAGGGCTGGCGTCCGTGTAGCTCGTAGTGGCTATCGGAGAGGTTGTCAGCCGTGTGAAAGGACCGTCCGTATCGGATGCGCGATAAACATGATAACCGAGGACTGAATCCAACGAGGCCAGCCAACTCAGGTTCACCCCTTTGTCATCGATCGAGCTGGTGAGGCGCGATGGCGGAGCAACGATATGCATTCGCAACGTCGGATCACCCATCAGCGCGATATGGATCTGGCCGGCGCAACTGTTCATCTCATTTCGATAAAGCCCGGTGGGACCATTGTTTTGCGTGAGGCGCGCTCCATAGCCGATGGTTTCACCAAGGGCCATGTGCTGGAGGAACCAATGCGGCCGGCCGGAACAGGCGCAGGTCAAACCATAGCTGGGCAAAGCCAGCACTGCCCGCTGGAGATTGTCTTCTGAATCCCAATCTCCGAGCCAACTGCCAAAGAGCAAGGTAAACACAGCTTTGACGTCGTTTTTAACCAACTCAGTCGTGACGCCATCATGGTACGTATCCGAGTTGCCGAGCCCGCCGATGCTCGTATAACTGCCCGGGCCGCACCCATAAGCCCACAGATACGAGTTCGAGCTCAAAGTGGAAATCCACGTGCCCTGGTCGGGAAGGGTCGTCACATTCGCTGCCTCAAAGAAGCTGGCCAGATTCCGCCAGCCGCTCGCCGCAAAGGCCTCGCCATCGCGCGCGCCGAAGTAATCGCCCACCAGACCGCGTCGCGGCACATCAAACTGTTTCTGACGGAAGCTATGGTCCTTGTTCAGATAATTGCGCAACAGTTCCAATTCGCTCGGGAAGGTTGCCGCGCCACCCCACGTCTGCCGTCCGGGCATATCGGCCAAATCCACCCGTCCCACCATCAACTTGATCGGCGCGGGAAACGTGGACTGGTCGTACTTTCCGTCGCCGGGAACGTTGCGTGTGCGGGCGTCTGCCGCGCTGGTGTCGTTCACTGAGTTATCAGTCCAAACACCGTCCATATCGCCATAAAAGCCATCGCACGGCCAGGCGCCTTGATGGTGTGGCGCGTGGCCGTCCGGTACGATATCGCCCGAATACGCCACTGGGACATGCCCAAAGAGGAACACGGCTTTCACGTTCGCCGGATCG
>WNFL01226517.1_pt2 | contig 10719 bp, 10 predicted proteins | sample 5400361 | NCBI WGS metagenome assembly WNFL01 (sample SAMN13153351, study PRJNA577476) | soil metagenome | isolation source: 40 cm soil on Douglas fir-dominated hillslope | place: USA:California | collected 2013-09-17 | reverse complement strand
CCTAATGAGCCGCCCCCGGTGCGCTCCAAGACGCCCCGCCCACAGACGGCGAGCGGGACCCCCCCGCCGGCGCACAACAACCACGAAAACACGGCGAGCCCCGCTCACCTCATTCGCATGCGGCGCAGCCGGAGTGGCAAGGCCATGTGCCGCCCGCAAAGCGAGGTCGTCTCCCCACATGAACTCGACTCGGCCCGCCTACATGGCGTGTTCCTCGCTCCCGACTGGAAAGAATGTGGGCGCTCGAATGAACCCGATGGTGGTCGTAATATTCCCGAAGGAAGCAAGAGCGATTCCGAGGCGAAAGTGCGTGCACGTAAAGACAGGAGTCCGATTCCGACTGCGACTGTGGCTGCGATGAGTACATTCGATGAACCTCTCCTCAACTCCACGCTGCCGCCGCCTGTACCGAGCAAGGACGATATTCCTCCGCCGCCTGTACCGAGCAAGGACGATATTCCTCCGCCTCCCCCGCCAAAGAAGCCTGCCCCTCCCTCGCCCTCACGGCCCATCCCACCGCCGCCGTCCGCCTACTCCAATAGTGTTGGTGTACAACAACAACAACCATCCCAAGCCCCCAGCCTGCCCACATTCGCCATTCCCACAGCCGCACATGCAGCCGCGCCCACGCCCACACCCTCCAGTGTGCCCAAGACAGCGACGACGGACGGGTGGGATAAGGTCCTCAGCCGGCTCGCGACGCGGGGTAAACGCAGGTCGGACGAAATGCGCAACCAACCGTCCCCGTCGCCATCGTTATCCCTTTCCCCGTCGCCATCGCCCTCGTTTTCGTCCGTCTCGCCTCCCGGGTCTGCGTCCGGCCATGGACACGTACACGGCTATGGACACGGCTATGTGCATGGGGGGGTCCCACAGGCGAGGTTTAACCCCAGTGCGCGCTCGAGTCCCAACCTTCTCGACCCGATGAGTGCAAATACAAGCACCGACATGGCCATGGCACGGGGGCGGGACAAGCAACGCCGCGCGCGGGGCAACTCGACCGTCTCCTCGCGCAGTCGCAGTCGGAAGCCTGGGCTGTTTAGCGCTATCCTGAGTGCGAGTGCGAGGGCTTGAGCCCGGTTCTCTCTCTCCGCAAAAATTTCCTCGTTGCCACCTAACTTTCGAACCTTGAATTATCGTGTTGTTCGCGCTTGTATCTGGTGATCTCATTTTATACCTCATGTTCATGAACGGCTCCTAGTTTATTATCCTCGAAAATATTCCCTCAGAGGGCTAGTCGACTCTCAGTTAAATGATTACCTAGCTCTCGCTGATATGTTTGTCCATTGCTGTAGTCTCGCTTCAATCTTTCTTCTTTTTTTTTTCCATTTTGGTAACCGTGTGCAGTTGTCTTTGTCGTGTTTGTTCGTCCATCTGCTGTCGGTGTAGCAATAAAACTCAGTCTCAATCTCAATGAATGTGATATGATATATTATCACCATCGTCCCCACGCCGACTCCCACTCCCACGCCCACGCCCACGCCTACGCCTTTATTGGGCAGATGGTTTCCCTCAAATGCTAAAATGGTGCCGAAGAGAAGACGCTAACAGCACCCGCACCCACCACATAACGTAAAGAGCCTGTTAAAGCCTCCGAAAATTCTTTAATTCTGTAATTCTGTGATTCTATAATTCTGTGGTTCTGCGGTTCTGGTTGGGGTCTCCAAGCGACCCAGCCACACAGCCAAAACCCCATCGATCGGCACCACCTCGAATTGAACTGTCTGCCTCACTCCTCTCTTCTCAACACCTCAACATCTTCTCAACATCGATGTTCGATGAGTCGATGATTGGCAGGCAGTAGCGTGAACCAGTAGCACAACGTCGCAAGGTCATTTCGTATCATCGTTATAGTATATCGAATCGGGTTGATTTACCGGTTGCGGTTGCGATTGCGGCGCCGTGGCGGGAGGGAGAAATTGAAATTAGAGATTGCACAGAAATTTGTTCGGAGGGATGACGCGTCGATCCGAGACTCCTCTTTTTCTTTTCTTTTTTGGTATTATTGGCGGAGCATGCGGCATGGTGGCCGGCAGAAGGAGGTGGTCGTGTTCAGGATGACTATAGACTTGTGAACGGCGAGCTGTTGCCTTAAATGCTGTCTGTCTCTCTGAACTAAAATATGCGTAGACACTACAATACTAGACGTACGGTGGTATATGGATATGATGCGAAAGTTAGGAAACGCGAGAAGGCCGATCGAGGTGGGCAAAGGTCTCTTCGAAGAGAGCGGAAAAAGACCTCACCGCAGAGGGTGCATCTTCGAGCCAGTCTTCGATCGCGCCCATCCCTGTGACAAGCATGCTGCGCAGTCGGACTTCATCTGTGCTCGTCAAGCTCGCCATTCGTAGCGTGTTTGGCACCGGACCATCAGGGACTTCCGCCTCCCGCTTATCATCGTATGAATCTTCACTCATGGCACTTTCGCCTTCCTCTCCCTCATCCAACTCGAGTTCGACGTCAACACCTTGTCTGTTGACGTGATCCCAGGCCTGGCAACGGAGACATGCTACCCAAGCTTGATCAAGCTCCATAAGGAACTGATATAGTGACCCCAGTGGTGATTCGTCGCTATCCTGGGGGTCAGAAACGGCCGGTTGCTCTTCTTCATCTGCGATATTTGTCCCTGAAAATGGCGAGTACCCGGGAATCGCATCCAACAAGTCTCCAGTCATTTTGAGCATCAAGAGTATCCTCGATCGTCCCGACGGCTCTAACGGAGGTATGCGCATGACCAAATCGAATATCAAAGGACGCCACGCGTCCAAGAAGGCAGGAAGTGTGCGTAGATGCGAGCTTGGGAGATTTCTAATGCACAGGGGGGGGGGGTTAGAGAAGACACAAAAGGAAATATGAACGGAAATTAGACCTCTTCTTAAATCCTCTGGAGATTTCTAAGCTCTGTTCATCAACGTAATTGATGATGCGGCACTCCTGTGCGTAGGTAATAGGCCTGATATCATGTTCTGACATCGTCAAATGTTTCCGCGGTTGTCCGTTCAAGCGCTGCCGGGTCTAAGTTCAAGGGTCGGCTGATGGTTTACCTTGCTCTCCGCCATACCCGAGCTGGACAATAAACCGCTCCTCGTGGCGTTTCATTCTACATTTGACCTGCACAATTCTTTTGTTGCCATCCCCGAACACGTATCTGTGGAAACGAACTCCGCGCTATGGCAGAGCAGGACCACGATTATATCTTCAAGGTAATTCACCAATAAATCTCGTGCTGTCATGCATCAATATTTGCTACACACGTGCAATTCATTCTAATTTCGTGATTTCCCTAGATCCTTCTCATCGGTGACAGTGGTGTAGGAAAATCGTAAGTAAATTCCCCAAAGGGGTCGTATGCGATTATGATCAGGGATGGATCAACGCAGGAATAGTATGTAGCTCTCACGGACCATTGTGAAGAAAAGGCCGGCCCAATTATGACTATGGGCTATTTCAGTCCTGCTACGTTTCACTCAGGACAGCTTCGTGCAGGATTCGAAATCCACTATCGGGGTCGACTTTGGGACCCGTGCGATGGATATACAGGCAAGTCCGAGATGGTAACCCGCGTTCAAACATCCCTCACCTGGTCTTAGGGGAAGAAATTGAAGGCCCAAATTTGGGACACTGCTGGTCAAGAGCGATACCAAGCTATCACAGCGTTGTTCGTACCTCTGTTAAGAATGTGTGCTTTCATTTTGACTTTGTCGTCTAGCCAATACAGAGGAGCTGTCGGGGCATTAATTGTTTACGATATCACCAAGCGTGAAACTTTTGTCAACGCTCGAGAGTGGCTGAGGAAAGCACAGGATTTTGGCGAAACCCAAATTGTTATCTCGCTTGTTGGTAACAAATGTGACCTCAACCACGTCCGAGCGGTCACAACTGAGGAAGCCAAGGAATTTGCAGGTGGGTCGCACATATATATCAGAGTAGTATCGTGGTGAATGTCAACTTCGCAGTGGACAATAACCTTCTATTCATGGAAACGTCTGCGTTGGACGCGACGAACATCGATGCTGCTTTCGAGGAGTTGCTTGGGAACATCTATAATATCGTTGCAAGCAAGAATCTTTCTCCCACTGCGGAGAAGAGCAACATCAGACCCCTGGGACGGACGTCACTGATCATCCCATCCGAGCCACAGAAGAAAGAGTCTACTGGCTGTTGCTGAGAGAACACTTGGGCCTTGGTTGATATATTTGGAGAAGGACTTCATGATGCACATTTGATTCTATCATTTCTGTTCCTGACATGAGCTCGGAAACTTAGGCCTAAGATGGATTGTACTTTTGCACCCCGGCACCCATGTATATAAGGTTTCTATGGAGGATACGATGTGATATAGTTGAGATGTAGAGCTGAACGATGGCGAGTGGCCGCTACACGGGAGGCGCGAATCATTTTCGTTCTTGTCCAGGGACAACTCCGTTGGCGCCTATACTGTGGCCCAGCATCTCTCTAACCTCCCCGGAAATTCCCCTGCAAGTCCCCTGTAACTGCGTTTGCACGAGCGGCCGGAATCCGCTACTCATAGCTGGCGTTCTCTGATGACGTCTGTTTGTCCTGTGTTTGTCCTGTCATGTTCTGTCATGTTCTCTTGCGTTCCATAGTGTTTTTGTTTGTGTTTGCGTGTTTCCTTTTCTGGTCGTCCTGCTGGACAGTTCCGGAGACAGGGGTTGTTGTACGCTCATATATAAGGGCACATGAGTGACTGGGGGCGACTTCACGGTTCTTACCCCAGCTCACTCCGTGCTAGATTTGGACAGGGACGGGGGTAGATGACGATGCCGTAATATGAACTGAGTACCTTTCTATGAATCTCAGATATGTGGTTGTTGTCTCCCTCGTATTCGTAACCTGGAACGAACTGGCACTAGCACTGGCGTTGGAAAGGCAGGAACTGGCATGGAAAAGAAATTCATTCCACGATAGAGTCGAGATCTTCAAGGATCTCTTCATTAAGTGCAGCCAAAGTGTGGCTTTTCTCGTGCCGAATCTCGGCATGTCCCCGACTTTGTTGAGTCCGTAGACTGGATTTGTGCTGTATAGACCCTTCTTGTTGGGAAGCCGAACCTGGCCTGGCCTGCTATCAAGGTTTGGAAGGTGAGATCGAACATTCGCTGCCACCGTTTTTCAACTGCAAGCACTCTATAGATGGCCGGGTGAGAGGGCACTTCTTCGCTTGCGATGTCACCTCTCTCACGAGATCACTTCCAGAATTCTGGGAACGAGATATCAGATGCGCTTCTCTCAAGCCAACGAGTCTCTCACTCAGCGTAGTCCTCAATCAGGGTCTCAAATTCTGGGTCTCCCTTTGCACACGATACAAGAAACATAGTCAAGTGCCTCATGCCCAATTTGGCCATGACCAAATTGGCCGACTCTGAGTATATTTGATAATTACCACCCACACCCTGTATAAAGGGGACCAATTAGAATCCATGTGGGTAAATGGTTAGGGACTTACACCAAGTGCTTGGACAAGGGAGAGGGTGACTCCTCAAACCAGCTTGAGAGGGGATCATAGAGCGCCTACACTCTGCTGAATAGACATGCTCTGCGACGTTGGCGACATTGCTTCTCGTGTAATGAGCTATACCTGCTGGTAGCCACGCTATGAGTTGCGGTAGGAGAACCTGCAGAAGCCGCAAGGGCCAACGCATGCACAGGTTGGGTTCGATTGTGAAGAGGGAATGGCTCAATGCTTTCGTGAGGAGCAGGACGTTTTGGAACGTAACACCAGCGAGCTCCCTCGGTCGTAGTCTTAGATGTGGCAAGAGTGTTTAACTTCGAGGTGAAAGTCGACCTTAGCGCCCCTGAAGCGGACCGCCGACGGAACCTTTCTTGATCCTCATGAACGTTCAACCAGCCAACCAGTGAGAAACTGTCAGCAACAAAGCAGGTGGTGGTAGCTGGTCTGACATCGAAATGGCTGTGGTGGAAAGACGACAGGGCAAATTGTACAGTTAGGGCCCAACACTCTGAAGAAGTCAATACCCACGTCCAAGGAGCGCCACAAAATGGAGGCATCTATTAAGAACTAGAGTTGTTATCAAAATACGCTGTTGAGGCGTCTGAATTTCATGGTTACACGGTGCCCTCTCAGCGTCCAACAAACTGTGGTGGGGTCGGTTGGGGCTGCTGCGGACTACACCAATCCGGATCAGTCCTTTTGTCCAGCCAGCAAAAAAGGTATAATACTTACTGAAATTTCACAACCCTAAGGCGTCGGGGCCCGGGTGTTTGGACCCTATCGGCGATGCTGAGCCCGCGAAACTTTTCGACGCCTTCGTCCACGTCGTCAGCCTCAAGCGGGGCTTGGATAACAACTCGACGAGATCTAGAACCTGCCACATGGCGAAGGGGGCCCTGCTGCATGTGTGCAAAGAAGCGTGGAGGCGGGTCGCGTTCCGCTTGGGAGACTGGAATCCGGCGACTGGCAGCTGTCCCAATGTACAAACCTTCTTCTGGGTAAGCATGTACATACTCATCCTCTTCGCCTTCCTCTCCCTCTTGAGGGTGAATCACCCGACGACGACGGGTTTGAACCTGAAATGGAGGGCCCGGCTCCGCGATTCGAACCACCCCCTTTGCAGGAGTACGCATCGTGGAAGGGTGCGCGTCCCTTTCTTCTCTTCCAATTGGCCCGGCAATAACAACTTTCTTGGCTCCAGCACGAGGTGGCGGAGTCCAATGTTCTTCCTCCTCATACTCTTCGTAAGCCTCTTCGTCTGCACACTGATCAACACAATCATATGTTCTGCCGTCTTCCTCGATGAAGAGCTTTCGACGCGCTGCCAGAGCGGAGGGGCCGTCCCTTGAAACAATGCCCATTCGTTGCAAGAGAGGTGGCCGAGGTTTAGCAACGCCGAGTGATTCTTGTTCGGTCTCTGGGTCTATGAATGTATTGGTTTGTGCGTATGATTGTTCAGCTACAGCTCTCTGCTTCAATGCGGAGGGGCGAGCGAGCGACGGCGCAGAAGAAAATCGGTTCGATGTACCAATAGTGTTGTCGTTGGTATTTTGACTGGAGCTCTTGCCGACGTGCAAAATTTGGCGTGGAGGCGAGGTTGTAAGGCAATCCGCAGCACCTTCATCCTCGGATTTGACAGTAACAGGGTAGGTTTGGCGCTTAAAGGGTGTAGGGAGAGCTGCGGCTTGAACAGTGGATTGGGTTGAGGCAACGCTTTTGCTTCCCATAGGAACGGCGTTGGATGTCGCAAAGGAATGAGGTGAAGGATCTTTGTTAAGCCAAGAAACTCTGGAACCCATACCACCCTTCTCATCGACGTTGCTGGAAGCGGAAGTTCGGGATTCTGCGTCCCCCACACCCCACTTCCGAATCTTCGCGACAGGCACGGTATTCGCTCCAGTAATTTGTTCCTTCGAAATTCCTTTTGTGGTGTGCTCTTTTGTTTCAGGCGGACCGAATCCAGCTTCACTTAACGCGCCACCGCCTTCCAACAATTGCAATCGAGAAGGATGAATGGATGGTGCGGGTGGTTTGGGCAGGGGCGATTCAGTAGCCTCGCGTGGAGGAGCTCCCATGGGTTTCTCAAATGACGCGGCGGAGTAGTCGTTCGCCGAGATAAACCCGTGGGTGACAAGATTCAAGCCAGAGGGCGCTTGAGAAGGAGGGAGGGAATGTTTGGGTGGTGGTGAGTTGGCCTTGAAGTGCACTGATCTAGGCTCTTTGGTGAAAATAGGCCGTTGGATGGAGGGCGCAAGAGCCCAGTTAGGCCTAGTGACGGTATGAGGCTCGACGGCACGCTCAGCGCGTGTTTTAGGACGGTGAGTGGCTATTTGAGGGGCACCGTAGACCGTAGAAGCTATGACATGAGGATGCAGTGCCTGACTTGGAACGGTAGTCGAAAAATCTACCGAGGACGACTGTCTGGCACCTGGGGATATAGCTGCGGAGGAGTCCACCGGCGAGTCTGGAAGTGTAACCGGGCATGGCAAAAGGTTTGGGATTTCAAGATCATCAAAAAGAAGGTCGAGCTTATTTTGGTGACGGTAAATGGGATGGATCATGACAGCAGCAGGATCGACGAGTGGAGTGTCTCCAAAATCGATTAGGAGGCCTTCTTCGCCGGTGCCAACGACGCTCGAATTCGCGAATGAATCTGGGTTGCAAATGCCAATCTGTTCAGTAATGCGGTCTCATCAATGCTCTCGGGACCTACTGGGGCCTTTTGAAACCATTGGAGACGGGTACTGATAAAGATCAGGATCTTGAGGCAAAGAAGGCGTTTGCAATGCTGGAGTGGTAACCATGGGAGAGTTTGCTGCATCCTAGAAAAAAGGAGATGAAGCTCAATGGGATACAGTGGAGTAGCAAGTGCGAACATTGAGGGCTTCAGGGGTGTCGGGCACAGTTTGGTTGACAACAGCTTGGACAACCCTCGAGTCCTCCGGGTTCGGGGCCATTGTACAGAAGCGATATACACAACACGGGCCCAGTGTCTTGTTTGCGGAACACGTATCGCTCGCTAGCGTTGGCAACCAAGCGACAGCGAGACAAGGACGCAATCAAGAGACTGATGTGGTCGGGAGCAAAATAAGGTTTAGAGGACATCCCTTAAGGGGTTAGATCGAGGCTGGGAAGAAGTCAGGGTATCCGTTTCCGATCTCCGATCTGGAGACTCACGACGTCATACGGTTGGTGGGCCGCGGCATTTTCTTCCATCTTGTCCCTAGAGAGGTAACCCATGGACCTTTGGGTGAGGCTTTGGCGATAAAAGCCACGAAACGACGAGAGACGACGAGCAACGACAAGCAACGAGAAACGAGGCCAGAATCCAATAATAATTCAGAGTATACGTATAACTTGCTCTGAACAAAGCGGTACGGGATTGGGGAGAGTAACCAACCAAACCAATAACCAAAAAAAATGCGCCGTGGACGCGTCCAGTGCACTGTCTACTGGAACTGGAACGCCTCTCAACAAGTAGCGTTTGGAGCGCATTCCTTCCCAGTTGACTAGTCTTGTCCCGCTCCCAACCTTGACGCTTAGAACGAAATATAGCTCTTTGAACTCGCCATTCCGGCTCAAACTAGCTCGTAATTTCTTGCCGCATCAACCTACCAAGGAGGTCATCCAAGCCCGCATACTGCCAGTAAGCGCGTACAGGGATCACGTTTGAAGTCCAAGATGTAAATTTGGTACCAGCCTCAATTTCCCCAATCTCGTCTTTGTCGCTCCCAAGGACCTTACTTTGCTTTGCGGGGCTGTAGTCTGGTCGACCAAGCGTGTGTTTCGTTTTGAATGGGAAGCACGATCTCTGCTCAGGTAGTGTGATGGATCAACCAGCAAACAGGATTCACCGGCAGAAGCTGAGAAGCGCACATTGGATGCACGTCCCAGAAGCATTCAGAAAGTTGATACTGTACCGGGCAAGGTGAGAGTGACTGTGCGCCTGGAACCCCGCAAGGCCCCTTCCGCCGGCCAGTCATCAATTCCGAAGCCCTCGATTTCAGGTCCTCGAAAAGATCCCTGAAGGCTTCGTTTAGGAACTTCTTGTACTTATTATAAGAGCGCAGGTTCTCTTGCGCTGTCCCAACTGCCGAATCCAGCGTGGCTGACGCAAGCATTCGGCCGTGTCCCAATAATATCCCGAATTGCCAGCTTGAACCTTGAAACTCAACCACCACCTCGAAATCGACTAGACACAACTCAAGAGCGTACCATCTAGACAAATATGCTAGTAGCAGCCGCGCGGGCGTCGAACCCGCTGCGCGGTTCTCCACTCAGCGGAGGAGCTCGAGGCATTCACTTTAATGCGTGGATGCCACGCCCAAATCCACCTCCTAGACCTACTCCGACGTCTACATCCTTCCAGTACTACTATGCGCAAGCTAGTCGCATCACTCAATCCGCGAGGCGATTCTTTACTCGCCTGTTGGAGCCCAGCGTTCCAGCACACGTTCATGGTGGGCACCAATCCCACATCACACTGCAAGGTCTTGCACAGTTTGGTGTGCACCACCATCCCAACCCGATCATCCGCAACCTCTCTTCCACAAGCAAGTTCAGCCTTGCACACAGTCCTGTATCCCGGGTTTACCTTCCGCGTGGCCCCCAGGGCTTTAATAATGTGGGATACCGCGGACTGGCTCAGGAGATTGGACTCGGAACCGCACGAAACTTCAGCACCGGCCGGACGGTCTTCCATCACGTCATAGAAAAAAACGCTAGTATCGGCGTGAGGGCGTTCCTAGAGATGGATGCTGGTACAGATTTGAGAACCGTGCGGATATCGCGCACGCGCGCTCAGAAGTCGGGGCAGAAGGCGAAGAAGGACACGAAGAGAATGGTGTTTAAACCCAAACCGGTCGTTGTGAAGACCAAAGAGGAGGAAATTGCTCAATATTTCAAGCAGGAGGAACCCGATGTGGTCACCTACCTCCAGGTCGCTCTTGCTCCCACCCCCAGCGCTCGCATGCCATTCGCTGCATCAACCGATGGCTCAATCGACTCGACCAGGCTCCTGCCTTTGAGAGCGATGCTTAACATTAAGCAGCAGTTCTATGCTCAATCTGAGTTTGTATCAAGCCTCTTCAAAAGGATGGATGAACGCGATGACCGGAGCTCTCGCAAAGGCCGGGTGTCAGTAGAAAGCTGGGGCGACTTGAGTGGGTTGTGCACAGAGCTGCGGGTCAGATTCGAGGGGTGGAGCGAAGAAGACGTACGGGCGCTCTTCGATGGCCTTCTCACTGATG
>WNFL01226406.1_pt1 | contig 10719 bp, 13 predicted proteins | sample 5400361 | NCBI WGS metagenome assembly WNFL01 (sample SAMN13153351, study PRJNA577476) | soil metagenome | isolation source: 40 cm soil on Douglas fir-dominated hillslope | place: USA:California | collected 2013-09-17 | reverse complement strand
AGCGGGACGCGATTGCGGATCGCCTCGTGGGGGTTGCCCTGGAACATCCCGCAGTCGATGAGCACCTTCGCGCGCGATGTCGTGAGGAGGAACTGCGAGCCCGTGACGGTCGTCGCCGCTCCAAGGAACTGCAATTCCATCTTTGGCTATTCTGCGGGGCCATGTTCGGGCCCGTATTGCGCGGTCAACACGTCACGCTGCGTCCCGCCGACGACAGCGACCCGCCGCGCATGGTGCCGTGGTTCGCCGACATGGAAGTCACGCGTTACCTCGGGCGTCGCATGGCCGTCGCGCTCTATTACGAAGTGGACATCCTGAAGAAGTTCGGCGAGGCCGAGGACACCGTGTTCTGGATGATCGAGGCGAACGGCGAGACGATCGGCGCGACCGGGATCCATGCCATCGACTGGCTGAACGCGCACGGTACGACCGGCATCATCATCGGCGTGAAGGAGCAGTGGGGCAAGGGCTATGCGACCGAGGCGATGCAGCTTCGCACCCGTTACGCCTTCCGCGAGCTGAATCTCCACAAGATCATGACCGAGGTCTTCGTTGGCAACGAGGCGAGCCGGCGCGCGCTCGAGAAGAACGGCTACCGGACCGTCGGCACGAGCCGCGACCACTTCTTCACGCGCGGCGCGTGGCACGACATCTGGCTCGGCGAAGTCCTGCGCGAGGACTGGGAGCGCGCGCAGACCGCCTGACACGTCACTGCGACCGGTCATCACGGGGATCGTCTGCTAGCCTTCCGACCGAGCGGGTGACCGACCTTTGAAGCGTCTGGGATGTTTTCTCATCGTGCTTCTCCTCGTGGGAGGGGCCGTCTACCTCTACCTCCGTCCGACCTCGAACGCCACTGCCGACAACGCGGCCACGGTCGGGGTCCTGAACACCGCGGTCGATGCGCAGAAGGGCTCGTCCGACTTCGCGCCCGCCCTGGACGGCGACATCGTCACCAACGGCGACTTCGTCCGCTCGAGCAAGGACGGCCGCGCGGTGCTCACGTTCTTCGATGGCTCGACACTCAGCGTCGACTCCGGCGCTCTGGTGAAGGTCATCACGCTCAACCGCCTCGCGACCGGCGGCATCGAGCTCCTGGTGGAGCAGACGCTCGGCCGATCGTGGGCGGCGGTGGCGAAGCTGCGGCCAGACTCAAAGTTCGAGATCAAGACGCCGTCCTCGACCGCCGCGGTCCGCGGCACCGCCTTCGAAACGAACGTCGTGCAGAACGCGGACGGCACGACCTCCGCGACCTATAAGGTCGACGACGGCCAGATCGTCGTGACCGCGAACGCCGGCGGTACGGTCGCGGTCGGGGCCGGTCAGCAGGTCACGATCAACGCGAACCAGCCCGCGCCCGCCGCTGCCACGGTCCAGCCGCCCACCACGCGCTTCGTCATCACCGCTTCCGCGGGCCTCGAGTTCGCGATCGCTGCGTCGACCGGCGCGACCTGCGGGAACGGGCGAAACAAGCAGGAGATCTTCGGCTGCTTCGCGACGGGGAACACCGGTGCGGTGCGCGAGCCGCCGGCGGGTCGCTATGCGGTCATGCTCACCAAGACCGCTGCCTCGCCGACCACGACGTTCCTGGTCGAGGCCTTCCGTGGCGGGACACGAGAATCCTCTCGTGCGTTCACCGGCAACCCCAACGTCGGCGAGATCGTGCGCACCGGATTCACGTACGCGGCCGGAACGCCGCTGACGATCTCTGAGCTCGAGCCGACCGAAGTCGTAACGAGTGTCTGCAGCGCGCTGTCGACCGGCCGTCTGTTCGCGTCCGGCGCGGTGCAGGACCGCTACGCACAGCTGCGCACGTTCGCGCAGACGAACAAGAATCAGCCAGTCGCCTTCGTCGTGGTCGACGCGGACCTGGCGGCCGCTGCGAACGAAGGCAAGCCGGCCGATGTGCCGGCGACGGTGAGCGACGTCCGCGCGACGATCGGCTCCGCGGGCGTTCATCTATCCGCGGATGCGACGGTATCGGTCCTCACCATCAACGCGGCAACAGACATCAGCGTCGGGTCCGTAGACGGGAAGCTCGTGCTCCGCATCAGGAGCCTCACCGCGAGTCCGCTGCCGGCGGGCGTGCTCGACCCGGTTCGCGCGATCCTCGAGCGGGGCTTCGATGATTTTGCGAGCGGATTCCCGTTCACCGTGCGGCAGGTCTCGCTGCGCCAGGGCTGCCTCAGCGTGATGGGGACGACGCCCTAACGGACGGCGCGCGCACGGCCTAGCATCGCGACTGGTGGACCCCACTCTCGACACCCTCGTCCGCGATGCGATGGAGCGCTATCACGTGCCCGGCGTCGCGATCGGAATGCTCCGCGCCGACGCGGTGGAGGTGGCGGCCTTCGGCGTCACGAGCGTCGAGAACGCACTGCCGGTCGACGGTGACACGCTCTTCCAGATCGCGTCGGTGACCAAGACGATGACCGCGACGGTGATCATGCGGCTCGTCGAACGAGGCAAGCTCGACCTCGACGCACCGGTGCGCCGCTACATACCGTCGTTCCGCCTCCGCGACGCAGCCGCGCAGGAGCGCGCGACCATTCGGCATCTCGTGACGCATACTGGCGGGTGGCTGGGCGATTGCTTCGCCGACTTCGGCAACGGCGACGACGCGCTCGAGCGATATGTGGCGGCGATGGCCGAGCTCGAGCAGATCACGCCTCTCGGCGAGATATGGCATTACTCCAACTCGAGCTTCACGCTGCTCGGGCGGCTCATCGAGGTCGTGACTGGCAAGACCTACGAGGAGGCCACGCGCGAGCTGCTCTTCGTCCCGCTGGGCATGACGAAGTCGTGCTTTTCCGCGAGCGAGGCCATCACGCATCGCGTCGCGATCGGTCACGTGATCGTCGATGAAAAGCCGTCGGTCGCTCGGCCATGGGCGTTCCCGCGCGCGACCACGCCGGTGGGCGGGATCGTCTCGACCGCGAACGACCTCATGCGCTACGCGCGCTTCCACCTCGGCGACGGGACCGCCCCCGATGGCGCGCGCCTCCTGTCGAAGGAGTCGGTGGAGCTCATGCGCACGCCTCTCGCCGACGCCGATCTGGATCGCAAGGTCGGCGTCTCATGGTTCGTCCGGACCATCGGCGGCGTGCGTCTTCAGTACCACGGCGGCGTCGCGATCGGGCAGCAGGGCGTGCTCATGCTCGCTCCCGACCGTCGTGAGGCCGTGACGGTGCAGACGAACTCCGCTCGTGGCGGGCTCCTGCATCAGGACGTGACCACCTGGTGGCAGCGGCAGCGGCTGAACATGAGGGTGCCCGAGCCGGTGTACATCGAGCTCGACCGAACGCGCTACACCGAGTACGCAGACCGTTATCTCGCGGAGCTCTCCGACGCCGAGCTCGAGCTCTCGGACACCGGGCTCGTGTATCGCACCTTCTCGCACAACAAGCTCGGCGTGCAGCCGAAGCCGCCGGACCCGCCGCCCTCGCGCGTCGCCTTCACGAGCGACGCGCGCTTCACGCTGCTCGACGGTCCGCTCAGGGACACGCGCGGCGAGTTCCTGCGGGGGCCCGATGGGCGCGTGCGGTACATGCGCGTCGGCGGGCGCGTCTATCGCCGCACGCGGAGCTAGAGCGTGCGTCAGTACCTCGACATCCTTCAAAAGGCCATCGAGATCGGCGTCGATCGCGGCGACCGCACCGGCACGGGGACGCGTGCGATCTTCGGCGAGGTGATGCGCTTTCGCATGAGCGACGGCTTCCCTGCGGTGACGACGAAGCGCCTCGCGTTCCGGTCGGTCCTCGCCGAGCTTCTGTGGTTCATCGCGGGAAGCTCGGACGTGAATGAGCTGCACGCGCTCGGCACGCACATCTGGGACGGGAACGCGTACGCGCCGTACTGGGTTGAGCGCGCTCGCTTCGACGGCGATGCCGGACGGAACTACGGCCAGCAGTGGCGCGACTGGATCGTGGCGGACGGCAGGCACGTCGATCAGCTGCGAGATGTGATCGGTGCGTTGAGTACGAATCCGTCGAGCCGGCGCCATCTCGTGACGGCGTGGAATCCGGGCGAGCTCGACCAGACGAGCCTGCCCGCCTGCCACGCGTTCTTCCAGTTCTTCGTCGCCGAGGGGAAGCTGAGCGTGATGATGTACCAGCGCTCGTGCGACCTGTTCCTCGGCGTGCCCTTCAACATCGCTGAGTACGCGGTGCTGCTGCATCTCGTCGCGCAGCTCACGGGGCTGGTGCCGGACGAGTTCATCCACGTCCTCGCCGACGCGCACGTCTACCGCGATCACGTGGACGCAGCGCGCCAGCAGCTCGCGCGCGACCCGTTTCCAGCACCACGTCTGGCGCTGGACCCGAGCCTGCGCAGCCTCGACGACGTCGTCGCGCGCTATCGCGACATCGTCGCCCGCGCCCGCGCTGGGGAGAAGCCCGGTCCGCTGCTCGATCGCATCGCGCGCCTCGAGCAGTACCAGTTCCATCCGCCGATCGAAGCGAAGATGGCGGTGTAGCGATCATCTCCTTCGTCGTCGCGTACGACCGCAACCGCGCGATCGGGAAGGACAACAAGATCCCATGGCAGCTGCCCGACGACATGAAGCACGTGTACCAGCTCACCGTGGGAAAGCCGCTCATCATGGGTCGGCGCACCTGGGAGTCGATCGGCCGGCCACTACCGAAGCGCACCAGCATCGTCCTCACCCGCGACCACGCCTTTACTTGTGAGGGTTGCCTCATCGCGCGCACGCCCGACGAGGCGATGAAGCTGGCCGGCGACGCGCCGGAGGTCATCATCTTCGGCGGATCACGCGTGTTCGAGGACTTCCTCCCGCGCGCCGACCGCATCTATCTCACCGAGGTCGACGCCGATGTCGGCGGCGACACCTTCTTCCCGCCGCTCGATCCGGTCGACTGGGAGGTCGTCGAAGCGGTGGAGCATCCCGCCGACGAGCGCCACCCCTATGACTTCAGCTTCCTCACCCTCGATCGCAAGCGGAAGTGACCGCGGCCGGCTTCGTCTGGGACCCGCGCGTCGCGACACACGTCTATCGCGACGACCACCCGCTGAAGCCGAAGCGCCTCATCGGCGTCCACGACACCCTCGAGCGACTCGGCGCCTTCGCGCGCCCGGACGCGCGCGTGCTCACCCCACGAACCGCGACGCGGACGGAGATCGAACGGATCCACGACAGCGACTACGTCGATGCCGTGATGCAGGCGTCACGTGATCCCGGCGGCGACTACACCGAGTGGGGTCTCTCCGCGTGGGGCGACACGCCGCCGTTCGCCGGCATGCACGAGGTCTCGCTGCTCACTACCGGCGGAACGCTCACCGCGATGGAAGAAGTGATCTCTGGGCGGCTGCGTGTTGCCTTCAACGGTTCCGGCGGCCTCCATCACGCGATGCGGCGCAACGCGTCGGGGTTCTGCATCTATGACGATCCTGCGATCGCCTGTGGGCTTCTTGCCGACCGTGGGATGAAGGTCGCATATGTCGACATCGACGCGCACCACGGCGATGGAGTCCAGGCCGCGTTCTACGAGACCGATCAGGTGCTCACGATAAGCCTGCATCAGTACGGGATGATCCCCGAGCTACGGCGACCGTTCTTTCCCGGCACCGGAGCAGCAAACGAGCGCGGCCGCGGTCGCGGTGCGGGCTACAGCATCAACGTCGCGCTACCGCCGTACACCGACGGCGCCGCGTACCAGCGGGCGTTCGACGCGGTCGTGCCACCGCTGCTCGAGCGCTACCGTCCTGACGTGCTCGTGACGCAGCAGGGCATCGACTCGCACTACGAGGATCCGCTGACGCACCTGATGGTCTCGTCGCAGGCGCGCGAGCACGTCGTGAAGCAGTTCGCGGCATCGAAGTGGCCGTGGGTCGCGATGGGCGGCGGCGGGTATTCGATGGACGCCGTTCGCCGCGTATGGTCGATGGAGTTCCTGATCATGCTCGGCGCCCCCATCCCCGCCGAGCTGCACGACGCGGACCCGCCCGAGTGGACCGGCGACCGGCGCGCTCAGGTCGACGCGGCGGTCGACGCCGCAATAGCTGGAGCGCTCGGTGCGGCATGGACCTGAGCCAGGAGCCGATCCTCGCGCTGGCGCGTTCGCCGAGCGCAGGCGCGCCGGTCGTCCTCGCGCGCGGCCGCCTCCTGTCCGCTGTGCTGCTCGTTCTCGCGGCCACGCTGATCTCCGGTCTCGGTGCCGTTCGCGTGTACAGCGAGACGTTCGTCGACGACCTGTTCCTCGGCGCGACGCGTCACCCGCTCGTCACGGCGATGCTGGAGACGCTCGGAACCGAGCGCACGGCGGTGGTGATCTACCTCTTGCAGCGCTCGTTCGACGCGATCGTCGTCGCGACCGCGGTCACGCCGATCTTCGTGTGGCTCCTCGGTTCGAGCGCCGTCCAGGCCTCCGCGCGGCTCGCCGGCATCCGTCGCCCGTACCTTCCGATTCTCGTGCTCTTCGGCTACGCCGCGGCGCTCACGCTCATCCCGGCGAACGCCGCGTCGCTCGTGCTCGGCACCGGCGCGACCGTCGGCGCACAGGTCGCGCAGCTCATCGGCCTCGCGTGTCTGGTGTGGCTTGGGGTGATCGCGTATCGCGGCGTGCGCGCGTATTACGCGGTCGATCAGTCCCACGCGACGCGGATCCTCGTCGTCGCGCTGGTGCTCTTCTACCTCGTGCCGCTCATCGTGATCGTCGGCGCGGCCGTCTCGATCATCATCGCTGCCGTTGTGCTGGGTTATTTCTAGTGCCTCATGGTGGCGCGGTCTTTTAGTGCGCCGCGCTGCCGCGGTCCTTCTCCTCCGGTGCCCACGCTGCCTGTCCGGCTCGGTCTGGCGGCACCTCATCACGATGAACGTGGCCTGCCCGGTGTGTGGCCTCGTCTTCGACCGTGAGTCCGGGTATTTCGCGGGCGCGATGGTGGTCAGCTACGCGCTTGCAGTGCCGATCCTCGCCGCGATGGTCCTCGCGCTCATCAAGATCGTCGGTCTCGATGTCGTCGTCGCGCTCATCATCGGCAACACCGCGTATCTCGTGCTCGTGCCGTTCATCTTCCGATACTCGCGCGTGCTGTGGCTGCATCTCGACTGGCTCATCGATCCCGACGAGAGGAAATAGCGCGCGACGTCGCGCGCGACGTCGCCAAGCTCGGCTGACGCCGCGCGCGACCGGCGCTTGAGCGCGCTTTGGATTCGCTAGACGCGCTTGGGGTTGGTGATCGCGCGCACGAGCGCGACGATCAGGAGCGCGACGAGGAACAGGAACACGATCGAGAGGAGAGCCGCGATGTCGAGTACCGGTGGGCCCTGCGGCTCCGGAAAGATGCCCTGGAACGGTCGCACCAGCGGCTCGGTCGCGCCATACAGCGCCAGGATGAGCGGCTGGTTCGAATTCGCACCCGTGAGCTTGAAGATGATGCGGAGCAGGAGCAGGACCTCGAGGACCGTGAAGATCAGGGTCACGACGTTCGTGGCGGTCCAGACAGATGTGGCGCCGGTGGATCCGACGTTGACGTTCGACGCGGTGGGCGTCGTAGTCATCGGTCGCTCGCGCACTTGCTCGTATCGCTCGACGCGCTCGACGCGTTCGGTGGGATGGTCGTCGCGTTGTGTGGTTGTCATGCCGCGGGAGCAGCAGGGACCATGCCAAGCGGCTAACCTGCCGACCGTGGAGGCATTCCCTTTCCAACACCGGCAGCGCGTACGGTTCGGTGAAACGGACATGCAGAACGTCGTTTACTACGCGAACTATCTCCTGTACGCGGAGGTCGGACGTTTCGCTTACATGCGGGAGCTCGGTCTTCCGTATGGCGACATGACCGCGAAGGGGCTGGACTTCACGATCGGCGAAGCGAACGTCCGCTATCGGGCGCCGCTGCGGTTCGACGATGAGTTCGACATCAAGGTGCGCATTGGGGAGATCCGGCACGCGTCGTGGGCGTTCGACTACGCGGTCGATCGGGCCGATGGGCTGCACTGCGCGGAGTTGACGACGGTGCAGGTCATGATCGACCGCTCGACCCTTCGCGCGACGCGTATCCCCGAGGACCTTCGCCGGACGCTCGAGACGGCGAAGGAGGCGTCCGGCGTGCGCCAGGCTCGATAGGTGGACACCGCGCTACCCGAGGACATCCGACTCCTGCAGCGGACCGTTCGCGCGTTCGTCGATGAGGTCCTGGCGCCATGCGCGAAGGAGATCGAAGAGAAGGATGAGATCCCGCGCGCGCTGATCGCGAAGATGGGCGAGGCCGGTCTCTTCGGCATCGGTCACGCCGAGGAGCTGGGGGGCCAGGGATTCGGGAAGCTCGGCTACTGCGTGGCGGTCGAGCAGCTCGCGCGGGTCAACGCCTCGCTCTGGAACATCGTCGGTGGTTCGGCGGGTCTTTGCGGCACCGCGATCTCGGTCGGCGGGCCGGACGACGTGCGCCATCGCTATCTGCCCGACCTCTTCAGTGGTCGAAAGGTCGGCGCGTATGCGCTGTCCGAGCCGGGCGCGGGCAGCGATGCGGGGAGCCTCAAGACTGTCGCGCGCCGTGATGGCGATACCTACGTCATCGACGGCGCGAAGACCTTCATCACCAACGCACCGATCGCCGACGTGTTCGTGATCTTCGCGAACGCGGCACTGGCCAGCGGCTCGAAGGGCATCACCGCCTTCGCCGTCGAGCGCGGCGCGAAGGGTCTCGACATCGGACCGAACGACGAGAAGATGGGGCTGCACGGCTCGACCACCGCGCAGCTCTACTTCAACGGTCTGCGCGTCCCCGTATCGCAGCGCGTCGGCGATGAAGGTGATGGCTTCAAGATCGCGCTGCGCACGCTCGACTTCGGCCGGCTCGGCCTCGCCGCGCATTCGGTCGGCGCGGCGCAGCGGCTGCTCGAAGCGTCAGTGGAATACGCGAAGACGCGTGCGCAGTTCGGCAAGCCGATCGGCACGAACCAGGCGATCCAGTGGATGCTGGCGGACGCCGCCACCGAGATACATGCCGCGCGACTCATGGTGTACGACGCCGCGTCGCGGGCCGACCGCGGCGAGCGCATCAGCGAGCGCGCGTCGATGGCCAAGCTCTTCGCCACCGAGATGCTCGGTCGTGTCGCGGACGCCGCGGTCCAGATCCACGGCGGCATGGGCTACATGCGCGAGCTCTGGATCGAGCGCGCCTACCGCGACGCGCGCATCACGCGGATCTACGAGGGAACGAGCGAGATCCAGCGCGTCGTCATCGCGGGCGCGCTCCTGGCGGACAGCTGAGACCGGTCACGCCGGGCGGCCACCCGCTCATCACGGCTCTGTGGCTGGTCGGTGTCGGGGCTGCGGTGCTGGCCTTCGTCGCCGCGATCGCGGGCGCCGGCGCGACCGCAGTGGTGCTGTCACTCGCCGCTCTCGTCGCGTTCGTCGCCGGCTCGGTCGCATTTCAGCGGCGCCTGCGTCACTTCAGCGCCACGCTCGTTTCGGTGGAGGAGGCGCTCGACGCCGACGACGTGAAGCACGCACGCGAGCTCATGGCCCCGCTGCTCGCGCGGTTTCACACCTTCCCGATGGTGCAGGAGGTCGCGGCCGACGTGCTCTACGCGGCCGGCGATCCACTCTCCGCCGCGTCGCTTTGGGAGTCGGCGATGAAGCAGCTCGGCGCGACGCGGGTCGCGCCGCGTCTTGTCGCGGCGTACGCGGCGCTCAATCGTGGCGGCGACGCGCGCCGTGTCGCGGCCCTCGTTCCGAATGAGCCGCTCGCGGACCTTGCCCTCGCCTGGAGCGAGCTCGCGGCGAATGGTGGTGACCGCGCACACGGCGCGGTCCTCGCCGGCGAGCTCATGCGTAATGTCGAGCAGTCGCCCAACGCGACCGTCGCCGCGATGACCGCGGCGGTCGCCGCGATCGCGGACGCGCAGCGCGGCGATCGTGCCGCTGTGCTCGCGAAGCTCGACGCGATGCGTCAAGTGACTTCCACGCAGAGCGACGGCGCGTTCCTCAGCTATCTCGCCGGCGTGGCGCTGCGCGATGTTGGGGACATCGATGAGGCGCGCCGCGAATTCAGCGCCGCGGTCGAACGATCACCCGATTCGATCGGCGGCGCGCTGGCCCGCCGCGAACGCGCGAACCTCTCGACCTAGAGCTTCGCCTCGCGCAGCGTCGTCAGGAAACCGGCGACGGGGCCGATCGGCGCGCCGGCATCCTTCCGGCGGAGGGCGACGATCGGACGCCGAACCGGCTGCGCGCCGATCAGCCGCACCGGACGCAGCGACCGTGAGCGAAGCTCGGCGCCGAGCGCCATGCGCGGCAGAAGGGCGACACCCAGTCCCTGCTGGACCATCTTCTTCGCGGCCTCGACGTTGTCGAGCTCCATCACGCTCGCGGGCACGACGCCGGCCTCGCGGAACAGCGTGCTGGTGAGCTCGTGGTAGCTGGACGCGCGATCGAAGAGGATCAGCCGCTCCGTCGCGAGCTCGTCCATGCGGACCTTCGTGCGAGCGGCGAACGGATGCCGGCGGCTCACGACGAGGAGCAGCTCGTCCTCGAACACGGGTATGAGCTCCACCTCGGGATGGCGGACGGGCCGTCCGAGGCCGACGTTCACCTCCTGGCGGAGCACCATCTCGAGCACCTCCTCGGTATGGCCAGTCCTTACCCCCAGCCGCACGTTCGGATACGCGGTGCGGAACGTCTTGAGGATCGTCGGGAGCAGATACGTGCTGACCGCGGGCGCCGCGCCGATGACGAGGTCCCCGGTCGCGCCCTCGCGCAG
>WNFL01048698.1_pt1 | contig 10719 bp, 14 predicted proteins | sample 5400361 | NCBI WGS metagenome assembly WNFL01 (sample SAMN13153351, study PRJNA577476) | soil metagenome | isolation source: 40 cm soil on Douglas fir-dominated hillslope | place: USA:California | collected 2013-09-17 | reverse complement strand
CTTCTTCATGCGGCGGTTCCTCGCGTCGTTTCCGTCAGGATGGTGCACCCTTGAGGATGCGTGGCGACCACTAGTTCCCGCCCGTCGATTCTTATCAAGTGAACCGAATGCTGGGGCGTGAGCGCGAGCCGCTGCAAAGACTGGAGAGACTTGGCCCGACCTTGCGGGCGCCACGAGATCGCGGCTCCGCGGCGGCGCACGGCCCACAAGAAGGCGCCGAGGAATCCGAACACAAGCAGTACTGAGCAAACCTGGCGAGCGAGTTCCATGGTTAGAAAGCCTCCGGGACGGCGAACTGAAGTTCGCCGCTGCACGCTGAAGCGTGCGCCACATCCGCCGGGATTTGTGGCGCACGCATTAGCGTGCCGCCGGCGGCTTCAGCCGCCGGGCAAACAGAGAAACCGTTCACTAGTCCGCCTCCTTGAAATCCGTGATCCGGACGCCGACGGCCTCCTCAATAATCACGATTTCGCCCGAGCCGACCAGAGTTCCGCCGATCAGCAGATCGATGTTCTCGCCGGCGGCCCGAGTCATCTTGATCACGCTCCCGTCAGTGAGCGCGAGAATGTCGCGGACCGTCATAAACTTCCGGTCGAGCTCGATCTCCACCTGCATGGGGATGTCGCTGAGATGCCGGATCTCTTCAGAGGGCGTCATGGCTACTGTTTCAATGCGATGGTTTCCTGGCTGAGCTGGTCGACCGTGGTGATGATCTTGGCGTTCGCCTGGTAGCCGCGCTGGAAGACGATCAGATTCGTGAATTCACGCGCGATATCGACGTTGGAGGCCTCGACCGATCCGCCCAGGATCTTGCCTCGCCCGCCGGTGTCCGCGACGCCGATGGCCGGAACCGCCGAGTTCGCGCCCAATTGATAGGTGTTGTTGCCGGACGCGATCAGCGACTGCGGGTTCCGAACGGTGGCCATCGCCAGTTGCCCGACCACCACCTGGGTTCCATCGGAATACTGCGCCAGAATATTTCCCGAATCGGCCAGGCCCACGCGAAGCAGGTTGGCTGCCGGCGCGCCATTCTGGGCCAGCGCCGAGGTTGCCGAGGGCTGGGCGAACTGCGTGATTCGCGCCGCAGGACCGTTGAACAGGTTCCAGGTGATGTTCAGATCGGCAGCCCCGTCGGAAAGGCCGGTCACGTTCAATGCTGGTTGAGGATCAGTCACAGCCGGGCTCACCAGCGTACCGTTGCTGCCGAAAGTCAGCGTGCCTGTCACTGGCGTGAACGGTGCGGCGACATCGCTGTTAGGAAAACTTGCCGAATACGTCCACGTGTTCGCCGCGGTCTTGGTGAAGCTAAAGCCCACGACGTGCGATGTGCCGAGCGAATCGAACACCTCGAGCGATGTCGAAAACGTCGCATCAGGTGAGCCGACCGCCGCCGCCGAGTTCAGATTCAGATCAACCGAGGCTGTGGTTGTTACCGTTGGCGCCTTGAGAGTACCCACCGGCACCGTAATGGGACCGATCGGCGCGTTCGTATCGACCAGGCCACCGACGGCGTTCCAGCCCAGCAGCTTCTCCCCGGTCGCCATCGTCAGGTGGCCGCTGTTATCCACGACGAAGTTGCCGCCGCGCGTGTATTCCTGGATGCCGCTGCTCGATTGCGCGACGAAGAAGCCGTCGCCCTCGATGGCCGCGTCTAAAGGCCCTCCGGTCGATTGCAGGGCGCCCTGAACAAATTGTCGCAAGGTGACCGGAGCTCCCACACCGAATCCGACCTGAGTCTCCCCGAGACCGGCCGCTCCCAACGATTGCGTCACCAGATCGTGGAACGAGACCGTGCTTGCTTTGAACCCCGTGGTATTGAGATTCGCCAGATTGTTTCCGACCACGTCGATCGCCGTGGCGTCGGCATTCAGAGCGGAAAGAGCGGTATTAAAAGAGGTAAACATGATTTCTCCTGATTATTTTGTGGAATCAACGGCGGGCGTCGCCGCGGCGTTGGATTGCAGAGCAGTGCGGATCGCGTCCAGGTCGTCCCGCATCTGCGACGATTGCTCGAGTGACGTGAATTGCGCCAGTTGCGTCACAAACTGTAGGCCGTCCGCCGGGCTTAGCGGATCCTGGTTTTTGAGCTGCGCGACCAGTAATTGCAGAAATGTGTTCTTGTTTGCGAGCGGGTCTGTCGCCGGTTTGGGCGCGGCTTGTGGCGGCGTGGCGGCTGCGGCAGTGCTGTTTATGGGGGTGGTGGTCATGATTGTTTCTCCAGTTCTTCGAGCCAGCGCTGCTGGCGTGATCCTCGTGGTTGCTGTTGTTGTTGCTGCTGCTGGCGGCCGTGGAACGGCCGTTCCTCGCGGAAACTCATTTCCGAAGATGAATTCAACCGTGCAACCGCGTCGCGCGGCGTGAAGACGTCGGTGTGATAGCCGGCCCGTTCGAGCGAGCCCGCCAAAGTTCCCAAGTCATGCCGAAGGGCCGTTTGCAGCACGGTGTCGGGAGTGCGAACGGCCACATGAATCTGGCCGGCGCGCTCGATGATGTGCAGATCCACAGCGGGCTCCTCAGGACGTGCGATGCGCACCGCGATTTCCTGCGCCGGCGCAGGGATGGGTGGGGCAACCGCGGTTGTCACGGGCTCCGAAGCGCGCAGGGCTTGAGCGGCGCCCGCAACGGGAGTTTCCGATTTGACCGCGGCCGGCGCGCTGTCGGTCGCGGCCGGTGTTTCGATCGTCCGGACGAAGGTGCCGCTGTGATCGGGCGGCGGACCCGAGATGGCGGCCGCGGCGGCGACACGCACGAATGCTGGTTCGCGATCCTGAGTGGGTTTGGCCTTCGTGTCGGCCAGGGAGACAGGCGCGACGCGGGGCGACGATTTGTGTTCGTCCTCATCTTGTGCGACGGCAGCAGGCGCGCTCTCGTGTGGAACTTCAATCGGATTCCGCGACGCTGTGCTCTGAGGTGTGGCGCTCTGCGGCACGGCTTCTGCGTGAGGCGTCAGGCGGGCTGTGAAAGCGAGCTCGGCCACAGGGGCGACTGGCGTCGCGACTTTGGCTTCGGCCGGCAGCTCGGCCATGTTCAGCCGAGCCGCGTCGTTCGGAATGGTCTCAGCATTCGGCGTGGCCGGTTGAACAGGAGCCGGGGCAATCGCTGCAGGCGCGACCGGCAGGTCAACGCGGTCAAGAGCGCCGAGACTTTGCTGCTTGTTCTCTTTGAGCATCGAACGCAACAGCGCCTGGGCGATCTGCTTGGGAGACGCGCTCGTCTGCGTAGCTTGCGGCGTCTGCGGCTCGATCTCAGGTTCCGCCGAACCGAACAGCGCATTAATAAGGTTGAAGAATCCCGCGGTCGTTTCGGTGGATTGAGTATTGGGTTGCGTGGGAACCGGCGGCCACAGTGCGGCCAGCATTCCTGCCTGATTTTCCATCGTTGCGGCGAGCGCGTTCACGCAGCATAAAAATGCAGGTGAGTGCCCAAACCAGCGCTGCGAATCTAAAGCAGTTATCGCGTGAATCGCGACAACAAAATGGCATTCGATCCGAAACGGCACATTTCCGTCGGTTCCATTTCGGCTCTACATCCACACATCGTCTTTATTTGACCGAGTCTTAGCGAAAGGCTGCAGGATTGCACATACCCCTGGCGAGGATTGTTCGAAATGGATTCGCTACTCATCTCGGCCGCGAGCGGAATGAAAGCCCGCATGGATTCGCTCGACATGCTCGCGAACAACATCGCGAACTCGGGTACCGCGGGATTCAAATCGGATCGAGAGTTCCACACGCAGATCGAGCGCCAATGGACCGATTTTTCGCAAGGCACGCTGACGACGACCGGCAATTCTCTCGACCTCGCTCTTTCCGGCAAAGGCTTTTTCGCATTGAACTCGCCAGGCGGCACGGTCTACACGCGCAACGGAAGTTTTCGGATTTCGAAAGCGAATGAGCTTGAAACCGGCGAGGCGTACACCATCCGCAACGCTGTCGATAAGGGCCGCCCGATCAAGGTGGATCCGCAACAGTCGATCGATATTTCGAAGGACGGCGTGGTGCGGCAGGGCGGACAAGAGATCGGCCAGATCGAGATCGTGACGCCGAACTCGGCTCCGCTCGACTTGAGCAAGCTTGGCAACAGCTATTACGCGCTGTCGAACACCGCCGGGCCGGCGCCGAGTGCGACGGATACAGAGGTCCAGCAGGGAAAACTCGAGCAGTCCAACGTTCCCATCGCGGAAACCGCCGTACGCCTCATCACTGTGATGCGGCAGTTCGAGATGTTGCAGAAGGCTGTGACGTTGAGCTCGGATATGAGCAAGCGCGCCATCGAGGATGTCGCCAGAGTCAGTTGACAGGAGAAGAGCATGATCAGAGCACTCTACAGCGCTGCCAGCGGAATGAACGCGCAGCAGATGAGTATCGACAGCATCGCCAATAACCTGGCGAACGCCAACACGGCCGCTTTCAAGGCGCGCCGCACGCAGTTTCAGGATCTGCTTTATCAAAGCTTCCTGCAGCCCGGCGCGGCGGCAGGCTCGCAGACCGTGGTTCCCAGCGGGCTCCAGCTCGGCATGGGGACACGGCCGTCCGCCAACAGCGTGATCTTTACGCAAGGCAATTTTCAGCAGACCGATAATCCGCTCGACGTCGTGATCCAGGGCAAGGGATTTTTCCAGATCCGCAGGCCCACCGGAGAAACCGCCTACACGCGCGCCGGCAATTTCCAGTTGGATCGCGACGGCAACCTCGTGACCGCCACCGGCGATCCGATCGAGCCGCAGATCACGATTCCGGCGCAATCGCAGTCAGTGACCATTGCTTCCGACGGAACGGTCAGCTACACCCAGCCCGGGCAGACAGCGGCGCAGGTCGCGGGTCAGATCCAGCTCGCCAATTTCACGAATCCGGGCGGGCTCAACAGTATTGGCAACAGCCTGTTTATGCCGACCGACGCGGGCGGCGATCCGACCGTCGGCAATCCCGGCGGCCAGGAAGGCCTCGGCACGTTGCAGCAAGGTTATATCGAGTCATCCAACGTGACCGTAGTCGAAGAGTTCATCAACATGATCCCCCCCCAGCGCGCCTTCGACGCGAACAGCAAAGTGGTGAAGGCCGCCGATGAGATGTATCAGCAGGTAAACAACATCACTCCATGAAATTGCTTTTCACAGTTTTGCTGGCCGCGCCGATGTTTGCCTGTCAGGTGTTCGCGTGTCAGATCGTCGAAGGAGACAAAATCCTCGGCAAGGACCTGGCGGCGGCGAATCCGGTTTTCGCGAAGCTCGACCCGGAGATGGTGATCGGCCCCGCGCCGCTCGCCGGTGTGCGGCGCGTCTGGCACGCCGAGGAGTCCGTGCGGCTCGCGCGGCTGAACAACATCGCGGCCGAGGCGCCGTTCGGTGAGCTGTGCTTCGAGCGCGCCACGGGGCGACTGACCGCTGAAGCACTTCTTCCCGTCCTCCGGAGCGCGCTGGCGATCGAAGGCGCTCAAATCGAGATTCTGGATTTCAGCCGCTACGGCGTTCCGCGCGGCAATCTCGAGTTCACACGCGATGGTCTCACGCCCGCTGGCTTGTGGCGCGGCCGAGTCACCTACGCCGAGGGCCGAAGCGTGTCCGTGTGGGCGAGAGTACGGGTCACATCCGAGCAGACCTGGGTCGAAGCGGTTGAGCCGCTCGCGCCCGGCAAGATTGTCGACGCCGCCCAGCTCGTGGTTCGCAAAGGGCAGCGATTCCCTTTCGGCGCGGCCCCACTCGATTCCGTCGAAACGGTCGTTGGTAAGAAATTGACGCGAACGGTTCACGCCGGAGAGCCAATCTTCGCATTCATGCTCATCGCGCCCTATGAAATCGAGCGCGGCGACAAAGTGACGGTCGAGGTTTCGAGCGGTGAGGCGAAGCTAGGGTTCGAAGCGACCGCCGAGACTGCGGGGCGCGCCGGCGGATCCGTCTTGATCAGGAATCCGGAGAACGGGCGCCGTTTTCAGGCTCGAGTCGAAGGGAAAGGAAAGGTTTCGATCACGAAATGAAATTTCTGCTGTTCCTATGCGTGCCGATGTATTTGTCGGCGCAGTCGGCTGGATCGCTCTATGCGCCCAACGGACGCCTGGCCGACTCGACGCGCGATCTGCGCGCCAGTGAAGTCAACGACATCGTCACGATCGTCGTCTTGGATCGCGCCTCGGCCATCGCTAAGGGCACCACCAACACGGCCCGAAAATCTTCCGCCGCGCACTCGATAAAAGCGCTGGGCGGGACTCTGCCGGCAACCAGCCCGATGGCGGCCCTCATCAATCTGAACAACGATCAGCAATTGCAGGGACAAGGGCAGACCACGCGCGACATGACTCTTTCGACGACCATCTCCGCGCGCGTCGTTGAAGTGACATCGAACGGGACCCTGGTGGTCGAGGGCACCAAGGACATCGCCGTGAACTCTGAAAAGCAGACGATCGTGTTGAGCGGTCTGATCCGACCGGTCGATCTTACGCCCGCGAACACAATTCGTTCCGATCAGGTGGCGAATCTCCATATCAAGGAGAATGGGAAGGGCGTGGTCGGCGACGCGATCAAGCGGCCCTTCATTCTGTACCGCATCTTGCTGGGCCTCCTTCCGTTCTGAAATCTCATGCAAAGACTCTTAGCTCTGGCTCTGATTTTCGCGACCGTCGCTTCCGCGGGCGGCACGCGACTTAAGGAGGTGGCCGCACTCGAAGGCGTGCGCGACAACCAGTTGATCGGTTACGGGATCGTTGTGGGGTTGAATGGTACCGGCGACAAACGCCAGACCGTTTTTTCCGCGCAGACCCTCGCGAACACATTGAGGCGCATGGGGGTGACGATCGATCCTTCAGCGATTCTGGTCCGCAACGTGGCCGCCGTCATGGTGACCGCGAACCTGCCGCCATTCGCACAGCCCGGAACACGCATCGACATTACGTCGGCCGCCATCGGCGACGCGACCAATCTGCAAGGCGGGTTGTTGCTGCTGACGCCGCTCAAAGCCGCCGACGGGCAGGTGTATGCCGCCGCGCAGGGCGCAGTCGTCACCGGGGGCTTCGTGGCCGGACGCGGCGGAAATTCCCAGACCGTGAATCATCCGACGGTGGGACGGACCCCCGGTGGCGCGATCGTCGAGAAGGCGCCTCCTTCAATTGCGCCATCGTCGAAATTAAAATTGCAATTGCGACAGGCCGATTTCACGACCGCCGCGCGCATCGCGCAAGCGTTAAACGATCACTTCGGACCTTCCGTAGCACGCGCCGAAAGTCCGGCGGTGGTGGCCGTGGACGTGCCGCCGTCCTACGCAAACCGACCGGTAGAGTTCGTCGCCGAGATGGAAAACCTGACGGTAGAGGCGGATCGGCGCACCAAGGTCGTGTTGAATGAGCGCACCGGCACGATCGTGATGGGTAAGGATGTCAGGATCTCGCCCGTGGCGATCATGCACGGCGCGCTGAGCGTGGAAATACGGACGAAGCTTGAGGTTTCGCAACCCGAAGCGCTCACCACCGCCAAAACTGCGATCACGCCGCAGGTGACTGTCGACGCCAAGGAAGAGAAATCGAAGAACGTAGTGCTCGATCGCGGCGCGACCGTGGAGGAACTGGTGCGCGCGCTTCAGGCGATCGGATCGACGCCGCGCGATATCATGGCGATCCTGCAAAGCCTGCGCTCGGTAGGCGCGCTCGACGCGGAGATCGAGGTGATCTGATGGACACCGCGATTACACCCGCCTTGCCGCTCATCGATACGCCGCAGAACAAGCCCACTAAGATTGACGGCGCGGCAAAACAATTCGAAGCGCTGCTGATCGGACAGATGCTTCGATCGGTCCGCGAGGCGAACACCGATGACGACACCGATCAATCGAGCGCGGCCATGCTCGATATGGCGGACCAGCAGTTCGCGCAATTGCTTGCCGATCAGGGCGGACTCGGCTTGGCGAAGATGGTCGTTCCCTCGCTGACGGCGAACCGCAAGACCGGCGGCTGAAGCCGCCGGCGGCACGCTGAAGCGTGCGCCACATTTGCCGCGAAGTGCGGCGCGCGCTTCAGCGTGCTGCGGCGAACTTCAGTTCGCCGTCATCGCTTCCGCGCCTTGATCTCCGCCAGCAACTTCTCCACCGCGTCCTCTTTCTCCAGCGCCGCCAGCCGGTCATCCACGCTATCGACCGCCAGCTCCGCCTTCGCCTGGCTCACGGCTTCCGAATGCTGCACCTTGTCCTTCACCCGATCGAAGGCCGCTTCTTTGGATCCATCGCCCATGCTCATCCTCGCATCGCTCGCCCGGCTCAACGCGCGCGAACGCCGGTGCTGCGCGATCAGCACGTCGCTCTTGTTCTGCGCCTCCGCCAGTTTCATCTCCAGCTTGCGCAGCGCCGTTTTCAGATTCTCCACCTGCGTGGTCTGATCGGCCACCTGCTCGGCGAAACTTTGTGCGACCTGGCGCGCGGTCATCGATCGCTCCAGCGCCGCGCGCGCCAGATCGTCCTGGCTCTTGTCGACCGCGAGCTCGGCCTTGCGCACCCATTCGTCCGCCGACTGCTCGTTCTCCTTCTGCTTCTTCATGAGCAGGTGCTGGTCGGCGATCGCGATCGCCACCTGCGTCTTGACCTGCAGAAGCTGGTTCTGCATGTCCAGAATCACCTGCTTGATCATCTTCTCGGGCTCTTCCGCTTTATCGATCAAATCGTTGAGATTTGCGCGAACCAGCGTTGCTACGCGCTCTAAGAGTGCCATTGACGTTTACCTCCTCACTGCGGTTTATCTGTTTTGTCCGTGATCGTCCGGACCTTACCCAAGAGTTCCGACATCTTCATGCCGCTCAAGGTCTCGAACAACGCCGGGATCTGGGCCGCGATTTCGGCCATATCACCGGTGATCTTGTGCATTCCAGTGGAGCTTCCATTGCCGGTGGATACGATGGTGATCTTGTCGATGTTCGCGAGCGGGGAAGCGAGCGCCCTGACCACCTCCGGCAGACCAGTGATCAGTTTGTCGACCACGGCCGCCTGGTTCCACTCCTGGTAGGCTTCCGCCTTGACGTTCATCGCTTTTGCCTCGGCCTCGCCTTTCTTTAAGATGATCTCGGCCTCGGCTTCGCCCTGGACGCGGATCGCCGAGGCGTGGCCCTCAGCTTCAGCGATGGTGCGCTGCTTCTCGGCTGCGGCGAGCGTTTCGATGCGGAGGCGCTCCACCTCGGCCTGCTTCAGCGTGGTGGCGATCAGTTCTTTTTCGCGCCGCAGGATTTCAGCTTCCTGCACCTTGATCTCGTGTTCTACCTGCTGCTGCATGATGTTGGTCTGGATGTCGTAAGCCTTGTCCGCCTGCGCCTGCTGCTTCTTGGTCGTTTCCAGGTATTGCGCTTTCTTGATTTCGAGGTCGCGCATCGCCTCAGCCTGCTTGGCCGAGGAGAGGGCTTCGGCGAGCACGCGTTCCTGATCGGCCAGCGCCTTGGCGACCGCGGCCGCGCGGGTAGCTTCCGCGCGTTTGATGGCCGTGTCGCGCTCGGCTTCGGCGGCGGCGATGTCGGCGTCGCGCTTGATACGCGCCACATCTGGACGGCCCATGTTGCTGATGTAATCGTTCTTATCGCGAATCTCTTTGATGGTGAAAGAGATGACGTCGAGACCCATCTTGTTCATGTCATCAGCGCAGGTGGCGCGAACGCGATCGCCCACCATTTCGGGCTCTTTCACGATCTGCTCGACGGAAAGCTGGCCGATGATACCGCGCAGGTGTCCTTCCATCACCAGCCGAATGAGACCGTCGCGATCGCCATCGCTTTTCGTCAGGAATTGTTCGGAAGCGGTGATGATCGATTCCGGATCGGACTTGACCTTGATCTGTGCCACCGCTTCGACCGTCACCGCCACGCCCTGCATCGTGTACAGGTCCTGCTGCGGGGCGACGTCGAAGGACATGAGCTGAAGCGAGAGCTCGCGGTACGTTTCGACCATCGGAAAGATGACCGTGCCGCGGCCCTTGATAATCCGCGTGCCGCGGATGCCGTAGACCACCAGCGCCTGGTGCGGTCCGGCTTTACGATACAGGCGCGCGAACATCGACATCAGAAACAGGAGCGCCAGCACCATCAGGCCGGCGATCACGAGTATTTCAGCGGAAATGTGCATACATCCTCCTCTTTTCAGTAACGGTCGCCACTCATCTCATCCCAGCGGCGCACGTACGCAATCCCTTTCTCATACCGTGTGACGATGACTTCCGTGTCTCTCGCGAGCTCGGCGCCGTCGTCACTGCGCGCCGGTGTCGCGCGGCGGGTGCCCCCGCACGAATAGATCAGCTCTCCCGTTCCGCTTTTCCGAATCGGGCTTGCCACTCGTCCGAGCACGCCCACCATTTCGTAGTCCGCCGGATCGAGTTGCTCGTCAGAGCGGACCAGCTTCAACAGGAACCAGAAGACCACCGATGCGCCGCCCAGACCGCTCATCGCGGCGATGAACAGGCCGAGATAGGCCCACACATTCGAGTAGCGCTCCAGCAGATAACCCGTGCCGCCGAACCACGCGAGGAACGCGGCGATCGTTCCGAAGTTCAGCGGCGCAAGTCCCGATCGCCCGCCGCCTTTCGCGCCGACTCCGTGCACATGACCGTGTCCATGGCCATGAAAGTGAAAGTGCGGAAGATGCACCATGCCCGCGAGGAACGATACCGCGCTCAGCAGAAAGCCGACCAGGAAGGCAATCAGGTAAAAGGTTTCCCAGCTCATACCGCCTCCTTGCGGATCGACTCCATTCTGGATTGACCGCCCGG
>WNFL01365077.1_pt1 | contig 10720 bp, 11 predicted proteins | sample 5400361 | NCBI WGS metagenome assembly WNFL01 (sample SAMN13153351, study PRJNA577476) | soil metagenome | isolation source: 40 cm soil on Douglas fir-dominated hillslope | place: USA:California | collected 2013-09-17 | reverse complement strand
GACGGTGCTGGTCGTGTTGTCGCTGCCGGTGATCAGGCGGGCGTGGGAGGTGCGAATGGCCTGCCCGCCCAGGGGTTTGCAGACCCAGACCTTGCGCTCCTTGCAGTCGTAGAGTCCGACGTGGGGATACTTGCCGTTGAATGAGTCGGTGCAGAACTTTGCGCTGACGCGCGGGCCGACTTCTTCGGATTCGGGTGGCTTGCGGAAGCCGAACATGTGGGGGCTGACCTTGTCCGGTCGGTGGTTCGGCTCAAAGCATATGGGGTTTTACGGAAGATTCAATCGGCTAGACAAAGTGCCGCACCGCGACACCGGCGAAGGCGCCGCGGCGGCGGTTTAACTCACTTGCCGAGCATCTTGAGGATGACGAACAGGATCAGGAACATCCCGATTCCGCCACCCAAGCCCCAGGTAATCAAAGCGGCCCAACCAGCGGCGGCGACGGGAATTAAAACCAGTGCGGTAAGCATAAGCGTTCTCCTTTGTTGAGAGGGAGAAAAGCAATTGCTGTGCCGCAGTGATCCCGCTCGTCTTACTTGCTATGCTGGTGAGCGATCTTGCGACGCTTCTCAGGCGTATCGATGGCCGACTACAAAATCGATGAACTCGCCCGCTTGGAATGGATGCAGAGTCGTATTCCTGCCTTGGCCGCGTTGGTCCACTTCGTTCCCGACGGACCGCGCGACGCTGCGGTTGATTCATTTGCTACCAGTCACCGAAGCAGATGGTATCCGATTCAGGGCGGGACGCGGGTCGTAGTCTCGATGGAACGCAAACCGGAATACGACGCGACGACGTGGCAAATTGAGAAGGGCGCATGGGATAATGAGCACTGCGACCTTTGCGGCGAGAATATCCCAGCGATGACCCTATGCTGGGTCACCAAGTACGATCCCTACGTTCTGCTCTGCGATGCATGTCATACAAAGGCGGCGGCGACGACCGGCGGAGGTTGACGCGTTATGTCGAACGGTAGAACGATGACTCGCAGACGCCGCTGGACGATCGTTGCCGGATGTGCGATCGCAGCTGCCTACATCGGCGGCCTGGTCATTGGTTACCGACGGCTGCCGTGGGTGGCGATCAACAATCTGAGCGATCACGAATTAGTCACTGCTGCGACGGCTGTCACGATCGATCGCAGCCAATCGTCGATGTCGCAATCACAGGAAGCGTACCTGAAGCTGCGTTTACCGGAATCACCGGTGCCCACGACGCCTCGGATTCACGTCCAGATAGGTTGGAACGCTCTTGTATGCGCTTGCGTCAAAGCGGGGCGTTACCGCGCGCTGCTGGGCGCAGAATGGAAGGATACGCTTTTCGTTTGTGTTTTCGGAGCCTGGATTCCGGTGTACACATTCAGCCATTTGATGGCGTAATGTCGACGGCAAGCACCCCCCTCCCGCTTCAACTACTTCAGCGTGACCGTGTATGGGCTGACCAGCATCACCGGACGCTTATCCAGCAACTGAATCATCTGAACCTGCTGCATGAAGAGCCGCCGCACCGAGGCGGGCATCGCCTTCAACGGAGAATCAACCGACAGCTCGAACTTCGCCTTGAACGGCAAGCGGGCATCGGGGCCATCGTCGCCGCCACCGGCTTTGCCGCTGATCAAGTCGAGCAGCGAGCGGCTGCCGGGAAGGCTCTTGACCTCGTATTCCTTGTCCTTGAGGCCCGCTTCACCAGCGGCGTAAGCGAGGGCGTCGGTCAGGCCGCCGATCTCGTCGATCATCCCCAGTTCCTTTGCCTGCCTCGCGACGAATATGCGCCCGCGCGCGACCTGGTCGATATCCTTGATCTTGTCCTTGCGGTTGGTCATCACGCGCTCGGTAAATTGATCGTACGTCTGCTTCATCCAATTGGTGACCATGCGCCGCTGACGGTCAGTCCACTCGGTGTTCATGGAGAAGAGGCCGGAGTTTTTGCCGCGGCTGAAGGTCTCGGTGGTGATGCCTAGCTTGTCGAAGAGGTCCTTGAGGACGAACTTGCCACCGACCACGCCGATCGAACCGACGATGGCGGAGGGATCGGCGAAAATGTAGTCGCTGGCGGAGGCAAGGTAGTACCCACCCGAAGCCGCCCCTGCCACATTACTTCGCTCGCCAGCGCCGATCCGCCCGGCGAATCAATGCGCAGCACAATCGCCTTCACGTTGTCATCCCGGCTGGCCATGCGGAACGCCTTGCGGATGTTCTCCGAGCCGACGTTGCCGGATGCGCCCATGATGCCATCTTCAGCTTCGCCATCCACAATGACGCCATCGGCGTGAATCAGCGCGATGGCAGCCTTGTTCGATTCCTTGGGCTTCTTGCCGATGTTCGCGAGCAACGCGAACGGGTTGGAGAAATCCAGCTTCTCGCGCTGCGGCTCAGCGTAATTGGGCAGGATGTTGATGTCGCCGCCCAATTCATCGGTGATGAGGTCGCGCAGATCGTCCTGGCTGAGAAGGTGATCGACCAGCTTGCGGTCCTTGGCCTGTTTGGCGGTGAGGATGCAATCGTCGATGATCTGCTTCACCGAGGATTTGCTGATGTTTCGATTCTTCGCGATCGTGTCAACGATCACTTCGTAGAGCGAATCGACGACCTTATTGAGCTCGCCGCGCGATTCGGGGCTTGGCTCGGTGCGGGTGTACTGTTCGTCCGCGCCTTTATACTCACCGATCTGCACGTAATCCGCCTTGACGCCGACCTTGTCCATCAGCCCTTTGGTGAACATGGTCTCGATGCCGACGCCGGGGATCATGATCTCGCCGCCTTGCAGCAGGCAGACATCGGTCGCGCCCGACGCGGCGAGATAAGTGGCGGTATCGTAGCCGTCCGCGTAGGCGAACGTGCGCTTGCCGGCCTTGCGAAGCTCATCCAGGGCCGAGCGGATCTCACCGGCCTGGGCAAGGTTGAAACCCGTATCCGCGCTGAAGGTAACCAGCACCGCCCGGAGGCCCTTGTCATCACGAGCGCGGTGCAGGCGATCGACCAGGTTCTGGATCGTAATCATCTGCGAGTCACCGAACAGGGTGAACTCGGGCGTCTTCTCGAGCAGCGGCGAGGTGAGATCAAAGTGGGCGACCTTGAGCAGCTTATCGACCTCGGCCTTCCGGGCGTTGATCTTCGCCACGATCTCGGACGGGGTGGGGAAGTGCTCATCCGTGGAAGCGGTCGTGGTCGCCGGGGCCCTCTTTACGACGGGCTTTGTCGTGGGCGTGTTGGAGCGCGGCGCCGGCGCATCGGGCTTGGGCGGCGTGACGGTCGGCTTGGTGGCCGGGATCAACGGGATGGTCTTACCGGGCTCAACGGGAAAAGGCTTGGTCGGCACGTTGTCGGCCCGGGCAACCGACAGTCCAAGCGTCAGGGAGGCGGCGATCAGGTAACGAATCATGGATTTACTCCTGGGAGCAAGTTGGATGGACCGGCTGAATATAGGCTGGTTATCGAGTTCCTTCAATTCAAATCGGCAAAGGGGCAAGCCCCGGTGAATCAGACGCCGGCGGAGGTGGCAGAGTTCGGCGGAATCGGGGTGGGGGAGTGCCTGATGATGCCGTTCGCGGCATGAACGTCATGTTGAGCGCAGCGAAACTTCTGGCTTGGGAATTCCAGGCCAGATGCTTCGCAAGCTCAGCATGACGATTGTCGCGCGCTACCGACGCCGGCGACGAACGATAAGCAGCGTGACCCCCACGCACATCATCGAGCAAGTTCCCGGTTCCGGTACCGCCAGCACCGGCGCGGTGCGGTAATGGGTCGCGTCTTCAAAGTCGTAGGCGTACGAAAGTAGGCTAGCCTCGCTCCACTGATCGCCCAGGAACGCGACGCTGAACGGGGTTCCGTCAGCGTAATAGCCGCCGGGAAGATTCACCTGCGGCGTGCCGAGGAGGTTGATCTCCGAAACAGTGACGGCGGAATAACTCCCGGTGCCGCCGGCGTTGGGCATCAGTCCGGGCTCGGCGGACTGCTGCGGGAAGAACAGGCCGTCGAGGTTGTTGTCGGTCATGACCTTTCGAAACGCCGCCAGCATCACGGCGCGGCCATCCATGAATTTCTGCACGCTCGCGGTATCCGAAACGTCAGGGGTCAGCGTATTGGCCTGCAGCGCCAGCGGCGCATCGGGGTTGGCGGTCGTCGGAGTGAACGATCCGATCAGCGGGCCGCTGGGTTGATACAAATCGATGCCATGGGTGGCGGCTTTAAACGCAGCCACAGACGTGGGCGACTTGGTCGGGTCCAGCGTGTCCTTCATCCACTGGTTGATCTCATATGGCAGGTTGGTGCTGCCCCACTGGCTGAAGGTGGCGCTGAGCGTGCTGAAATTCGTGCCGGTGAAGACGTCGGGAACGAGGGTCGCGCCCTGGGCTGTGAGAACGCCCTGGGCGGTGGTGTAGAGCGCCTGCGCATCGGCGGAGAGCGTAGTGCTTTTGAACGCGCCGGTTGGCCCGGTCGGAGCGGAACTGTACAGCCCGAAGCGCTTGCCCTGCAGCGCCGTGGTACTAAGCCCCGCGGCATAACCGGCGGCTGGAATGTGACCGCTGGCAACCGTCGAGGAAATCGTGTTCGGATCCGACGGATCGTAACCAGCAATGACAGAGAGCATATTCGCAGCATCTCGAACGGTCTTGGTGTTGGTGCCAAAGACATCGCGCGTCGAGCCGCTCAGCGGCACACCGCCGCTGGTCGGTACCAGCCCGAACGTAGTCTTGATGCCGACCAGCGCCTGCGCACCCGACGGGTTTTGAATCGAGCCGCCGGTTTCCTCAGCGGTGCCCATGGTGGCGAAGCTGCCGGAGGTGGCGGTCGCCGTGCCGCTGCTGCTGCCGCCGGGCGCGCGATCGTGGACGACCGCGTTGTAGGTCGGGCCGAAGAAACTGGGATTCGCGTTAGCGCCGCGCAGCCGCGCGACGATCGGCGCATCGGCCTTGGCGATCATATCCCCGCCGACCTGGCCGGTGGTGCTGTTGCTGTATTCGTGGGCGACCCCGAAGAATCCGCTGGTCGTGCGCAGGCCCGCCACGTTCATTGAATCCTTGATGACGATCGGCACGCCTTGCAGCGGTTTGGTCACGCCGTTCGCATGGATTTGCGCGTCGATCGCATCGGCTTGTGCCAAGGCGTCGGCGGGATTCAGATAAGTAAATGCGTTGTAGTTGCCGTTGTAGGTATTGATCCGGTCCAGGTACGCCTGCACGAGATCGTGAGTGCTATAGAGTCCGCCTGACAGATCGGATTCGATCTGCGCCGCGGTCAGCTCGACCACGTTAACTGGTGACGCACTGTGCGCGAACGGTGCGACCATCGCCACGGCTGCCAGCGCAACCGTGGACATCAACTTCGAGTAACCCATGCGAATGTTCTCCCGCAGCGCAAGGCTGTTCTTCCCGCGGAGGGGTTAGCGATCTGCGCGCCAATCCGGAGAACCCCGAAATATTTGCGCCAAGGGAGGTGATGGCCGGACAGTCGCAGAGCGACCGCCGCGCGACTGCGCGAGTTGAGATGTTGGTGTTAATTATGACGGCAGTGACGCCAGCACGAATTCTTAACCGCTGTACGGCGCGACACCGTCGGGCGTGACCAGCAGCAGTTGCTCGGTCACCTGGTGCGGCATCTTCGTGTAGTCCTCGGCGATCTGCGGGGCGAGGCGATCGACGGTTTCCTTGTCGTAGCGGAAACAAAGCAGGATGTCGCGATGCGGAATCGCCGCGACGAACGGGCTGCCCAGATGTTCGCTCAGGCGATCGTGCAACGTCGGCAGGAGAATGCGGGCGGCGTCATAACCATCGCGCTGCGAGAGGATGATCAGCGTGATGTTGCCGCTGTCGTCCTGGGCGACGTTGGCGTGCATTTCCTCGCTGCGCGTCACCAGGTTGTCCACCGCTTGCTCGTGGAGATCGTCGAGCGTGATGTTCCACCCTTCGAACAGTTTCTTCGCGATATAAGAAATCGTGCGGTCCGAATCGATCGCATAGGCGACGCGCAGGCCTTCGATCAGCGGCTGCGAGACGACCGTGTCATACGCTTCGTCGCAGAACTGCGCGGGGAGGATCATCGGCATGATCCGCTCCTTCAGGCCTTCGAAGGGGCCATCCTCGTCGGGATGGCCTTCGGAGGCGCGGAGCAGTTCGACGGCCCAGCGCTCGACGTGATGGGTGACGTCCTTGGGGTCGAGAGCGGTCATGCGGTAGAGGTTTTCGAGGCTGGCGAGGTGCCCGTGACCGCGCTCTTTTTTCGGCTTGATGCGAACGGCGAAATCCTCGTCCGCGGGCACGATGGTGAGCAGCGGAAAGCGCTTGTTGACGATCTCGATGACTTGCGCAACGAACTCGTCGCGCGTCGGGGTGGACATGCCCAAACTATAGCAATGGCGCGGCTCAAAGGCGAATGGGGAATGTGCCAGTTGGATCGCAACTAACTGCGCCTTATTGCGTTGCGACCAGCGGGCTCTTACAACACGCACCCCCAACGCGAAAGGAGTCCGGATGGCGGAGGCAATCAGGGTAGGGATTATCGGCGGCGGCTGGCCCGGACGGGCGCATGCGCGCGGCTATCTGGCATCGGGCGGGTTCAAGCTGATGGCCGTGGCGGACCTGATCCCGTCGCGCCGGCGCGAGATGATGACCGAGTTCAAAATCCCGCGCGAATACGCCACGTGGGAAGAACTGGCAGCCGACAAAGAGCTCGATGCCGTCAGCGTCTGTTTGCCAACTCACCTTCATGCCGCCGCCACGATCGCGGCGCTGCGCGCGGGGAAACACATCGTCTGCGAGCGCCCGCCGACGCTCAGCGCAGGCGAGGCCAAACGCATCGAGACCGCGGCGGCCAAAGCGCAGCGCGTCGTGCTCTACGGCATGCAGCGGCGCTTCGGCGGCGCGGAATTGGCGACGAAGCAGGCGATCGTCAAAGGATACGCCGGCAAAGTTTATCACGCGCGCACGGTCTGGACCCGCACCCGCGCCGTCCCGATCGGCACCGGATGGTTCACCGATCGCGCAAAATCCGGCGGCGGCGCGCTGATGGACCTGGGATCGGTCATGCTGGATCTCGGCTGGTACCTGCTGGGCGAACCCAAGCCGGTCAGCGTCTATGCCGCGACACAAAAACGGTTGGAGAACCTCGTCCCCAACGGCATGAAATTCGACGTTGAAGAGGCCGCACTCGCGCTCGTGCGCTTCGAAGGCGGACTGACGCTGGAGATGACCGTGAGCTGGGCCTTGAACCAATCCCCCGCCCAGAACGGCGTCGTCTGCCGCGTGCATGGAGATCAGGGCGCGGTCGAAGTGTACACGTCCAAAGGCGCGGTCATGCATCGCGGATTTGGCCACAAAGGAGAGTCGAAAGAGATGCCGCTGAAATTACCAAAGCTCGTGGGACACGGGGCGATGATGCGGCATTTCCGGGAATGCGTGTTGACCAAGACCGCCCCGTTGATTGGCGCGGCTCAGGGCGTGGTGCTGATGCGGATGATCGAGGCGATGTACAAGAGCGCGGAGACGGGGAAGAGCGTTTCCCTTTGATGTCAAATGTCAAAAGTCAAATGTCAAAAGTAAAGAAAGGAGTTGGGTATGACGCCGACGAAGGAATTGGAGGAGCGGACGTTCCAGTATGGGGTGAGGATCATGAAGCTTGGGATGAACCTGACGACGAAGAAGGTCAGCTTTCGTGTGATCGATCAAGTGGTCGGGGCGGGGACTTCCGTAGGGGCAAACGTGGAAGAATCGCACGCGGCATCGAGTCGGGCGGACTTTGCGCATAAGCGCGACATCGCCCTGCGCGAATGCCGGGAGAGCGTTTACTGGCTCAGGTTGCTGGTGGCGGCGGGGGTGCTCAAGGTGAAGGTCGTCGAGGGACTGATTGATGAAGGTCATCAGATAGGCAGGATACTGGCAAAGGCAATCCTCACTACCCGGCAGTCAATGTCCAAAGGCTCCTGATCTCGCTCTGCACTTTTGACTTTTGACTTTTGACTTTTGACATCAGCCTTCCGCCCCCCCGAGTTCCCGTGACTGGAAGAGCCACATCCCAACCGAGAGCGCGAAGAGCGCATACGCGATGGCGTAGACGGTGGAGATGCCAAGGTACGTGAATACGGTCGATGGGATCAGTTTCGAAACCAAACGCGGCGATATTGCGGTGGATCGTCAGCGGGCGGATGTCGAACGCTTCCAGATACGGAAGGACGATGCTCACCAGGTACGCCGGCCCTTTCACCAGCCACGACCGATCGCCCAGGGGGGCGGACTTGCCGCTGATCGGATACAGGAATCTCGTCAGGTTCCCAGCCAGGTAGATCAGGATCACCACCGGCAAGTTAACCACCAGCGAGACCCGCGTGGAGATCGCCACGCCCACCGCCGCCAGCACGCTGATCTGCAGCCAGATCTCCAGCAGGCTTGGGATCAGGCTGACGACGTGCATCAGGCGCAGGTTGAGCAGTCGCTGGATCTCGCGGTCGTCCAGGCTATTGCGGATCAGATAATCGCCGGGGATGCGGTACCACGTCCCCAGCGCGAGGATAGCGCCGAGGACGATCACCGCCAGCAGTGCGGCCAGGATGATGCCAAGGTATTTGCCCACCAGGACTTCCCACTTGTAGAGCGGTTTGCTCATCAGCGTGAGCATGGTGCGATCTTCGATTTCCTCGAAGATCGACTTGCTGGTGGCGAAGAGGGTGGCGATCAGGACGAAGAGCAGGATGACGTCGAGGCCGACCGATTTGAACATCGTCGTGTCTTCACCGAGCGTGAAGAAAGGGAGCAGGCCGAAGACGATCAGCACCGCCGCGCCGAACACCAGCAGGAGCGTGTAGATGGGCTGGACGACCGCTTCGCGGAAGGTATGGCGCAGGATGACTAAGGTTCGGTACATGGCGGGGTCAGTTGTCCATTGTCAGTTGTCAGTTGTCAATACAAGGGGGCGTCGTCCCAACAACTGACAACGGACCACTGACAACTGACAACGGACCACTATCAATGCTTAATCGCAAAACTGCTGAAGGCGTTGGTGGCGGGCTCATCCTGGGTGTCGATCTGGCGGATGAAGTGGGTCATTTTCTGGCGGATGTCGTCGAGAAGCTGGTTCATTTCCTGATCCGGGCCTTCCATGACCAGCTCGACGCGGCCATCGGGGAGGTTGCGGACATAGCCGCGGATGTCGTGTGGCATCGCGAGGTTATGAACGGTGTAGCGGAAGCCGACGCCTTGCACGCGGCCGGAGAAATAACAGGTTCGACGATGGGGTTCAGCGGACGTGTGCTTGAGGTGGGCGCTCATCACAGGGGGCAGTTTAGCGCAAAACGGTCGGAACATGCAACGGAAATTTCGCGGATCATGAATTCCACTGGGCCGAGTACTCATCGTACGCGACTTTGCGGAGATACGCCTGGTAGAGCTTGTCGATCGTCGCGAAGTCGAGGTTGAGATAATGTTCGAGCATCGGTTTGACGCCGGTGCGGTTCCAGGGACCGCCGGCGCGGTTGTGGGTGTGGGTCGGATCGAAGACGGTGCCGTAGGCGGTCTCGGTCAGCCAGCGCTGGAGATCGGGGCGGAACCGGGCGTTGTCGGCTTCGTAAAGAAACTTGGCGAAGCACCAGGCCTGGGCGTAGAAGGCATCTACTTTCTCGCCGTTTTCCTCGACGACCTCACCGGCGTGCATGGCGATGATTTTTTCGAGCGGCCAGAGCTTGTTGCCCTCGATGGCCTTGCGCAGCGCCTGGACGCGCACCTGATTGATCGAGAGGTTCCAGGGCGGCAGGGTTTCATCCTTCCAGCCGATCCCTTCGAACATGCAGGCGAGGCCTTCTTCCAGAAATGGCGGGAGACGGCCGATGAAATGGCGCGCGACGTACTGGTGCCAGCCTTCGTGGGCGGCGACCGAAGCAGTGGCGTAGCGGCCGATGTAATAAGCGACGAACTTGTCCTTGATCGCATACCCACCGCGACGGATCTGCAGGTAAATGGCGGAGTCGTTGGTGTTGGCGCGGGTGAAGGTTTCCCACTCGACGCGGCGTTCGAAGACGTAGCATTCCATGGGCGTGTCGGATTGGCTGGTGCCGGGGGCGACCTTGCGATATTGCGCGAGCGCGCCTTCCATGACCTGGGGCAGGAGCGCGGTGATCTCGGCGTCGTTGATGGTGGTGTAAATCAGGTAATGCGCCGACTTGATGCGGCGGGCGGGCTCGCCGCGGAAACTCCACGCTTCGACGGATGAATTGGAGAGGAGCTGCGGGCCTTCCCAGTGACCGAGCTGCGGATTGGACGCGGTTTGGCAGCCGGCGAGGAAGAGGAGGCCAAGACCAAAGACTGGCAGACAAGAATGTCTGCCCCACCGGGGGGAAGCGGCGGATTGCGAAGCGTTGGGGTTGATCATAGTGTGTTGGGAATGCCGCAAATTCGCTTTGATATCATTAGCATAGGAACCTTGAGCCGCAATAGGCTGTGGGGCGAAACGCAGGCGGTTCGAACCGCGCACGCGACCTGCACGCTTATTAGATCGGGTAAACGGACGATTCTGGTTGACCCGGGTTTGCCGGGCCCTGCGATGGCGGCGCGGCTTTTCGAGCGGAGCGGGCTGGCTCCAGAGCAGATCGACAGCGTCTTTTTGACCAATTTTCGCCCGGTGCATCGCGCGGGGCTTGCCATTTTCTCGAAGGCCAACGTTTTGATCCATGAAGTCGAGCAGCAGGCGACGCGGCAGCACCTGGAGCGGCTTATTCAGGAAGCGCCAGCGGAAGA
>WNFL01078023.1_pt1 | contig 10720 bp, 13 predicted proteins | sample 5400361 | NCBI WGS metagenome assembly WNFL01 (sample SAMN13153351, study PRJNA577476) | soil metagenome | isolation source: 40 cm soil on Douglas fir-dominated hillslope | place: USA:California | collected 2013-09-17 | reverse complement strand
GCCACTATCACAAAGTACTTTGCTGAACATCACCCCAATGAGTCGCCCACAATACGAAATTCGGTTCGTGTATCTTCGCTGACTCCTCATTCAAGCCTTTACCTCCTTTTGTTTAGGTCACATACTTTACCGTGAAGGACCAGGAGGAGCTCGCAGGCAAGCTGCGCTCCATCTATTTTGACGGCAATAATAAGGCCGATATTGTGAAGGTGGTCGAGGGGCTGAAGAAAGATGTAGACCATGACTACCACGTCTGCGTGGCGACGAGACCCTTTCAATATTCCGTAAGCATCTTGATAATACAGCATAGTCTATGCCTGATCTGTCGACAGGGAGGGTGGACGCCCCTTGGCCGTATTCGGTCCAAGATAGCTCAACTTTACGCTGGTGAGGCAGAAAATTTGCAAAGGATATGTACTCCCAGTTAAATCACTCGCTACAGCCTCCGACAGCACAGTCCAGGGCGCTGACGAATTCCTCTGGGTCACTGAATTTCCCCTATTTACCCCCAACGACCCAGACAAAGAGTTTCTCGCCCACGGCCGGAAATGGACTAGTACACATCACCCGTTCACAGCCCCCGTGATCGAAGACATACCCGCTCTGCAGCAAGGAGATTTCATGAAGGTATGTATGGTACGGTCATCAACAGGACATGGTTTTAATCGTTCTATCCTATAGGTACGGGGACAACACTACGATCTCGTCTTGAACGGGATGGAAATCGCTGGAGGGTCCGTGAGGATTCACGATGCCAACCTGCAAGAATACATTTTCAAGGAAGTCCTCGAGGTTCGCTCTACGTTAAACCCTGTACGGTCTTGTGATTAAACACTTTGCAGCTCACACCACAAGAATGTTCCGGATTTGCGGAACTACTTCGCGCACTTCGGTGCGGCGCACCTCCCCACGGGGGAATTGCACTCGGTAAGTCTCTCCAATATCTTAACCTTGCCATGGACAGCTCTTTTCCTCATCATTTGGCCTAGGATTCGACCGTCTAATGGCAATTCTTTGTGGCACGCCTTCAATTCGGGACGTTATTGCCTTCCCGAAGACGGCAGGTGGGATAGATCCAATGTTCAAGAGCCCCTCTCCCATCTCGGTGGAGACCCTCGCACTCTATGGTTTGGCCCCTCGATAGACTATCACCTCCAGTCCCCACCTGTATCTTATTCGATTCTATCACCACTCAAATATAGGGAAGGCCAATATATATGTGTCATCACGCCTCTGTCAGCACGGGATAAATCCCTAGACTACATCAGAAAATATCGATCAATCGGAATCGGAAATAGTGACCACATCGAGACAGTGGTATGGCTTCGGGGTGCATGTATAGTCAAGCACGACGAGCGGTTCCCGATTCAATATAGAAAAGAGCAGAGTTCATTGTCCAGTTCTAGGTGCCTAGTCCAACGGACAACGTTCAGTCACGCGGATGCATCCCGTCGAAGGCCATCATCGGTGGGCTGGGCGAGGAAGCGTGGTTCGGGGTTTGGCGCAGATTGCGAGCTGGGTGTAGGTGTAGGTGTAGTGGACCTCGACTCTGATGTCTTCTCCCTGCCAGAGTTGCTAGAAGAGAAACACACGGCGGTGCGTTCCTGATATATACTCTTGTCCGTGCCTCGATCTTTATCGTGGTGGTATCCATTCGGCGGCGGCGTAGTAGTCTCGTCGACGGCGCCGAGCACAGAACGTAATTTGGTTTCTGCTCGGCGCATTGAAGGAGTGGAGGTAGCATGCTTGTGTGTCGACGAAGAAGGCGGGGACGTGGGGAACGTGTGCCTACGGGACGTGATTGTGGATGTTGGGGACGTGGGAGAATGCGAAGGTGACCTAGCGTCACTCCAGTCTGATTGACTTCCTTCGTCGGAGGATTCTGCCCATCCAGGCGCGCTAGTTGAGAGATAGCCCAAAGAGGCAGGTGCCTTACCTCCAAACGCGAGGCCGGACGGGAACGGCGGGGGATGTGCATTGGAATAGGATGTCGGGCCCATCCCTAGTGGTGAAAGAATGCTGAAGAGTTGCCCTTCTGCCGTATGTGTTGAAGGGGTCCGGAATGGCCTGTACAACAGGCTCGAAGCAAGGATCGGAACTCTTTGCCGTCAATCTATCGAAGACTTCCAAAGAGGAACGAACCACAACGGCAAGCTGGCGGCTTATAAGTATCCCTGTCTCTTCTGTCACATAAGACGAAAACCTCTTACCTTTTCGTACACACTATCCCAACTCTCGTGCTCGTGCTCCAGTATATTCTGGTAGTGGCTGGACTTTAACTGGTCTAGTTCATCGACCTGCGCTTGGAGAATAGAAAGGGTGGTACGGAACATCTGGAGGTCTGACAGCGGAGGTCAGTCGGATAGCTGAGAATATTGTATATGTCCTCATACCTCGCTGTTTTCTCCTCTTTGGGTTCATGCTCTCCTTCTCAGTCTGCTTGATGAGCCTGCTCTTTTCCAAAACCGAAGCCTCATACTGTGCGGTGCGCTCCTATGATCCGCTAGTGATGAGATAAGGGTCACGAGAGGTATCTGTACAAACTGACAGAGATCGTCCTTCGATAGTTCTCTAGCTCGGTGCACAAAGGCTTCTCAAAACTGGAAAGTAACGAATCTCCCTGTCACGACAAATGATTATGCTACACACACAAAGAGATGCACGGTTAAAACTCACAAGGACTTCCCAGTGGTTTGCCATTAGGTAGTGTAGACCAGCTGCTGATTGCAACCCCACTGAGGCCTCGTCATCCACGCCCTTTAGTCTATGTTACGACTCATGCGTTAGCGACTGACGAGCTTATACTACCAAATAGGACTCGCCTCGAACATCTCTCAATGGTGCTGGCGAATCGCGCCGAGGCGGCGGCCATGGTGGAGAGTGAATCGCGATATGCACGAGAATCGGCGACAAGCTGCAAAGGAGGGGATTGGACAACGAGTTCCTTTGGCTGTAGACTGCTATGAGTATAAATACCGATTCATACGCCCCAAGCGATTCCCTGAGGTTCCTCCTCGTGATGAGAGTCTCAGGGGAGCCTGCACCTAGGTTTAGTTGCGAGGCATTTGTCGTTGTTGTTAGGGTTGGGGAAGGTGGCCCTGAGGAAATTGGACGACGTCCACCGGAGGATGCGTTTGAAAGGGTGAGCTTGCGGAGGTTGCGCGAGGAAGATGACATCGGAGAATACTCAAGAGACCGTTTGGATATTGTACAGTGACTAGCCAAGCGTGTACGGAAGATAAACTCGGTCAGACTGGGAAAGCGCCTGGAGAAGCTAGGGTCCAAAAGCGTGGAAATCAGCGTGAGCCGGGGGAGCCGGGGGACATACTGAGAGTGAGCCCAAGGGGCTGGGAAAACCGGAACCTGGGAACCCCGGCGCTCAATCCTTTTCGTCCGGGATTGTCCTTCATTTTCGGACGACGGACGACACCGCTTCCGTTCCTTGAACGCTCCGCTTCCACATGCGTGATGGTGACGTTGGTCCTGACTTATTCGTTAACCAGCAAAGCTTTTAGTTACTTGGTCCACTCTCCGAAGCCTTGGTTATCACGATGCCCGCGGATTTTATAACCCCGTTCACAAAGCTCTTTGGCATGTATTATACACAGGGTAGACCGCGTTCAGCGACTCACTGCGCGCTTATAGGAATTCAAATTCCTCTCCTAGACCTCCTATGGCAGGGGTAAGTGGCGGTGCCCTTGCAGCAGCTGCATCCAACGAGGGAGGCCTCGGTTATATTGCAGCAGGTAGTTACCCGCAAAAAATTCTCCTAACATGTTCTTATACCCCTGGTCAGGCTATCGCACCCGCCAATCCCTCCTACACGAACTGGACCTCGCAAAGGAGTTGCTCCAACGACCGGACCCGACAACCAAACTGCCCATTGGTATAGGCTATTTCGGTTGGGAACTCGATAAGAATGCTTTGAAAGCAACTCAAATGCTCCAGATTGCTCTCAATTCGAATGTGCAATCCATTTGGCTGTCCTTTGGGAACGATCTCCGCTCATACGTTGAGTTCATTCGCAAAGCTGATGCAACACGAGGAGCACATAGTCATAAAACCTTGATTGCCATTCAAGTTTCGTCCACCGCTGAAGCGCTGACGGCGGTCAACGAGCTAAACGCCGATGTCGTTATTGTTCAAGGTACATTGCTCTGACGTTACACAAATCCCCGTCCTAAACCCCTTACAGGTAACGAATCAGGCGGGCATGGCTCAAGCAAAAGCCCTGCCGTTCGTACACTCCTCGCTGAAGTCCTCGCATCTCTCCCACCCGGTCACCCTCCGATCTTAGCAGCAGGAGGTCTAGGGAGCGGGTGTGATCTAGCAGAAATAATTATCACCCATGGCGCGGATGGCGCAGTAATGGGTACCCGTTTCCTCGCTACCACCGAATCCCTCTATCCCGAGGCGAAGAAGGCGCGGATCTGTGAAGCCAAAGCCGAGGATACTGTTCGTTCTTTGGCGTTCGACTTGGCCAGGGGGACGACGGATTGGCCAAAGGACATTGACGGGCGCGGATTGAGGAATGAGAGCGTGGAGGATTACGACACGGGTGTCGATACTCAACGACTTCGTGCAGCATACGACCAAGCCTTGCCAACCAAGGACTTCAATCGGCTAGAGGTATGGGCTGGGACAGGTGTCGGTCACGTTACAAAGGTTTCATCTGTAAGGGTAAGTTTTGGTCTTTGATTGTCATCACTCCATATCAACTCGTCTCTAGGAGGTATTCCAAGAGGTAGTGGACGAGGCACAGGGCCGACTCCAAATCGTCGCTTAAAGTGAACACTTACAACTCAAGAAATACATTCACTGTGATGGATACATATAGTACCTAATGAACTGTAAACAGGAGAGATACAAAAGTGAGCACCGCAGTCGAGCCCAGCCAGTTGTACAGTAGTAAAGCTACAAATGAATCTAGAATGTATTATTCCCCGTTCGACGTGAGGGCCACCCTGGCGGTTCAATCTTCAAATTATCGCCAAATCCTTCGACTGGGCTTGACGTGAGGAAAACCATCTCCCTACGGGAATGCCTGTCGAGTTAAGTTGGATGCAGTTCCCGGTCGCTTCGTACGCCCATTTTCCGTGACTGGTCTTCGTGGATAAATCGCGCCCCCTCTGCTCATGCCTCCGGTGTTCGTTGTAATCATCGTCATCGGTCGAGGACGCATTGAGCCTATGGCGACTGTAGGAAGGTAGGAATCAACTAGCTGGTTCCTGGACGGCCGATCTGGTGGTTCAAGAATGGGCATTGTCTTGTATCGCGCAGCAAGTTGCTTCTGTCGAGTTTGGTGGGCGCCAACAAAATGCTCCACTTCTTTCCATGCTGTGTGAATCATCTCCTCAGAAGGTGGCGCTGCTGAAAGTCGTGTTATTGCGGCAGAAGACTCCAAAGGGTTTTCTTCCCCGGGAATACATGCACTGTCCCTACTCGCAACAATATTCAGACCGTTGTGAGGATAGGATGGCACCGGCAGAGTGGTCGAAGGTGCCTGCCCTACACATGAACCCGTTCTTCGCGAGCGCCTCTTGTCTGATTTCCTCCCAATAGGGCTGGCTGTTCCTGGCCGGCGTGAATCCTCGGAGAATACGTCGCGTTCAGGCTCAATTCGCCGATTCGGTACCGCATCAGGCGCCTTTGACTTCCTCCCTATGCTCACCGCTCTCGACGCCGTAGAAGAAGAGCGGTTACGAGTTCCCGTGCTTTTGCTAGTGCTAGGCCTCCACTCGGCGGCAGGGCAATCAACCGAGGAGCTTAATCTTACAACCGTTTCGTTTGACGGCGTTTGAGGGCGACTACGTGTACCTAGCACCTTAGGGGTAGGCGGGCGCGATAACGATCTCACTGCTCGAGTAAAGGAACGTTTCCTCGATAGCGGCTTCGGAGATAAAGCGCTTGAGTCACTCGTTTCGCATGTCTGGAAGGAGAATTCGGAGGTATTGCCGCTGGAGATGAAGGACGATGAACTGGTAGCAGACATTGGAGTTGGTATTGGGATGGGCAATGCTGGTGGTGGGATCTTGAGCGCGGTGGTGGTTGGAGAGAGTCGCTTTATTAATATCTGCTTGATAGTAACCCGTATGGCTTGTTCCTGCGAAAGCAGTTCTGGAGAACAGACGAAGGAGAGGGGTCGAAGGAGCTAGAGCAGAATTAGAAAGAGCTAATTCCAACACCTTGAAATGAAGAACCTTTTCACCAGAGATAAGGTGCCCACTCTGGGGCATTCGCTTGTCCTCAACCGAATATTCAAATTTCCAAACCAGTCGTGCGGCAGCCTTCTTCCCCCGGCGTTTCTCCAAGCCGTTGACTGTATAGATACCATTCTCAGACAACGGGAGCACTACAATCTGCGACAAATAATCGGCAGCATCATCGTTGTTGATAATAACTCTTCGGATACAGGCGTCTGAAGACGTTTTCTATTACAAAGGTCAGTGAATACGACCAAGTTCAGAACAGAGTCGCTCACCCCAACATGAAAGGTTCCAACATCCCTCGAGGTCATACGTAGTTCAACTAGACCCAACTCACCAATATTCGACGTGAAACGGTCGCCTGTGCCTGTACTGGGAGGCCCTTGCTTGCTATGCTTCTTGAAACGGAAGACTGGTCGAATCATTCGAAACTCTTCTTGGTCAATCCAAAGTTGAAGGTCAATTCCCTTGACATGTTCAACCTCAGGAACCACTAGTGGCGTCACCCTAGGGGGCACATCGGCTGTTCTTCGAGAAATGCGAGGGTGCTCCCGATATCCGCGGTTACTCGGAACACACATAGGATCCTCTGCCTCATTGGCTGGCCATTGTACGAGAGGGGAACAAGTTGGGCTTCGTTGTACATGCTCGAGGTTAAGCGGAGCCGGTCTTCGCGAACGGCGAATACTGGATGGAGAGTCAGGGCGAAGAATCGCGCTCAAAGTTGTTATAGTTGCCGATTTGCTTAAGTGGGTAGAAAGCGAGAGGGTGGCTTCCGGGTTTTCTTGCTCCACTCGAGGGGTTGAAGGAATACTTATGACCATGTCATCAGGTGGCGCATGATCGTCCATCAATGTCAGGGGTAGGTCTTAGTGGAGGCGGTCCGTCAGGACCTAATGATTGATCGCCAGCGTGGTTATAATACGTGGTGTTTAGTCCTTTCGACCAGACCCGGTAGTCTGGGGCATTGGTCACAGAAGCGGCTGAAACAGCACGGGGACGATTCGAGGACAGGGCCGAGCGATAGGGAGAGGGTGGTGAAGACTGATACATATTGGGGGGGTGTTGTTGTTGAAATGAATGGAGTCGTTCATTTTCGAATGTCGGCAGCAGGCGAGCAGGAGAGGTGGTGTGTTGACTGGGCACGTTCATCGCGCCGGGGAGGCAACACGGGCAAGTTGATGAGACAGCATGAGTCGACCCTGGCATAATGCGGACAAAGGGGGTTGTGGGGAACTTTGCAGATTGGGACGCAGAGGTACCACTGAGGGGGGAAAGGCGGGGACGGAGGGAGCCAGTGAAGCGATTAACTGAACGTGACTATGGTAAATAGGAATAACGACAGTGTCGACTGAGAGGATCCCGTGGCGTGCACAGACTGCGCCAAAATCCGAGGAAATGACAAGGAACAAGCAGGAAAATGACGAGTAAAGGAGAGCGAGCAGAGAGGACCACGCGGGGGAAGGAGATTGTTGATGAACAGGCATCTCAGAAACGTGTAAGATACAAGTAGGTGTCTTCTCTGCAGAACCCTATCAGCCCAAGCGGATCCTTCCTCGGCTCAGGAAATACATCGCAATCCCTCCTACGGTACCTCCGATGTGTCCTGCGAAGCTGACGTTCGAACCAGCCTGTAATTCCCATTAATATGCGACATTCGTGCTGAGATTGTCTGGACATACGCTACGCCGAGAGGCCCCATACAAGTCGTATAAGAAGAACCCCACAACAACACCCCAAAGGGGCATTGGGATGATGCCGTATATCATGACACGCGCATACGGCGCAGCGCATGCCGTATAGCTCATGATCGCACAAATGGAACCTACGGGCGTGTTTGTCGATTTGAGGCGAAAGAGACTGAGCAACTAAAGAGTGCAGGTAGAGGATAACCCGAACTGACCACTCGCTCCGAGCGTTCCCGTGTGCTGATTCCATCCGAGCGCAGATATGCTACTCGCCAAGGCACCTGAAAAACTTCAGCGAGGAGAAGTGTGTTTGTGAGAGACTTCTCCACACCCCCAAGATATAGCTTCAGGAAACCCCAAGAGCCAATTGCGGCTGCAGCACTGAACCCAAATAGCCAGAGATTGAGGCCATTGAAGAGAATATGGCCTGGGTCGATATGGGCAAATGAGGAAGTAACAAGCGTCCATCTATGTATTCACGGGTTGGTGCCTTTCGCAACAACAAGAAGGTTAATGGACTTACATTCGCCCATCCTTCAGGTTCCTCATCGAAGTGATGAAATTTTTGTTAAGCCATATCCAGACGCTTGGGTATCCTTCGCTCTGCACGTGAGGTGTCAGTTTTAGTATCGGAACATCTAAGCTAAATAAGCCTTCCGAGACTTAGAGGCTCTGCTTCTAGCGAACAAACCCCTCGCATCGGTGAAATCAACCCTAGGAATGGATTGTATGCTCTTCATCCCAAAGGGACGTGTCGAGCTTCCCTCGAAGCACCGACCGTTAACCCAAACCGCAGAAAGAAACTGTACGCACTCGTGCGGTGTGACCGTATTGGAACCCGAGCCAAACTACTACATTGGCCGCGATGATACCCTTGACGAGGTTTGTAGGCTCAATATTGTCAACTCTGTGCTTGACCGATTTCCATGCGGAGCGCTTTGGCGGAGCAGCGCGAGGATAGCTGCGTATTGACCGAGAGAGTAACTGGTTGAAACGGTGGCGATATAATAATGGCTGTGATATCCGTTGGAGTGTCGCCGGCCTTGAAGTCCCTAGAAAACTTTGAAAAGACAGGAAGCGGATACCAGCGAAGCCCGTTCCGGCAAATCGTTGACGCATAAATGAAGTTCTCCGAACAGCCAAGGTTGATGTGTGGACCTGGAGGAGCTGCGCCATGACTCGGTTGGGATTTAAAAGGTGACAAATGCAGTCGCGGCATCTTGGTCCCAACCACATCGAGCCCCCACCTCCATAAGCCTCCCATCCACATGGCAAAGTCAACCCGATCCAAAGTCAAGCGCTCATTCCGCAAAGCCAAGCGGGACGATAGTATTTTCGCCATCACGCACGCGGCTCGGTTGGGGCGTCTTTCGCAGAAACTAGCCGCCATTGCCCAACCAACAGCGGCGCTCAACACTCTAGAACAAGGGGAAGAGACCAGGGAAGAGGAAACAGTGGAAGAACCAGAAGGTTGGCACTTCTATGCGCTTTTTGGGCTTGTCGACCCCGATACCATCTCTGTAGACACGATGACCAACCGTAGTCAGGAGGTGTCAGACCTCTTGGAGCACGTTTCTTCATCGTCTGAGGACGATCTTCGTTTTTTTGAGCTATGGCGATATATTCTCGCCTCATGTTCCCACACATAACCTGACCAAAGTTCATGTGATTTCAATACCTCATTGCACCTTCTCTCAATTATGTACAGTTTTGCTGACTCTTTGCCTTGCTTACAGAGCTAGACGTTGAGCCAGCAGGTTCGTTTTTAATTAGCTACTATATTTGTATCTCTCTTCCTCATTATACCATCAAATACGAATCTTTTTACTTCAGAACCGATGGAAGTCGATGCTCCGCGCAACGTGTCTACTCATGGGAGGCGGCTAAACCGACGACAGGAATGGCGAGCCTCCAAGGGTTTCCCCATACAGCGTAAGAAAGGAAGATTGAATCGACAAGGCGCTCCGGCAGCAGCACGGCACAGCGGCAAGCCAAAACGAAGACGATGATTCGAGGTGCCCGAGGTGAGTCAGCCATCAAATGTTGGGTGGCAGCCTTAAATTGACCATACAGTGTCGTCTCAATGGTATCCTTGCATTTCTCAAAACATTGTTAGTTCACGATTTATACCACCAAAAGCGCCGAACGTTGTTCCCCGCCAGAGCCAGTCGTGTTTTATCAATCCAACTATCGTTTTATAGCACTAGAGCTTGGCCCTTCTTTTCGGCAGTCCAGCAGCGTCCCATAACGCGTCCTCCCTTTGCTTCACTTCTTGAGTCAGTTTGTGCAGTTTCTTGGCGCGCTTGAGTTCGCGTAAACCAATTTGCTGAATGTGAACAGCATCGGGACCCTAGACGCAGCGCTCAGCACAGGGTTCGCATCCGTCGAGTGATCCAACATACATCAGCGATGCGTAGCGTCCGAACCCCAGCAGCCATGCGTGCGAGCGGAGTGTCCTGGCTCACACCTTCTGCACCATATGCTTGTATTGCGCGATCGATGACGCGACCGGTCATTGAGGGAACGACAAACTGTTCACATCATCAACACTGGAAGGCCACACCGAGGCAAGTTCCTGACCTTGGCCATGCCAATCTCCTTCAGGGCCCCCTTAGCTTTGAATTTGTCGATCTAGGAGGGACGCGAGTTGATCCACCGCCAACGTTGGACCGAGTAAACTCACTTGATGGGCCGCACTCAGTACAAGCAACCGAGAAGCTTCAATCTCAGCTCGAGAGGTGGCGATATCCGCAATGACAGTGCCTTTGTCAAGAAAGTTAGGTTCTGAGGAAGAACAGGTGCAAAGCCGGCGCGCACCGTGCTCGT
>WNFL01226184.1_pt1 | contig 10721 bp, 10 predicted proteins | sample 5400361 | NCBI WGS metagenome assembly WNFL01 (sample SAMN13153351, study PRJNA577476) | soil metagenome | isolation source: 40 cm soil on Douglas fir-dominated hillslope | place: USA:California | collected 2013-09-17 | reverse complement strand
CACGCTGGCACTCGCGGTTCCGCGCAATCGCGGCGGCGCGCGCGTGCCCAACCAGCTGCAGCGCATGTACGGTGAGGACCTTCTCGCCGCCGTGTTCCCGGATGCCGTCGCATGCCAGGACAACATCCAGGGCGCGCGCGAAATACCCGACCATCCGCTGGTCTCGCAGGCGCTGCGCGATTCGCTCGAGGAAGCGGTCGATCTCCACGGCCTCGAGCGCCAGCTCACGCGCCTGTACGCCGGGGAGATCCGCACCACCGCGCGCGACACGCCGGAGCCCTCGGTGTTGAGTCACGAGCTGCTGAATTCCGCCGCGTACACCTTCCTCGACGATGCGCCGCTCGAGGAACGACGCACGCGCGCCGTGCAGACGCGCCGCGCGACCGAGGTGCGCGCGGCCGACGATCTCGGCGCATTGGACGCCACCGCGATCGAACGCGTGCGCGCCGAGGCTTGGCCCATCGCGAACACCCGCGACGAGATGTACGACGCGCTGATAGTCGCGGGATACATCCGGGATTCGGAGCTGGCGTCGCATTGGCCCGCGTTGCTCGGCGAGCTCGGCGCGCGCGCGGTGAAGAAGGATGGCGCGTGGTTCGGTCTCGAGCGAAAAGACGACGACATCATCGAATTGATCGCGAGCCGCCTCGAGGTGCTGGGTCCGGTGAAGGCAAGGGAACTGGACGCAGCCGATGCGGACTCCATCCTCATCGCGCTCGAAACGCAGGGGCGCATCCTGCGCGGTTACTTCACGCCCGGCACGCCCGAGATCGAATGGTGCGACCGGCGCCTGCTCGCGCGCATCCATCGCTATACGTTGGGCCGCCTGCGCGCCGAGATCGAGCCGGTGAGCGCCGCGGATTTCATGCGCTTCCTCGCGCATTGGCAGCACGTCGCGGGAGAAGACCAGCTGCACGAGGCCGATGGGCTCGCGCTGGTCGTGGAGCAACTCGAAGGATTCGAGCTGGCCGCGGCCGCCTGGGAGCACGACGTCCTGCCGGCGCGAGTGGCCGACTATGGCGCCGAGCTGCTCGACCGGTTGTGCCTATCCGGCCGCGTCGCCTGGGGGCGCCTCACGCCGGGAACGAAGGCGCCGCTTCGCACCTCGCCCATCTCGCTCATGCTGCGCAAGCAGGGCGTGGCGGGAGAAGCACCGACACTCGGCGAGACGCAGTCGAGCGCGGAAGCGACCGCGGTGCGCGAGACGCTCCAGAAGCGCGGCGCATCGTTCTTCCACGAGATCGTGGCGACCACGGCGCTCCTTCCGGCGCTGGTCGAGCGCGCGCTCGCGGAGCTTGCGGGCGCTGGCATCGCCACTGCCGACAGCTTCGCGGGGCTGCGCGCCCTCCTCGCGCCGCAGGAGAAACGCCGTGCGCTCGTCGAGGCGGCCGGCCGCTGGTCGCTGCTCCTCGCCGAAAAAACGGACAACGTGGAATCCGTCGCGCGCACCCTCCTCAAGCGCTACGGCGTGGTCTTCCGCGCGATGCTCGTGCGCGAGACGCAGCTTCCCCCGTGGCGCGACATCGTTCGCGTCTATCGCCGGCTGGAGGCGCGCGGCGAGATCCGTGGCGGACGGTTCGTCGCGGGCTTCGGCGGCGAACAGTTCGCCGCGCCGGACGCGGTGGGAAGGCTGCGCGCGGTGCGCAAGAGCGAGAAGATCGGCGAGCTGGTGGTCGTGAGCGGCGCCGATCCGCTCAACATGGTCGGCATCCTCACGCCGGAAGCGCGGGTGCCGGGGGTGTACACGAACCGCATCCTGCTGCGCGACGGGTTGCCCATCGCCGCGCTGGAAGGCGGCGAGGTGAGGCGCCTGGCCGAATCGGAAATCAACGACGAGCAGCTGCGCGGCTTCCTCGCGCGCCGGGCGCTGCGCCGCCCCGCCAACCTGCACCCTCGTACGATGACCACCCGCGAATCCAAGGCGCTCGCGAGCCGCATCGTTCACTGACGGGCTACTGCTTCTCCACCACGACGCGTCCGTCCTTCACGTGGACGCGATATTTGTTTCCGTCCTTGCAGGTTGCGACGAAGTCATTGGCGCCCTGCACGGTGTAGCTCACGACCTCGCCGCAAGGCTTGCCCTGCAGGGCGATCACCGCGGCCAGGTCGTCCTTCTGCTTCGGATCGTCGGCCGCGAGAGCCGCGGTAGCGGCGAGGCAGGCGGCGAGCGCAAGTCGTCTCATGATCCCTCCTAGGAGAATTCGGCGAGTTTCTGCTTGTCGGTCAGCACGCCCCAGATCGCGTCGCGAGAGGCGTTGATGTCGCGCGCAAGCGCGGCATCCTTGTCCTGCAGCAGCGACAGTACTTTCATCAGCAGCAGGTCGAACGACGGCTTCAGGTCGGTGAGCGTGGGCGGCCGCGCGCCGGCGTGATAGGTCCTGAACTTCGCGATGAGGTCGTCCACCTGGTTCTTGAGCGACAGCTTGGTGAGGACGCCGATCGCGCTCGTGCCCTTCAAGCGCTCTTCCAGGGTCCTCAGATCGAGCGGCGGGGCGGTCGCCTTCGCAGGCGCAGGTGCAGGGGCGGGCGCGGCCTCCTTCACAGGTGCAGGGACGGGCGCGGTCGCCTTCGCAGGTGCCGGGGCCGGCGCTGGCTTCGCGGGTGCGGGCTTGGACGGCTCGCGTGACGGCGCAGGCTGCGGCAGCGTGGCCTTCGGTTCGGGAGCGGCCTTGGGAACGGGCGCCGTCGCAGGGGCCGTCACCACCTTCTCGGGCGCAGGCGGTGGCGCAGGCACGGTCGGGCCTGCGCAGGCGGCCGCCAATACCGCAAACCCAAGGCACGGACGAATGGCTTTCATTCCTTCTATGATAGGCAATATGAAACCGAAGATCGCGTGCTCGCCGAACGGACCCTATCGCCTCATCAACGATCCGACCCCCGTGCCGGTAGACACGCTCCAGGGCGCGGCCGGCGAAAGGTATAAGTCGCTTGTGGGTTTTTCTCTCTGCCGGTGCGGCGGCTCGAGGAACAAGCCCTTCTGCGACGGCACGCACAGCACCAACGGCTTTCGCGACCAGAAGCTCGCCGATCCGGCGAAGAACAAGCGCGAGGCGTACGCCGGCAAGTCGATCACGATCTTCGACAACCGCGCCATCTGCTCGCACGCCGGCTTCTGCACCGACGGCCTCAAGGCAGTGTTCAAGGAGGAAGGCACGCCCTGGATCGATCCGGACGGCGCCGCGGTCGCGAAGATCATCGAGACCATCGAGAAGTGTCCCTCGGGCGCGCTGAGCTATGCCATCGGCGCAAGAGAAGTCGTCGACCGCCCGGGTCCGCCGTGCATCACCGTCACGAAGGACGGGCCCTACGCGGTGTCGGGCGGCGTGGAGCTCGCCGGTGTTGCGTTCGGCGATGGCGCCTCGAAGGAGCACTACACGCTCTGCCGCTGCGGCGCGTCGAAGAACAAGCCCTTCTGCGACGGGACGCACTGGACGGTGGAGTTCAGGGACCCCGTTTAACCAGCGCGCTCCGCTCAGGTCTCTGGATACCTGCCTGCGCAGGTATGACCATTACGATTTCGCAGCCTTCTGCACGGTGTCCCACGTGCGCGTCGTCTGTTCCTTGCCGCCGGCGGCCTTCTCGATGAGCTTCATGAACACCGGCCCTTTCGGCGTCGGCGCGTAGGCCGTGAAGAGGTTGTTGCCTTCGAGCTTGAGGATGCGGGCGTTGTCCTGCTCGATCGGAAGATCGAGGCCCGTGGGCGGCTTGCGCAGGAACGTCACGATCTTCTTCGAGTCGGGTTTCAACTTCACGCCCTTGAACGGATCAGACTCGATGAGCGCCCGAAGCTCGTCGATGGGGCGCACGATGGTGAGGAACGATTTCCCGAGCGACTTCTGGATCGCCGCCTCGACCTTGCTCTCCAGCGCGGGAATCGGCGTCTTCGGCGCATCGAAAATGACGTTGCCGCTGCCCAGCAGCGTCTTGACGTCGGTGAAGCCCGCCTTCTCGAACGCCTTCTTCAGCTCGGTCATCTTGCAGTTGGTGGGCATCACTCCGCGCAGGAACGCTGCGTATCTCATGGCTTGGGGTGGCCCTTGAAGAATTCCCACATGGCGTCGGTTGCCGATAACTCCGTCGTGGGAGCATCCACGTTGCCGAAGCGCAGCCCCTTCGGGCCGCCGGGCCAGGAGTGCCCGCCGCCCTCGACGGCGTAAAGCTCGACCGCGGTGCCGCCGGCACACTTCCACGCGGAGTGGATGAGGTTGCCCCTGCGTTCGGGCTCGTCGCGACCCTCGCATCCATTGCGCTGCCTCCACGTCTGCATCGCATAGGCGACCGCGTTGTCCGCGCGAACGTGGCTGTCGAACGAGGCTTGCGGATGGCCGCCGTCGAAGAGCACGTGCTTGTCGGCCGTCCCATGGAACGCGATCACCGAGACTTTCGGGCCGCTCGTGCAGTCGTAGCTGTTGAGCGCGCCGGCCACGGGAGCGATGGCCGCGAACAGGTCGCCGGCCTCACAGCCGAGGCGATAGGCGAGCATTCCGCCGTTCGATAACCCGGTCGCATAGATGCGCTTGCGATCGACGGGGTAGTGACCCTCGACGTCGTCCACCACCGCGCGAATGAACGACACGTCGTCGACCTTTCGATCCATCGCAGCGCCGCAGCAGCGCCATGCGTTCCAGGTGAGCAGCTGCCCGCTCGACCGCGCCGGCGTGCCATTGGGATAGACGGCGATGAATCCTTCCTTGTCCGCCTTCGCGCTCATGCCGCTCATGCGCCCGGCATTCGTGGCGTTGCCTCCGCCGCCGTGGAGAACGATGACCAACGCCGCGGGTTTCTCGGGAGCGCGGTTGTTGGGAAGATGGATTTCGTAGGTTCTTCCGTTCACGGTCATACCAGCGAAGGCTGGTATCCAGAGGCCGCAGCAGAGCGTTAAACCAAGGAAGCGCGACGCTCCGCTCGGGCCGCTGGATGCCTGCCTACGCAGGCATGACCAATTACGAGATGACACCCAGCTCCCTGCCAACCTTGGCGAACGCCGCGACGGCGCGATCGATGTGCTCGGGTTCATGCGCGGCGGACATCTGCACGCGGATGCGCGCGTGGCCCTTGGGCACGACGGGGAAGGAGAAGCCGATCACGTAGATGCCCTCGGCCAGGAGCTTGTTCGCCATCGACTGGGCGAGCGCGGCATCCCCCAGCATCACGGGGATGATCGGGTGACCTGCGCCGGCGAGCGTGAACCCGAGCCTGGTCATCTCGCGGCGGAAATGCTCGGCGTTGCGACGAAGCTTCTCGCGCGGCTGGTCGCTTCCCTGCAGAAGGTCGAGCACCTTGATCGACGCGTGCGCGATCACGGGCATGAGGGTGTTCGAGAAGAGATAGGGACGCGAGCGATTGCGAAGCCACGCGACGACCTGGCGCGACGCCGCGGTATAGCCGCCGGAAGCGCCGCCCAGCGCCTTGCCGAGCGTCCCGGTGATGATGTCCACGCGTCCCATCACGCCGCAGTGCTCCGGCGTGCCTCGCCCTTTCGCGCCCACGAATCCCACCGCGTGCGAATCGTCCACCATCACCAGCGCGTCGTGCTTGTCCGCGAGGTCGCAGATTGCCTTCAGGTCGGCGATGATGCCGTCCATCGAGAAGACGCCGTCGGTGGCGATCATCTTGTAGCGCGCGCCGTCGGCCTTCGCCTGCAGGAGCTGCTTGTCCAGGTCGGCCATGTCGTTGTTGGCGTAGCGATAGCGCTTCGCCTTCGAAAGGCGCACGCCGTCGATGATCGACGCGTGGTTCAGCGCATCGGAGATCACCGCGTCCTCTTCGCCGAGGAGTGTTTCGAAGAGGCCGCCGTTCGCGTCGAAGCACGAGCCGTAGAGGATCGCCTCCTCCATGCCGAGGAAATCGGCGATGCGCTGCTCGAGTGCGCGGTGCACATCCAGGGTGCCGCAGATGAAGCGCACCGAAGCCATGCCGTATCCATGCTCGTGCAGGCCCTCATGTGCCGCCGCCTCGATCTCGGGATCGTGCGCGAGGCCGAGATAGTTGTTGGCGCAGAAATTGAGCACCGTGCGGCCGCCCGCGACGTGGATTTCCGCGGACTGCGGCGAATCGATGACGCGCTCGTGCTTGTAGAGCCCCGCGCCTTCGAGCTCCTTCAGCTGGCCTTCAAGATGTGCGTTGAATTCGATTGCCATGTCCGACATTTTCTCACGTCGCCGAATTGAGACTCGGAACTTCCCCGGTGGGCGCGGTCCCAATTTATTCAAGCTACAAGGAGGCCTTCATGAAGACTTTGCCAGCCATCGTTCTCGTCGCGGGCGCGGCGCTCGCCGCTCCTGCACTCGCCGACACCGTGACCACGACGTACTACTGGGACGCTCCGTCCGCAACGTTCGTGAGGCAGCAGACCGTGGTCGATGACGGCCACCCGTACAGCATGACGTACCTGCCGGCGACGTACGTGGGCCCGGCCAGCTCGCCCACCATCACCTACACGTACGTGGAACCGGCGAGCATCGCGTACATACAACCGCCGATCATCGTGACGGCGCCGATGTCGGAAGACCAGGCGATCACCGACGAGGTAATCGACCGCATCGCCTCCGATCCCACGATCCACGGGCGCATCGGTGTCGACACGTACCTGGACAAGGTGACGCTGAGCGGACGCGTCGGCACGCCATGGCAGTCCGAGAAGGCGCAGACCCACGCGCAGAACGTGCCGGGCGTGCGCGAAGTGGACAACCAGATCCGCTCCCGAATCGGCGGATAGCGTCGCCGGCAAGTCCGAAAGACCGGCCCTTTTCGGGCCGGTTTTTCATTGCGCATCGTTTAGACTGCGCACCCATGAGCAAGCGCGGATGGCTCCTCTTCATAGCGGTTGGCGTGATCTGGGGCATGCCGTACCTGTTCATCCGGATCGCGGTTGCGACGATCGACCCGCTGGTGATCGCCTTCGGGCGCACTCTCATCGGCGCGATGCTGCTCCTTCCCATGGCCCTGAACCGAAAGGCGCTCGGCCCCGCGTTCCGGCAGTGGCGGTGGCTGCTGGTATTCACGGTCGTGGAGATCAGCGGGCCCTGGCTCCTCATCGGCCACGCGGAAACGCGGCTCAACAGCTCGACCACGGGCCTCATCATCGCGATGGTGCCGCTCTTCGCCGCGCTCCTGGTCGCCCGGCTCGGCCACGAGCGCCTCGAGCGCCACCGGATCGGCGGGCTCGCGCTCGGATTCCTCGGCGTGGCGACGATCGTCGGCCTCGACCTTCATTTCTCCGACATGGGCGCCGCCGCGGCCCTCGTCGTGAGCGCGCTGGGCTATGCGATCGGCCCGATCATCATCAACCGCAAGCTCGCGGATGCGCCGCCGATCGGCGTGGTGACCGGGTCGCTGATCCTCGCCACGCTCATCTACTCGCCCTTCGTGCCGTTGCTGTGGCCCGAGCAACCCGGGTTCGCCGGGATCATCGCGGTGTCGGTGTTGGGCCTCATCTGCACCGCCACCGCCTTCATGTTCTTCTTCGCGCTCATCGCCGAGATCGGCCCGGCGCGCGCCACCGTGATCGCCTACATCAACCCCGTGGTCGCGGTGATCCTCGGCGTCGCGTTCCTCGACGAGCCCTTCACGGTCCCCATGGCGATCGGATCGGTGATGGTGATCCCGGGCTCGATCCTCGCGACGCATCGAGGAGCGGCATCGCGCCAGGCTCGCGCCTCAAGCTAGATCGTCGCGATGTACGACGCAGCCGCGATTGCGGCTGCGATCAAAGCCGCGGCGAAAAGCAACGCACCATCCGAAACCCATCGACGCAGGAGCGTCGGGGGCTCCGCGCTCGGCGCCATGCGGCGGCGGTCCGCGCCGCGAGGCTCGGTGAGCCGCTTGAGCGCGGTGTCCGAGGCGAATCGCGAGAGGACGTGCATGCCCGCGATCGGCATCACGACCGTCGCGGCCTCGATCGAGGCGGGCGAGGCGGCATTGCCCGACGGAAGGAGCGGCGCCGGTCCCGCGCCCTCGAGCTCCGGCAGGCACGCACGCAGGTCCGCGGCCATCGCGCTCGCGTCCTGGTAGCGCGCCCCGAGGTCCTTCTCGAGCGCCTTGGCCACGATGAGATCGAGCGAACGCGTCACCGCGGGATTCGCCGCGCTCGGCGGCGGCGCGCGGCCGTTGCAGATCTGGTACATGATCTGGTGCACGTCGTTGCCGCCGAAGGGCGGCGCTCCCGTGAGCATCTCGTAGAGCACGAGGCCGAGCGAGAAGATGTCGGAGCGGTGATCGACCGCGCGCCCCAGGACCTGCTCGGGCGACATGTAGCGCGGCGAGCCCAGCATCAACCCCGTCTGCGTCTTGAGGTCCGACGTGCGCACGCGCGCGATGCCGAAGTCCATGACCTTCGCGCGGTTGCCTTCGATCACCATCACGTTGCCGGGCTTGATGTCGCGATGCACGACGCCGCGTCCGTGCGCGAATGCGAGGCCCTCGGCGACCTGCGCGGCGACATCGACGGCGGACGAGAGGTCGAGCCTGCGCGCGTTGATGAGCTCGCGAAGGTCCTTTCCTTCGAGGTACTCCATCGCGAGGTAGGCGATGCCGCCTTCGTCGCCGAATTCGAACACCGTGATGATCGACGGGTGGTTCAATCCCCCGAGCGCTTTTGCTTCCTGCTTGAATCGTGCGAGGTAGCCCGCCTGCTCCAGGGAGTCCATCGACGCGAGGATGGTCTTGATGGCCACGCGCCGGCCGAGCCCCTCGTCCTCGCCGAGATAGACGATGCCCATCGCGCCGCGTCCGATTTCGGAGACGACGCGATAGCGGCCGATGTGCTCGGCCTTTTCGGCGGGTTGCTCGGAGGGCAGCTCGATCATCCCTTGAACCATTCCACGAAGCGCTCCCAGATGCCCTTCTCCGCCCGCGGCGCCTGCTTGGGTTGAGGCTTCGGCTTGGCCGGCGCCTTCGCCGGCGCTTTCACCGGAGCCTTGGGCGGCGTGCGCGTGATGAAGTTGTGCTCGACGGCGAACTCCTCGCCGGGACCCACGCCGAGCTCGGCCACCAGCGGCTTGAACGTGCCGTTGCGGACCTCGATCGTGTGGTTACCCGCGGGCACCTGGATCTTCTTCAGCGGCGGCGATTTGCCCTTGAGCACGCCGTCCACGTAGATCTCGCCTTCCGGCTTGACGTCGAACGTGACCGCGCCCGGCAGCGGCTCCGGGACCGGCGCAGGCGCGGGCGGCGCGGGCGGTGGTGGCGGCGGTGGACGCGTAGCGCGAATCGCGATTCCTGCTGCGACGATGGCGACCGCCATGAGGCCGGCCATCGCGAAGAACGCTCGCCGTCGCCTCAGGGCGGCGCGCTCATCCGCGCGGAAAATCTCGTGCGCCCTGCCCTGCTCGTCGACCGCGGAGCCCGATCGCGCAAGAAGCCGCCTCAATCCGGGGTGCGATCGCGTGAGCGCATCACGGAAATCGCGCGTGGCGGAGATCCGGCCGGGATTCGTGGCCTTCGCGGCGCCCTCGGCGGCGAGCAGCGCGTCGCCATAAAGGACCGGCGGTTGGCCGTGTGCGACACGAACCGGCCCGTGCGCAAGGCCGATGGCCGCGTCGATGTCGCGATCTTCACCCGCGCGCCAGGCAAACCGCAGCGCGCCTCGAGGATTGGCAAGCACCACGACCGCGAGCCCCTCGGGCGCTTCCAGCACGATGTACTCGTCCGCACGAAGGAGCGGCAGCGCGCCGGCTACGACCTTCTCGAGCCGCTCCTTGAGATCGGCCTCCTCCGCCACACCGCGCTGGGCGAATTCGGGGATTCTCAGGTACGCGACGCTCGCGTGCGAGGCAGTGGAACGGGCTGGGGACATGATGCGGGAGTCGTGGGGTGCCGCATTTTATCGCGGTCGGGGGGGTAGAAAGGGCGGATCTGTCGAAACGGCCGCCCGCCGTTCGACGATAGGTGAAGACACCCACCGGGAGCGGCATGATGTGGTCATGGTTTCCACGCCCGACGACGCAGACCCGCGGCCCCAGCCACCCGCGCGTCCGGACGCGGCCGAGTGTTGTCGAGGCGGCTGCAATCCCTGCGTCTTCGACGTCCATGAAGAAGAGCTCGCGCGCTATGAAGAAGCCCTTCGCCAATGGCTCGCGAGGAACCCCGGCCGTTAGCTCTGTCGAACCGACCTGATCCCAAGAAGGAGCCCTCATGGCTACCCAGCGCAAAGCGAAGAAAACGTCATCCAGGACTGTGTCGTCCCGCACGGGGCAATCGCCGCAGCAATCCGGGACCCGGCAATCCGGGATCCAGACGATCTCTCCCTGCCTCTGGTTCGACAGCCAGGCCGAGGAGGCCGCGAAGTTCTACGTCTCGGTCTTCAAGAAAGGCAAGATTGTCGCCATCAATAGGTATCCCGCAGTGGGCCAGGAAATCCACGGCCGCGCGCCCGGATCGGTGATGACCGTGGAATTCGTCATCAACGGCCTGCCCTTCACCGCGCTCAATGGCGGCCCGGTCTTCAAGTTCAACGAGGCGGTCTCGCTGCAGGTCTTCTGCAAGACGCAGAAGGAGATCGACTACTACTGGGACAAGCTTGGCGAGGGCGGGGACCCGAACGCGCGCCAGTGCGGGTGGCTGAAGGACAAGTTCGGGCTTTCGTGGCAGGTCGCTCCGCCCGGCATGTCGAAGATGTTCAAGAACGCAACCTCGAAGAACACCGAGCGCGCCTTCGCGGCGATGATGCAGATGAAGAAGATCGACATCGCCGCGCTGGAAGCGGCATTCAAGGCGAAGGG
>WNFL01036129.1_pt2 | contig 10723 bp, 16 predicted proteins | sample 5400361 | NCBI WGS metagenome assembly WNFL01 (sample SAMN13153351, study PRJNA577476) | soil metagenome | isolation source: 40 cm soil on Douglas fir-dominated hillslope | place: USA:California | collected 2013-09-17 | reverse complement strand
GCACCTGCACCGGCGCTCTAAAGTTTGGCGATGATCCCGCAGTTGACGGATCATCGAAGTCACGACGAGAATATTCCGTCATAACGAAGGAGCTTTCTCCCCTACAAAGATAGTCGGCCCCTGCATGGGCGGACCAACGGTTACGTTCGGACTGAAGCCGAATTCCCTGAAGAGGTCAGGCAGGAATCTGAATTCTTCAGTCGGAATGCCGATAAATAACCCGTACCGTTTCGGGATCGTCTGGCCCGCGAAGTGTACGTTTACTTGCACCGCCGCCTGATCGAAGGCCGCTTTGATATCTTGTGCCAAGGCAAGGGATGTTGCGTCGCTTGAATATTGCAGCACCAGGAATGGCACGCGCCCCCTCGTCGCGGTCGCTAAACGATCAATTTGCTCTGGCGTCAGATGGGGTGTCGCTAGCGCTTTCTGTAGCGCGATTCTACTCTTACGCTCTTCCTCCAAGCGAATTTCAAGCTGTGTATTGCGCTCCGTGGCTTCGGCTGCTACGGCGTTCGCTTTGGCGATCTCGCTTTTTGCCTGCTTCGGCATCGGCGGAGAGTCGCAAGGCGTCTTTCGACAACTGCGCCATCTGCAATTCTCTCGCGCAATCTACGGTCTCTCGCCAAGGTTCTGAAATCCAGCCCTCAAGGAATTCGGCGGCAACGCCGATGACAACTAATGCGGCGGCTATGTTTCGAACAAGGGGCATCCGACTAAGCCAATATAAAGCGCTGGTGACCGCTGGATCGTTCACTGATCCCTCCTATCGAATAGGCATGGGGGCGTTTGCCATTCTTTGGATTTTACTCCGACGAGGAAAACGGAGTGCGCCATCGACCCCTTCTTGAGCTTGAAGCCGGGGTCGCCCGACCCGTCGATGAATACCAACATGGGGCGTGGAAGTACGGCGAATCGTCACGGTTCGGCAACTGTTTTGCGACACTCGTCCGCGATACATTTAAGATCGTGCCTCTGTTCTGGCTCAATTACCGCCATTCCAACGGCCGCGCCGCCGGCGTGGTCGTGATCGAGTCGGCCGGCCTTCTCCATGCGCGTCTCAAGGCTGCGCTGGCCGGTGCTGATCATGAGCTCGAGTTCGCGTCCGGGCACCAGCTTGACCAGGAGAGCGCGGAGCAGATCCCTGCGAACATGATGGGCCGGATGCTCGATGACGGCGATCTGGGGACGCTGCACAGGGCGCTGGTCAAGAAGGGGCCGCCGGCGCCATCAGTGCGACGTCGGACGGCTGCAAAGCGTAGGGTGGGCAAATGACGAGACGCAAGGGCGAGATCATACGCGCCGATCTGCACCGTAAGTGGCGGCACCACGTCGCGCTGTCGGCCGACAAGGTCCGCGGCATCGAAAGCATCGTGCACCGCTTCGCGAACGCCCGATCAGCGCGGCAGACGTTCTTCCTGCGCCGCGACGACCTCGACTTCGTGGTGTTCTGCTTTGCCAAGCCGGAAGACGCGCAGGCGTTCCGTGATCGCTTCGGTGGGGAGCACTTGCCGGGGACCGGGTGGCCATGAGCCTCAGCGCGGAACAACGCCGGGCGCTAGAGCTCCTCGCCGGCGGTCCACGCGGCTACACCAAAGCGCGGCTGCTCGCCGATGGCTTCACCGTCGACATGTTGGCCGATCTGGTTCGCGAGGGGCTCGTCACGACGCAACGCGATACCTTGAGGGTGGGCCGCCGAACGAGGGTGGGCGGCCGAACGATCAGGGTCGAGCGCTACCGCATCACCGACGCTGGCCGGAAGGCGATCGAAGGATGAAGGCACCGCCCATGACGGCAACACAGACGTTCCGAGAACTGACCTATACCATGCGGCCGCAGGATCCTCATGGTGACGGCGCCGGGCTGCGATTCGAGACGGGCGAACACGGTGGCGACTATCCCGACGCTGATTCCGCGCAGTCTGCCGCCTTGTCGCCGAAATCAGTGGATTGATTCCGAGTCGGATGACCGAGTCAGTAATGGATCGAGCGCACCTCCTCGCAGGCGCCGATTGAGGATTGGGAGAACCACGCCATGGGTACCGGTCAGCGCCTTGTCGTCGCTATTGCCGTTATGATGCTTCCCGGACACCACGCCGCCGCGCAGACGCTGCCGTGGCCGAGCGATCATCCGCCGCCGCAGGCTTCGCCGTTCGGCGGCGGAGGCGGGATGCCGCCGTGCATGGCGGAATTTGCCAAGCTTCGGGACGATGTACAAAAGCTGGGCCTCGCGGCGAAGGCTGCCGGCCAGCGCAAGGTCAGCCGCCAGGAGATGTGCAAGCACATTACGGCCTACAGCGCCGCCGAGTTGAAATGGGTCAAGTACACTGAAGCCAACACGACCAGTTGCGGCATTCCGGCCGAGGTGGCGCAGCAGTTAAAGCAGGTGCACACCAACACCGAGCAGACCAATGAAAGGATCTGTGCGGCAGTGGATGGCCCCAGGTTGGATGTGCCTAGCCGTGAGCAGCCCCCGGGCCTTTATATACGCGACTGATAGTCAAGTTGCGGGCCCCGCTACCACCCCGGGCAATGGGCTTGCTCAAGAATCAAAATTTCGTGCTTCGTCGCTTCGGGGAGGCCGTAAGACCAGAGAACTACCGAGGATTGGCGGAGCGGGTCCGCCGCCAACGCGCAACGACCTGATCGACGTCCAGCGTGCCGAGGCGCGTCGGCGGCCCCTCCACCACGGTCGCGTTGACCTTGGCGATCTCGACGTTGAGCGCGGCGACCCGACGACGGACAGTCGCTTCATCGTAGAGCTTCTCGATCGTGGCGAGCTCCTTCTCTACCTTGCGGAGCAACTCGAGCGATGGCGGCAGCATGGAGATCTGCTCGCGCTGGACGAACTGCTTCACCCACCAAAGCGGGTCGTATTCCTGACCGAGATTCGGGAAGGGCTTACCGGCCCCCGGCAGATTGTCGAAGGCTCCCTTTTCCGTGGCGACACGGATCCGTCTCGATGGTGTCATCCATTGGTGCGCTCCTTACAGGGGATCGACCCATTCGATCCCGCCCCGCTGCATCGCGCCAGGACGGTGCAGAAGGCCGCGATCAGCGCCTTGTCGCGGCCATGAGGAGAAGAACTGCGGCAGGATCGAGCAGAACCGCAATCACCAGGATGAACCAGCGCAGGACGTCCTGATCGTCTCCGCCGATCAATGTCGCGAGATTCCGGACCGGCCCCAGGTCGGCCTCCACGACCTTCCTGTCACCGTCGACCTTGGCCTTCTCGATCTTCAGGTCGGCAAGGGCCTTCGCCTCAACCGTAAGCTTGTCGGCAAGGCTGGTGCGCTTGGCCTGCCGGCGCTCGTCATCCGCGGCGCGGAGCTTAGCGGCTGCCGCAAGTGCTGCCGCGTGGGCGTTGATGGCCGAAGCGGTCCGTAGATTGCCGGCGGAGGGCGTCTCGATGGTCCGGGCCGCGTCAAGGTCAGCGATCTGCTTGGTAAGGTCGGCGACCTTCTCGGCTTGCACAGCAAGGCGCCCCTCGATATCGGCAGCGCGGCCGGCGACCGCGACGTCACCCTCGACCTGGTGACCGATGTGCGCCTTGGCCAGAAAGCCGAACGCCCCGATCACGTTCAGTCCCATCAGGACCAGGACCAGTACCGTCAGGGCACCCTTGAGCCCCTGCCACGGCGCCGGACCATTCCGCCCGATCCAGGTGACCGCCCGGAGCTTCCCGAACTCAAGGGCCACACCCATGCCGATCACGGGCCCGAACGCGCCCACGAAGATGCTGGTGAACCCATAGATCGAGAAGCCGGCCGATACGGTTGCCAGGGCCAGGGCCGCCAGAAACGTCCAGCGGTCGATACGGTGATGCTCTGCCGCCCGCTGGGACGCCGGCGCGTTGCGCCACCTGTGCGCTGTCGGTTGTGCGGGAAGCGTGACGCCCTCACGCTCCGTCTGCGTAACGGTCGGTGCGATCGGAGGCGCATAGACTAGCGGGGCCTTGGCAGCGCTCGCGTCACGATCGGATTTGATCTTGCTGCGTTTCTTTGCTTGGCGGGCCGCTGCTCTGCGATCTTTTCCACGCCTTCTGGCACGCGGTTGAGGGTCCAGTCCTGCGCCCGGAAATGGCCCGACGTTGTCGTCGTCGATTGTGGTATTGAGGTCGCCCGCTTGAGACATAGTTTCGTCCTCTGAGACCGCAACGCGCACCCTGCCAGCATCGCCCGTCAAGGCGGGAGATTGGCTGCATGTCGCGATGCATGTTGTGTCAGATCGCATCCGATCGTGTCCGATGACAAAAAAACGGGTGCAGTGGGGACGCCGGGCTTTTGCCCGACGCCTCTTGCCTAGTTCGCCATCCAGGTTCGGCCGCACTTCGTGGGTGTGACTTCGCAGTCCATTAGGCCAACCATGCGCGCAACCCAGTGCTTTCGATGGAAGAGCGTGCACTGGATGATGGCGAGGGCGCGGGAGAGTCGCGATCTCAATGTCGTCATCGCGGGGCGTACCCCGCTTCGGCTAACGCCTTCTGTAGGGTCGAGATGCCGTCGAGGATGGCTTCACGTTCGCGCCCACCGTCATGGCGATTGGCGAAACGCTCGGCATCGTCGTACGTGAAGCGTTTGCAAAGCTGCGCCAAGGCCATCGCCTCAGCGTTGAGCAAGTCGACGGTCAGGCGCGTCATCGGTCGCCTCCCACCGGTCGACGAACGACGGCTCGGCGCCGTTTGCCTTGCGCCGATCGAGGAAACCGGGAACGCCATCGCGCTCGGTGTGGTCGAGTTGCTTGGGCGCCCCAAGGTCGCCCGGAAGTTCATCGTGCATCGGGTGGAGTTGGCGATTGAGCGCCCTTGCGGCCTGATCGGGCACGGTGTCATGAGGCGGCGGATTGCGCTCGTCGAATTGCCCGGCTTGTGAGGCCAGGAAGGGCTTGGAGGGGCCCGTTGACGCTCGGCTATGCCCCCTTGCTTGAGGGCGCGCGAGGGCGGCGGCACGACGTAGTCTGGTGCAACGCTCCGCGCCCTGTGGACGACGGCGGGCACCTGGGCGGGCGATGGCCGGCGATCGCCCTGGTCGGCGTCGTCTTCCTCGCCCGTGGGGATCTGGAACAGTGCCAGGAGGAAATACTTGCGCGCCGCCGTGTGGCACTTGTTGAGGCTCTTATCGTCCCAGCCGCCCTTGCTGTTGCGGCAGGTCGACACGCCGGTCTGCTTGATGGCGTGCGGCCAAGTCTCACCGCTCGCATGGGCCACGGTGAAGGAATATTCGACGGCAATCACGTTGTCGTCGTCGAACATGGCGCGGCCAGTTTCCGACTGGAAGATCACGATGCCATGCCGGCCGAGAAGGGGCGTGATCTCCTTGAGGATGTCGCCCATGGTGGCGTAGCGGTAGCGGTGGAACTCATTCTCGCCGCGCTTGGCGACGACGTGGACCTCGTTCATGACGGCAGCGATCGCGCCGACCAGACCGCCCCCAGAGGGGACGGCCGGCAACGTGGTGATGACCTCGGCGGGGGTGACGGTGCTCATGTGGCGCCTCCCTCACCGTGCCGTCTCAGCGTGGTAGCGCCGCATCCAGCCGGCCGGATCGGCATCGTCCTCCGCCTGGCGTTCGCCTGCGTTACGCAGGGCGCCCACGATGTCGCTTGCGGCATTCGCGAGGAAGCCGGTCTCGTCTTCAATGGTGCAGGCGGCGTGGTAGCGGGTGTCGCCCACGACGGCCTTGACGTAGGACGTGACGGCGCCGAGGACCTTTTGCAGATGCTCGGCCCGCTCCTCGATGTCAGCCCCGCTTGCCCGGAGACCTATGAGATGCGGGGCGCCGAGCTGGGCGAGGTTGTCGAGCAGGTTCGCGTAGTTGAGCTGGATGCCGGTCGGCCGAGCCGGATCGGCGGGGCGAGGCCGGCGGACCGCGCCGGCGCTCGCATAGTGGATTCTGGTGTCCGGGGTGCGTGTCATTGTCCACCTCCCGGTCCCCGCAGCACCGCTGCGGATTGGCCCTCATCTGCGCGCCGGCAGGTTAGGGTGTCGCCGGCGTCGAACGCGTCGCGGGACGCGATCATCATGATCGCAACCCGGTTCGCCTCTTGGGGTGTCGCCGCCACCTGGCTGTCGAGCACCTCATCGCCATTGGAGAGGGTCAGGCGTAGATCGCCGTGGGGGCTCCTGATATGGACCGGCATAGTCAGCGCCCTCCCGCCAGTTTGAGCAGGCTGTGGAGGCGGTCCGCCGCGGCTTCGGCGGCGCGGATGTCGGCGTGGAGTTGGACCAGTTGGTCGATAACGTTGGCGGCTGCCAGCAGGTCGGTTTGCTGGTGGGGGCAGTCCCGCAGGACCACGCTCTCGGCGCGATTCCGGAGGCGGGACGCAAGGGCGGATAACTCCGCCGGGGTCATTTGAGGCGCAGGTGTGGTGTTGCTAGACTCGTTGGTAGCCATTGAACCCTCCATGATAGGGTTTGGTGGTTAGAGCCGGGTAGGTGCTTCCAACACTTGCCCGGCTCGCTTTTATGTCATACGACAAATCCAATGGCCAAAGCAATATCTGTCAGACAGAAAAAACGTGGTCGACCGAAAACCGGCGTGACGCCGGCAATCAGCCTGCGCCTGCCATCGGAATCGCAGAAGGCCGTCGAAGCTTGGGCCAAACGTCAGCCCGACAACCCGTCGCTGTCGGAAGCTATCCGGCGCATGATCGAGATCGCGCTGAAATCAGGGAGGGACTGATGTCGATCGGCATTTCAGGATTGTTGTTCGGCGTGGCGCTCGCGCTCACCGTCACGGCGGCGCTGGCGGAGGAGGACCGCGACAGCGCGAACTACACGATGCCCGGCTGCCGGAATTTCGTAGACCATAAGTTTCCGGACGACAACTTTCGTGAGGGCTTCTGCGTGGGAATCGTCCACGGGCTCATCTACTCGGGAATCCGTGTGAAGACTTTCTTGGAGAGGGATCCAAATTCAACCGGCCGGTTGCCCGGAACGCTCCGAAGATTGGAGTGCATAGCTGCCCCAGACGAGGCGACGCTCGGTCAGCAGGTCGGGGTCGTCGTCTCATATATTGAAGCCCGGCCAGAGCGGATTCACGAGTCCTTTCGTCTGCTCGCCCTCGAAGCCCTTCGAGCCGCATGGCCCTGCAAATAGGGGGATGCAATGTCAGTCCGGAAACGCAGCTGGAAGAACGCGAAGGGCGAGCCGCAAGCGGCCTGGGTCGTCGATTACGTCGACCAGCATGGCGCGCGCCACATCAAGACGTTCGCCAAGAAGAAGTCGGCCGACGCGTACCATGCGACGGTAGCGGTTGAGATTCGTGAGGGCCGGCACGCCCCCGAGAGCGGGAGCATCACAGTAGCCGAGGCCGGACGGCATTGGATCAAGACCGGCGAGGGCAATAACCTTGAGCGTGCGACCCTTAATGAATACCAGCGCCTCCTCAACACGCACATCGTTCCTTACCTCGGCAACGTGAAGCTCTCGAAGCTCACGGCGCCAATGGTGAGCGAATTCCGCACCAAGCTTCGCGAGCGGGCGCCTGCGGTCGGCCAGAAGATCGGCAAGACGCGATCGCCCGACTTGGTGAAGAAGATCATGGTTCGCCTGAGTTCAATCTTGGCCGACGCCCACGAGGCGGGCTACGTGGCGCAGAACGTCGTGCGGAGTATCACCAATCGCAAAAAGAAGAAGACCAAGGCCGAGCAGCGCCGCAAGCTCAAGGTTGGCGTGGATATCCCGACGCCGGCCGAGGTCAAGGCGATCGCCGGTAAGCTGGAAGGCCGCTGGCGTCCGTTGATCCTGACTGCACTTTTCACCGGATTGCGCGCCTCCGAGTTGCGGGGCTTGCGTTGGAGCGACGTCGACCTGAGTAAGTGCGAGATCCACGTCCACCAGCGGGCCGACCGGTACAACAAGATTGACGCACCGAAGTCAGAAGCCGGAGAGCACACCGTCCCGCTGCCGCCAACGGTGACGAACGCCCTGCGCGAATGGAAGCTCGCGTGTCCCAACGGCACGCTTGGCCTCGTGTTCCCCAACGGGGCCGGCAATATCGAGAACCACGCCAACATTATCAGCCGCGGCTTCATTCCGGTGCAGATCGCCGCCGGCGTGTGCGCGATCGTGAAGGACGAGGATGGTAAGGTCGTGCTGGACGCCAAGGGCGAGCCTGTCAGGAAAGCGAAGTACGAGGGCCTGCACGCTCTCCGGCATTTCTTTGCATCGTGGTGCATCAACCGGAAAGCTGATGGCGGTCTGGAGCTCCCTGGCAAGGTCGTGCAAGAACGGCTAGGTCATTCCTCGATCGCAATGACGATGGACACCTATGGTCACCTATTCCCGCGGGGTGATGATGCGGCCGAGCTGGCGGCGGCCGAGCGCTTATTGCTTGGGTGACGCGACATAGGCGCGACATGGAGTTCATTTCATGAATGAAATCAATGGACGAGAGCAGATTCGGGAGCTGATCGTCGTCAGACCGAATGTGGCGACGTGAGTTCTGCGCCAGCGACATCCCAAGGCGAACTGGCCGGGCAGGTTGCGCTTGTCACTGGCGGCGTACGACGGATCGGCCGCGCCATTGCGCTGACGCTCGCGCGCGAAGGCGCCGCCATTGCGGTGAACGCGAGATCGTCGCGCGATGAGGCGGCCGATACGGTGCGGGAAATCGAGGCGCTGGGCGGCGCCGCGCGCGTCATCATGGGGGATGTGAGCGACGAAGCCGAGGTCGCCCGCATGGTGAAGGAAATCGCTGCGACGCTCGGCCCGGTCGATATCCTCATCAACAACGCCGCAGTCCGGCGCGACGACGCATTCACCGCCATGAGCTTTAAGGACTGGCGCCTTGTCATGGCGGTGGTCCTCGACGGTGCGTTCCTGATGAGCCGCGCCATCATTCCGGGCATGCTCGCCAAAAGTCGCGGCACCATCGTCAACATAGGCGGCCTCACGGCCCATACAGGCGCCTCCGGGCGGGCCCATGTCTCGGCCGCGAAAGCCGGCCTCGTCGGCCTCACCAAGGCGCTTGCGGTCGAGTTCGGCGCAAGCGGCATCACGGTGAATTGCGTCGCGCCGGGGCGCATCGGCGGGCCGCGACCGCCGGCAAGGGCGGCGTCATTCCGGGCGGCGGCCATCCGCTGGTCGACCGCGAAGGCGACCCGCAGGACATCGCCGCCGCCGTGAAGCTGTTGTGCTCGCCGGGGGGGCGCTACATCACCGGGCAGACCATTCACGTCAATGGGGGGATTTATCTGCCGTAGCGATCGGAGGGCCGGCCAGATAGAGCGGCCGGCCAGGCTGCGTCCCGCCGACGGTTGCATCAAGGCGCCGACTCGGGAGCATTGGGACAAATATCGGCCTTCGTGTGTGATTCACCTCACAGTCGGGCGCGGGGGTTTTCTGTAATCGTAGTGTAATCGTAGAGGGCGCAACGTGCACTTTGCCCTGTTTGTGAGTGTCTGGAGGAAGCGCAGAGCAAAGTTGCTGCTGGCCCCTCTCCTCATCGAGTCCGATGCTTGCGCACGCCAACCAAGGAGAAAGGCAGATGGACTGGATTGAACAGTTGCTCGGCTTTAGCCCCGACGGCGGTGACGGTACCACCGAAGCAATGATTGTTTTTGCCGGCTGCGCGGTATTTGCAATCATCATTTACAGGCGCGTGCTTAGAGCTAAGACGCCACGTGCGAAATCTTCTGGAGGTGCTTAAGGCTCGCACGCGATTGCTCGCCTTGCAATCAACGAGATCACGGTGGATTGCTACGACTGGCAGCGATCAAAACGAGGCCCGCGCTCGAGTTGATGTTAGCACGCTCCTGTAGCACCGTGCGGCACCGGTGGAATGGGGTCGGTCGCAATCAACAACGACATCGAACTGTCCTCTGCAGTTAATCAGGCGGTTGAAGCGCCAAACAAGATTCTGTCGTGACGCCTCACGTGGCTGCGATGCCGTTCATCAATCTCTCAGGCCGGAGCCAGACAGCAAGGGGTCCATACAATGGGCAAGCCAATGAAACGGAAGCGACGCTCCCCTTCGACGACAACCAAACCACGCCCAAGTAAGTCGAAGCGCGCGTCCGCCCCTGCTACGTCCGTCTTCAAGCCGCTCAGGCTGACTAGACGCATGGTCACAGCAGAGAAAAAGAAGACAGATGGAAGCGGGCCACTTGAGTGGTTGCTCCCGATGCTGGAGTCGACTTACACTCCGCTGGATCGTGGGGCTGCGACGTCTCGGTCGGCCACCACTACAACTGCGAGCGGTCTAGATTCGAACACCACGGCCATGATCGCGCCGGCCCGGCCGACGGTCTGGCGGGACATCTTTCTCGAATACAAGCAGCGCAAGGCGGCGGCGATCGCAGCGCCGGCTGTGGTACCCGGCGCGCCCCCAGCACCGTTTGTTCCGGGCGGGCGCAACTGGCTGCCGCTGGGGCCGAGTGTTGTGATGGACGGCCAAACCGTTGGCAATCAGCCAGTTGCAGGCCGTGTTTCGCGTCTTGCGGTCGCGCCGGGTGGCGCAGTCGTTTATGCGGCATCCGCCAACGGCGGCGTGTTTCGCTCCGCCGATGGCGGAACAACTTGGCGATCAATGATGGACCGCTTTGACTTGGACCCTACGAATTTTGCCACTGCCAGCCTCGCCTGTGGGGCGATCGCCATTGACCCGGCGGACCCGAACCGTGTCTATGTCGGCACCGGCGAAGGCGACACGTTGCAACTTTTCCGGTCACGTGTGACCCGAGCCCTCCCAGCCTATCGCGGTGTCGGCGTTATCCGGACGGACGAT
>WNFL01380071.1_pt2 | contig 10724 bp, 10 predicted proteins | sample 5400361 | NCBI WGS metagenome assembly WNFL01 (sample SAMN13153351, study PRJNA577476) | soil metagenome | isolation source: 40 cm soil on Douglas fir-dominated hillslope | place: USA:California | collected 2013-09-17 | reverse complement strand
CTCATCCCGGCGATGAGAGCCTGTTGGCGCTGATCGCAGAGCCCGTCGTGATCGCGCCAGCAAGGCACAAGACGCCGTTCATCTTCGCTTCCCCGCATAGCGGCAACGTCTACCCATCGAGCTTCGTCAAGCGCAGCCGGCTCGATGCGGTGGCGTTGCGCAAATCCGAGGATGCCTTTGTCGACGAGCTGTTCGCGACCGTGCCCGAGCTTGGCGTCCCCCTTATCGCGGCTCGCTTTCCGCGCGTTTTCGTGGACGCCAACCGGGCACCCTCCGAGCTCGATCCCGCGATGTTCGAAGGACCGTTGGGGCTCCCCATCGGCGCCCGTACGCCACGCGTCGCCGCGGGGCTGGGCGTCGTTCCTCGTGTGGTCCGCGATGGGCTGGAGATTTACGGCCTACGGATTCCGGCAGCCGAGGCCCAGTTCCGCCTCGAGCATTTCTACCGCCCTTACCATGCGGCGCTTTCCCGCCTCATCGCCGAGGCGCGCGCGGAATTCGGCGTCGCCATCCTCATCGACTGCCACTCCATGCCACCGCCATCGCGCGCCAGCGACATTGTGCTTGGCGATTGCTACGGCGAGGCGGCCTCGCCCGATCTGACCCTTTTCGTACAGCGGACGCTCGCCGCCCGAGGCTTCACAGTCGCCCGCAACACTCCGTACGCGGGGGGCTATACGACCCGGCTCTACGGCAAGCCGGACGAGGGCGTGCACGCGCTCCAGATCGAGATCAGCCGGGCGCTGTATTTGGATGAGCCGCGCATGGCCAAGACCGCGGGTTTTGCTCTTTGCCGTGACAGGCTGCGCGGCTTCGCGGAAGCGCTCACTGCGGCAACCGGTCCCTGGCTTCTGCCGGCGCGGCCGGGCCAAGCCGCCGCGGAGTGATCAAAGCACAAGAAAAAAGGCCGCCCGGATGTGCCGGGCGGCCAAGTCTAGGGAGGAAACGCCCCGGGAAGGGGCCGCAGCATCACAGGAGGAGTCAGTAATGCCGCACCGCAATAATATGCCATGCTGCATATGCGAGATCAAGCCCTGAATCTGACTGCGACGCCCTGCCTCAGGTTCTACAGATTCCATTGTTGTTCAGGTACTTATCGCCCATCTTTTGCGCAACATGCCTCTTTCTGCAACGCAAAATGATGCTTCTGCGGGCAGCTTCGAAGACCTTGAGACGCCCTCATCAAATCATCACAGAACTGCCACAGGCGATTCACGCGAATCGGCGAGGAAATGGCGACCTAGTGGAGTAAGCGCCATGCGTAACTTCCTTGACGCGCCCACCTTGCCTTCGGTTGGACGGCCACGACCGACGAAATCCAGCCCTCATCGCAGTCGCCGTTATCGTACGCTCTTCATCTCCGACACCCATCTCGGCACGCGGGGCTGCAAAGCCGAGTTGCTCGCCGACTTCCTCGCCCATAGCGATTGTCAGACGCTCTACCTCATCGGAGACATCATCGATTGCTGGGGGATGAAACGGTCCTGGTATTGGAGCGATGCGCAATCCCGCGTGCTCGATACGATCCTGAAGAAAGTTGAAGACGGAACCAGGGTCATCTTCGTGCCCGGCAATCATGATGAAGCCTTTCGGGCTTATTGCGGCGTAACCCTTGCCGGCGTCGAACTTCGCTTGGAAGCGGTGCATCAGACCGCAGACGGCCGGCGGCTGCTTGTGACCCACGGCGACCAGTACGACGGCATCATGGCGCTCGCTCCTTGGCTCGCCCATGTCGGCGACCGGGCCTATACGCTCGCGCTGATGCTGAACGAGGTGTTCAACGCCATGCGACGAATGCTCGGACTTCCTTATTGGTCGCTCTCCGCCTACCTGAAGCACAAGGTGAAGAACGCGGCCAAGTTCATTGCCGACTTCGAGAAGACAGTGGCGGACGGAGCACGCGCACGAGGTCTCGACGGCGTGGTCTGCGGCCACATTCACCACGCGCAGATCAAGAACATCGGCGGCACGCTCTACTGCAATGATGGCGACTGGGTTGAAAGCTGCTCGGCCCTTACCGAAGATGTCCGAGGCCGGTTGCAGATCGTGCGGTGGACGGGTCTCGCCGAGGATTGGGATATCGGCCTCGCACCGGCTGCGGTGCCCCAGCTCGCCTCCGTCGCGGCCTGACGAACTCGTGCCCCGGCGCAACCAGACCTCTGCTCGCTCTTTTTTCCTTTCGCGGGGCTGGCTTTCTGAGCGGTCTCAACCTTGGGCTCGGCCCTGCGCGCGGACGTGTGAGGGTCTGGGCGCCATTGCCGCGCCGCAACAGCGCCTATATAAGCCGCGGCTCTCTTGCTCCCTGTCCCGCATGATTCGGGCGCGGCCGGGCCAGGGTTCCCGGGTTTCAGTCAGCCACAGGCCGCTATGGACATTCGCAATATCGCAATCATCGCCCATGTCGACCATGGCAAGACGACGCTCGTCGATCAGCTCTTGAAGCAATCGGGCGCGGTGCGGGACAACCAGCAGGTCCAGGAACGCGCCATGGATTCGAACGATCTCGAGCGCGAGCGCGGGATAACCATCCTCGCCAAATGCACCAGCGTCGACTGGAGCGGGACGCGCATCAACATCGTCGATACGCCAGGCCACGCCGATTTCGGTGGCGAGGTCGAGCGCATCCTCTCCATGGTGGACGGCGTCGTGCTCTTGGTGGATGCGGCGGAATCCGTCATGCCGCAAACCAAATTCGTGCTCTCGAAGGCTTTGAACCTCGGGCTGAAGCCGATTGTCATCATCAACAAGATCGATCGCCAGGACGCGCGGCCGAAGGAGACGCTGGAGGAGATCTTCGATCTTTTCCTGGCGCTCGAGGCCAATGACTACCAGCTCGATTTCCATGTGCTTTATGCCTCTGGCCGTCAGGGCTGGGCGGTCGCCGATTTGAAAGAGAAGCGCGCGGACCTTTCGGCCTTGTTCGACCGTATCGTGGTCGACGTGCCGCCGCCCAAGCCGATTGCGCGCGCAGGCGACGATTACCCGTTCACGATGCTGGTGACGACATTGGAAGCCGATCCTTACCTGGGCCGCGTGCTCACTGGGCGGATCGAATCGGGCGCGATCACGATGAACCGCCAGATCAAGGCCTTGTCACGCGACGGTGCCGTGATCGAACGCGCGCGCGCGACCAAGCTCCTCTCATTTCGCGGTCTGGCGCGCGTGCCCACGGAGCGGGCGGAGGCCGGCGATATTGTCGCCATCGCGGGCTTGACCGAAGCAACCGTCGCCGACACGCTATGCGACATCGTGGTCGAGGAGGCGTTGCCTTCCCATCCGATCGATCCGCCGACTCTCGCCATCACGATCTCGGTCAACGACTCCCCGCTTGCCGGCCGCGAAGGCGACAAGGTGCAGAGTCGCGTGATCCGCGACCGGCTCTTGCGCGAGGCCGAAGGCAATGTCGCCATCCACGTGCGCGAGACGAGCGACGCCAATTACGAAGTCTCCGGTCGAGGCGAGTTGCAGCTGGGTGTACTCATCGAGACCATGCGGCGCGAAGGCTTCGAGCTTGCGATCTCGCGCCCGCGCGTCCTTTACCGCGCCGATCCCGCAACCGGACAGCGCCTCGAGCCGATCGAGGAAGTCACCGTCGATGTCGATGAACCCTATGCGGGTATCGTGATCGAGAAAGTTTCCCGGCGCAAAGGCGAGATGCGTGACATGCGGGCAACCGGCGCTGGCAAGACCAGGCTCGTCTTCCACGCGCCCTCACGCGGGCTCATCGGATATCATGGCGAGTTCATGACCGATACGCGCGGGACAGGCGTGCTCAACCGCATGTTCCACGGTTACGCGCCGTATAAGGGACCAATTGAAGGGCGCCGCAACGGCGTCCTCGTCTCGACCGATGACGGCGAGGCGGTCGCTTACGCGCTCTGGTATATCGAGGAGCGCGGGCGGCTCTTCATCGTGCCCGGCACGCGCGTCTACGAAGGCATGGTCATCGGCGAGAACTCGCGCGACAACGACCTCGACGTGAACCCGATGTGCTCGAAGCAGCTCACCAACATCCGCACCCATTCGAAGGACGAAGCGGTGCGGCTCACCCCGGTGATCCCGCCGACGCTCGAGCAATCGATCGCCTATATCGAGGATGACGAGCTGGTCGAGGTGACGCCGAAAGCCATTCGCCTGCGCAAGCGCGCGCTCCTGCCCCATCTCCGCAAGAGGGCAAAGGCCGAAGCGGAATAACGTCCGGCCGTGATATAGAGCCGGAATGAGTGATGATCCGCAACGCCGAAGAGCCTTGGCCGATCGGCTCGCCGATTCGGCGGGCGAGGTCATCCGGCCCTATTTCCGCAAGCGCGTCGACATCACCGACAAAGGCAAAGACGGTTTCTTCGATCCGGTAACCGAGGCCGATCGCCGCGCCGAGGAGACTATCCGCGCGCTCATCGCCGAATATTTTCCCGATGATGGGATCCTGGGCGAAGAGTTCGGCGAGACGAAAGGCAGCAGCGGTTACCGCTGGGTGCTAGACCCCATCGACGGGACACGCGCCTTCATTGCCGGTCAGCCGCTTTGGGGCACGCTGATCGCGCTCGAGCACCACGGCCGGCCGCTCTTGGGCGTCCTCGACCAGCCCTTCTTGCGCGAACGCCTGACGGGATTTTCCGGCAAGGCCGAACTCAAGAATCCCGACGGACGGGAATGGCTCAAGACGCGTGCTTGCGAGCGGCTGGCTGACGCCGTCATCTGCACCACGCACCCGATGCTCCATTTCAACGATGAGCTGCGAGCGCGCTATTGGCGCCTTGAGCGTGCGTGCCGCCTGTCTCGTTATGGCGGCGATTGCTACGCCTATGCGCTCATCGCCATGGGATTTACCGATCTCGTCATCGAGGCCGATTTAAAACGCTGGGACATTGCCGCGATCATCCCGATCATTGAAGGTGCCGGCGGAATCGTCACCGATTGGAGCGGGGGCCCTGCCGGCGCCGGGGGCAATGTGATCGCGGCCGGCGATGCGCGAATCCACGCGGAAGCGCTGGCGATTCTGAACGCCGGTTAACCCGCGCCCGGCTGGCGCTCCAAATTCGCGTCCACGAAAGCGTCGAACTCGCTCCAGAAGCGAGCACGGATCTGGTCGTTCTCCATCAGGATCTCGTGCCGCGCTTCCGCGATCTCCACGTAGCGAACATTGGGAAGGTGCTTCACGAATTCGCGGATCGCCTCGATGCGAACAATGTGGTCTTCGCCTGCGCCGAAGACGAGCGCCGGCGTGGTGATCTCCTCGATAAAGCGCGGACGGCGAAGCCTGATCATGGATGCGAGCGCTGCCCCGAGCCAACCGAAGGTCGGTCCATTGAGGCGCAAGAAAGGCTGCTGCTTCATCAGCGCCTTCGCGCGTTCGAAACGTCCGGCGTCGGAAGTGAGGAAATTTCCCTCGAATGGGAGCTCCATCGGATCGCGTTCCTCTACGCCTGGAACAAATCTCGTCGACGGGCGGCTCAGATTGAGGAGCAAGGTGAGCGCTCTTATCTGCCCAGGCGAACGTTTCCCGGGATCGATCTCGAGCATCGGTGCGAGCGCAACCGCGCATGCGAAGCGGCGCGGGTGGTCGTGCAGGAAGCGGAATAAAATGTGGGCGCCCATCGAATGCGCGAGCGCGATGACGGGCACGCGCTCGGGCAGAGCGCGCTGCATCGGCTCGACCATCTGCAGCAAGAGTGAGGCGAGATCGGAATCGTACTCCTCGAAACTTCCGACATGCCCTGCACGGTTTCCGTAAACCTTTCGCTCGGACGCTCCTTGTCCTCGCCAATCCATGCTTGCGACGGTAAATCCCCGCGCGTTGAGCTCTTGCGCGACCTCGCCGTACTTCTCCAGGAATTCGGTATGGCCGTTCAAGAGCACGCAGATCGCGCGCGGCGCCGTGCCGGCCGGTAGATCCCACGCGCCCGCGCGCAAATGGCGCCTATCCGGCGTTTGCAGCGTCTGCACGCGCATGAGGGTCGTCACGGGGTGCCTGGTTGATGAAGGGACGGACACGGAGTTCTCCGCGATATCAGCATGCGCGAACGCACGCCACAACCTGCCCAAAAGTTCCCGGACCTCTGCCTTAAAAAAGCGAAGGAGAAACCAGCAGAAAGCCCAAATCCAGGCGTTTTATATATGCAGTCGCAACGGGCCCTCGCATCAGGGGCGTCCCGAACCCAAAGAACAGATGGCGTGAAGATGGCGTCTATCGATTTCCAGGAATATTCGGGTCCTCCGTCGGACCGTCTGGGTGTTGGCCTTCTTGGCATGCATCTTCTGGTCGGATGCTACGTCATGATCGGGTGGATTGTTTCGTCTGCGCCGGCCCTCGCCTTTTATTTGTTGCTCCTCCCTTTGATCGCGATGCAATGGCGTTTCAACCACGGGAGTTGCATCCTTAATAATCTCGAGACCTGGCTGCGCTACGGCTGCTGGCGCCATCCTCGCAACAGGCACGAAGGAGCATTCCTCCTGATGCTTTGCGATTGGTGGTTTCAGGTGCGTCCCGATCCGGCGAGGCTCGACCAGATTTCCTATGGCGCAGTCGCCGTCCTTTGGCTCGCCGGTTTGGGTCACTTGACGGAGCTCCTGATTGGTTAACGCACGCTGCGGTTTTGCTGCCGCAGTTCCAAATTTTCGGGTTCCCGCCATCGACGAAAAGTTCCCTTCCGCGTTTACGCGCTGGAACTCATGGGCCGGTTCCGTTCCGAGGGCAGTCGATGAACAGCATAGAAGGGGATTTTCGCGTCATGCGCGCGGAGCAAGCCGTCACGTTCGATAGGCTGAGCGCGCTTTTTTTTGGCATCCACGGGGCTGTCATCCTTTACGTCGCGTTCGGCTGGATGGCGGCTTCACGCGGCGCACTCTTTGCTTATTCGCTGATGCTTCCTTTGATTGTCCTGCAATGGGTGCTGAACGGCGGCGTCTCGATCGTCAACAATCTCGAGAATCTCGCCCGCGGCCGGCAATGGAGTGACCCGGCCAACCGGTTCGAAGGCACTTTCTTTCAAATGCTCCTGAACGGCATGCGGATACCCGCAAGCCAGCCGCAGATCACCTTCGTCCTTTGCGCCCTGATGCTGATGTTCTGGATAACGGCCCTGTCTCGGATGATTCTCATCATCCCGCCCAAGGTATGAAGCGCGCATATTTCAAGTCCTTGAAGGCGCAATTTTCGATGCCTACCTGAAGAGGCGAGCCGGAAGGCCAAGGCTTTCGGCTTGAATCAAGGGGCTCGGCTCATGGCGAGCGGGCCTTATCGAAACTTCGCTTCTATAAGGAGGTAGCGATCATGCGCACATTCGACCTTTCACCTCTCTTCCGTTCCACGATCGGCTTCGACCGTCTCGCAGACATGCTCGACTCGGTTGCGCAGTTCGATTCCGGCGTCTCCTATCCGCCGTACAACATCGAACGCACCGACGAGCACAAATACCGTATTTCGCTTGCGGTCGCGGGCTTCGCCGAGAAGGACCTCGTCGTCGAAGTCAAGGAGGGCGTTCTCACCGTCCAAGGCAAGCGCGAAGGCGACAAGGATCCCGAGGCTAAGCACTATCTTCACCAGGGCATCGCCGGGCGCAGCTTCGAACGGCGCTTCCAGCTCGCCGAGAACGTCGAGGTAAGAGGCGCTCAGCTCGAGAACGGGCTGCTCCACGTCGACCTGGAGCATGTCGTGCCCGAAGAGAAAAAGCCCCGCCGCGTCGCCATCGGTGCCAAACCGGAGGGCAGGGTGATCGACGCAAAAGTGAAGGCAGCCTGATCAGGCGCCGAAAATTTGGTTCAGAGAGAGCGCGTCCTTGAAATAAGGGCGCGCTCTTTTTTGCGCGGCGACATGCATCGCCAGACGCCTCACGCGTATCGCGTCAATCCGAGGTTTCCATCCTCTCCGCTCATGCTCTAGAGTTCGGGCCTTCGCCGCTGCTTCGTCGAATTCGCAGGGTCCTATGCCGAACTGGCACACCCCGGCGACTCGCGTCTCGGACCCGGCACGCCGACAGCGGAGCTGCGCCGTCCCTATCAGGAGATGGCGGCGCGCTTCGGTGCGCTCCCGCCGGACACCACCATCGAGCGCGCCCATCTCGGCCAGGTTAAGGGTGAGTGGGTCCGGGTGCCCGAAGCCAAGCCTGAGCGCCTCATCCTTTATCTTCATGGTGGCGGCTATATCGCGGGATCGCCGGAGGGCCACCGGCCGCTGATCGCGCGGCTCTGCAAGGCCGCCGGGGCAGGCGCGCTGTCGCTCGATTACCGCCTGGCGCCGGAGTTTCCTTTTCCCGCGGGGTTGCGCGATGCGGTCGACGCCTATCGTTTTCTGATCGGGAAGGGATTTCCGCCCTCTTCGATCGCACTCGCGGGCGATGGCGCGGGTGGTGGGCTCGTCTTCTCCACGGCCATGGCGATCCGAAATGCGCAGCTGCCGATGCCGGCTGCTGTCGTTGCCATGTCTCCGTGGGCCGACTTGACGCTCTCCGGCTGGTCGACGATGGAAAACGCCGCGAGCGACGAGATCCTGTCCTGGGACCTTCTCTTCGTCAGCGCGAGAAATTACCTGAAAAACGGCAATCCCGCCGACCCCTACGCCTCGCCCGTGTTCGGCAATTTGAGGGACTTTCCCCCGATCATGGTCCACACCGGCAGCCTCGAAATCTTGCGCGATGATGCCAGCCGGCTCGGCGAGCTTGCCGCCGCTGCCAATGTGCCGGTATCGGTCGAGGTCTATCATGACAAGGGCCACCTCTTTCAGGCGCTGTCTTCATCTTCCGAAGGGAAAGTCTCGCTCGGCCGCCTCGGCCAATTCATCCGCTCGCGGATCGAAAGCGGCGTGCGCGAACCCCAAATCCGCGAGAGCGCCAAGCGCGAGGCGAAGTCCTAAGGGCGGCTCGTACGCCCTCTATAGAATTCCAAGTCCATTCCTCGACGAAATTCCGCCGTCAAATTCGGATATCTGTCCGTCTTTAGGGAATGAAGGGGCATCTTCATGGATAAGACCAGAATGGAGCCGACTTTTCCCGGTTCTCCGGCCGAAGGGGTAGCGGCCCCCAATACACGGTTCGCTCCGGCTGCAGGAGTTCTCCCATGCGCGACGTCGAGCAGTTTCCGTTTTCCCGCGGTCCCAGCCCACGCGAGGCGCAGCCTCAGGGGGTGATCGTGAGTGCCTCCCATCACCGCGATCGCCTCGCTGCCGCCGCGACAGGCGATCCTGATAGGGCGGCCGATCTCATCACGGCAATCTCGGCGACCGTCTGGAGAGCCTGCCGGCTCCTTTCGGATCAAGAGGCGCAAGCGCGCGACACGTTCCTCGAAATCATCGCCGCTCTTTCGGCCAACTGCTTCGCTCGCTTGCGGAGCTATGACGGCCGCGGAACGTTCGAGACTTTCGTCGCCCTCACCGTTCGCGAGCTCATGGCAGAGCGGATGCTTCGCCTGTTGCAAAGGGATCAGGATAAAGGCTGGCGGGCTTTCGAGGTTCTATTCAAGTCCGACATCGATCGGCTGATCCAACGACGGCTTTCCATGGCCGCTTCCGCCGAAGAGCGCCGCGACGCGTACCAGGAAATCTCGCTCGCGCTGGTGGAGGGCGGCTACCGGCGGCTGAAAGCGTATGACGGCAGCGGCAGCTTCGCCGGATTCATATTGCGCAGCATCGATCGGATGCTGATCGATCGCCTCCGCCGCCAAAGATCGCGCCGTCGCCTTCCTGCCGGCGTCGCCGGGTTGGCGCTTCTCGATCAGGAAATCTTCAAGCTCGTCTTCTGGCGCGGGTTCCCGGAACGGCCGGAACTTCTGGCGCCGCATCTCGCCTCGCGGCTGGGCTCGACCCCGGGGCTCGACGACATCGCGACCGCTATTATCCGTATACGGAGCTTGAGCTCGCATGGCTCGCCGCCGGTGCGCCTGGTGCCGATCGAGCTGTTGGAGGACCTTGCCAGCCCGGATTCGGAATCGCCGGAAGACGATCTCATCCACAGCGAAGAGGAGGAACGGACCTCCGCCGCGCTCGAAGTTCTCTTGAAGGCGATGGAAGACCTTCCCGAAGCCGAACGGCTCTATCTATCGATCGCGCTTTCGCACTCGGAGCCTCCGCCGTCGCGGGAAATCGCGCGGCTGATGCGGCGACCGGTCGAAGATATCTACAAGCTCAAGCAGCGCGTCTTGCAGCGTCTGCGCGACGTCATGGCGAAAGAGTCTGCCATCAAAAATTGGCGCGTGTCCGTCTAGGGCTCGCGAAGGAGCAATCCCATGGACAAGATGGAACTGGAACGGTTTTTCGAAGAGCTGCTGGCCGACGGGAACGGAGACAGCGAGGCACCGAGTGCTGTCGCGCGCGCCCAGCTGTTTGCCGCTTTGCGGAATTCGCGCAATACGCGTTCGGCCATCGCGGCGTTGGACTGCGAGAAGCTCGCGGCGTTTCTTGACGGCAAGCTCGAAGCGCAAGAAGCGGAAGAATTCCTCAAATCGCTTCTCGCCGCGCCCGATGAGATCTACGAGCTCGAATCGGCGCAAGATTTCCTGGATGCCGTATCGGCGAATGGCGAAGCGGCACCCGCCGATCTTGTCGCGCAAGCGGTTACCGCAGCGGCGGACGAAACACCGAGACGCTCCACGCGCCAAGGGCGGAGCTGGAACGGCGCCGCTTGGGGCCGGCAGTGGGGTTGGGCGGGTGGCGCCATTGCAGCCGCCGTGCTTGCCGCGGTCATCAGCAAACGTGTGAGTGAGAATGAGGCAGTGCAGTCTCCTCCTGCGCA
>WNFL01343194.1_pt1 | contig 10725 bp, 13 predicted proteins | sample 5400361 | NCBI WGS metagenome assembly WNFL01 (sample SAMN13153351, study PRJNA577476) | soil metagenome | isolation source: 40 cm soil on Douglas fir-dominated hillslope | place: USA:California | collected 2013-09-17 | reverse complement strand
GTCACCCTGCTTCATCGCAGCATCGTCGATATCACCAAGCTGCCGGACGTGAAGGAGCGCCTCGACGCGCTCGATTTCTACGAGATCGAGAGCACGCCTAACGCGTTCGCTGAGCGCATCAAGGTCGAGTTTGAGAGCTGGCGCAAGGTGGTCGAGACGGCTCACATCAGGCCGGGGTGATGGCCCGTTAGAGTGTGACCCGATCCGCTAACCGAGGGGTGTCATTGCCCGGCTTGACCGGGCAATCCAGTCACCACCGACCGGGGTTACTGGATCGCCCGGTCAAGCCGGGCGATGACAGTCCCAGGTGTGTAGCTGGGCCGGCGACGCGCCAGAGAATCCGCACCGCGGTCCGATGGCGCCACGGACAGCATTGGGATAAGCTTTCAACAAACAGCTTCAAACCAGGAGGAATGTCGATGCGCGCCACCACGCGTCTGATGCTCGGGGTCGGCTCTATCATTGCGGCGCTGTCCGGTGCTGATGCCGCGACCATCACCGGGATCGTTACGGGACCGGACGGCAAGCCGTTCCGCGGCCGGCAAGTATCGGGTCGAGAATCTCAGCCCCGGCGAATACCGCCTGCAGATGCGCGCCATCGGCTTCAAGGCCGACCCGAAGAGCGGCATCACGCTTAGCCCCGACCAGAACCTCACCCAGGACCTGTCCCTCCAGCAGGGCATGGTGCGCTGGAGCGACATCTCCATGCACCAGGGCAAGAAGCTCCTGCCCGAAGCGCGCGGCAAGGAGGAGCTGTTCACCCACTGCATGGCCTGCCACGGCTTCGAGAGCCGCATGGCGGCCGTGGTGCGCGACGAGGACGGCTGGCGCGACCGCGTCAGCTACATGAAGGACGCCATGGGCTACTTCATTATGCGACCGGCTTTCGGCTTCAATGAACAGAAAACCGAGAACGTGATCTCCTACATCAACCAGATGTTCGGCGAGAACTCCAAGTTGCCGAAGTCGCCGGCGGATTTGCCGCAATACCAGAGCGAGGTCCGCCCCATCAGCGACGAAGGCTTGAAGATCGTCTACGTGGAGTATGACACGCCCGGTCCCAACCGGATGCCGTGGATTCTGGGTGCCGTATTACGGGCGCGCCAACAAGATCGCAAACCTCAATCCGGTGACCGGCGAGATGAAGGAGTACCCGGTCCCCAACATGGGCACTGCCGCGATCCACTCCGCGGTCCCCCATCCGGACGGCAGCGTGTGGCTCACCGAACAGGGCTCCAACAAGCTCGGCCGCTGGGACCCGCGGACCAAAGAGATCACCGAGTATCAAGACACCGTGGGCAAGCACACGGTTCGCATCGATCCCAAGACCGGGATGGTGTGGTCGACCGGCGCGCTGTCGGTGTTCGATCCCAAGACTAAAGAATTCACCCACATCCCGGAAGTACCGACCTGCTACGGCATTGCGCTCGATCAGGAAGGCAATGTCTGGTTCACCGAGCTGACGGCGACCGGCAAGGTCGGCAAGGTCGATGCGAGGACTTTGCAGGTGACCAAATACACGCTGCCGACCGTGAACGGCCGGCCGCGCCGCATCCAGGTCGACGACAAGGGCGTCGTGTGGTTCGGCGAGTTCGATGCCGGCAGGATCGGGCGGCTCGACCCCAAGACCGGCGCCATCACTGAGTTCCAGCTGCCGGGCCCGCAGCCCACGCCCTACGCGCTCGGCATCGATCGCGACGGCATGGTGTGGTACTCGTCCGAATACATGGACGTGATCGGCCGCCTCAACCCCAACACCGGCAAGGTGGTGGAATATCCCTACCCGCGCGCCGAAAACTCCATGCGCGATTTCTTCATGGACGAGCAGGGCCACATGTGGTTCGGCTCGCCGGTGAACGACAAGGTGGGGTATTTCTACGTGGCGAAGGAGTGAGTGGAGGGCGCCGCGCCCTCTTCTCCCTCTCCCCGCTTGCGGGGAGAGGGTCGGGGTGAGGGGGCCTCTCCACAAGCTCAGACTTGCTAAGGTGCTCAGCCCTTCCTCACTTCGCTTTCATGTTGCCATTTGCCAATTAATGGGGAAGAGGTGGTTGGAGCCACAGGGCGGATCCCTGCGAGATGGGCAAGTGACGAAAGCGGTTTTTACGGCGAAAGTCGAATCGAACTACGACGACCTTCCCGAAGAGCGATATCACTTTCCGCGCACCTATCTGAGACAAGTCGAGGCTGCAGTCGGCGATTGGATTATATACTACGAGCCGCGCCGCGCTTCATCCGATCTCGGAAGCCGGGGCGGAAGGCAGGCCTATTTCGCGACCGCCCGTGTAAAAAAGGTTGAGCGTGATCGGGGCCGAGAGGACCACTTCTACGCTTATGTGACCGATTACCTCGATTTTGATCGGGCCGTCCCGTTCAAGGACGGTGAGTTCTACTATGAGGGCGGCTTGCGGCGCGAATACGGAGGCACCAGCAAGGGCGCATTCGGCCGGGCTGTGCGGAACATAACCGAATCCGAATATGAATTGATTTTCAAAGCGGGCTTTGCACTGACCCTTGTCGAAGCACACGTTGATGTTGCGCCCAGAACAAGGGCGGCCAGCCGCTTTGACGAAGAAGTGGACCCCTTCGAGCGGCCGATTGTCGAATTGGTCGTAAAGCGGCCATTTCGCGAAGCCGCATTTGCAGCATCAGTCAAGACCGCCTACGCGAATACATGCGCAATGACCGGATTGCATATCATCAATGGTGGCGGCCGTGCGGAGGTACAGGCTGCGCATATTCGACCAGTGGCGGCGGGCGGCTCGGATTCGGTGAGAAACGGGCTTGCACTGTCGGGCACTGTTCATTGGATGTTCGACCGCGGTCTCGTCTCGGTCGATGATGACTTCTCAATTCTGATTGCCACCGATCGCTTGCCTGATGCCGTCACAAGACTGCTTCGGGAGGACCGCAAACTGGACGTTCCGATGCGATCTGAGATACGTCCGCATCCGGCCCATCTCCGCTACCACCGTGAAAATATCTTCAAGGGCTGAGTTTCCCCTGTTTGTAGGGGCGGGCCGGTTCCACAGGCTCGGACTGGCCGAAGCGCCCGGGCGCGTGGACCTGATAGGTGGCGGGATCGGCCTTGCCCTTGGCGATGGCGATGGCGTCGATCAGTCCTTCCGCGATTTTGTCGAATGCCTTCGTGCTCATGGCTGCTTTCCACCTTTCTGCGAAGCGCGGACTCGCGGCCCGCCCCCCTCATCCCGACCTTCTCCCCCCTTTGGGGGGAGAAGGAGCAGAGCCTCACTCCGCCTTGATCCCCGCCGCCTTGATGATCGGCCACCATTTCTCGATTTCGGCCTTGTGATAGGCAAAGAGCGCTTCGGGGGTGAGCTGCTCGCGGGGGAAAATGTCCTGCGCGATATCGGTGAGGCGCTTGCGCACGACAGGGTCGGCGAGCGCATTCACAACGGCCTCGTTGAGCTTGGCGGTGATGTTTTTCGGGGTGCCCTTGGGAACCCAGAAGGCGTGCCAGAACGAGAAATAGAATCCCGGCAACCCGGCTTCGTCAACCGTCGGGATATCGGGCGCGATCGCGAGACGGCTCTTGGCCGTCACCGCATAGGCCTTGAGCGTGCCGGCGCTCACCTGAGACATCGATGTCGCCGGCGTATCGAGCAGCACATCGATCTGCCCGGCCACCAAGTCCTGCATCGACAGTCCGGCGCTGCGGTATGGCACCATCTGGAAGCGCGCCCCGATGAGGTTCTGGAACAGGATGCCGGCAACATGGCTCGGAGTTCCGACGCCGGAGTTCCCCTCCGAGGCCTTGTCGGCGTTGGCCTTCAGCCACGCGATGAGGTCGGGGAGGTTATTCGCCGGCATAGTCTTGCGGGCGACGATCAGGAACGGCTGGCTCGCAATCAGGGCGACTGGTTCGAGATCTTGCAGCAGGTCGTACTGCAACGGATAGATCGCCCCGTTCGCCATGTTGGTGCCCCAATGGCCGATGCCGATCGTGTAGCCGTCGGGCGCGGAGCGGGCGACCCGTCCGACGCCGATCGAGCCGCCGGCGCCGGTGACGTTTTCGACGATCACCGGCTGGCCGAGGAAGGCACGCATGCCCTCGGCCATGATTCGCCCGATGGTGTCGGTCGAACCGCCCGTCGCAAGCGGCACAATCATCATGATGGGCCGCGATGGATAGGTTTGCGCCCCGGCAAGGCCGGCACCGCCCAAGATCGCCGCAAAGACAGCGGTGGCGAGTATCAATTTGCGCATGTTCCCCCTCTTTTGATCGGTGCGGCATTTGAGGCCGGCCATATTGGTTTTCCCTTTTGCCAACGACTCTTTAGCATGAGACGGGCCGGATGATGACCGGCGATCATATCGTCGAACCGAGCCGGGGGCCGAATGGAAAAACGCACGCAGATTCGCATGGGCGGTTATGGTCCGCCCACCACGGGCTTCAGCCGCGCCCTGAAGCGCATCGGCGATCGGCTGGAAGCCGAGTTCGGCGACCGCGTCGACGTTAAATACGTCTGGAACATCATGGACCTCGGCTACCAGGCCCAGGACATCCTGTGGCTGGTCGAGCATGGGCTGCTTACGCTCGGTTACCAGTCGAGCAGCTACCTGACCGATCGGGTCCCCGAGCTTGGCGTGGTCGATCTGCCGTTCCTGTTCGGGACAACCGCGGGAGCCCGCGCCGCGATCGACGGCGCGCTCGGGCACATGCTGGCGCGCAAAATCGAGGAGCGGGTGGACTACCGCATTCTCGGTTTCTTCGAGAACGGGTTCCGGCATCTTTCGAACCGCCTGCAGCCGGTGCGCACGCCGTCCGACTTGGCGGCAATGCGGATCAGGGTGCTCCCCAGCAAGGTCCAGGAGCGAACCTTCGAGCTGTTGGGCGCAGTGCCGTTGCGCATGGACCTCACGCAAGCGATTGCGATGATCGCCGGCGGCGAGCTCGATGCCCAGGAAAATCCGCTGTCGAACACGGTCACCTACGGGGTGCATAAGTTTCATCGTTTTCACACGCTCACCAGCCACTTCTACATCTCCCGGCCGATTTTCGTGCATCGTGCCGCGTTCGACGCCTGGCCGGGCGATCTCCAAACCGCCATGCGGAGCGCCGTGACGGACGCGATCGCGTTTCAGCGCGACCTTCACGTGCGCGAGGAGGAGGACGCGCGCGCCGCCATCGCGGCCGCGGGCTGCGAGATCATCGAATTGACCGCGGACCAGCACAATGCGTTTGCGGCCGCCGTACAGCCGATCTACGGCGAGGCGCGCCGGCAATATGGCGCTGATTTGCTGGCGCTCGCCGGGGCGGCCCCCTCCCTGCACTCCCCCGCAAGCGGGGGAGGGTAGGGAGGGGCCGTGACGAACCGGAGAACCTACCCGGCAGCACCAATCCTCGCGGTCAGCGCCGCCATCATCCGCGACGGCAAGGTGCTGATCGTGACGCTGGTGGAGGCGGTGGTGCGCGAAGTCCGTGAAGAGACCGCGCTTGCGGTCGAGCCGGTGGCGCTCGCCGGCTATCGCGAAGCCATCGCGCGGGATGGCGATGGCCGGGTCGAACGGCATTTCGTCATCTTGCCTTTCGCGGCGAGGTGGATCGCGGGCGAGCCGGTGCTCTGCGACGAGCTTTCCGAGGCGATGTGGCTCGATCCGGCGGCACTCGCGGGCCTCAACACCACTGCGGGCCTCGCCGAAATCGTGGCAAACGCGATGGCGCTGGTGGGGCCCTCCCTCTCCCCGCTTGCGGGGAGAGGGAGCAGTGTGCGCTTACTTCGCGGCAGCCGGGAATACCGGGAGCTTGCCGACGTCGCGCGCATCGTGTTGGATCACGACGGTCGCCTTGAGATTGGCGGCAATCTTCTTGAAGCGGTCCAGCGAGGACAGGGTGTAGGCGTGGTCGGTGTTGAACGACGGAACGCCGTTGCTGTCATAGTTTTCCTGGAAGTGCGCGAGATCGCCGCTGAGCAGCACGTAACCCTTCTCCCGCAGCTTCACCAGCAGGCTGTGATGGCCCGGCGTATGCCCGGGCGTGTTGAGCATCACGACGGTGCCGTCGCCGAAGACGTCCTGGTCCACCGCCACCGGCTCCACCTTGGCGCCGCCCGTGATCCAGGGCGTGAACGTCACGGGATTCACCAGCGGGCTCTTCTTGGCGGGGTCGGTCAGCACGTCCCAATCGCCCTTGCCGATCAGCAGCGTCGATTTCGGAAACGAATCCACCTGGCCGACGTGGTCGCCATGATAATGGCTGATGCCGACATACTTGACGTTTTCGGGCTTCAACTCCAGCTTGGCGAGCAGTTCGACGATACTCTCCTTCGGAGTCGTGGCTCCCGCACCCTTCCCGAAGCCGGAATCCCACACCATGTAGTCATCGCCGTGCTTGATCAGATAACAGCTGAAGACAAGCTGAACCTTGAGGCCGTTGTAGGCGTAGGTGTCGCTGAAGCGCAGGCCTACGTCCGTTGGGGCAGCGCTGGTGCCGCAGTCGAGGCGCGTGAGCGTCACTTCAGGCGCCGCCTGCGCCGCGGCCGACAGACTCATCAGCAAAGTTCGCCGCATGATCTCCTCCCACAAGTCGCAGCAACACAACCGAATTTGCATCGGGCGACGGATGTTGCCCGGTTGCGGGGGCTCGGTCAATGTGCCGGGCAGTTGACCCGCTCCGCCCCTTCCGTTAGATCGGCTGCCGCCCCTGCGCTTGAACTTGCCGGGTCGGCGACGCATATCGATAGCGATATGAAAATACATGCGATTGTCATCGTGATGCTGATCGTCGGCTGGGGTGCGGGGGCCACGGCGACCGCCGCCGAGGTGACAGCTCCCTTTGATGCAGGCCTGGCGCGGCTTTCCGAAATTCTCGGCAGCCTGCACTACCTGCGCGGCCTCTGCGGCGCCAACGAGGGCGCCAAGTGGCGTGCCGAGATGCAGGCGCTGCTCGATGCGGAAGCGCCGTCAGGCCAGCGGCGCGCCCAATTCATTGCTCATTTCAATCGGGGCTACCGGGCCTACCTGCAGACCTACCGCACCTGCACGCCGGCCGCCGACCTGGTCATCCGCCGCTATCTCGAGGAGGGCTCCAAGATCGCCCGCGAGGTCACGGCCCGCTACAGCAATTGAGCGGCAACAAACATGTGCCCAGATTCAGCGCGTCTTTCCGCTCGTTCGCGGGACAAATTAACCGTTCCCAAAGGTCGGCCTTTAACGCCGCGATCCGCATGCTAGTTTGCAGCACGCAACGGGGTGCGGCGGTGGGCCGCGTGGGTACGACATCATCATGAAACCAGCACCGGTGGCGCGTGGTTCCTTGCCGGATCACGAGCAGAAGCAGGCCGCACTCGATTTTCTCCAGGAGGCCTGGGTCGAGGCGCGCCTCTCCGGCGTCGACGGCGACTGCATGGCGCAGGTCTGCCTGTTTACCGCCTTCAGCGAACTGGTTTCGACCTATGGCGAGGAGGCCGCGGCCCGCTATGCCGAAGGCCTGCCAAAGCGCATCGCCAATGGGGAATTCTCCGTCGAGCTGGCGTGGCAGTAGCCAAATAGCCCGGATGGAGCCAACGGGTCCGGCCTTCGGCCGGCCCGATGATAAACTCCGCGTAATCCGGGAACAGTGCTTCAGCAGGGAGAGGCCGACCCCGCATTACGCTTCGCTCCATGCGGGCTACTGTTGCCCTTGCATGGGACGTATGCTCACCCTACCCCACCCTACCCTCCCGGCTTGCGGGTGAGGACAGGGTCGGTATAGGCAAGAACCCATGAAAGCAGCGCTGCTTCCAGACCGCGGCGTCGTCAAGGTCGCCGGCGATGATGTGCGGGGTTTTCTCAATGGCCTGTTGACCTCCGACATCGGCCGGGTGGCGCCGGACTGCGCCGTTTTTGCGGCGCTGTTGACGCCGCAGGGCAAGATCATCATGGATATGATCGTTGCCGAGGCGCCCGCTCAGGACGGCGGCGGCTTCTTCCTGGATGTCCCCAAAGCGCTCGCCAAATCCTGCGTCGATCGGCTCAATTTCTACAAGCTGCGCGCCAAGGTGATCGTCGAGGATTTGTCCGAGGTGCTCGGCATCGTGGCCGTCTGGGAGGGAGAGGCCGCGACCGAATACGGATTGTGTTATCGCGATCCGCGCCTGCCGGCCCTTGGGCTTCGCGTCATTCTGCCCCCTCATCTCGCCGCGGAGGCGGCGGCCGACCTTGGTGCCACGCTGATGCCGGCAGCCGCATTCGAGGCACACCGCATCGCGCTCGGGATACCGCGCGGCGGCCTCGATTTCATCTACGGCGACGCGTTTCCGCATGAGGCCGATATGGATCAGCTCCATGGCGTTGATTTTCACAAGGGCTGCTTCGTCGGCCAGGAGGTGGTGTCGCGCGTGGAGCATCGCGGCAACGTGCGCACCCGTATTGTGCCGGTCGCCTATGAAGGCTTCGCGCCCGATGCCGGCGCGGCCGTGATGGCGGCCGAGAAGCAGGTCGGCACCTTCGGCTCGTCGGCCGGCGGGCGAGCGCTGGTGATGCTGCGGCTCGACCGCGCCGAGGACGCGCTGGCGGCGAGCCATGTGTTGACGGTGGGCGCCGTGACGTTGCGCCTCGTCAAGCTCGACTGGCTGCGGTTTGCGTTACCGGGGGAACAGAAGGCCGGGTGAGGGCTCAGCTTCACCTCCCCCTGGAGGGGGGAGGTCGGCCCGCGCCAGCGGGCCGGGAGGGGGTGACAGCGCTTCCGCATAAACGGCGCCGCTGTCGTCTGCTGCATCGCCGTCACCCCACCCCGGACTGCCTTCGGCAGTCCGACCCTCCCCCTACAGGGGAGGGTGACGACGATGAGCGAGCCCTGACGCGGTCACCCCCGCGGCATCATCGCATCGAACCGCGCGGCGCCGGCCTTGGTAAAGGCCACGACCCGCGAATTCGCCAGCCGCTTGGCCCAGCCGCGATCATAGATGTGATTGAGCAGCGCCGCCCCGAGCGCGCCGGCGAGGTGGTGCCGGCGCTCGCTCCAGTCGAGGCAGGCGCGGCACAGGGGGCGTCGCCCGTTCGCGGCGGCGTCGAGATCGATGCCCAAAGCGGAAAAGAACCGTTCGCCGGCCTTCGTGAGCCGCAGCGCGCCGCCGGCCGCAGCGATCAACCCGGCCGCCTGGAGGCGGTCGTACATCCGCACCGCCGCGTCGCCGGCGAGATGATCGTAGCAGACGCGGGCGCGCCGCAGTTCGGGGTCGCGCGGGCCGGTGCGCACCCGCAGATGCCCGGTGCGGGCCGCAACCCCCATCAGGCCTTCGAGGACTGAGGCGACATCGGCGCCGGACAGGCGGAAATAACGATGGCGGCCCTGCTTCTCGATATCGAGGAGGCCGGCATCTTGAAGCTTGCCGAGATGCCCGCTCGCCGTCGAAAGCACGACGCCCGCCTCCTGGGCGAGCTCGGTTGCGGTGAGCGCCTGGCCGTGCATAAGCGCTGTCAGCATGTTGGCGCGCGCCGGATCTCCCAGCAGCGCCGCAATGGCCGCGATGTTCGGTCCGTCTTTCATAGTTCGACATTAGCCGAAGTATAGACGCGGCGCAAGCTGCTAGATGTCGCCGTCCGAAAATCCAAGGAGGCGCCGATGCGGACGGCTCCCGCCGCCACGCAAGCTGTCGGCAATGCGCGCGAATACGCGCTGCTTGTCGTGCTGGCGATCGTGTGGGGTGCGTCCTATGCCTTCATCAGGCTCGGCGTCGCCACCATTCCGCCGGTGACACTGATCGCAGCGCGGACCTTGATCGGCGGCGCGCTGCTGTTTGCGATCCTCATGTCCCGCGGCAATACGATGCCGCGCGACATGGCAATGTGGCGGCGGTTCATGCTCCAGGCGTTGCTCAACAGCGTGGTGCCGTTCACGTTGATCGCCTGGGCGGAACAGACCGTCGAGGCCGGCCTCGCCACGATTTTGTGTTCGACTTCGCCGATCTTCACCTTTCTCATGACCTTCGCGATCACCCGCCACGAGCCGGTAACGCTAACGAAATTGTTCGGCGTCGTCGCGGGAATTGGCGGCATCTGCCTGATCGTCGGCGTCGAAGCATTGAGCGGGATCGGCGAAGCGCTCATCGCCGATCTCGCCCTCATCGCCGCAACGCTATGCTTTGCGGGCGCTGCGATCTTCGGGCGCGGCTTCGGGACTCTCGATCCCTTAGTGCCGGCGACCGGATCGATGCTGTGCGGCAGCATGGTGCTCGTTCCGGTCAGCCTGGTGGCGGAAGCGCCATGGACAATCGCGCCGTCGACGACGTCAGTGATGGCCCTCATCGCGTTGTCGGTATTTTCTACCGCTTTCGCGTTTGCGCTCTATTTCCGCCTGGTGCGAACGCTCGGCTCGGTCGGGGTGACGGCGCAAGCCTATCTTCGCGTTCCGGTCGGCGTCGCCATCGGCGTCGCGTTCCTGGGCGAAAGCGTCGCCCCCAGCGCGCTCATCGGCCTGGCCGGCGTGATCGCCGGCGTCGTCACCATGATTGCGCCGGCGCGGGCGAAGGCGTAGGGCATTGGCGCAAGCACGTGCGTGCATTATAACGAACGCATGTCAGCGCTCCTGCATCCCGACGGCCTTAATCGCTGCCCGTGGCCCAAACAGGACCCGCTCTATGTCGCCTATCACGACGACGAGTGGGGCGTGCCGGAGCGGGACGATCGCGCCCTGTTCGAGAAGCTCCTGCTCGACGGCTTCCAGGCCGGGCTGTCGTGGATCACGATCCTGCGCAAGCGCGACAACTTCCGCCGCGCCTTCGACGG
>WNFL01406301.1_pt1 | contig 10726 bp, 11 predicted proteins | sample 5400361 | NCBI WGS metagenome assembly WNFL01 (sample SAMN13153351, study PRJNA577476) | soil metagenome | isolation source: 40 cm soil on Douglas fir-dominated hillslope | place: USA:California | collected 2013-09-17 | reverse complement strand
AGAACGAACCGTCGAAGCGCTGATCCTGCAGAAATTGCCCGCCGGGATTCGGCTGAGCTTTGTCTATCCCGAGCGCCTGGAGCGCGGCAACGGCGGGAAGTTCGAGGACTTCATCTCCGAGATCGCGGCGCGGCCGGCGCCCGGCTAGGCGCGCCGCGCAATCAGCCGGATCCGCTTGCTGGTGGGCAGTCCCGGCCGCGCGGCGACCGCGGCGGCGGCGTTCTCGACGTTTTCGACTTTGAAGCCGGCTGCCGCGATCAACGCCAGCACTTCCTCCGCGGAGCGCACCGGCGAGGTGATTCGCGTGCGCCAGTGCTGCGCGATGAGGGCTGCCGTCCTGTCCACCGCGAGCTGCTGGCGCGGCGGCAGGCTTGCATTGGTTTTTTCCAGATAAGGAACAAAATCCGCGGCGTCGCGGCGCGTTCCCACGTCGGCCGCGGCCTCCCGCTCGCTGCGCACGCGGAATACCGCGGCCAGCACGCCGCCGGGGCGCAGCAACGCCTGCCAGCGGCTGGCAAGGGCGCCCCAGCGCTCGCGAGGAAGGTGCTCGAGGAAGCTGTGGGCGAAGATGGCGTCGAAAGTCTGCGCCGCGGCGAATTCGACGATGTCGCTGCGCTGCGTCTCGATTGCGCGCCCGATGCGCTCGGCGTACCAGCGATTGAGGTATAGGGGCGTGTCGCAGCGGTCGAGCACCGTGATCTCGCCGAGCGCGGCCCCTGCCCCGCCGGCACGCAGCAGCTGCTCGAGGATGGCGTAGTCGGAAGCGCCGGAAATCAGGACGCGCGCCGGCGCGCCGCCCAGTAGCGCAACGGCCTGGGCGAACAGGCCAGCATCCTGCGCCGGTCCGCCGACGTGCCCGATGAGACGCAGGGTGGGCCAGACCGCGTGCATTGCCATGCAATGCGCACCCCAGGGCCCGCGCATGCATTCCCGCGGCGCGGCATCGACCGCGAGCCGCGCGCAGTCGGCCAGCAGCATCCGGCCGAGCGACAGCGTCATGTCCTGGTGCGGAATGCCGGCCTCGAGGTATTCGCCGCCATGCGGATCGAAGCCGTGGGCGCGGTAGAACGGCACCGCGTGCGTCTGCGCCGCGAGCACGACGCTGGCGTGCCCTTGGCGCAGCGCCGCCTGCAGCAGCGCCGAGAGCATCGCGCTGCCCAGGCCCTGTCCGCGGCGCTCCTTGAGCACCGCCATGCGCCCGATATGGCCGTCGGGCAGCAGGCGCCCGGTGGCGACGACCATGCCCGCGTCCCAGGCCAGCGCGTGAAGGCTCGCGGCGTCCTGGTCGTCGAGCTCGATGTCGCGCGGCACGCCCTGCTCCTCGACGAACACGGCGAAGCGGATCGGCTCGGCGTGCGCGCGCGCCTCGCTCCAGGCGAGCAATTCAATCCGTGGCATGTGCAAAAGTATAATTCACGCATGAAAAGCCTCTGGAGCGACGCCGAGGCGGCGCAATTCGCCGGCCCGCTTGGGCCGCGCGTGTATACCTCGCGCCTGCTCGGTCGCGACAAGTCGCTGGTGTTGCACGGCGGCGGCAATACGTCGGTCAAGATCAGGGAGAAGAACCTCTTCGGCGAGGACGAGGAGGTGCTCTACGTCAAGGGCAGCGGCTGGGACCTCGAGACCATCGAGCCGGCGGGCTTCACGCCGGTGAAGCTCGACTACCTGCGGCGGCTCGCTTCGCTGCCGGCGCTCTCCGACCCGCAGATGGTGAACGAGCTCGCCACCCATACGCTGCGCGCCGGGGCGCCCGCGCCTTCGGTCGAAACCATCCTGCACGCGATCCTGCCGCAGCGGTACGTCGATCACACGCACGCCGACGCGGTGCTCTCGATCTCGAATTCGCCCGACGGCGACCAGCGCATCCGCGACGCCTATGGCGACAAGGCGGTGGTGATCCCCTACATCATGGCGGGTTTCGACCTCGCCGCGTACTGCGCGCGTGAATTTCCTAAGCAAAAGACCAAGAACACCGTCGGCATGGTGTCTTCACGTTTGCCGAAGGCGCGCGCGAGTCCTACGAGCTGATGATCGAGCTGGTCTCGCTGGCGGAGAAGTACCTGGCGGCGAAGAAAGCCTGGAGCATCGGCCTGCCCTCTGCCGCTGCACCGGCATTCCTGCGGGAGGCGGCGGCGAAATTGCGCCATGACGCCTCCAAAGCAGCGGGCTTTCCCCTCCTCTGCCGCTGCAACGACGGCGCACGCTTCCTCGGTTTCGCACGGCACCCGGACGTGGCGCGCATCTCGCAGGGCGGCCCGGCGACGCCGGACCATGTGATCCGGACCAAGCCGCTGCCGATGCTGGGGCGGGACGTCGACGCCTTTTGTGGTTCTTATAAAAAGTACTTTGAAAAAAACGAAAAAAAGGCGAAACAGCGCAAAACCATGCTGGATGCCGCGCCACGCATGGCGCTCGATCCGGAATTCGGCCTCGCGGCCTTCGGCCGCACGGCGAAGGACGTCGGCATCGTCGAGGACCTCTACGAGCACACCATCGACGTGATCCTGCGCGCCAAGGCGCTGGGCGGCTGGAAGGCGCTCGACGAGCGCCACACCTTCGACATCGAGTACTGGGACCTGGAGCAGGCAAAACTCAAGAAGGCCGGCAGCCCGCCGGCCTTCGCCGGCGAAGTGGCGCTTGTCACCGGCGCCGCCTCGGGCATCGGCAAGGCCTGCGCCGAAGCCTTCCTCAAGCGCGGTGCCGCGGTCATCGGGCTGGATCGCAACCCTGCCGTGGAAACGCTTTGGAAGCGTCCTGACTTCATCGGGATTGCTTGTGACTTGACCATGCAAAAAGATCTGTCAGTCTCAATCGACAAAGCAGTAAAGCACTATGGCGGGGTCGACATGCTTAAAGACATCACTGCCGATGCTTGGCAGGCATCCTTGCAAATCAATTTAAGCGCCAATCTCTTGGTGATGCAGGCCTGCCACGCGCTGCTCAGGCTCGCTCCCCGTGGCGGTCGCGTGGTGGTGATCGGCTCGAAGAACGTGCCCGCACCGGGTCCGGGAGCGGCGGCCTACTCCGCGTCCAAGGCGGCGCTCAACCAGCTGGCGCGGGTCGCCGCGCTCGAGTGGGCCAAGGACGGCATCCGCATCAACACCCTGCATCCCAATGCGGTCTACGACACGGCGCTGTGGACCGACGAGGTGCTCGCCTCGCGCGCCAAGGCCTACAACCTGACGGTCGAGCAATACAAGAAAAACAATTTGCTGAATACCGAGGTCAGTTCGAAAGACGTCGCCGAGCTCGCGGCCGAAATGTGCGGGCCGCTGTTCGCCAAGACCACCGCCGCCCAGGTGCCGGTGGACGGCGGCAACGAGCGCGTGGTCTAGGTGGCGGTAGCGCCGATTCGCTGGAAGGGAAACCGGCTCGACCTGCTCGACCAGCGCCTTCTCCCCGAAAAGATTTCGTATGTTCGATGCAAGAGCGCGAAGGATGTCGCCCGGGCCATCCGCGACATGGTGGTTCGCGGCGCTCCGGCGATCGGCTGTGCCGCTGCCTTTGGCGTGGCCCTTTCAGGAAAATCAAAAAAAACTTTTGATGTTCTGAAAAAAAGCCGTCCTACCGCGGTCAATCTGTTCTGGGCGCTGGAGCGGATGAAGCGGGCGCGAGATCTAGAGGAAGAAGCGCTTGCCATCTACGAGGAAGATCTCGCGGCCAACATGGCCATGGGAAAGCTGGGAGCAAAGCTGGTGCCGGAGCGCGCGCGGGTCATGACTTATTGCAACACCGGGGCTCTTGCGACGGCAGGGCATGGCACGGCACTGGGAATCATTCGATCTTCAAAAAACAAAAAAATCTCGGTTATTGCCTGTGAAACCCGCCCGTATCTCCAGGGCGCGCGGCTGACGGCGTGGGAATGCGTGCAAGACGGCATCCCCTGCACGCTGGTAACGGACAACATGGCCGGGCACCTGATGGCGCGCGGCCAAGTGGATGTGGTGTTGGTCGGCGCCGACCGCATCGCCGCCAACGGCGATGTGGCCAACAAGATCGGGACTTACCCTTTGGCCGTCCTGGCGAAACGACATGGAATCCCGTTTTATGTCGCGGCGCCGCTCTCGACCTTCGACCCGAAGATCCGCGATGGCTCGCGCATTCCGATCGAGGAGCGCGCTGCTGATGAGGTCACGGGCTATCGCGGCATGCGCTGGGCGCCGAAGGGCGTGCGGGTGCGCAACCCGGCGTTCGACGTCACGCCGGCCGAGCTGATCTCGGGAATCATCTGCGAAAAGGCGGTGGTCCTGAAGCCCAACCGCCGAAAAATTCAGGCCCTTATTTCGACTGGCGTATAGGGCGCCACGCGGTCAAACAGCTCGACGATGTCGCGGTTGCGCATGCGGATGCAGCCGATGGAGCCCGGCTTGCCCATCTCCGCGGTGTCGGGCGAGCCGTGGATATAGATGTAGCGCCGCATGGTGTCCACCTCGCCCAGGCGGTTCTTCCCCACGTCGCAGCCTGACAGCCACAACAGCCGGGTGAGCATCCAGTCTCTATTGGGCTCTTTTTTATGCAAGTCAGGAGTCCAAATCTCCCCGGTGGGCCGGCGGCGTACAAATACCGTATTGATTGGCATTCCAGAGCCGATCTTTGCCCGTACGATGTGCCTGCCGCGCGGCGTGCAGAAGCTGCCGTTCTTCTCGCCCGGACCGTTCTTCGCGGTGGACACTCTGTATTTATTTAAAACGACTCCCGCATCGTCTTTCAGATGTAATTCTTGATTACTAATCAAAATCTCTATATTCATCGTTTTGCCGAGAAGAAGCCGCTCAGGAGCTTGCCGCACTCCTCGGCCAGCAGGCCCCCTTGCAGGGCGACCTTATTCTTCAATACTGTTTTCTTCGGGTCGGTCGCCCCGTAGACGCAGCGTGCGACCCGCGCATGGAACATCGCGCCAATGCACATGTCGCAAGGCTCGAGCGTCACGTACAGGGTCGAGTCGGCAAGCCGGTAGTTTTTTTTATTCAATGCTGCATTTCTCAATGCCTGTATCTCGGCGTGCGCGGTCGGATCCGAGGACGCAATCGGGCGATTCCATCCTTCGCCGACGATAGTCCTATCCATGACCAGGACCGCGCCTACCGGAACCTCGCCCTCCTCCTGCGCCCGGCGCGCAAGCTCCAGGGCCCGGCGCATGTGCTGGTGGTCGTCCGCGCCCATGGCCTAGGCGTCGGACTTCGGGCGGTGCACGGTGCTGAAGTGCGGCTGCGTCAGCACCTCCGGTTTCATGATGGCGTCGAGCTCGTCTTTCGTCATCAGACTCTTTTCCAGCACCAGATCGTAGACGCGCTTGCCCTCGGCGAGCGCTTCCTGGGCGATCTCGCTCGAGCGCGCGTAACCGATGTAGGGCGTGAGCGCGGTCACCAGCGCCGTCGACTCGTCAACCAGCCAGCGGGCGCGCTCGACATTGGCGGTGATGCCGCGCACGCAGCGCTCGCCCAGCGTGCGGCAGGCGGCCGTCAGGTGGGCGATGCTCTTGAACAGGCTGTGCGCGATGATCGGCTCGAAGGCGTTGAGCTGCAGCTGCCCGGCCTCGGCGGCCATGGTCACGGTGATGTCGTTGCCGATGACCTCGAAGGCCCCTTGGTTGACGACCTCGGGGATCACCGGGTTCACCTTGCCGGGCATGATCGACGAGCCGGCCTGCATCGGCGGCAGGTTGATCTCGCCGATTCCCGCCCGCGGACCCGAGGACAGCAGGCGCAGGTCGTTGCACACCTTGGAGAGCTTCACCGCGACGCGCTTCAGCACGCCGGAGAGCTGGACGAAGGCGCCGGCGTCCTGCGTCGCCTCGACCAGGTTGGGCGAGACCAGCAGCACGAAGCCGGTGATCTCCGACAGCTTGCGCGTGACGCGCGCCGCGTACTCGGGGTGGGCGTTAATGCCGGTGCCGATGGCGGTCGCGCCGAGGTTGATCTCGCGCGCCAGGCCGGCGGCTTCGGCGAGCCGGCTCTCGTCTTCGCCGAGCATCACGGCGTAGGTGGAGAATTCCTGGCCGAGGGTCATCGGCACCGCGTCCTGCAGCTGGGTGCGGCCGATTTTCAGCACCTTGGCGAACTCCAGCGCTTTTTGTTCGAATTCCGTTCTTAAAGAACTCATTTCATTCAACAGACGGCGAATACCGAATTGCAACGCCAGCTTGACCGCCGTCGGGTAGACGTCGTTGGTGCTTTGCGAAAGGTTGACGTGGTCGAGCGGGTGCAGGCGCGCATACTCGCCTTTCCTCGCGCCAAGCAGCTCGAGCGCCCGGTTGGCGACCACCTCGTTGGCGTTCATGTTGGTCGAGGTGCCGGCGCCGCCCTGGATCACGTCCACCACGAACTGCTCCAGCAGGGCGCCCTGCCGAATCTCCTCGCACGCGCGCACGATGGCCTCGGTGCGCTCGGCATCGAGCAGGCCGAGGTCGCGATTGGTCAGCGCCGCGGCCTGCTTGACGCAGGCGATGGCGATGATCAGGTCGGGGTAGATCGAGATCGCGGTGCCGGTGATCGGGAAATTCTCCAGCGCGCGCAGGGTATGGACGCCGTAGTAGACCTCCGCCGGAACCTGGCGGTCGCCGATCAGGTCGTGCTCGACGCGGAATCTCTGCGCCATGCCTATTCCCACTCGATGGTGGCGGGCGGCTTGGAGGAGACGTCGTAGGTGACGCGGTTGATGCCGCGCACCTCGTTGATGATGCGGCTGGACACCTTGGCCAGCAGTTCGTGCGGCAGCGGCGCCCAGTCGGCCGTCATGAAATCGCTGGTCTGCACCGCGCGTAGCGCCACCACGTTCTCATAGGTCCGCCCGTCGCCCATCACGCCGACCGATCGCACCGGCAGGAACACGGCAAAGGCCTGCGCGGTTTTGTCATACCAGCCTGAATTGCGCATTTCCTGGATGAAAATGTCATCGGCATGCTGCAGCAAGCGCACGTAATCGGGCTGGATTCTTCCCAGGATCCTTACCCCCAATCCCGGTCCCGGGAACGGATGGCGGTAGACCATGTCGCGCGGCAGGCCGAGGGCCAGGCCGAGCTCGCGCACCTCGTCCTTGAACAATTCGCGCAGCGGCTCGAGCAGCTTGAGGTGCAGCGATTTCGGCAGGCCGCCGACGTTATGGTGCGACTTGATGTTCTGTGCTTTTTTGGTCTTCGCACCGGCCGACTCGATGACGTCCGGATAGATCGTGCCCTGCGCGAGCCAGCGCGCATTTTTTATGGCTCTGGCTTTTTGCTGAAAAACATCGATAAAAAGTTTTCCAATGATCTTGCGCTTTTTCTCCGGATCGCCCACGCCGCGCAACGCGGAGAGGAACTTCTTTGACGCGTCGACGTGCACCACTTTGAGCTTCATGTGCCTGGCAAAGGTGCCCATCACCTGCTGCGCTTCGTTCAGTCGCAGCAGGCCGTGGTCGACGAACACGCAGGTGAGCTGCTTGCCGATCGCCTTGTGGATCAATGCTGCAGCGACCGAGGAATCGACTCCTCCCGAGAGACCCAGAATGACTTCTTCATTTTTTACTTGTTGTTTGATCTCTTGAATGGCTTGAGAAACAAAACCCGGCATCGTCCAGTCGCCGGTGCAGCCGCAGATGTCGCGTACGAACCGGTGCAGGATCTTCGTGCCCTGGCTCGTGTGCGTGACCTCGGGGTGGAACTGCACGGCGTAGAACCGCCGCGCCTCGTCGGCCATGGCGGCGATCGGCGTGGCATCGTTGGAGGCCATGACGCTGAAGCCCGGCGGCATCGCGACCACCTTGTCGCCGTGGCTCATCCACACCTTGAGCAGGCCATGACCCTCGGCATTGCGCTGGTCCTCGATGCCGTCGAGCAATTTGGTGTGGCCGCGCGCCCGAACCTGGGCGGCGCCGAATTCGCGCACCCTGCCCGCCTCGACTTTGCCGCCCAGCTGCTGTGCCATGGTCTGCATGCCGTAGCAGATGCCGAGCACCGGCACGCCCGCCTCGAACACCGCGCGCGGCGCCTTGCCGGCGCCCTTGTCGTAGGCCGAGAGGTGGCTGCCCGAGAGGATGATGCCCTGCGCGCCGAAGTCGCGCACCAGGGCGTCGCTCGCGTCCCAGGGATGAATCTCGCAGTAGACCCGGGCTTCCCTGACGCGGCGCGCGATGAGCTGGGTGTATTGCGCGCCGAAATCCAGAATCAGGATTTTCTGCCGTTGCGTTTCCCTACCCAACCCGGTAATTCGGCGCCTCCTTGACGATCTGCACGTCGTGCACGTGCGACTCGCGCATGCCGGCCGAGGTGATCTCGACGAACTGGCTGGTGGTGCGCAGCGCCTCGATGGTGGGGCAGCCGGTGTAGCCCATGCTGGCGCGCACGCCGCCGACCAGTTGCTCGAGCACGCGCACCACGCTGCCCTTGTAGGGCACGCGGCCCTCGACCCCCTCCGGCACCAGCTTGTCGACGTTCATCTCGGCATCCTGGAAGTAGCGGTCGGCCGCGCCCTTCTGCATCGCGCCGAGCGAGCCCATGCCGCGGTAGGCCTTGTAGGAGCGTCCCTGGAACAGCTCGATTTCACCCGGCGACTCCTCGGTGCCGGCGAACAGCGATCCGAGCATCACGGCGTGCGCGCCGGCGCCGAGCGCCTTGGCGATGTCGCCCGAATAGCGCACGCCGCCGTCGGCGATCAGCGGCACGCCGCTCTTGGCGAGCGCCTCGGCGACATTGCGGATGGCGGTGATCTGCGGCACGCCCACGCCGGCGACGATGCGCGTAGTGCAGATCGAGCCCGGCCCGATGCCGACCTTGACGCCGTCAGCGCCGCGGTCGACCAGCGCGCGCGCGCCGTCGCCGGTGCCCACGTTGCCGCCGATGACCTCGACCTTCGGGTAGCGCTTCTTGATCCATTTGACGCGGTTGAGCACGCCCTGGGCGTGGCCGTGGGCTGTATCCACCACCAGGACGTCGACGCCCGCCTCGACCAGCGCGGCGACGCGCTGGTCGGTATCGTCGCCCACGCCGACGGCGGCGCCGACGCGCAGCTTGCCGTGCGTGTCCTTGCAGGCGCTGGGGTGCTCGGTCGCCTTGAGGATGTCCTGCACCGTGACCAGGCCCTTGAGGCGGAACGCGGCGTCCACCACCAGCACGCGCTCCAGGCGGTGGCGGTGCATCAGCGCCATGGCCTCGGCGCGGCTCGCGCCCTCGCGCACCGTCACCAGCTTGCGGCGCGGCGTCATGATCGCCTTCACCGGCTGGCTCAGGCGCGTCTCGAAGCGCAGGTCGCGATTGGTGACGATGCCGACCACGCGGCCGTTCGTCACCACCGGGAAGCCGGAGATCTTGTGCTTCTTCTGCAGCGCGATCACGTCGCGCACGCGCATTTCCGGCGCGATGGTCATCGGGTCGCGCAGCACGCCGGATTCGAAGCGCTTCACCTTGGCAACTTCGGCCGCCTGTGCTTCAGGCCGCATGTTCTTGTGCACGATGCCGATGCCGCCCTCCTGCGCCAGTGCGATGGCGAGGCGCGCCTCGGTGACCGTGTCCATGGCCGCCGAGACCAGCGGAATATTCAGCTCGAGCTTGCGGGTGAGTCGGGTCTTGAGGGAGACCTCGCGCGGCAGGACGCGCGAGTGGGCGGGAAGGAGGAGAACATCGTCGAAGGTCAGCGCCTTCTGAATCGACCGCATGCTTTCTTCTCGCAAAGCAGCATTATACGCGAGTGTCGTTTGACGCCAAAATCGAAAGCCGCTACTGTCATCCGCTCCCCGTCCGGCGCGTTGCTCGCTCCATGAAAACACTCGCTGTCGTGACTCTTGCTCTGGCGTTCGCGGCCCCCGCCATCGCGCAGCAGTACAAATGGGTCGACAAGGACGGCAAGGTGCGCTACGGCGACGTGCCGCCCGCTGGCGTCAAGGCGACGCCGCTCAAGCCGCCTTCCGGTCCCGCGGCGCCGCCGCCCGCCGCGCCCGCCGCGGCCGCGAAGAAGGGCGAGAAGCCGCTGACGCCGGAGCAGGCGTTCCAGAAGCGCCAGAAACACCGCGAAGAATCGGAACAGAAGGCGCAGAAGTCCCAGGCCGAAGCGTCGGTGAAACGCGCCAACTGCGAAAGCGCCCAGGCTTCCATGCGCCAGATCCAGAGCGGCGCGCGCATCAATACCACGAACGCGGCGGGCGAGCGCGTGGTGATGGACGATGCGCAGCGTGCCGCCGCTAGCGCCGGCGCGCGGCGCGCCGGCGGCGCGCTTCCTTCGGGTCGAGCGCCAGAGCGCGATAGATTTCCACCCGGTCGCCGTCGGCGAGCGGCGCATCGAGCCGCACCACCCGCCCGAATATCCCCACTGCGGTTCCCGCTGCCAGGCCGGCGGCGGCGAGCGCATCCGCCACCCGGCTGCCCGCCGGCAGGCTGAGCGCCCGGGTCTCGGCCTTGCCCGGCGCCGCCCGCACCACCTCAACTTTTATAGATTTCATCGGCGCGCCGGCTGAAGGCATCCACCATGCTGTCGGCAATTTTCGCGAACAGCGGCTCGAGCAGCTTGCCCGCGGCACGGCTCGAAAATTCGTACTCCAGCGAGAACTCGATGCCGCAGGCGCGCGGCGCGAGGGGCTTGAAGCGCCAGGCGGCGGCGAAGCGCCGGAACGGTCCCTCGACCAGGCGCATGTCGATCGCTTCGACGGGCCGGTTCTCGTTGCGGGTGGTGAAGGATTGCCGCAGGCCTTTCATGCCGACTTCAAGCGTGGCGGTGACGCCGTCGGCGCCGCGCTGCACGCGCGCCGAGGCGCACCA
>WNFL01259400.1_pt1 | contig 10726 bp, 6 predicted proteins | sample 5400361 | NCBI WGS metagenome assembly WNFL01 (sample SAMN13153351, study PRJNA577476) | soil metagenome | isolation source: 40 cm soil on Douglas fir-dominated hillslope | place: USA:California | collected 2013-09-17 | reverse complement strand
CTCACCGGCACGCTCAATGTGAAGACGCAAAGCGGGGCTATTACCTTCACGAACGTCACCGCGCAGGTTGCGGCGTCCACACAGAACGGCACGATCACCTCAACCGGCACGCTCCTCCAGGGCCGCTCGATGATCCAGGCGGAGAGCGGCACGATCAACTTTCACGGGTCGCTGGGCCGAGCCGGGAAGTACATGTTCTCGAACACGAACGGCGCGGTGGGCCTTACCCTACCAGCGAACTCGGCGTTCACCGTGGCTGCGCGCACCAACTCCGGCTCGATCAACGCGGACTTTCCGGGTGTCCGCGTCTCTCACCAGGAGGGACGCAGCGTGGCCCTTGGGGTGGTTGGCGCCGCGCCCACTGCCCACCTGACTATCCAGACCTCAGGCGGGTCTATCGATCTTCATCCGGCGAGATAGCGCGTTCCACGTCCCATGGCCGGCGCCAGGACGCTGCACGCTCTCCCGTACGGCGCGAGTCAAGGAAGAGTCGCAGATGGCGGGCCGGGCGCGCGCTGGCGTGTGTGGCAGCAGCCGCATCTATCTGTTGGGAGAGGAGAGTGCCCCATGGGTGCGGCGGAGAAGTGGAGCACTGCCAGTGCTCCTGTGCGCTACCGGCGGAGCTTGCTCGTACTGGTATGTGTCACCGGGCTGCTGGCGGTCGGCTTGACGCTCATGGCGCTTGCCGCGACGAAGGAAGTGCAGACGCTGTCTGAGATCTTACATCCGCGCACGCGCCCATTAGTTGACTGGATCCAATTCGGCTACGATGCCACTGGGTCGCGCAACAATACCGCCGAAAAGCAGATCAACGCCGCCAATGTCGCCAAACTGCATCTCCTCTGGCGCACCAAGCTTCCAGATATCGCGGATTCCACGCCAACTGTTCTGCACGCGCTCGAGTTCCCGGACGGCACTGTGCGCAACGTGCTCTATCTGACGACAAAGGCGGGGCGCCTGCTCGCGCTCGACGCCAATTCCGGCGTCCTTCTGTGGAGCCGGACCAATCCCACCTACGATCCCAACAAGATGACGACCTCGTCGCCCTATGCGGATGCCGAGCACCGTGTCGTGTACAGCTACGCCCTGGATGGCAAGGTCCACAAGTATGACGCGATCAGTGGCAAGGAGCTGCGTGATAACGGATGGCCGGTGACGGTGACCACGATGAAGGACTCCGAGAAGGGGTCATCGGCTCTCATGGCGGCCAATGGCTTGCTCTACGTCGCGACGGCGAGCTTCGGTGGTGATGCGCCCCCGTATCAGGGACATCTTGTCGTGATCGACCTGGCGAACGGCACGACGCACGTATTCAACGCCCTCTGCGCGAATTACACGCATCTGCTCGCGCCCGGGGAATGCCGGCGCGACGGCGCGGGCATCTGGGCCAGACCTGGCGTGGTGCTGGACCCGGTTACCGGCAACATCGTACTCACGACGGCGAACGGCCCCTACAACGCCGATAGGGGTGGGCACGATTGGGGTGATAGCGTGCTCGTGCTCACGCCAGACGGCACGAACGTGCTCGACTCCTACACACCATACGAGCCGGACGCGCTGTCCATGCAGGATCTCGACCTCGGGAGCGCCGCGCCGAGCTTGCTGCCGGCCATCTCGACGAGCAAAACCCCCTATCTGGCGGTCCAGGCCAGCAAGGAAGGGATCTTACGCCTGCTCAATCGACAGAATCTGAGTGGGCAAGGTGGCCCAGGCCACCAGGGCGGGGAGCTGGATACGGTCGAGGCCCCCAATCACTGCCCAGTGTTGACGCAGCCGGCGGTGTGGACCGATCCGGCGGGCGGAGCGCCCTGGCTACTGGTGACCAGCACCTGCGCGATCGGCGGCTACCAAGTCAAGGTCTCGGCGGGAGGTGGCGCCACATTGCAGCGGCAATGGATCGTGCCGGTCGGCGCGACGTCGCCGATCGTCGCCGGTGGTGTGCTCTTTGCCGCCACAACCGGGAACAAGGAGATTCTCGCGCTCGACCCGCGCACCGGCCACCGCCTCTGGACGAGCCTCAAGGCGCGTGGTGGCAGCATCGGCTACACCCATTGGGAGAACCCCATCGTTGTGAATGGGCGCCTCTACTGCACAGACGAGAATGGTGAGCTGGTGGCCTACGGCTTGTGACGCGCGTGGCCGCGCATCGTCGAGGTGGGCCGCCCACGCCGCTGTGCCATCAGTGAGAGGTTTCTACGCGGCGCAGATGCGACAGGCGCACAGAAACGAGGCCGTGGCCGCAGATCGCCTCGGCTGCCTTGTCCACTGCCCGGATCAGCGCTGTCAGCTCGAACGGCTCTGGCAGCACCGGCACGTCGAGGCGCTGCAGGAGTTTCCGGCCGTCCGCGTCGATACCCTGGCCCCAGGTGGAGAGCAACACATAGCGATGGCGGGCGAACAACCCACCAGCCTCATCGATCGACGCTATGTTGAGAATATCCAACCCCCCAAATGGGGGCAGTCGGTGATCCATAAGCGCCACCACTGGATACTCACTGAGGCGCAGAGCGGCCAGTGCCGAAACGCCACAGGATGCTTCCGCGACGACGTGCCCTGCCTCCTCCCGTAGAGCCACCACGGCCGCTTCACGCACCCCCTCGTCCGAATGCGCCACCAACACATGTGTCATAGCGCGCGCTCCATCCTTCCCTCAGCGCGCGGCTTGCAGTGCCCTTTGGCGGGTCCGCCCCACCCGCAGTGCAACCACTGCCCTGGTGGTATCCGGCCCCAGCCTAGATACATGCGCACACGCTCGGACGGGGTGGGGAGAGCGTATCGCCGTTTCCCCGCCCCGTCCGAGTCCTAGTCGCTGGCAGTCGCTAGGTTTGCGCGTGGATCTCGTGTGCCGCCTGCAGGGCCCCGCGATGGCCCCGAACGTCGTGCGCGCTCCGTCGCTCAGGCTCGTCGACGTTGCCAGGCACGAGGCTGCTGTCGTCCTTCTTGGTCGTGTACGACTACACCGGCAACGCAGATGGCGCTGCGTTCGTAAAGGGCATACAATTCGTAAAAGGACTACAAGGTGAACATCACTGGATGTACCGGCAAAGGAGCTGAGGCGACCACGCTGTCGCCCCACTCCGTCGCCTTCCTCGTGGGGTCCTTCCGCGGGGACAGGGATAGTGTACCGAAATACGTTTCTCTAGTGCCCCCTGCCGAAGGCGGGGTTTGAGGGGCAGTTCCCCCCTAGCCACAGGGCGGGGAACACGCGGCCTTAAGGTCAGCCTGTGCCAACCACAGGGCAACAGGGCCGTGCGAGCGTGCCGCCAGGCCCGGCCGCCGGTGCCACGTCACCGCGAAGGGTGTGCAGGACGCTTGCGCGGCGGCCTAAGCCGCTGCAATACCGAATGCGGGTATCCAGTCCCCCAGCGGATGTACGACGATCACGCTGACATCCTGGTCGACTTCCTCACTCCTGGCAGTATGCGCCAGCATCTCAGCCGCGCTGCGCGAATCGGTCGCGCCGCCGAGCATGCCCTCAATCTGTGTCCGGCGCAGCCCGTGCCACAGTGCCGGGGAACCGAGCAGCAAGAGGTCGTCGGGTTGCAGCTGCACCTCGAACGTTATCAGATCACTCGCTTCCGGGCCATCGCCAACATCAAAGGTGATCTTCTCGTGTGCCGCATGTGCGGAGAGCACTTTCACTTGGCGCGGCCCACTCTCCGTGAGGCGGGATATCGCCGCCTGGTCCGCAGCGATCCGCATGAGGCCCTCACGTGGCCGATAAACGCAGATGCCGCGGCACTCGCCTTGGTTGACGATGTGCACGACATCGCCGACGACGAGGATCGCTGTAATCATGCCATGGACATTCGCCTCACCGCGACTGTCTCGCTGGCGCGCATCGATATCGGCACGTAAGACCGCCAACTTGAGGAGCACCGCGACTCGCGCAGCGTCGAGGGTGGGGTCGCGCGCGAGCGCTGGAGCAATCTGCTCGGCAACCACCTCGACGACGCGCCGGCTCGTGTTGCCGTCGCTCGGAGCGCGTCCGCGCTCTTCCGCCACGATGAACAGCCCATAGGGAAGCGATCGTTCCTGGGCCAGTGAGACGCCTGAGAGCGCCAGCAGGTGTCGCCGCGTCTGTCGCGCCGCCAGCCCATTGCTCGCCCGTTCTGGATGAGCAGGCTGCTCTTGCAGCTCGGACTCCGACGCGGTCGGGCTGTCGGGCATCGCCAACACAGCAGCCGTGCCGCCAGGAGAGCGCGGGCGCGGGCGCGGCGCCTCGGGAAGCGCTTCTTCCTGCCCCAGTGACTCTACTGCGTCGTGATCTACGACGTGGCGCATTGGGAGCGGAGGCACGAACTCTTCCGGTACGGTGCGCGTGTCTGGCATCTGGATTGGCTGCGTGATGTCCGGCACGGCGGCAGCGTCCGGCGCGGCTTCGTCAGATGAACCCAGGAATTGCGGCTCCTGCTTCTTCCGCTCAGGCTGTCTGTAGCGGGCGAGCAACACGAGTGAGAGAACGAAGACGAGCCAGGCCAGCGCTGCCGCCTCCACCAGTTGCGCTGTCGTCAGGTGTGTAACTGTGTCGCGCAGCCAGTGCCAGAGGCCCTGGACCGCAGCGGCGAGACGGGCAGACGTCCCTGATGTCGATGGGCGGAAGATGGCGACAGCCACCAGGAGCACGATTCCAGCCGTGACCACCGCTCGCAGCCCTATGTGGCGTTTCATAGTAATCCTAGCCCCTCGTCCCCGGCCGATTGGCCACGACGTCCAGATGAGCAGTGCGTGTGCTCTCGCGTCCCCGCCATGAGCCGCTGGACGGGTACGTGTCTGGCACAGTCGCCATCTCCCTTCGCACCGATACCATGCCGAAGCCTCAAGTCGGTCGGGACATGGCAGCCTCCCTCCCAGGAAGCAGCCGCCCAGGTCTCTTAGCCCGATCCCCACGTCCAACGGACGTTGACGGTGAAGTTCCAGATCAAGGCCAGTCCGACGCCGACCAGGTTCGCGGCGACGTAATGTACTCCGCCAAAGCGCACGAGCATCCACAAGGTCAAAATGGTGATACACTGGCCGCCCAGCGAGACGACGTTGAAGCGGGCAAATCGGTTGAGTTTCAGTCCCCGCCGTCCGAATGTCCAGTAGTCGTTCCACACATAGTTGTGTCCAATGGCCAGCTCGGTTGCCAAGGCGGACGAAGCCACCAGCGCGAGGTGCAGCTGTTGGTAGAGAATGACCAGGGCGACCGTATTGACGAGCGTGCCCAGTCCGCCTACGACAAGGAACTTGCCACTCCGCATGAGAAGCGCCCTTCTGCGGAGAACGAACTCCCACCCGTGCTGTGCTGATTCAAGCACGTGACCTCCTGTGGCGACGGCCATCACGTCGCGTCTCGATGCCTGTCGAATGGTGCCGCACGCGGCGCTGATCCTAGCGCCGCGTGCGCATGGCGCCCTTGCCATAATCTGGGGAATCACACTCTCCACTTTTGTGTTGCTGCTAGCTCGATCGTACTGAATCAGGCTAATCGTGGTGTGACCAAGCTTACATATGTCGAACACTTCTGGCGCACGGTAGCGATCGGTCTGTGCGCTCGCCAGGCTCCCACGCGTCCATTGGCGAGCGGCTCACTCGCCGCTGCCCTCGCGGTCGGCGTGCGCCGCAGCCAATCGCGCCTCGCGGCCAACTCCTCCTAGGGCATGAACTTGTAGCCAACGCCCCAGACGGTGCGCAGGTGCCGTGGGTTCGCGGGGTCCGGCTCCACCTTCTTGCGCAGCCGCGACATGTGCACCGTCACGGTCCGCGAGTCGCCGAAGTAGCCGTAATGCCAGACCCAATCGAGCAGTTGCTGGCGCGTGAACACCTGGCGCGCATGAGATGCCAGGAAGTAGAGCAGGTCGAACTCCGTCGCACTGAGGTCGATCGTCTCGCCATTGCGCTCGACCACCCGCATGCGCGGGCGGATGACCAGGTCATCGAAGCCCAGATCGCCCTCCAGCTGCAGCCCTGCGGCCTCACCGGTGGGAGGGTTCTCGGCGATGCCGTGCCCGCGCATGAGTGTCTCGATACGTTGGACCAATTCAGAGCGCTGAAGCGGCTTGCTGAGATGCACGTCCACACCAACCAAACGGTCGGTCGCATCCCCCCGCGGGCTCAGAATGAGGATTGGGGCAGTGCTCATCTCGCGCACGCTACGCACTGCGCGCAGCCAGTCATCCTCTGGTTGCTGAATATTGACGACAATCACGTCCGGCACAAAACGAGCCATCCCCGCTAGACTGGCTTCCTCGCTGGGGATTGCCCGGACCTCATAGCCTTCGCGCTCGAGATAGTCGATGTTCGGCTGCTGGGTAAGCTGGTCGTCACCGATGATCAGAATGCGTTGGCGAGGCTCGGCCGCGGCGAATTGTGCGACTGAGTGAGTTGCTGAGGTATCGGGTGTGTGCGTCATGACAGAACCCCGGTTCCTGGCTGAGGAGGTTCGGCATATCCAGTGTCACCGTCGTGAATGCGCACGACGATGGCACTCATGTCGTCCTCGCAGCCGCCGCTGTCGCCGGCTTCACGAATCAGCGCCTGTGCCGCTTCACGTGCGTCGTTCCTGCTGCGCAGGATGGCCTCGATGTGGGAATCGCTCACGCGCTGCCAGAGTCCATCCGAGCAGAGAAGGAGCCAATCGCCGCGACGGATCGCGACGTTATACGTATCCACGTGAACGGGCTGGTCCGCGTTCCCCAGACTCCGGTACAGCTGCTGAGTATACGCTGATAAATCGAGGGCGGCGGGACATACGAGTCCCGCCGACACCATGCCGAACGCCACCGAATGATCCTTCGTGAGCTGCCAGAGCCCATTCTCAGGACTGAACAGGTAGGTCCGGCTGTTGCCAACATTGACCACATACGCGCGCTCAGCGGCGATCAGAGCGCCGGTGAGCGTCGTAGACATGGTGGTGTGGCGGCTCGCGTTCTGCACCAGTAATGCATCGCCTGCCTGCATCACGGCGTACTTGAACAGGGGCCTGATCAGATTGGTCGGAACGCCAGTGCCGTTGGTCATGGCGGAGATGACCCGTTTGGCTATGTGCTCCACCGCGACCTGGCTGGCCGTTACACCGCTGTGCTCCCCGCTCGTGCCATCGGCCAGAAGAAACAGGCCGAATTCCGTGGCCTCACCTGCCGGCTTCACATTGGTCTGCACGTAGGTCGCGTCATGCCCCAGTTGGCGACCATCGGCATGCCAGGTCGCCATACAGCGGGCTGCCTGCATAGAAGCCGCGGAGCGGAGGTGTTTGGCGGGGATCGTACCCGTCCTCAGCCCATCACCTGGCTGGTACCGCGCGTTGGCTTCAGGCAGCCGGGCGCGCGCTTTGACCAGGCCGCCACCGCCAGCAGGCGCGTTAGCGGGGGGCGCCGCGGCGCCCCCGCTTTCCTCGCTCCGTACGGTGCTCGTGCTCACCAGCGCGGCCGATGGGCCCTCTGTCGCGTCTGGATCTTCTCCGCTCGCCTCACGATTCTTAGCCTCTTGCCGAAAGCTGCGATGGATGACGTTCATGGCCAAGAGCACGGTCAGGAACAGCCACAACAGCCCCACTTCGGCCATGACCGGGGAGATCTGGAGCTGACCCAGAAGGTTCCACACGATCCGTCTGGGCGTGTCGGAATTCAGATCCGCCTCGCCAGCGCCGACGGCAAAGACAGACATCTGCGCCACCGGCTGTGAGAACTGGCTCACCGAAGAAGTCGCAGCGCTAGTGGCCGAAGCAGCGGCCAGCCGCTGCTGGGCGGCGTGCCCACCGGGAGTCGTGAGATCAGCATGCGACCCGGGCGGCACTGGCGTGGCGGCGTTCGGGGGCGCAGACGCCCCTGGCGTTTGGTTCGATTGGGACGGCGGCGGCGGATCGAGTGGGCAGGTGAATTTCGGCTGAGGAGGCGTGTGCACCGGCGATGGAGGCGCAGTCACATTGATCGACGCCACCCCCACGCCGCCACTCTTCGTGCCCACCAGCGCGAACCCGAGAGCACCCTGCGCGTCGCCGGGAATCATAAAGGAGCCAACTGCTGCCGCGGCCCCCTTCTCGTTGGTCTGGAAGCAGCCCACCATATTGCCCAAGGTGCCCTTGGTGTGGCCCGAAAAGATATGCACGACCTCGTTGTGTGCGAAGCCCGATGCGTAGAAGGAGATGGTCGTTCCGGGGAACCCGCCGTAGGTGCTCGGCTGTACGAGCGGCGTGTACGGCAGGACGGTGAAGGCGACCGCGTCCGGGGCGCGGCTTTGCTCGCCCATGAATATCAGCGTTTGCTTACCGATGAAGGCGAACGGCACCACGAAGCCCTGGGCATTCTTGAACCCGCCGTTGGCGTCAGTGTTGATGACGGCGAGCGGCGAACCCATCGTGCTGTTCAGGAAGACGAACACGCGCTCACCCGGCCCGAACCCGGTGCCCGAAAACGTCATCACGTTGTCCGCCTTGAGGGCATAGCTCCCCAGCTTGACGGTGGGATAGAGCTGAAGCATCAGGAAGCTGGATGCAACCAGCGATTGGCTCGTCGTGCCTACGAACAGGAAGGTGTTGTTGCCGACGGCACCGAACGGCACCTGCACCTTGGCCTGGCCTACGCTGCCGCCACCATCGGCGTGGAGCGTGCTCACCGGCTGGCCGCTGAGGGTGTTCCAATACACGTTGACGTTCTCGCCGGGGGCGAACCCGTGCAGCGAGAGCACGACGCTGTCACCCGGCTTGCCTACTAGCAAGCCAAGCTTGACCGTCGGCGCACCACCAGCGATCGTGCCGACTGCTTGCGCCACATGCTGGCTATTGCGCTGCTTCGCTTCCACAATGAAGTTGCCGGAGCTGAGGGAGGTGGGAACGTTCAGCGAGCCGCCGTCGAACGTGCCGCCTTTGCCCGCCTGTATGAAGGTAGTGGCGAGGGCTTTGGTTGCCCCTTGCCGCTTGATCGTCAGGTCGATCACCGAGCCCGCGTCGAAGCCGCTGCCGGTCACGCCGACGCTAGTGCCTTGCCGCACGACGCCTGGGTTGAGCAGGATGAGCGGCCCTGGGGTCGTCACGACCGTGTTGTTCCCAATCCGCACGGTGGCGGGAGTCGGGGTGTTGGTGACCGGTGAAGCGGTAGATTGCGACGCACTGTTCGCGCCGCCGAGACCGCTGCCAATCGATTGTCCGAGCACCTTCCCGACGAGCGCCACCAGGACGAGCCCCGCTGCCACAATCATGTATTTCTTCAAGCGATCTCCCTTGCCTTTGGGAGGGGTCGCCTGTGGCTGCGCCGGCTTGCGCTGCGGCGTGCGTGGAGGAGGGCGGTAATGCGGGAGTCATCGCCTCGAGCTCCCGCTCCTCATCTTCCGGGGAATACGCGGGAGACATGTCCATTGCCTCCTCGGGCTCCCCTACCTCGATGTCGTCCGGCGTCATCTCGACAATCTCATCCGGCTCCCCTTCCGGGGCGTACGTCGGCGTCATGTCGATCGTGCCATCGGACTCGTGACCTGGCTTGCGTGGAGGAGTCATAGAATCCTTCCCTCCTTCTGGTACAACCGCAACTGCCTCATGGGACGGCTACTTCTGGACCTGATACACCTCAAGCTTGACATCGCCATGCTGGAGCACCCAGATCTGCTTCGCATTGCTGAGCGCGTTCAGGATGTAGGCTTCACCTGGGCCATTTTGTTGCATCGCCTGGAGCATCTTGTTCGACATCACGATATAGTCGATGTTCTGCGGGTTTTGCTGGAAGAGCTTGTCGCGGACCGCTGGGTCGGACGAGGCCTTCCAGTGCGAGTGCGCGTAGGGATAGATCGGCTGCACGTCGTGCAGATCCACCCAGATGTCGTCGTCCATGACAATCCGTGCGTCTGGCGGGATGTTGTGGCGAATGAACGCGACCTGTGCCGTTTCCATGAAGGTTTGCGGAAGCTTGTACAGGTCGTGGAAGACCAACTTTCCCTTCGCGTCGTGAACCAGCACATATCCTCCGAACGGGAGCACCAGCACGGCGAAGAAGGTGACGACGATCGCTGCTTGTGCCGCTGCGGCGCGCAGACCGACGCTGTTCGCTCCCACGATCTTGTCGAGAATGCGGCTGCCGAGTATGCCGATGTTCATGGCGTAGAACGGCAGCAGCGGCACCACGTAGAACTGCAGCATGACGCTGCCGCGCAGCAAATAGAACGCGTAGCCGGCCCCGAGTGCTCCGGCTATCAGCGTTCCTGGATCGCGCACACGGTTGCGCCAGCCGGAAAACAGGTTGATCGCCGTCGCGACGCTGCCCGCCAACAGAATAAAGGTATCCTTTGGCAGCCAGGTGCCCAGCGAGAACTGCCAGACGAGGCTCTGAGGATTGAAGATGCTTCCCTGGCTGCGGTGGACCTGAAACCACATCTCGTAGAGCAGCGACACGTGGTCAACGGGTGGGTTATTGAGATCGAAGTCGAAGTGCGACGGCAGAAACTCGTTCTTGAGCCCTGCATATAATAGGTAGAAGGACACGAACGCGAGCAGTGTAAAACACCAGAATCCAAGCCCAAATCGATAGCTGCGTCGCGGCCGCACCGCGCGGTACACCAGATAGGCCGCGCCCGGCACGAAGAAAAGGGCGTTCTCTTTCGAGAGCACGCCCATTCCCAGCGCGAGCCCACTGAAGAGAGGCATGAGCACTTGATGTCTGTCGCTCGTCACAAGGTACAGGCAGAGGAGCACCCAGAACACCATCAGATTGTCCAGCAGCACCTGGCGCTGATAGAAGACGGCCAACGGCGAGACGTT
>WNFL01225851.1_pt1 | contig 10728 bp, 5 predicted proteins | sample 5400361 | NCBI WGS metagenome assembly WNFL01 (sample SAMN13153351, study PRJNA577476) | soil metagenome | isolation source: 40 cm soil on Douglas fir-dominated hillslope | place: USA:California | collected 2013-09-17 | reverse complement strand
CGATCCGAACAACACGCTCAACGCAACCTTCAACATACCGCTCATCGATGGCAAGCTGGCGTTGCGCGCCACGATCTACAGCGATCACCGCGGCGGCTACATCGATAACGTGCGCGGCGCGATTGCTGTCCCGCCTGTCACGGTCGCGGGCGGCCCACCGCTGCGCCCGGGGAGCCCTGAAGCGGGCAACGGGAAATTGGCCGGCGCCAATCTCAACACCGTACAGTACACCGGTGGCCGGATATCGGCGCTGGTCCAGTTCAATGACGACTGGAGCCTGCTGGTCCAGCAGAACTACCAGCAGTTCGAAGCCGACGGTTATTTCAGCACGCAGCCCATCAGCCCCGTGAGCCCGGCCTACCCGGCCGGACAGCCGCTCGGGCCCATGCAGATCATGGCCTTCAGTCCGGCCTACAGCAAAGACAGGTATTCCGCCTCGTCCTGGACTCTGAATGGCACGCTGACCGACTGGCTGAAGGCGGTCTACACCGGCAGTTACCTGGGCCGCAACATCGATGGGCAGCAGGACTATTCGAACTACATGACCTCGCGCCACGGCTCCTACTACGCCTGCTCGGGGCAGGGTGCCGGATACTATTATTTCAGGTCCGCCAAGCCGACCACCTGCTACGCGCCGATCGGCAGCTGGCGCGACAGCGTCGTCAACACTCATCTGAGCCACGAGGTGCGCTTCACCACCTCGGCGGACTATCGTGTGCGGGCGACTGTCGGCTATTTCTATGAAAGGTTCGTGATCAAAGACAACATGAACTTCAACTACATGGGGATACCGTCGTGCACCCCAGAGAACCTTGCGATCTCACTTGCGGGTGGTGTGGACTGCAGCCAGGCAGTGGGTCCGGTTCCGGGTTTCTACGCGATCGATCCCACGCTGCGTGTCGATTCCAACACGGCGTTCGGCGAGGACGTTTATCGAGGCTACAAGCAGAACGCATACTTCGGTTCCGTTGATTTTGACATCATCCCGAAAGTACTGACGCTGACTGGCGGATTGCGCCATTACAAGTACGACGAGTTCGAGGAGGGTTCCGAGTATTACAGCGCCACCTCGAGCATCCTGAACCACGCCAATGGCACGCCCTTCGACAGCACCTATACCTACAACGGTGTGGCGTCCTCCTACGGTTTTGGCATCAACCTGCACAAGAGCGAGAGCGGCACCAAGTACCGCGGCAACCTCACGTGGCATATCACGCCCGACGTCCTCGCTTACATCACCCATTCTGAGGGTTTCCGGCCGGGCGGTTTCAACCGCACCCGTACCAGCCCCGATGGCAGCGTCATCTTCCTCAAGAAGGTGGCCCCGTACACGCCGGGCGGTCCCAAGCAGTTCTTCAAGCCGTCCGGCTACGAGTCCGACAACCTTATCAACAACGAGGCCGGCTTTAAGAGCCAATTCTTCGACCATCGAGTCCAGCTGAACATCTCTATCTACCAGATGGACTGGAAGAACGTGCAGCTGCCCCTGTTCGATCCCGTGCACCTGGGCAACACGACTTTCGATATTAACGGCCCGACTTATCAGGTCAGAGGCATTGAGGGTCAGCTGGTCGCCCGCTTGACCGATGGGCTCACGGTGCAGGGGTCGGTGTCCTATAACGACTCGAAACAGACCAACGCACCCTGCCTGACGGACAACGTGCCGGGTACCCCGCAATTCGGCCAGTGCATCACGCAGGTGAATGGTCTGCCCTACACCAACCCGTACGGCGTGCTGGGCACCGCGCCCGCGTTCTCGCCGAAACTGCAGATGAACGGGCGGGCGCGTTACGATTGGAACAACGGGGACTACAAGCCGTTCATATCGGCGGGCTTCAACTACACCGGCACCATGCGCAATGAGCCGGCGAGTTTTCCGGACGGCGACAATCCGACCTACAACCCGCCGACCACAACCTTGCTGAAGTACTGGATGCCTGCCTACACGACAGTTGACGCAGCGGTGGGCGTGGGCAAGGACAATTGGACGGCGGAGTTCTCCGTCAGCAATCTGACCGACAGTGACGCGAGCACCTATACCAGCTCCAACCAGTTCCTCAAGACCGAGGTGCCGCTGCGGCCGCGGGTGATGACCTTGAACTTCGGGTTCAAGTTCTGACCGGAACGCGTTGAGCTGCCGGCAATCGGCGCGGGCCGGTTGCAGTAGAATCAAGGGCGGACTCTCCGAGTCCGCCCTTTTTTTGCACCGAGCCGTGGACACCATCGATACAGTTGCAGCGCCAGGCGCCTCCGAAGTGTCCCGCATTCGCGGGCTGATCAGGGGGCGCGATTTTGCCGAGGCGCTGTCGGCGGGCGAGGCCCTGCTGGCCGGGACGCCCGGCGAGCGGGATGCGCTGCTGTTCGTGGCCATCGCCCAGCGGTATCTGGGTTGCGTCCCCGATGCCCTCGACACGCTCGCTACGCTGGAGCGACACCATCCGCGCTTCAGCCGCCTCCACGAGGAGCGCGGTCACTGCTACGTGGCCCTGAAGCGCGCACCGGAGGCGATCGCCGCGTTCCTGCTCGCCGTCAACATCAATAACGCGCTGCCCGCGAGCTGGTCGATGCTCGAAGGCCTTTATCGCATGACCGGGGAGGCCGCCAACGCCGCCATGGCGGCCAGTCACGTGGCCACGCTCCGCAAGCTCCCGCGCGAGGTGGTGATCGCGACGGGGCTGTTCATGGACGGCGATCTGGATGCCGCCGAGCCGATGATCCGCGCCTACCTGCTGCAGCAGGGTCATGATGTGGAAGCCATGCGATTGCTGGCGCGCATCGGCATGGCGCGGAAGGTCTTTGAGGACGCGGAGCTGCTGCTGGCGGCGGTGATGGAACTGGCACCCGATTATCGCGCCGCACGTTCGGAATATGCCGAGACACTCATTGAAATGCACAAGTACAGCCAGGCGCGTCGCGAACTGGACCGGCTGCTGCGGGAGGACCCCGATAACCAGCATCATTACCGGGGCCTGCAGGCCGTCGCGGCGGTCGGATTGGGAGAGCACGAGCGGGCGGTCGCCTTGTACCGCGATCTCATTGCGGCGACCCCTCAAGACCCCGACCTGCACCTCTCGCTCGCGCATGCACTCAAGACGATGGGCCGGCGCGAGGAAGCGATCGAGTCCTACCGGAGGGCGGAACAGTCCCGGCCCGGCTTTGGCGATGCGTACTGGAGTCTCGCCAATCTGAAGACCTATCGGTTTACTGAGGATGAACTGGGGCGACTGAAGGAACTGCAGACGGCGACCGCGCTCGGGGTGGTCGACCGATATCACCTGCATTTCGCGCTCGGCAAGGCGCTGGAGGATCAGGGCGACTATGTCGGGTCCTTCCAGTACTACGAGCGGGGCAACGCGCTGCGGCGCTCGAAGAGCAATTACCGGCCGGAAATCATCGAGGCCAACACGCGCCAGCAGATCGCTGTCTGCACCCGCGAGTTCTTCGCGCGCCGCCAGGGCTGGGGTGCGCCGGCGCCCGATCCCATCTTCATCATCGGCCTGCCACGCTCCGGCTCCACGTTGGTGGAGCAGATCCTGGCCTCGCACTCCCAGGTCGAGGGCACCCAGGAGCTGTCCAACGTCCAGCAGATCGTCGCGACGCTGCGCGGCCGTGATCCGGATCTGAACAATCCGCGCTATCCGCGCATCCTTCCCGAGCTCGAGAGCGAGGAAGTGCGGCTCCTCGGTGAGCGCTACCTCGCCGAGACCCGGGTGTACCGCCTTGGAAAGCCCCAGGCCGTGCCGTTCTTCATCGACAAGATGCCCAACAACTTCAGGCATCTGGGCCTCATTCGCCTGATGCTGCCGAACGTCAGGATCATTGACGCGCGGCGCGAGCCGATCGCCTGCTGTTTCAGCAACCTGAAGCAGCTGTACGCCAAGGGCCAGGAGTTCACCTACAGCATAGAGGACATCGCGCGCTACTACCGGACCTACCTGGAGCTGATGCGGCACTGGGAGGCGGTGCTGCCGGGCTGGATCCTGCGGGTGCAGCACGAAGACGTCGTCGACGACCTGGAAGGCAGCGTGCGGCGGATGCTGGCGTTCTGCGGCCTGGAATTCGAGCCGCAGTGCATCGAGTTTCACAAGACCGTGCGCAGCGTGCGCACCGCCAGTTCGGAGCAGGTCCGCCAGCCCATCTATCGCGAGGGGCTCGAGCAATGGAAGAATTTCGAGCCCTGGCTCGAGCCGCTGAAGGCTGCACTCGGCGACGCGTTGACGCGCTACCGCGATGCCTAGAGTCCATCTGCTCAATGCGCAGGCGATCGGCGAGCTCGTCGCGCTCGTCAATCAGGAGCGCCTGAGCGAAGCAGAGCAGGTTGCGCGCCGGCTCCTGCAGACCCATCCGAATGTGGGGATGCTGTGGAAAGTCCTGAGCGTGGCACTGCTCCGGCAGGGAAAGAGCGCGCTGGAAGCGCTGCGCCGGACCACGGAGCTGCTGGCCGATGATGCCGAGGCGCACCGGAATCTGGGCACGGCCCTGTGCAGCCAGGGGCAGTGGGCGCCCGGTCTGGAGAGCTTGCGCCGGGCGCTGGCCCTCACGCCCCACGATGCCGATTGCCTCGTCGAAACGGCCGATGCGCTGCGGGCGCTGCGGCGAGCGCGCGAGGCCGTGTCCCTGTACCAGCGGGCACTGCAAAATAATCCACGGCACATCGAGGCACAGAACAACCTGGGCAACGCGTTCCTGGAACTCTCACAGTGGGCGGACGCCGCGGCCTGCTACCGGCGCGCTTTGCAACTGAGGCCGGACGAGGCGCAGATCCTCTGCAACCTGGGCAACGCCGAGCGCCAGCTCGGCCATCTGGATCAGGCCCTGGACAGCTGCCGGCGGGCCGTTGCGCTCGGCCCGGACCTCGGCGTCGCACACAATGCCCTGGGGCTTGTCCTGGCCAGCTTGCATCGCAGTGAAGAGGCGGGGAAGAGCTTCCGGCAGGCTCTGAGCCTGAACCCCGGCGACGTGGAAGCGCTCAACAATCTGGGGAACGTGTTGCGCGATCTCGGACAACGCCGCGAGGCCGTGGCCCTGTTCGAGCAATCGGTGCAGCTTGATCCCCGGCGTGTTGACACACATTGGTACCTCGGGTCCGTGCTGTTTGACCTGCGGCGGACCCAAGAAGCAGTGGCCAGCTTCTCCAAGGCACTGGCGCTCGAGCCCGACTATGCGCCGGCCCACCTGAGCATGGGGATCGTGATGCGCCAGCAGCGCCGTCCCGAGGAGGCGGAGCAATGCTGTCAGGCCGCGCTGACCAAGGATCCGAATTACGTTGAGGCGCTGGCGTTTCTGGGTGAACTGCGGGCCGATCGCGGACGCTTTACCGAAGCCGAAGAACTGTTCCGGCGCGCGATCGCGATCAAGCCGGATTTTGCCGCCGCCTATTTCAGCATCGCGACGCATCGCAGGATGACCGGGGACGATGGTGAGTGGCTGAAAGGCGCGGAAGCCCTGCTCACCAGAAGCCTGCCGCTGCCCCAGGAAATCAGCCTGCACTATGCGTTGGGCAAGTATTTCGACGATGTGGGGCAGTTCGAGCGCGCCTTTGGCCACTATCGCCAGGCGAACGAACTCGCGCGGCGCTACGGGTCAACCTATAACCGGAACCAGCTCACCGAGAGGGTCGACCAGATCATCCACAGCTGCGATCCGGACTTCCTGCAGCGCGCGGCGAGCCAGGGGTCCAGCTCGGAGCAGCCGGTCTTCATCGTCGGCATGCCGCGCTCGGGCACCTCGCTGGCCGAGCAGATCCTGGCCTCGCACCCCGCTGTAGCCGGGGCCGGCGAAGTGCCCTTCTGGAATGGCGCATTCACCGCGTACCGCAAGGCCGAAGCCCAGGGGACGGTCGATGCGAACCTCATCCCCGGCCTGGCGGCCGAGTATCTCGGGCGTCTCGCCGCCGAAAGCCACGGCGGTCCCCGTGTGGTCGACAAGATGCCCGCCAACTTCTTCTATGCGGGACTGATCCATGCCGCGCTGCCACGCGCCCGCATCATCCACATGCAACGCCATCCCATCGACACCTGCCTGTCGATCTACTTCCAGAATTTTTTTGGCATGGGACCGTATGCCAACGATCTGGAGGATCTGGCCCATTACTACGGTGAATATATGCGCGTCATGGAACACTGGCGCACGCTGCTGCCGGCCACGGCTCTGCTGGAGGTCCCCTACGAGGCGCTCATCGCGGACCAGGAAGGCTGGTCACGTCGCATGGTGGACTTCATTGGCCTGCCCTGGGACTCGAAGTGCCTGGAGTTTCACCAGACCGATCGCGTGGTGATCACCGCCAGCAAATGGCAGGTGCGGCAGAAGATCCATTCTGACTCGGCCGGGCGTTGGAAAAATTACGAGCCGTTTGTGGTGAAGTTGCGCGACGCGCTCGGTGACACCGTGGAGCGCTACCGCGCCTAGAGCGCTGCAAGCCTCAGGCCGCCAGCTCCAGATCGGCGAGTACCGCGCCAATCGCCGCCACGGCGCCCACCATGCCGCGCTCGCCCAGCTGTCCCATGCATCCGACGCGGAAGGTCTCCACCGTCGTGAGCTTGCCGGGATAGAGAATGTAGCCGCGCGCCTTGACGGCGTCGTAGAAACTCTTGAATGCGTAGCGCGATGAGCGCGGAGCGTGAAAGGTCACGATGATCGGCGCCTGGATGGCGGCCGGCAGGAAGCTCTTAAGGCCCAGCCGCTCCAGGCCCTCGATCAGCGTGCGGCAGTTCCGCGCGTAGCGCTCGCCGCGGGCCTGGCGCCCGCCTTCTACGAGGTACTGCTCGATCGCGGCGTCGAAGGCCGCGACGACATGCGTGGGCGGGGTGAAGCGCCACTGCGTCGTCTTCTGCATGTAGACCCATTGATCGTACAGGTCCATCGCCAGCGACGGGGAGTTACCCTCGGCGCGCTCCAGTGCGGAGCGCCGGGCGATCACGAAAGCCATGCCGGGCGGCCCCTCCAGGCATTTTCCGGAGGCGGCAACGAGGGCATCGAAGGGCGTCTGGCGCGCGTCGATCTCGAGGGCTCCAAAGGAACTCATCGCATCGACGATCAGGCTCCGGCTGTGCCGCGCGACCACATCCGCGATGGCCTGCAACGGGTTCAGGATCCCCGTACTCGTCTCACAGTGCACGAGCGCCACGTGCGTGATGGCCGGATTGGCAGCCAGCGTCCGCTCGATATCTTCAGGGCGTACCGCGGCGTCCTCGGCATACTCGATCGTCGTCAGGGCGCGGCCGAGCACGCGACAGATGCGCGCGATGCGCTGGCAATAGGCGCCATTCTGCGGCACCAGTACATGTCCCGAGCGGGGCACGAGCGTGCCAATCGCCGCCTCGACGGAGAAGGTGCCGCTGCCCTGCAGCGGCACGCACTCGTGAGTCTCGGATGCATGCACGATGTCGAGCAGGCGCTGGCGCACCCGCCCGGTGATCCGGTTGAAGTCCGCGTCCCAGGAGCCCCAGTCGCGCAGCATGCTCTGCTTGGTGGCCATCGAGATCGTCAGGGGACCGGGGGTCAGTAAATAAGGTGCGTTGCTCACGGGGTACTCGCAGGTTGGCCATACTGTAAACTACCGGCAAAGACGCCACCACCGCGCGGTGAATTGACGATGACTCAGCTCGAAGTGAACGGACGCAGCTACCGGCTGCCCACGCAGCCGTCGGTGGTGGTCTGCGTCGACGGTTGCGAGCCGGACTACATTGCCCAGGCGGTGGCGGACGGACACATGCCGTGGATGAAATCGGTCCTGGCCCGCGGCGCCGCCGTGATCGCCGACTGCGCCATGCCGAGCTTCACCAACCCCAACAACATTTCGATCGTCACCGGCGTGCCTCCCTCCGTGCACGGCATCTGCGGCAACTACCTCTACGATATGGCGAACAACGTAGAAGTGATGATGAACGACCCGAAGTGGCTGCGCGCACCCTCGCTCCTGGCGGCGCTGGGCGACGCCGGCTGCTCGGTCGCCGTGATCACGGCCAAGGACAAGCTGCGTAAACTGCTCGGTCACGGGCTGCGCGGGATCTGCTTCTCATCGGAACAGGCCGACCGGGCGACGCTCGCCGAGCACGGCATCGCAGGTGTCGTCGAACTGGTCGGCAAGCCGGTGCCGGAAGTCTACAGCGCCGCGCTCTCGGAATTCGTGTTCGCCGCTGGCGTGCGCCTCATGGCCACGCGCCGCCCGGAGGTCATGTACCTGTCCACGACGGACTATGTCCAGCACAAGCATGCCCCAGGCTCGGGCGCCGCTAACGAGTTCTACCACATGATGGACGGGTACCTCGGCGCCCTCGACACGCTCGGCTGCGTGATCGCGCTGACGGCCGACCACGGGATGAACGCAAAGACCCGGCTGGATGGGAGCCCGGACGTGATCTATCTGCAGGACCTGCTGGACGAGTGGCTGGGCGGTGGCCGCGCCCGCGTCATACTGCCGATTACCGATCCGTACGTGGCGCACCACGGGGCGCTGGGCTCCTATGCGACGGTCTATCTGCCGAGCGATGTGGATCCGGCGGCACTCGCGGCCCGGATCGCCAGCCTGCGTGGGATCGAGCGCGTGCTGCCGCGCGCCGCGGCGGCCGAGCATTTCGAGCTGCCGGCCGACCGCATCGGCGATCTGGTCGTGACTTCGATCCGCTCGGTCGTGATCGGCGGCGCGGCGGCCCGCCACGACCTGTCCGGTCTCAATGCGCCGCTACGCTCGCATGGCGGAGTCTCCGAACAGCAGGTCCCGCTGGTGATGAACCGCCGCATCGCAAATCTCGACCCCAATCGGCGCTGGCGCAACTTCGATGCCTTCGACTGGGTGCTCAACCGTGCCGAATAGCGTCGTTCGCAATCCCTACACCGGTGGGGTTGCCGGCGAAGCACCACTGATGAGCAGCGCCGAGGTGCGGCGCGTCATCGAGGCGGCGCGCGCCTACAAATCGGCACTGTCGCGCTACGACCGTTACCAGATCTGCTATCGGGCAGCGGCGCTGATCCGTGAGCGCACCGCGACGATATCCGATCTGATCACCGCGGAGAGCGGCCTGAGCAAGAAGGACTCGACCTACGAAGTGGGGCGCGCCTGCGATGTGCTGCTGTTCGCGGGCAATGCGGCCCTGCAGGACGACGGCCAGATCTTTTCCTGCGATCTGACCGCCCACGGCAAGCGCCGGCGCGTGTACACGATGCGCGAACCGCTCCAGGGGGTCATCGCGGCGATCACACCCTTCAATCACCCGTTGAACCAGGTGGCTCACAAGGTCGCGCCCTCGATCGCGACCAACAATCGCATGGTGCTGAAGCCGTCCGAGAAAACACCTCTGACGGCGCTGCTGTTCGCCGATCTGCTGGTGGAGGCAGGCCTGCCGCCGGAGATGTTCCGCGTCGTGACCGGCGATCCGCGCGAGATTGCCGAGGAACTGCTGACGCATCGCGGCGTCGATCTGGTGACGTTTACGGGTGGCGTGGCCTTCGGCAAGTCCATCGCGGCCAAGGCGGTCTACAAACGCCAGGTGCTGGAGCTCGGCGGCAACGATCCACTGATCGTGATGGAAGATGCAGACCTGGAAGAGGCGGCGACGCTCGCGGTCGCCGGCTCCTACAAGAACTCAGGCCAGCGCTGCACGGCCGTCAAGCGCATGCTGGTTCACGAGGCCGTGGCCGACCGATTCATAGAACTGCTGGTCGCGAAATCCCGTGCGATCGTGTACGGGGATCCGATGGATCCGCGCACCGACATGGGCACCGTGATCGACGAGGCGGCCGCGCGCTCGTTCGAGGACAAGGTCAACGACGCGATCGGCCGCGGGGCGAAGCTCCTGTACGGCAATATCCGCAAGGGCGCCCTGTACTCGCCGACCGTGCTCGATCGGGTGAGCCCGGACATGCCGGTCGTCAGGACGGAGACCTTTGGCCCGGTATCGCCGGTGATCCGCTTCGGCTCCCTGGACGAGGCGATCCGCATCTCAAACTCGACGGAGTTTGGCCTGTCATCTGCCGTCTGCACCAATCGCCTCGATTACATCACCCGCCTGGTCTCGGAGCTCAACGTGGGCTCCGTCAATGTGCGCGAAGTGCCGGGCTATCGGCTCGAGCTGACGCCTTTCGGCGGCATCAAGGATTCAGGCATCGGGATCAAGGAAGGCGTTCAGGAAGCGATGAAGAGCTTCACCAACGTCAAGACTTACTCATTGCCCTGGTGATAGGGCCTTGCGGCGGGTGCCGTCGGCTGGGCGGCCTGCACGTTGCGCAGCGACTCATCGGCGAAGAAGCGCCGCATCATCACAGCCTGCTGCAGCCGGCCCTTGCGCACGTAGACCTGGTAGAGCAGATCCTTGGTGACTTCGAGCAGCACGCCGGACTGCTGGTCATCGAACATCGGCAGGCTCGGGTGCGGATCATTATCGCTCCCAAAAATCACACGCTTGATGTCGATGAAGGTCGGGCCGTCGATTTCGGCCATCACGCGCACGTCGTTGAGCTGGTCGAACAGGCGGAGCTTGCCGGCCTCGCCCAGATCGGCGAAGGCCGCCTGCATGGCGCGCCGGCACATGCTGGCGAAAGCGTTGTAGCAGGCCTGTGAATAACAGCTGAGCGCCTCGCGGAACAGCGTCTCCACATCTTCAGGCAGGTAGGTGTAGCTGAACTTCTCGGCGGGCCGTTCCACTTCGGTGAACTGCGGGCCGAGTTCGATGCGGTTGTTGCCGTACATCTTCACGGGAAAGCGCAGGAAGATCGGCTGGTTGCAGGAGT
>WNFL01008271.1_pt4 | contig 10729 bp, 11 predicted proteins | sample 5400361 | NCBI WGS metagenome assembly WNFL01 (sample SAMN13153351, study PRJNA577476) | soil metagenome | isolation source: 40 cm soil on Douglas fir-dominated hillslope | place: USA:California | collected 2013-09-17 | reverse complement strand
TCGCGCCGTACGAGCAGCCGATCGGTGCCGAGGCCGAACTCGACGTGCTGATCGCCGCCAAAGCCGGTCTGATGCACCTGCCAGATGCGCAGCACTGGATAGTCCGACAGAATGAATCGGCACGACGGATCGAGCGCGAAATGCTGCAACGCGACTTCGCTGCCCGGAATGGCCGCCAGCTCGGCAAAAACCTGCGCAGGCGTGACTTCGATATCCGCAGCACGGTGTGCCTCGTCGACGGCCCACTCGAGCCGAGCGACGTCAGGAAGGTACGGCAACTCCTTGGCGTGAGGATAGGTCGCCAGGAAGTCGCCAAAGTGATCCCCGTAGACATTGAGATCACCGCCGGTCGACGGATGCACCAGCACATAGGCATCCACCGCCGCATTGAAGAACGGCACGCCAACCAGTTGCCGCACGACGGGATAGGTTGCGCCAAGCGCGTTTCGGTAATTGGCGAAGACCGTGTTGCGGTAGATGGCCATTCGCTCGCCGGGATCGCCGGCATCCGTGAAGAGCGTGGCAGCGAACCGCGTCTGCAGTTCACGCAGCGACGGCAAGGCTCGCCTCCAGATATGCTTGGGCCGTCGCAGCTTCACGTTGCAACACAGCGAATTCGGGTATGTCGGTGTCCCACTCGATCAACGTCGGCACCGGGCCGTATCGCGCCAGCGCGCGCTCGTACAGCGACCACACGTCCGGCGCCACCGGTGCGCCGTGGGTGTCGATGAGGCAGGGTCCGCTGGCGTCGAATCCCGCCAAGTGGATCTCCGCGACCACCGAGCGCGGAATCGCCGCCAGGTACGCGTCGGCGTCGATGCCGTGATTGTGGGCATTGACGTAGACGCCGCGACCGCCGCGACGAATGCGCCCTCCGCCAGCGTCGACTCGGCAAACGCGAAGTAGCTCGAAACGTTTTCGACCAGGATTTCGCGGCCGAGAAAGTCCTGCACCTCACCCACACGCGCACAGACATGGTCGAGCGCTTCGGCCGTATAGGGCAACGGCAACAGGTCGTTGTAATGGCGCCCGCCGACGCTGCTCCAGCACAGATGCTCGGAGATGCGCGCCGGCTCGATCCGGTCGGCCAGGCGCTTCAGTTTGGCCAGATGTGCGATATCGAGCGGGTCGGTGGAACCGAGCGACAGGCCCACGCCGTGCATCGACAGCGGATAGTCGGCGCGGATCCGGTCGAGATTCGCGAGTGCCGGGCCGCCGTCGGCGAAATAATTTTCGCTGTGGAATTCGAACCACGCCACCTTCGGACGCTGCGCCAGCACCAGCCCTACGTGGGGCGCACGCAGCCCGACGCCTGCAGCGGTGGGAAGGGGGTTCATGAATACAGCATCGCGCAGCCGGCCACTATCTGTGGCCTGGCCGCACGATTTTGAGGCAAGAATCTTTTACTTCGGCGCCGCCATCTTGCCGCCCATCTTCTCGCACGTGCCCTTGGCGACGTATTTCCATTCCATCGGGTCGTTGTCGGTCTTGGCGCCCTGCGCCGCGCAGGCGTGCTTCGCGGTGCCGCAGTCGTTCTGGCCGCCCTTGGCGACGCCGTAGCACTTTTCGGTGCCTTCCTTCTGGACGACCGGTTGCGCGGCAACCGATGCGGCGAATCCGATGGCGATGAGGCCGGCAATGGCGGCTTGGATCGTGGCTTGCGTATTCATACTGATGACTCCTGTGGAAAAGAGGTTGGGTGCGACAGGGCCAGGGCCTGTCTGCAGCTTTGGTCGGCTGTCCCCCCGCAAACTTACGCGCTTTGCGGCATGATGTGCAAGGACCTCGGGCGATCCGCTTGAAGCGGGCTCGCGAAGCCGTTTCCCGTTAACATTGCGGTAGTGATCACTATTCCCACCACGGCGCGCCGATGAAATTCACCGTCGCGACGTTCAACATCCACAAAGGCTTCTCGCACCTGACGCGGCGCATGGTCATCCATGAGCTCAAGGAGAAGCTGCACGGGTTGTCCGCGGACCTCCTGTTCCTGCAGGAAGTCCAGGGCGTCCATCACCGCCATGCCGGGCGCTACCTGGACTGGCCGGGCAAGCCGCAGCACGAATTCATCGCCGACACGATGTGGAAGGAAGTGGCCTACGGCCGCAACGCGGTTTACCGCCACGGGCATCACGGCAACGCGGTGCTGTCGCGCTTTCCGATCGTGGCGCAGGAAAATGAGGATATTTCCGCGCATGTGTTCGAGAACCGCGGCCTCCTGCATTGCGAGATCAAGCTTTCGGAGGGGGCGCCCAACCTGCACTGCATCAACGTCCACCTGGGGCTCTTCGAGCGCGGGCGGCAGTGGCAAATCCAATCCCTCGCCGAACGTATCCGGGCCACGGTTCCCCGGGACGCGCCGTTGATCATCGCGGGCGATTTCAACGACTGGCGGCGCAAGGGTGACCGGATCCTCACCGATGAGCTCGGCGTCTACGAGGTCTTCGAGGAAGTGAAGGGCCGGCCGGCGCGAACGTTTCCGTCCGTATTGCCGGTGTTCCGCCTGGATCGCATCTACGCCCGCAAGCTCGACGTCAGCGATGCGCGCGTCCACTATGCCTTTCCCTCGGGGCGCCTGTCCGACCACGCGGCGCTGGCCGCCACGTTCACCGTACCGCGCCGGCGCCGCTAGGCAGCCGGACGGGACCCGACGGTGGAGCGCTTCACCCACGGCAACACGGTCGAGTTGCTGCGCAGCGGCGCCGAATATTTTCCGGCGCTCATTTCGGCCATCGACGGCGCGCGGGATGAGGTGTGGCTCGAGACCTACATCTTCGCCGACGATGCCGCCGGACGCGCGATTGCCGAGGCGATGGTGCGCGCCGCGCAGCGCGGTGTGGAGGTCCGGGTACTCGTCGACGGCTGGGNNNNGGCGGCGTGCGCCTCCTCAAATACCGGCCCGAGGTCGCTCCCTGGCAATTCCGTTCACACCGGCTGCGCCGGCTGCACCGGAAAATCTGCCACGTCGACGCGCAGGTTGCGTTTGTCGGGGGCATCAACCTGATCGACGACATGAACACGCCGCGGCACAAGCCGCCGCGCGTGGATTTCGCCGTCCGCGTCGAAGGGCCGATGCTGGCGGCGATCGTCACGACGATGCAGCGCCTGTGGGTGCTGGTCGAACTGACGCAGCTCGACCGCAGCGACGTGCCGCTGTTCCCTGCCCCGGTGCCGACGCAGAAAACCGGTTCGCAGATCGCCAAATTCGCGATCCGCGACAACCTGGGCCATCGCAGCGATATCGAGCACGCGTATCTGGCGGCCATCCGGACGGCCAAGCGGGAGATCGTCATCGCGACGGCCTATTTTTTTCCCGGCATCCATTTCCGCCGTGCGCTGATCAGCGCCGCGCAACGCGGCGTGCAGGTCACTCTGCTCTTGCAGGCGCGCGTCGAATACAGGCTGCTGCACTACGCCGCGCGCGCGTTGTACGGGCAGTTGCTCGAAGCCGGCATCACGATCGAGGAGTACCACCGGTCGTTCCTGCACGCGAAAGTGGCGGTGGTCGACGATCAATGGGCGACCGTGGGCTCGTCCAACATCGATCCCTACTCGCTCCTCATGGCGCGCGAGGCCAACGTGTTCGTCCGCGATGCACTCTTTGCCGACCGGTTGCGGCACGAACTGCTGCAGATGATCGGCGACGGCGCAAAACGCATGGCCCCCGAGCGATGGAAAGGGCGCTCGACGCTCGAAAAGGCGATGACGTGGATTGCGTATGGCATCGTGCGGGTCGCGATGGGTGTCCTGGGGTACGGCGGCAACGAGTGGTTTCCGCGCAGGAAGCGCGGCGGCGCATGACCGGGCGCGCTGGGGCGGGCTGTTAAAATGAACGGAAGACGAATCAGCGCCGGTTTGTCGTTGCTGTTGTCTGATTCCTGATTCCTGACCTCTGATACCTGAATGCGCCATCTGTCCTCCTCCACGGTGCCGGCTCCGGTCGATGAAAACGTCCCGCGCACCGAGCGTGGGGACTGGAGCACGATCCGCACGCTGCTGCCCTACCTGTGGGAATACAAGGTGCGGGTGCTGGCCGCGATCGCCTGCCTCGTGCTGGCGAAGGTCGCCAATGTCGGCGTCCCGGTGCTTCTGAAACGGATCGTCGACAGCCTCGACGCGCAGACGGCGGCGCTGATCGTGCCGCTTGCACTGCTCGTCGCCTATGGCCTGCTCCGCCTGTCGACGACGATGTTCACGGAGCTCCGGGAGTTCCTGTTTGCCAAGGTGACGCAGCGCGCGGTGCGCAAGATCGCGCTGCAGGTCTTTCGCCACCTCCATGCGCTTTCGCTTCGCTTTCACCTGCAGCGGCAGACGGGGGGTCTCACGCGGGACGTCGAGCGCGGCCAGCGCGGGATCTCGACGCTGATCAGCTACACGCTCTTTTCTATCCTGCCCACGCTGGTCGAGATCACGCTCGTCTCGGCGATCCTGGTCGCCCGCTACGACTGGACGTTCATGGCGATCACGGCGGGGTGTCCATCACCGAGTGGCGGACGCATTTCCGCCGCACGATGAACGAGCTCGATTCCAAGGCCAACGTCCGTGCGATCGACAGCCTGCTCAACTACGAGACGGTCAAGTACTTCGGCAACGAGGAGTGGGAGGCGCGGCGCTACGACGAAAGCATGCAGCGCTGGGAGAAGGCCGCGGTGAAGAGCCAGACGTCGCTGTCGGCGCTGAATATCGGGCAGAGCGCGATCATCGCGATTGCCGTGACGCTGATCATGTGGCGCGCAACCGTCGGCGTGGTCCACGGCACGATGACGATCGGCGACCTGGTCCTCGTCAACGCCTTCATGATCCAGCTCTACATTCCACTCAATTTCCTCGGCGTCATCTACCGCGAAATCAAGCAGGCGATGGCCGATATGGAGCGCTTGTTCGCGCTGATCGAGGAAAACGCCGAGATCCGCGACAAGCCCGGCGCGCTGCCGCTTGCGATCCGCGGCGCGGAAGTCCGCTTCGAGCACGTCTATTTCGGCTACGAGAGCAACCGCCAGATCCTGTTCGACGTGTCGTTCACGATTCCGGCAGGTCGCACGGTGGCCGTCGTCGGCCCGTCGGGCTCGGGGAAGTCCACGCTGGCGCGCCTCCTCTATCGCTTCTACGACATCGGCGCCGGACGCATTGTCATCGACGGCCAGGACATCCGCGACGTGCAGCAGTCGAGCTTGCGCGCGGCGATCGGCATCGTGCCGCAGGACACCGTGCTCTTCAACGACTCGATCGAATACAACATCGCGTACGGCAAGCCCGGCGCGACGCGCGACGAGATCGTCGCCGCGGCGAGGCTCGCGCAGATCCACGATTTCGTCGCCGGGTTGCCGGAGGGTTACGCGACACCTGTTGGCGAGCGCGGATTGAAGCTCTCGGGCGGCGAGAAGCAGCGCGTGGCGATCGCCCGCGCCATTCTCAAGTCACCGCACGTGCTGATCTTCGACGAGGCGACGAGCGCGCTCGATTCCAAGTCCGAAAAGGCGATCCAGGCCGAACTGTCCGCGATCGCGCAGAACCACACGACGCTCACGATCGCCCACCGGTTGTCCACGGTGGTCGACGCCGACGAGATCCTGGTGCTGGAACACGGGCGCATCGTCGAGCGGGGATCGCATGCGTCGCTGCTGGCCACGAACGGAATCTATTCCCGGATGTGGCGGCTGCAGCAGGACGAGGAGCGGCGGGCGCCGCCGGAATCGCCGGCCGTGTCAGCGAGAAGCGGCGTCGAAGCGTTGTAGGGTCGCTGCAACGCGCTCGCCGCCCCTTCGTTTTGGACCAAGCCCGCTTCAGGCATAGCGATTGCTGCGGTTCCGCAACAGTCCTGAGGCCTCATAAGTCCTTGATGCCGTTAGGGGATTGACGCACGGCGCCTTGCCGTGCGATAAGGCATTTGGATTTTGAGGCCCGAGCTGATGATTCGACCGTTAATCTTTGTTTTTATTTGTATCTTTGCCCCGCTGACGGCGCAGTCGTCGTCCGCGGCGCCGATTCTCGACCCGGCCAAGCTGCGGCTGGGGTCGGCTAATGCGCTCATCCTGGACGCGCAGGACGGCCACAGCATCTACGCCAAAGCGGCAGACGAAGTGACGCCCATCGCGTCTCTGACGAAGCTCATGACCGCGATGGTCGTAATGGACTCCAATCCGTCGCTGGACGAGCCGGTCGTCGTCGACATGGACGACTTCGATTACCTGAAGGGCAGCCATTCGCGGCTGCGCATGGGCGCCACACTCTCCCGTGGCGAAATGCTGCGGCTGGCGCTGATGTCATCGGAAAACCGCGCGGCGTCGTCGCTGGCGCGCAACTATCCCGGCGGCAGCGTTGCCTTCGTCGAGGCCATGAATGCGAAAGCCGCCGTCCTGGGCATGACGCACACGCGGTTCGAGGATCCGACCGGACTGTCCCCGAACAACGTTTCGACGGCCAACGACCTTGCGCGAATGGTGCGCGCCGCCGCGCAATACCCGCTGATCCGCGACTACACGACCACGCCCGCGCATTACGTCGAGGTGCAGCCCTCGGGCCAGATGCTTGGATTCAACAATTCCAACTCGCTGGTTAAAAATGTCGCGTGGGACATCCAGCTGCAAAAGACCGGATACATCCGCGAAGCTGGCCGCTGCGTCGTCATGCTGGCGACGATCGCCAGCCGGCCGATGGTGATCGTGCTTCTCGACTCGCTCGGCAAGTACACGCGGCTGGGCGACGCGCAGCGCGTCAAGCATTGGCTCGAGACGGGCGAAACGCTGCACTTGCCGACTGCGAAAGCGCCGGCGGCAAAACCCGGCACCAAGCCGGTCAAGGGCACATTCGCGCCGAAGCTCGCTTCCCGCTAACAGGAATCAGGGACGTCTGATCCCTGAATCAAGCAGTTCCTTCGCGTGCGCCCGCGTCTTGGCGGTCACCGCCGCGCCCCCAAGCATCCTCGCAAGTTCTTCCACGCGCTCGACCTTCTTGAGCTCCGCGAGTTCGCTGGTCACGCCGGCACCGTTGCCTGACTTGCTGACGCGAAAATGCGCATCGGCGCACGCTGCCACTTGCGGCAGATGGGTGACGCACAACACCTGCCGTGTCGAGCCGAGTGTTTGCAGCAGCCGGCCCACGGTGGCAGCGACCGCACCGCCGATGCCGCTGTCCACTTCGTCGAATATGAGCGTGGGAATCTGGCCGGCGTCGCTGGCGACAACCTGGATGGCGAGCGCAATGCGCGAAAGCTCGCCGCCCGATGCAACGCGGCTCAAGGGGCCCAGCGATTGCTTGGGATGAGCAGCGATCCGGAACTCGATGTCGTGGAGCCCGTAGCTCGCGGGTGAAGGCAGCGCGTCGAGCGCGATTTCCAGGCGCCCGCCGGGCATGTTCAACGCCTGCATCGCCGTGGTGACGCGATGCGCGAGTTCTGCCGAGGCGAAGCGGCGTTTGTTCGACAATTGCTCGGCGTGCGTGTGGAATCTCGCGCCCGCTTCGGTGGCCCGACGGGCGAGCGCCTCCGCGTCCGCGGATTCGGAGAGCGCCGCGAGCCGCGCCTCGGTTTCCGCCAGCAGTGCCGGCAGCGCCTCGGGGCGCACGCGGTGGCGGCGCGCGAGGTCGTGGATCGCGGAAAGCCTTCCTTCGACGCGCTGCAATTCCTGCGGATCGAGGTCTAAGCGACGCAGATAGTCGCGCAATGCGCGCGCCGCCTCGTCAAGCTCGACGGCCGCCGGTTCGAGCAGCGCGACGACCTGTGCCAGTGCCGGGTCGTTTACGGCGGAAGCCTTGAGCTGCTGCATCAGTTGTGCGAGCCGCACCGACAGCGCGTCATCGCCTTCGGACAACGCCTCGTTGCCCTGCGTCGCGGCATCGATGAGCTCGGCCGCGTTGGCGAGGCGCGACTGCGCCGCCGAGAGCTCCGTCCATTCCGTTGCGCTGACATTGAGCGTCGCAAGCTCGCGGCGCCGCGTCTCCAGGAATTCGCGCTCGGCGGACGTGGCCTGCGCGGCGTGGGCGGCGGCTTCGCATTTCTCGACGGCGGCGCGCCAGGCGCGGAAAGCTTCCGCGACTTCGCGAGCGAGAGTCGTGAAGCCGCCGAAGGCGTCGACAAGAGCGCGCTGTGCCTCGGGATGCGCGAGCGATTGGTGCGAATGCTGGCCGTGCAGGTCGACCAATCTTTCTCCGAGGTCCTTCAAATGGACCAGCGTGGCCGGCCGGCCGTTGATCCACGCCCGGCTGCGCCCTTGCGCGTCGAGGCTTCGACGCAAAAGCACTTCGTTCGCCTCGCCTGTGAGCTCCTGTTCCGCGAGCCACGCGCTGACCGCGGGCGCGTCGGTCGCATCGAACACCGCGGCGAGCTCGGCGCGTTCCGCCCCCGGACGCAACTGGCGCAATTCGAAGCGATCGCCCAGCAGCAGCGACAGCGCGTCCAGCAGGATCGACTTTCCGGCGCCGGTCTCGCCCGTCAATACCGTAAAGCCGGCCGGAAATTCGATGTCGAGCGTGTCGACGACGACGAAGTTGCGAATCGAGAGAAGCCGAAGCATCAGTTCTCGACGGCCAAAGCCTTCACGACTTGCCGTCCGGCGTCTTCACGGATGGGGGTCCCGCGCCGTTGCGGATTTCGCTCAGCCGTTCGGGAGTTTCGCTCCAGTGCAGCTTCTCCCGCAGCATCGCGAAGTAATCGTGGCCCTCCGGATGCAGGAAGCGCGCGGTGTGGGGCGCGCGCGACAGCATGACGCGGTCGCCTTCGGCCAGTGTGAAGGAGGCCTGTCCATCGCAGTGGAAGCCGGCGTCGCGCGCCCGCAGCACGGTGATCGCGATGCGCGCGGCGTCGGAAATCGCAATCGGACGATGCGTGAGCGCATGCGGCGCCACGGGCACGAGCAGGAACGACGCCAACTGCGGATCGAGGATCGGTCCGCCGGCGGAGAGCGCGTAGGCGGTCGAGCCGGTGGGCGTGGCGACGATGACGCCGTCGGCGCGCATCGCGTACACGAAGCGTCCGTCGATCTCGACCGCGCACTCGATCATGCTGCCCAGCGAACCGCGGTTGACGACGACCTCGTTCAGCGCGAAGGCCTGGTCGCGATCGCCGCCGGGGCGCACGACCTCGGCGGCAAGCAGCGTGCGCCGCTCCTCCAGATAGCGACCTTCCAGCATCGCGGACAGCGTGGCCTCCATCCGGGCGAGCGGAATGTCGGTCAGGAATCCCAGGCGGCCCTGGTTGATGCCGATCAGGGGCACGCCGAACGGCGCCAGCCGCCGCGCGATCGTAAGCATCGTCCCGTCGCCACCGAGAACGACGGCCAGGTCCACGCACCGGCCGAGTTCCTCCGAGGCGGCGGTCTTGACGCCTTGCAGCGGCGCGTACTGTGCGGTTTCGGCTTCCAGGACGACGGCGTGACCCCGGTCAGCCAGGAAGCGTGCCAGGCGGGCCAGCGGAACCGCGAGGTCCGGACTCGCATAGCGGCCAACCAGGGCGACTCGGGGAAAGGCGGGCGCGGCAGCGGCTGCGGACATGGTAACGATTAAACCACAGCCGGCACGCGGGAACCCCTCGTCTGGAAGTGCCGGTCGCAGCACGTCCCGACGCAGTAGAATCGGCGCCATGCTGGAAGCGCGGGCGCAGCACCTCCTCAAGACCCTCATCGAGCGCTACATCAACGAGGGGCAGCCGGTCGGCTCGCGCGCGCTGTCGCGCCACTCGGGGCTCGAGCTTTCGCCGGCGACGATCCGCAACGTGATGGCGGACTTGGAAGAGATGGGGTTCATCAGCAGCCCACACACTTCCGCCGGCCGTGTCCCCACGCCAAGGGGGTACCGCTTCTTCGTCGACAGCCTGATGGTGATGAAGCCGCTGGAGCAGAACGAGATCGACATGCTCGAGGGCGAACTCGCCGCCGACAGGCCGCAGCAATTGATGAGCGCTGCGGCGGGGCTTCTCTCTCAACTCACGCAGTTCGCGGGCGTCGTGATGACGCCCAAGCGGCGCGAAGCGGCGTTTCGCCATCTCGAATTCCTGCGGCTGTCGGACAGGCGCGTCCTGCTCATCCTGGTGGCGGCCGAAGGCGACGTGCAGAACCGGATCCTCCACACCGACCGCGCCTATTCGCAGTCGCAGTTAGTCGAGGCAACGAACTACTTCAATCACAACTTCGCGGGCCAATCGTTCGCCGCGATTCGTGGGCGGATGGCCGACGAATTGCGCGCGCTGCGCGAGGATATCGCGGGCCTCATGACGGCGGCGGTGGAAGCGGGCGAGGGCGCCTTCGCGGAAGGGGAATCGCTCGTCGTCACCGGCGAGCGCAATCTGCTGCACGCCGAAGGCCTGTCGTCCAACATGGACCGCTTGCGGCGCCTCTTCGACATGTTCGACCAGAAGACGTCGATCCTGCACCTGCTCGATCTGTCGCAGCGCGCGCAAGGTGTGCAGATCTACATCGGCGGCGAATCGGGTCTTTCGCCGCTCGACGAATGCAGCGTCATCACCGCGCCCTACGAGGCCAACGGCCAGGTCATCGGCACGCTGGGGGTCATCGGCCCGACGCGAATGGCGTACGAGCGGGTCATTCCCATCGTCGACGTGACGGCGAAAGTCCTGTCCAATGCGATGTCGGCGCAGCTGAATGACGAGTGACGCGCATCCCAATGTAGCGCTGATCGAGCGGTTCTACGCCGCGTTCGCGCGCCGGGATGCCCCCCCGATGGCCGCTTGCTACACGCCGGACGCACACTTCACCGACCCCGTGTTCGATGTGGCCGGTCC
>WNFL01317987.1_pt1 | contig 10730 bp, 13 predicted proteins | sample 5400361 | NCBI WGS metagenome assembly WNFL01 (sample SAMN13153351, study PRJNA577476) | soil metagenome | isolation source: 40 cm soil on Douglas fir-dominated hillslope | place: USA:California | collected 2013-09-17 | reverse complement strand
GCTCCGTGCGATGTCTGTCTTTGCTGAATCACCGTCATCCGGCGGACCCCCAGCAGGCCGCGCGCATCCCCTTCGACTCGATGTTAATCAGGACGCGCTCAGGTTCAGCTTGATTAGGCGCGCCGGCGCCCGACGACAGCATCGCGGACGCTGTCACTGCTGAGCATCCGGCCTCGAGATGGCGACCGCAGCCACAACGATCACCAACGCCCGGACTGCCGTCATCAGGGGCACGACCGCAGACAGGCGCCCCAGCCAGCCGGCGGCCTGGCTGGAGAAGGGCGGGTCAAGGACTGCCAGCACCGGTAGAGCGAGCAGGACCAGAACTGTCGCGACGATCGCCACCGCCATCCGCACCCGCCATCCGGTAAGGGCAGGGGTGAAGTCGTCAACCTCCCGGCAATGGTCGATCCAGTCGACCCGGGCCTGAGCGGCTCGGGCGGGTGCCGCCATGGTCGTGGTCTGTGGGGGCATCTGGGGATCGCCTCTTCGGGCGGTCTCAAACTAGGCCCGAACTCGGAAACCAGGCCCCTCTCTAAAGGTGCAATTCATTGTCAAGTGGCTAGTTAACAGTGACCTAACGGCTAATCGGCCGCTTTACATCCAGCCTTCGCGCGTGGCCAGGCGGGCAAGCTCGGTGCGGTTGCCGGCGCCCACCTTCTGGAGGATCTGCCGGACGTGAAACTTGACGGTGCTCTGGCTCAGGTGCAGCGCCTTGGCGATGGCCGCGTTGGTCGTGCCTTCGACCACGAGGCCAAGGATCTGGTGCTCGAGGTTGCTGAGCTTGGGCGCGCCGGCAAGAGGGGTGGGGTGGGTGGTCTGGCGGAGCGCCTCGGACATGGCGGCGCTGTCCACCGCCACCGCCGCGAACCCGGCGATGGCGTCGAGGAAGCCGAGCCATTCGTCATCCGGCTCGAGGGCCGATCGGTGGAACAGCTCGAGCACGCCGACGGGGCGGCCGCGTGCGTTGAGCCCGGCCGCGACGTAGGCGCGGAAACCCTCTCGCGCGAAGAGCGTCCTCCGCCGGAAGTGTGAGAGCGCGCCGCCGGTGAGGACGTCGATGCGCGGCCTTTCCTGCAGCCGGCTGTGGGGGATGTCGCCAGGCTCCAACCGGTATTCAGGCACGGAAGTCGAGCGGAAACCTGCGTGCGCTGAGCTCACCAGGCTGCCAGTCGCGTCGATCACCATCACGTCCGCGGCGTCCACGCCGAGTCCGGCCAGAACGTGGTCCAGGATCACCTGCAGCGTCAGGCGGAGATCGCCGCTGGCCGCCATGGCCATGCTCACGCTTCGAATCGCGGCCAACCTCTCCAGACGGCGGTTCGCGTCCGAGTAGAGCTGGGCGTTGTCCGCGGCCAGTCCGGTGCGGTCGGCGATGGGCTGAAGCCATTCGAGGTCTTGCTGGGTGAGTGGCTCCGACGGCCTAGCTTCGTAAAGAGCGAGGCCGCCGACCGTTGCGCCTCGAGCACGCATCGGCACCACCATCACGGCGACGTCCACCCAGGGAGACATCACGGGAGGCGTCTTCTTGGCGAGGTAAGAGTGCACGTCGGTGCGCAGCGTGTTGAGGAAGTCCTCTCGGGTCAGGTGCGGCAGCAGCAAGGGCTCGCCCGTCTCGATCACTCGATCCGCAAAGGCGAGGCCGCTGGCTTCACCGGAGCGGTGCATGTCCTCCAGGTAGCGCGCCATCTGCGGGTTCTTCTCGTTGATCAGGTAGGCGACCGAGGTTCCCCGCCGGATCCGGCTGAGGGCGCTGGTGACCGCGTTGAGTACCGCCTCGGGGCCCAGGCGGGCGTCGGCAATCCGGTCGTTCAGGTCGGCGAGGACGTGATCGGGCTCACCGGAGACGGCCATGCCGCCGCCAGGCGCGTCCGGGGACGGCGCGTCAGTTACCAGAATCCCACTCTCTTGGCTGTGAAGTGAACCGCTGTCTGTCAAGTATAGGAAGGCCATTCCGAACTCCAACCGCGATCTGGAGTGGCTCCTTCGAGGCGGCTGTTATGCATTGCTTGACAACGCCTCCGATTCGCGTTTCACTGGCCGCACTCACCCCGCCCGGGGCGAATTTGCGCAAGGAGGAGTTCGATGCGCCGTTTTCTCATCTCGATGATCCTCGCGGTCTCGTCACTCGTTGTTACTGCAGCTTCGGTCGGCGCCGACACCATCTGTCACTGCAGTTAAGGAAAATGTAAAAAAGTGGTCTTGTTGAGTCGGCGGTGTTGCTGTTATGTGGACCGGCTGTTAGGCTGGCGCCAGGGGGGGTAGTTCGCCAGCAGCCCGGCAGCAAGCGCCGCCGGCTCCCCGGGCTCGCAGTGCGCCCGGGGGCCATCAAGCAGGCACGCGCGGAAGCACGCATGTCTCTCGCGCAGGTGGCGGCCGGCGAGGTGAGTCGCACGGCGGTGTTCCTCGCCGAGACTGGCAAGACGCGACCGACCCTGCCCACGATCCAGCTCATCGCCGCCCGCACGGGCAAGCCCGTGGAGTACTTCCTCGAGGACAGCGAAGCCGCGCTCATCAAGCGGCCCGACCTCGACAAGCTCCGCGGCCTGGCCGCGGCCGAGAGGTTCAGCGAGCTGCAGGCGGCGGCTTCCGCCGCCAAGGCCGAGGCGGTCGATCCACTCGACCGCGCGTGGGCCGCATTCTTCCTCGGCCAGGCCTACTTCCGGCTGGCCAACCCGCACCCAGCCCTGGACGAGCTCCGCGAGGCGCGCGAGACGTTCCAGCGCTCGGGCGACCAGTGGATGGTCGTCGACTGCACGGATCTCGTCGCCGGAGCGCTCAGCCTCCTCGAGGACCGGGCCGCGCTGGGCATCGCCGAATCGAACCTGGAGGCGTGCCGCCGCCTGCGACCCGCGAACCGCGCGCTCGAGGCGCGCGTCATCGGCAGGCTTGGTTCCATCCATCTGGTGCTCCACAACTGGTCGAAGGCCGTCGAGTACTACTCGGAGGCGGTCGAGGTTGCGGGCGAGCTGAAAGACCTCAGCCGGCTCGGCAAGATGTACGGCAACCTTGGCGGCGCGTACGAGCACCTGGGTGACCTTGCTCGCGCACGCTCCTACTCGCAGAAGTCGATCGCGATCCACGAGCTGCTGAACGACCAGATCTCGGTGGCTCGGGCGGAAAACAACCTCGGCCTCGTTCTCATGCGGCAGGGCGAGCTGGACCAGGCGCGCGAGCACCTCGACCGAGCGCTTCGCCTGTACGACGATGCCGGCGTGGAAGTGGGTAAAGGCCACCTTCTGCTGAGCCTCGCCGAGCTGGAGCTGAACGGCCGCGACCCCGAGGGTGCCCGCAGGTTCTCGCTCATGGCCAGCGAGATCGCGCACCGCAACAACGAGCCCGGCGTCCTCGGCAAGGCGCACGAGATCATGGGTCAGGCCGCTGAGATGAGCGGCAACTTCAAGCTGGCGGACACCGAGTTCCAGGCGGCCATCTCGATGCTGGAGCGGAGCAAGCACCTCACGGAGCACCTTGTGGCGTGCCTCGCGATCTACGCGCAGGTGCTCGAGGCACGCGGCGACGCGGTGGGAGCGCTCGAGCTCCTGAAGCGCGCGATCGGCGCCACCCGACCAGAGCTGGCGCCGCCGGCGGCGGCGCAGGAGCAAGAGGAAGCCCAGAGCTCGGCATAAGAGCTATGAGCAGGAACCAAGGTTCCCGCTCATCGGTGCGCTCAACGGCCGCATCCACCGAATGCGATCCTTCACGAACTGCCGGCCGGATTCGCGCACCTGCTCACCCTCCTTTTGGTGGCGTGCAATGCGGGAATCGACATGGCACGCCGAGTCGCGGTCGGGACAAGCCCGACCGCCCATGCCACGCAGTTCGCGCCTTACGCGGGACGTTCCAATCCGGCTAGCTCTTATCGAAATCTCACCCTCAGGCTTATAACTCCTGTCGATGACAGGCTCGAGGGTCCTGGTGGTTGAGGACGACGCACCGCTGGCCGCGACGCTCGAGCGCGTGCTGGTGGCGGAGGGCCATGAGGTCGAGGTGACCGGCGACGGGCTCGACGCGGTGCGTCGCGCGCGCGCTCGAGTGCCGGACCTGGTGGTGCTGGACCTGATGCTCCCGGGCGCCGACGGCGTGACTGTCTGCCGCCGGATGCGCGAGACCGCGCAGTTCCCGATCCTCATGCTGACCGCCCTCAGCGGCACCGAGCATCGCGTGCGCGGTCTCGACAGCGGCGCCGACGACTACCTGGTGAAACCGTTCGCCTACCAGGAGCTGCTGGCGCGTGTACGCGCGCTGCTGCGCCGCTCGCGACCTGCCGACCGGCTGCGGTTCGCGGATGTCGAGCTCGAGCCCGCCGCGCACGCAGCGTGGCGCGGCTCGCGGCAGCTCGGCCTCACCGCCACGGAGTTCGACCTGCTCGAGTACCTGCTGCGCCACCCGCGCCAGGTGCTTTCGCGCGAGCAGCTGCTCTCGTCGGTGTGGCGCGACGAGCCCGACAACGACAACGTGGTCGCGGTCTACATCGGCTACCTGCGGCAGAAGCTCGAGCAGGACGGCGAGCCGCGCCTCGTGCACACCGTGCGCGGAGCCGGCTACGCGCTGCGTGAGGTCGAATAGATGTCACTACGGTCGAGGCTGGCGTTGTTCGGCGCCGCCGTGGTGGCGCTTGCGCTCGTGCTCTTCGGCGTGCTCGTCTACACGCTGCTCGCTGTGAGCGTTACCAACAACCAGGACACGCTGCTGCGCGCCCGCGCCCGCCAGGCTGCGTCAGCGACCAACATCGTGGATCTGTCCCCCCATTCGCTGATCGCCGCGGCAGACCTCAAGAACAGCACCGACGTGTACGTCGAGGTGCTCGACCCATACGGCGTTCCGCTGTACTCCACCGCGATGCTGAACGGCGCACCGCCTCCGGTGCCCGACGGCCTCCTTGCTCAAGCGAGCGCTCACAACGGCGCGTTCGCGACCGAAGGCGATGCCGCGAAGGGCACACAGCTCCGCCTGTACGCGCAACCCTTCGTCGGCGGCTATGTGATCGCCGGGCAGTCGACGCGTGTCCCCGCATCGAACGTTTCAGGCGTGGTCGTGTTCCTGATCATCTCGGCCGTACCCGCGCTGCTCGCTGCGCTCGTTGCGTCGTGGCTCGTGGCGGGCCGCGCGCTGCGCCCGCTGCGCATCGTTGCGAGCACGGCTGACGACATCGGAAGCACCAAGGACTTCAGCCGGCGCCTCGCGGTCGGCCGGCGTGGGGATGAGGTGGCGTTGCTTTCAGCCAGCTTCAACCGCATGCTCGCTGCGCTCGAGGGCGCTCTCGACGCCCAGCGCCGTTTCGTGGCAGACGCCTCGCACGAGCTGCGCACGCCGCTGGCCACCATCCAGGGCAACGCCGGACTGCTCGCGATGGGACCGCACGTCGACGATAAGGTTCGTCGCGCGGCTGCCGCCGACATCGTCGGCGAGAGCGAGCGCATGGCAAGGCTCACCGACCGGTTGCTGACGCTCGCGCGCGCGGACTCGGGTCTCGATCTGCAGCTCACGCCGGTGCGACTTGCGCCGCTCGCGGAGGAGGTGGCGAGACAGGCGGCAACTGTGCATCCGGACCTGAAGCTGACCACCGAGCTGGACGACCTCGCGGTGAAGGGCGACGAAGATGCGCTCCGCCAGCTGCTGTGGATCCTGCTCGACAACGCCGCCCGCCACGCGGGCTCGACGATTTTTGTCGCGGTGCACACCGAAGGCGAATGGGCGCGGCTGATGGTGGCGGACGACGGACCGGGCGTGCCGCCAGAGGAGCGCGAGCGCATCTTCGAGCGCTTCTACAAAGCCGACCCTTCGCGGCGAGATGGCGGGGCCGGGCTCGGCCTTGCCATCGCGCGCTGGATCGCTGACCAGCACGGCGGTCGCATCATCGCGGCCGACGGCCCGGACGGCGGCGCGGGGTTTTTCGTCGACCTGCCTCTCTTATCGCGCTCTTAAAGCACGCGCCGACGATGGGCGCATGTACGACGTCGAACCAGCACACGCAATCGGCCTTTTCGCAGCTCTGATCGCGTTACCGCTCGCGGTCCTCGCCGTGCGCCGAAGTCGAACGCATCGCACGCAGCCGGGCACCGTGCAGATCGCGTGCGTGCTGATGGCGATGACCGGCGTTCTCCATCTGGCGCTGATTCCACAACACCTCCCCACCGATCCGCTCACGTCGGTCCTGTTCTTTTTCAATGGCGTCGCGTTCCTGGCGCTCGCTGTCGCCGTCACGTGGCGTTGGTGGCGATTGAGCGCGGCGGCGCTGCTGGTGGCGACGATCCTCGGCTACCTCTTCTATGTCGACTTCCGCCTGGAGGGCCCGGACCAGGTTGGCCTCGCCACCAAGGTCATCGAGTTCGCGGCGCTCGGGATGGTGCTGGTGCCCGTGCCGAACGAGAAGCCCATGCGCGACCGGCCGTGGTACTGGGCGTTGCTCGCGTCGGGCCTGCCCGCCCTGATCCTGGTCAGCGGCACGGGCGTGTGGATCGAAGCGCTCGCGCATCCAGATGCGCGCCACGTGCATGCCGGCGCGGTGCTGCAGTCCACCAACGACGTGCCGAGCACCAGCCAGCAGGACGCGGCGACGAAGCTTTACGAAGAGACCGCGGCGGCGATCGGCCCTTACCAGGACTGGCGTCAAGCCTGGGCCGCCGGGTACCGACCCTCAGGCTCAACCGACATGCCATCGACTCACTGGTTCAACCACGCGTACGAGAAGGGACCCGTGCTGGATCCCAATCATCCACAGGGACTCGTGTACGCCAACACGCATCACGGGCCGGTGCTGCTCGGGGCAATGTTCCAGATGCAGCGCATCGGCGACTTCGGACCTGACCCCGGCGGTCCGCTGACCGCATGGCATCAGCACGAGAACATCTGCTTCAGCCCGATCGGGCTCGAGTTCAGCCTGATGACGCCTTACTCGACGTGTCCCTTTGGCGCCATCGACGTCACCGCGCCGGCGATGCTGCACGTCTGGATAGTCGACAACCCGAATGGACCGTTCGCGGTCGACATCGACCCCGCGGTCGTGGCCGCAATTGACAGGACATGAAAGAGATGAACACCACCAGCCGCCCAGAAGCCGCGTTCGTCTTTCTGCTCATGCAGGCGACGTTCTGGTTCCTCGCCGGCATCTCGGCGCTGCCTTTCGTGCTGGGTGGCGAGGTGTACATGCTCTTGCTTGCGACGTTCTCGTTCGCCCTCGCGGGCTTCACCGTGTGGAGCGGAATGGCGGTCGTGCGGCGCCAGACGTGGGCGCGGCGCGCGGTCCTGGTGCTCGAATGGATCTGCCTGATCGGTTCGGCGCTGATGTTCTTGCTGCCGATCGGCGCCAACCGTGGGCCCGTGTCGCTTCTGGTCGGCGTCGTGCTACCGGTCGCCGTCATCCTGCTGCTGCGCGGCAAGGCGATGCGAAATCAGTTCGGAATACGGAGCAGCGTCACCGGGTAGCATCCGTTGGCGTGATCGACCCGAAACACGAAGCATCGATCGAGTTCTGCGTTCCTTGAGACTATCTCGACCAGGCCGTGAGCCTGGCCAACGAGCTGCTCGCCGGCTGGGCGCCGATCCTGCGGACGGTGGAGCTGCGCAGCGGTAACACCGGGCGCTTCGAGGTCACCCTCGATGGGGAGCTCGTGTTTAGCAAGGCACAGCTGAAGAGGCATCCAAATCCGGGCGAGGTGACTTCCGCTTTCGAGCGCCGCCTGGGCCGGCCGCTTGCGTGGCGCAAGGCTTAGTCAGGCCCGCGCCACGCAACAACGCCGCACCGCGCGGCTCTTACCAGTAGTACCAGCGTCCGCCGCCCTCGGCCGCGCGGAAGAAGAAACCGAGGAGCCAAAGCACGAGACCGATGATCAGGACCCACCAGAGGAAGTTGAGAGATGCAGCGAGCATCCCACCGCCTCCAAAGAGGACCAGCAGCAAGATCAGCACGATCAGGGCAATCAGCACTTCGTAACCTCCTTTTGCGGGCAACCAGTCGCTCTGGGGCCGCGGAATCGCTACAAATCGGTAACCGATGAGCCTCCCGGGTTACTTAGGCAGGTAAGGGGACGATGCGTGCTGCGCAACTCCTGGTGCTGAGCTCGCGCTCTGCGGGGCTCAACTTGGAGATCGAAGCGCGCCTTCGACAGGAGTTCTCCGACCACACGGTCGTGCGGTTCGGCGCGGTGAAGCGGATCCAGAGCCTGGTCACGGCCAACGCGAAGGTGGTGGTTGCGGGTGGCGATGGGACTGTTGGCGCGGTGGTGCGCCGGCTCGCCAACACGACGTGCCGTATCGGAATGATCCCGCTGGGCACCTTCAACAACTTTGCGATGTCGCTCCGTGTGCCGGCGGCGCTGGACAAGGCGATCGACGTGGCGAAGAGAGGACGTGCTCGCTCCATCACTCTCGGGCACGTCAACGGTGTGGTCTTCCTCGAGGCGTGCGCGGTCGGCCTGTTTGGGGACACGATCCGGCTTGGCGAGTCAGCGAAGGACAGAAGGCTGCGCGGCATCACAGCCAAGATCCGCCGGGTGCTCACCGCCCGACCATTTCGGTACGAGCTGTCGAAAGACCTGGTGGGAAGCGGCACCGCCATGTCTCTGGTCTTCAGCAACACCTACTCGACCGGCATCCAGCTTCCCCTCGGCGACTCGACCCCTGTGGATCGCTACCTCGAGTTCTCGGTGCACGCCGGCAGCACCCACCTCGATATCGCCGGTCGCGCGCTCGCTTCGGCGCTGCTCGCCAAGCACCGCGAGGAGGGCGCGGGCCAGGTGTTCAGGTTTCGCAAGCTGCGCGTCGTGACGAAACCGCGCGTCCGCGCCTACGCGGACCACGTTCCGGCCGGCTACACGCCGCTGACGGTTTCCGCGGAGCCGAGCCGGCTCAAGTTCATCGTCCCGCCGAACTAATCCGCGAGCTTGAGAGCCCATGCGATGGCGGTGCCGATGCCGCCGCCGACCATCGCGCCGACCGCGACGTCGCCTGGAAAGTGATGCCCGAGGTAGACCCTCGACAGACCGACTCCGGTCGCCAGCGTGAACGCCATCGGCGCCGCGCCTGGATAGAAGGTGGCCATCGCAGTGGCCGCTGCGAACGAAGCAGCCGTGTGGCCGGAAGGGAAAGAGGCGTCGGCGGGCTTGATGCCGACCACGAGCACTTCGCGGCCCACGAAGGGCCTGCGCCGGCGAAAGACCGGCTTCATCACACGCTGCACGAGGTAGGTCGCGGAAAGGCTGGCGAGCGCGGTGGCGATGCCTGCGCGCCGCCCTCGTGCGCCGCCCACCCACGCGAGGCCGATTCCTGCGATGACCCAGCCGAGCCCCTCTCCTGCGTCGGAGATCGCGCCGACCCATCTGTCGGACGCGGGCGAGTGCGGCAGGCCGTGGATCGCGCGGTACAGGTGGCGATCGACGGTTGTCGGTGCAGGGCGTACCGGATCTGGTGCCGCCTCCACAAAGACCTAAACGCCGCCCCTCGGTAAAACACCGGCTTCATGCGTTGTCGACTTGTCATGAAAGGTTCCACTGCTGAGATCGAACGTCAGGCGAAGGCGATCCTCGACAGCGTGGAGAGCGGCGTGGAGCTGATCGAGGAGCGCGCGGGCCCGTTTCTTGCGCGCCACCGCGTCACCATCGTCGCGGTTGGGCTCGGGGTGCTGGTCGGCATCGGCGCCGCGGTGATGATCGCCCGCCGGCGCACGCGCAGGACGCTGGTCATGCGTTTGCACGACGCGACGACATCGATGGGTGACCGTCTCGAGCGCCCAATCTCAACGATCAAGTCCGCAGCCGAACGCATCGGCCGCTAGGACCGATCCGCGTACACAGCGCCTCGGTGGGCGTTACCCAGGTGGGGCGCCCCGTAAGGGTTCGCGCTCCAATGCGGGGAATTCTCATAGGAGGAGGTCTTCCCAGTTTTGGGCACTTTCCTGTTCATCATCCTGGTCGTGATCGTCCTCTCGGCGCTGCTCGGCGCCGGGGGATACAGCGTCCGGCGCTACTGGAGCCCGGCGGGCTCCGAGGTCGTCGAGACCGGCGGTGACACGACTGGCGCAGGCGCAGGCATCGGCGCGGCGCTCATCGCACTGCTTGTGCTGATCATGCTGTTCCTGGGGTTCACGCGATGGAACTGGTTCGGCGCGGTGCCGACGACCACCGCTCCACCCCAGCAGACGGTCACCTCGCCAGCTCCGAATCCGAGCGGCAACGGCGGCGGCTCGCCGGCGGCATCGCCGAGCGCGTAGCCAACTCGCCCGAATCATTGAAGGGCCGGCTCACTCCGGCCCTTCTTCTTCTTTTTCCGAAAGCGTCACGATTGTTGCAATGAAGTTCGGCATCGCGATCTTTCCGACCGACTACTCGATCTCGATGACCGAGCTCGCGCCCGCGGTCGAGCATGCGGGCTTCGAATCGCTGTGGGTGGCCGAGCACTCGCACATCCCGGTCAGCAGGCTGACGCCTTACCCAGCGGGCGGTGAGCTCCCTCGCATGTATATGCACACGATGGACCCGTTCATCGCGCTCACCGCTGCGGCGCTCGCGTCGAAAACCCTACTGGTCGGCACTGGCATCTGCCTCCTGATCGAGCGCGATCCCATCCACACGGCCAAGGAGGCCGCAAGCGTCGACCTGATATCCAACGGAAGGTTTCTCTTCGGCATCGGAGGCGGCTGGAACCGCGAGGAGATGGCCGATCATGGCACCGCCTTCGAAACGCGCTGGAAGCTGCTGCGCGAGCGGGTGGAGGCGATCAAGGCGCTGTGG